>ERZ761607.215-NODE-215-length-119152-cov-5.752756_pt1 | contig 119152 bp, 110 predicted proteins | sample MGYA00511164_ERZ761607 | MGnify/ENA primary metagenome ERZ761607 (study PRJEB28899, sample SAMN02445080) | bioreactor sludge metagenome | biome: EBPR sludge | place: Australia: Brisbane, Thorneside Wastewater Treatment Plant | collected 2011-06-22 ... | reverse complement strand
GGGGGGTGCGGGTCGCGAAACGCCGAGCGGCGTGTTCAAGGTCGGAGCGGTCATGCGCCGCTGCGGCGCGATCGACGGCAGCACCCTCGATAACTGCGTCTTCTTCATCGGCGAAACCTACGCGCTTCACGCCACGCCGGCCGCTAACTATTCCCTGCTCGGTCGCCAGGCCTCGGCCGGCTGCGTGCGCCAAACCCTGCCGGATTCGGCTTGGTTGCTCGGGCTCGTGAACCACGTTGGCAAGCAGAACGTCACGGTTCGCATCCGCGCCGCCTCGCAGTCGCCCGATGCCCAGCTCCTGCCCCTTATCCGTTACGAGCTCGACTCGCACACGCGTTTCGTCGAGTCGCTCATCGGATCCCGCTAGCCAGACCGCGACCGCAACCGTTAAGGAAGAAGGGGAGAGGAGGAGCGGGTGCGGCTATTTCGTGGTTGGATGATCGGATGCGTGGCGACCGTGAGTCTCGCCGCCTTGGCCGAAGAACGACTGCTCTATCTCGCCTCGGGCACCCATAATTCTCCCGACGGTTGTTTTAGCCTCGCCGCCATCGAAGACGGCGAGGCTCCCATCTATCGCATCGTCTCCCTTCAGAACGGCGTCTTTCGTTCCGTTTCCGACGACATCGCCTGGGTCGACGATCGCGCCTTGGATCGTCAGGGTTACGGCCCCGCCCGTTCACTGTGGTCGGTGAACTCCCGGATCCAGAACCCCGATACGAATTTTCCGATCGTCGGCGATTGGGTCGCCGTCGAGTTTCTCTATCGCAAAAGCGCCGGCCTCGAAGTGCTCGTCCGCAAGGATAAGTTCTACGAGCTGAGCCGCTTCGAGCTCGGGGAGTTCCGCGGCGCGCTCCAATCGGAGATCCTCGCTCAGCTGAAGAAGGACCCCAACTTCGGCGAAGGCGTCCAACTCAAGGTCGACCACGAGTTCGGCACCAGCGTGTACCGCGCGTTCGACGGCAGTTACGCGGCCGTCGCGGCCACCGAGTTCGACGTCTCCGAGGGCTTGCTCTACCGGCTCGAAGGCTTCGCGGAAATCGCGGGGGCCGCCGTGTCGAAGGGCTACGGCGTGGAATATTCCTTCGTGCTGAAACTTAAACTCGGTGCGGATGCCCCCGATGTCGTGGCCACGTTCGTCGAGAAGAACTTCAAGGTCGGGGCAAAGCCCGCCCTCGAGAACACGGTCGAACGTTAAAATCCGGATCCCGAACTTCGCGGCCAGGCACGCCCTAAGCCGGGCGCGTGTCGTACTTGATGACGTTAACCGGGCAGCCTTCCGCGGCGGCCTTGATCGAAAGCGCGTTGCCGAGCGGGGCGTTCGGACGGATGATGCAGGTATCCGACGTCACTTCGAAAACGTCGGGAGCCTCGTTCTCGCAAGCGTCGCAAACGATGCAGCCCGGCTCGATCCAAACTTTCGTAACCACGAAGTCCGCGATCTGGGGCGCGGCCGCGGCGGCGGCCTTCGGGGCGCCCTCGGCGGCTTCGGCCTTGGGAGCGATGGCCGCGGCGGCAGCCGCTGCGGCGGCCGCGTGACGCCACGGGAAAACGCGCGTCAACAGGCTCCACTCGTCCGGTTTCACGGGAGCAAGCGTTTCGACGTCGGACGACGGAACGAAAGCTTCGCCCTTCAGGGTCTCCAACACTTTGCGCTTCGGCAGACGAACGCGAGTCGCTTGGTTGTCCGCGGTTTCGATTTCGATCGTGAAGTAGGATTGCTTCAGCGTGCGCGCGTCGACCTTGTCGTCCTTGATCATGGCCAAATCGCTTTCGTTGAGCTCGATCGGGAGCGCGAAGCTCTTCTTCTTCGAGGCGCGATCCGCGAAGGTCACCGAGAACGAAGTCGAGCGACCGCCGCGCACGAGCTCGGCGAAGTCCACGCGCACGCGGAAAACTTCGAGCGGCAGGCTCTCGCGGTCCCAATCCACCACGACCGCGAAGGGCGCGTCCTTGAGAGCGACGATTTTGGCTTTCGGCGTCGCGAAGTAGCGCGCGAGAATCTTGATGACGGCGAAGAGCGTGAGCGGACCGCCCAAGATGATTCCGGCCACGACGATCGCGATGATCAAATTCGACATAAGTTCTTTAGATAACTTAAGTTTCTTATAATTTCTTCCCCTTTTTAAGGGGAAATGCGTTGTCGTAGGCTCGGATGAGATCGTCGAGCTGCAAATGCGTATAGCGTTCCGTCGTCGTGAGCCGGGAATGGCCAAGAAGCTTTTGGATTTCGGGAAGTTGGGCCCCCCGCCGCAAAAGGTGGGTCGCGATCGAGTGTCGGAGCTTGTGGGGATGAAGACGTTGGCCTTGCTCCGAAAGGGGGGTCGCCAAGGCCCAATCTTTAACCCAGGTCCGAAGCCTTTGGGGTGAGGCCTTGGCCCCCCAAAGGCCTTCTTTCCCGATCGTTCGCCCCTCGCGCTCCAAGAGTTCGGCCGCCCGCGGAGTCAAGGGGACGAGCCTTTCCTTGTTCCCTTTCCCCTTCAAAAGAACCCTGGCGCCGTCCTTCGTCCGCTTCCAGGCTTTGGGCGGCAGGTTCAGCGCCTCCGAAATCCGAAGCCCCGATCCGTAGAGCAGCTCGAAGAGGAGTTGCTCTCGCCAGGGGCGCCGTTCCAGGTGCTTCCGAAGTAAGGGAAGGTCTTCTTCGTCGACGACGTCGGGGAGCTTCTTCGGAAGCTTGGGTCGCACGAGTTCGCGCGCGAGCGAGTTGCGAAGCGCTTCGCTTAAGGTGCCCCGTTTTTCGGCCCAAGCGAGGAAGTGGCGCAAGGCCGAGACCTTGAGGGCTTGGGTCGAAGGCGAGAGCCTTCGCGCGTCACGTCGCAAGAAGGCCCTCACCGCGCCGACGCGGAACTCGAGGGGCGACTCGGAACTTTCCAGGTGGGCCAGAAAATCGCGGGCGGCGTTCGCGTAGTTCTCGACCGTCCGCGGACTTTTGCGCTGAAGACTTTCGAGGTGGCCGCGGTAGGCCTCCAGAACGTCGCGCGAAGCCTGTGTTAAACTGGCCGGCATGAAGAGGATTCTAGCACTTCTCGGCACGATGACCGCCTTCTCCGCTTTCGCGGCGGAGCTTCCCGGCGGCTTGAGCGTCGAGGAACTCAAGCGCGCGGGTCGTCTGACGGGTTACGGCTCCATCCATCGTGCGTGGACCGCCCCCGACGTGCCGAACGAAAATCTCGGCCTGAACGTCGGCGTCGAGTCGGCCTTCTTCTTTCGGAATGACCTGAACGACCTCGGAAACCACGCCGGCGTGGCGCCGCGGATCATGCCCGTTCCGCGCCTCTGGGCGTCCTGGGATTTGCCTTGGCGCTTTACCCTGAGCGGCTCTTTTTCGCCGGGCATGCTCTACGCCGGTATCACGACCTACGGCCTCGCCGGGCAGACGGTTTTCTACCGTGAGACGGACCCGGCCTTCAGCATGTCCGCGGTCGTGCACTACACCTACGCCGACACCTTCGGAGACATCGAGAACCACGTGACGGGCCTCGCGCTCCAGATTGCGCGCGATCTCGACGTTTGGCAGCCTTATCTCGGCGTCGGCTTCGTCGTGAACAACGTCTCGAACTTGTCGTCGCGCGTCCTGGCGAACGGCGTGAACGGGGGGCCCCACACGCTCGCGACCTCACACGTCTACGCCGGCTTCCGGCTCGACATGGTCGCGAAACTCGGGATCCAGGCCGACCTCTTCGGGATGCTGCCTGGCTTCTCGCTCGTGATGTACCAAGCTTTCTAGGCGAGCGAAGCGGCCCAATCGTTCCAGAACTTCGTCTCGGCTTGCGGATCGCGGCGCTCGGGGCACGGCTCGGAATTCACCCGCACGAGCGGCTCTGGGCTGGGCTGGGCTTGCACGTCGAAGTCCCACGCGCCGCCGTGCAGTTTGGGGGTCCTCTCCAGGAAGAGACGCAGGAACTCCTCGTTCCGCAGGGCGTAGCCGCTCGGCCGTCGGACGCGAAGGAGGGAGTCCCCGCCGACCAGGGCTTCTTCGGCGTAGACGCGCGCGAGCCAAGGTGCGGGGACGTTGTCCCGCACGAGATCCGGCGTGCGGATGTTGGGCCGTTTGCCTTCGCGCCAGGCCTTCACGAAAAAGGGAATGAGCCGATCGCGGTTCTCGAGCGCGCCGACGGGGTTGGCGATGACGATCTTGGAGACGCCGAGCTTCTTCGTTTCGCAGAAATACCGGATCGGCTCCCAGGCCATGGCTTTGCTCACGCCGTAAATGCTGATCGCGGGGCTTTGCGCTTCGCCGCCTTCGCCCGGTTCGAAGATCGAGCCCGAGTGCAGGAAGCGGCGGGCGCCGTTCGCGGCGAGGGTCGCGATCAAGGTGTCCATGCCGTTCAAGCCGCGGCCGAGGCTCCCGAGGTAGTCGAAGCTCGGATCCCGGTAGCCTTTGATGGAAGCGCCGTGGTTCACGAAGACCGTGGGGCGCAGACGCTCAATGGCCGAAAGGAGCTTCGTGCTTCCGATCGGCGCTTCCGCCAACCATTCCACGCCGCCGGCGTGGGCCATGCGCGCCTTCAACAGATCGTCGGCGTAGGCGGGAGAGTCGAGGCTTTGGGTGAGCGTCGCCACGACCCGGTGACCGCCGTCGATCAGCGCGCGGGCGATGTGGCAGCCCGTAAAGGAAGTCGCGCCGGTCAGGAGGATCGTTTGGGATTGAGACATGCTTCCCTTTTATCAGGGCGAGGCTTTGGGGGCATCCTGCTGCGCGGCGGCATTCGGGGCCCTAGTCAGTCCTCTCCAGCCAGGCTTAACTAAGGCGACTATGAAGGGCATCGTACTTTCCGGTGGATCCGGCACGCGTCTCTATCCGCTTACGCTCGTCTCGAGCAAACAGCTCATGCCGATCTACGACAAGCCGATGGTCTATTACCCTATCTCGGCGCTCATGATGGCGGGCATCAAAGAAGTGCTCATCATTTCGACGCCGCACGATCTGCCGCAGTACCGCAAGCTGCTGGGCGACGGCAAGCAGTGGGGCATGCGCTTCGAGTACGTCGAGCAGCCCAAGCCCGAAGGTCTCGCGCAGGCGCTCATCCTTGCGAAGGACTTCTTGCAGGGCGAACCCTCGTGCCTCGTGCTCGGCGATAACCTTTTCTATGGCCACGGGCTTCCCGAGCTCATGAAGGCCGGCGCGAAGACAGTCAGCTCGGGCCAGGGATCGGTCATCTTCGGATATCCGGTCAACGACCCGCACCGCTACGGCATCGTCGAGTTCGATGCGAACGGTAAAGTCTTGGGGCTCGAGGAGAAACCCAAGCAACCCAAATCCAACTTCGCCGTCCCGGGCCTTTATTTCTACGACGGCCGCGCGCCCGAACTCGCCGCCAAGCTGAAGCCTTCGGTTCGCGGCGAGCTCGAGATCACGGATCTGAACCTCGTCTATCTGCGCGAAGGCACCCTTCGCGTCGAGCTCATGGGTCGCGGCATGGCGTGGCTCGATACGGGCACGCACGAGAGCTTGCTCGAGGCGAGCCAGTTCATCTCGATCATCGAGAAGCGCCAAGGCCTTAAGGTCGGGTGCCCCGAGGAGATCGCGTATCGCCAGAAGTTCATCACGCGAGAGCAGCTCATCGAGCAAGGAAACCGCTTCAAGAACAACGAGTACGGCGCTTACCTCCTGCGGATCGCTGTGGAGCCGGCATGAAGGTCATCCCCACCGGTATCGATGGGCTCGTCGTCATCGAGCCCAAGGTCTTCGGCGACGAGCGTGGTTTTTTCCTCGAGACCTACAACGAAAAGCCGTTTCGCGATGTGGGTCTGCCCACGCACTTTGTTCAGGACAATTGGTCGCGTTCGCAGAAGGGTGTCCTTCGCGGAATTCATTTCCAGAACCCCAATCCCCAGGGAAAACTCGTTCGCGTCGTGACCGGCGCCGTTTGGGATGTCGCCGTGGATCTTCGCAGGTCCTCGCCGACTTTCGGTAAGTGGTACGGACTCGAGCTTTCCTTCGATAACAAACGGGCCTTCTACGTACCGCCCGGCTTCGGACACGGATTCGTAACCCTCTCCGACACCGCGGACTTTCAGTACAAGTGCACGGGGCTCTACGCTCCCCAAGATGAAGTCGGACTTATGTGGAATGATCCCGACCTCGGGATTCGCTGGCCGATCGATCAGCCCCAGCTTTCGGCCAAGGATCTCAAGCTGCCGAGCCTTCGCGACGTTATCCAAAACGGCAAGACCTACTGATCACGGCCGCTTGCTCGACGGCGGCCAAGATCGGCGATAGCCTCGGATAACTTATGTCGGACAAAATTCACGTCGCGATTCTTTCGGGTGGCTCGGGAACACGGCTTTGGCCATTGTCCCGCGAAGCGCTCCCCAAGCAGTTCTTCGACCTTGCCAATCTGGGCCGTCCCCTTCTGGCGGACACGGTGGAGCGGCTCGCGCCTTTCGCCGAGCCTTGCATCATCACGACGAAGGCCTTGGACAAAGCCACGCTTGGACTTCTCAAGCGTTTCGGTCTCAAGTCGTCCATCGCCGGCGAGCCCGCCGCGCGTAACACGGCCGCGGCCGTCGCGCTCGCCACCTGGCAGGGGCTCCGTAAGGATCCGCGTGCCGTCGTCGGCGTTTTTCCGGCCGATCATGCCATTCGCGACCGCGAAGCTTTCGCGCGCGCCGTGCGAACGGCGATCGCGGAGGCCTCGCAAGGTTACATCGTGACGCTCGGAATCGCTCCGACCTACGCTGCGGATGCCTATGGTTACATGGAGCTCGAGTCGGCTACTTCAAACGTGGACGGTTCCAAAGTCTTGGGGGTCAAACGCTTCATCGAGAAGCCCCGCGCGGATCGCGCGGCCGAACTCATTGCGACGGGCAGGGTGGTGTGGAACGCGGGCATGTTCGTTTTCCGCGCGGACACGATGGCCGCCGCGCTTGCCAAGCACATGCCCGATCTCTGGTCGGCGCTCGAAGGCCTTAAGCCCGACGCTTCGAACCTCGCCGACATCTACCCGCGTCTGCCGAGCCAAAGCATCGACTACGGCGTCATGGAGAAGCTCGCGGACTTGCGCTGCGTGCCGGCCGAGATGGGCTGGTCGGACCTCGGGTGCTGGGAAGAAGTCGCCAAGTTCCAAGAAGAAGGCGGCGCCGAGCCTCCGCTCCAAGTCGGCGGGTTCGGCAACCAGTTCATCAACGAGACGCCCCGTCCGAAGGCCGCGGCTTTCGTGGGTGTGCAGGATCTCGTCGCGGTCGACGTGGGCGACAGCTTGCTCGTCGTGAAAAAGGGCCAGGGTCAATCCGTGCGCGAGATCGTCGAAGCGCTCAAGCGGAGCGGAAGCTCGCTCGCGAAGACGCACGATTTCGAGGAACGCCCGTGGGGACGCTTCGAGATTCTGCTCGATACGGACTACTTCAAGTCCAAACGCATCCTCGTGCACCCCGGTGAGCGGCTCTCCTACCAGAGCCACGCCAAGCGCGCGGAGCATTGGATCGTCGTGAAGGGGCAGGCCGAAGTCACCCTGAACGATCAAGTCCATCGCCTCAAGCCCGGCGAGCACATCTACATCCCGCTCGGCGCAAAGCACCGAATGGCGAATCCCGGTCAGACCCCGATGGAATTCATCGAGGTGCAGACCGGGACCTATTTCGGCGAGGATGACATCGTTCGTTACGAAGATAACTACGGGCGGGTGTAGTTCGGGCTAGTCTCGCTCCCGAGGCGGGTCTTTGCCAATGACGGCGAAACTTCCCTTGTTCAAGTCGTAGGATCCGTCCGGCGGAAGTTTATAGGTCGCTCGATAATCGTGATAAGGTCCATCGTGGACGTCACTCATGGAAGAAACGATGAGTTCGATCGTTTCGGAGTCGATCCATTTCTCGGCCTGTACATAGGTAAAGGTTCCTGAATCCAACTTTGCGTTACTAAGGGCGCCGGCGCCGATCGGGTTCAGCGTGAATTCGCCGCCATAGGTTTTCGCTGGCAAATCTTCGTAACGGCGCCATTTTCCGCTTGAGTCCTTGCGAAGAAACACGACTCCATAGTTCTTTGTCGATACCTTGACGGAGATCGCGATGGTCTTGCCATCCGGTGACACCGAATGGAACCAACATGAGTTGAAGTCGTCCCTGCAGGGCATGATGAGTTCGCGCTGAGGGCGGTCTTTGTAGATCGCATAGTGGTTACAGTATTCGTCTCCCCAGACCGGAGATTCGATAGTGGCGTCTTTGCCGTTGAGTCGGACTTGGTACTGAATGGGGCCTCTGTCCTGACCGTCGCCGATCTCGGACTCTGTGCCGCGCGCGGGCGCCGAGTTGCCCCGTTGGGTCCAACTACGAATCATTTCGGCCGGGTTCTTGTAGACGGCGGCGGGCTCTCGTTTGGTCGCGCACGCCCCCAATCCGAACGCGGAAAGCGCCGCGACGAAAAGGGTGTTCTTCATGTTTGTTTTGCAGGGGCTCATTCGTTCTCCTCGAAGGTGGATTGGCCTTCCCGCTCGTCGAGCGGGAAAAGTTGGACCGAAAGGCAGTAGACGCGATCGTTCACGCGCTCGGATGGTCGGGAAGCGGCGATGGCCTTCGAAAATCCGCGGCGGAACTCGCGGATCAGACGCTTGGCTTCTTCGACGGAGCCAACGTGGAACGGCAGCATGAGGGCCGTGTGGCTGCGTTCCGACAGCTCGACGTTCTCGAGCGCGTGTCGGGAACGATCGAGAATTTGCCCGTGGTAGCGCCGGAGCACGTCGCTCGGAGTTCCGTCCGGCGTGCGCACCCATTCCTTCGCCGTCCAGCGCCCGGACTCGTCGCGTTCGACGAGCTCGAGCCGCCGCAGCCGATCCCAAGCGTCGCGGGCTTCCGCCGTCGTGATCGAGAAGGCTTTGGCCATCCGGCGGTAGTCGAGCTTGAACGAAGAGGTGCCCACCCACTCGCGGATCGCAAGGTGGTGCCAGCTCGAGATGACCTTCATCGCGTCGAGGTCGACGGACTTAACCTTCACGGCGGATCGCGCCTCTAGCCGGCTGCGGGCGAGATCGCGCGCGCTCTGACTGCGCGCATGGTACGCATCGACGGAATCCGCGAAGAGCCGTTGTTCTTCTTCGTTCAGCCCCAAGCGCTTGGCGATTTTGATCGCCGTGGCGCGGGAGACTCCGCGCGAGCGATCTTTCAGGAGCGCGGCCAGCACGGAAGAATCGACGCGAAGGTCTCGCGCGAAAGCTCGCAGGGAATAACTGGGATTGCCGAGGCGCCGAGCCTCAAAACGGGACTTGAGAATCCCTTGGTAGTCTCTCTCCATCGCCACGTTCAGTATAACGGCCGACGGAGAGAGAAACTGAGGGCCCGCGCAAAAAGTCCGCGGACGGAGATCGACGGAACTTTTGGCGCTACTTCAGTAGCGGCTTCCACCAAGCTTCGTTGTCGCGATACCACGCGACCAGATCCTTGAGGCCTTCTTCGAGTCCCCACACGGGTTTCCACCCCAGCTCGCGTTCGGCCTTCGCTGGGTCCATGCTGTAACGCCAATCGTGGCCCTTGCGGTCGGTCACGAACTCGATCGTCGTCGTGGGATCGCGACCGACGAGCTTCGAGAGCGTCTCGGCCATGAAGAGATTGTTCTTCTCGCCGTGGCCGCCGAGATTGTAGACCTCGCCCGACTTGCCCTTCGCGAAGGCGAGCCAGACGCCCGCGGCGTGATCTTCCACGTGGATCCAATCGCGCACGTTCTTGCCCGTGCCGTAAACGGGAATCTTGCGGCCGCCGATGAGCGCGAGAATCGTCACCGGCAGGAACTTCTCGGGGAACTGGTAAGGTCCGTAGTTATTCGAGCAGCGGGTCGTGACGGCTTCGAGTCCGTGCGTATGGACGTAAGAGCGCACGAAGCAGTCCGAAGCGGCCTTCGAAGCGGAATAGGGCGAGTTCGGCGCGAGCGGGGTCTCTTCGGTGAAGGTCCCTTCGTCGCCGAGCGTGCCGTAGACCTCGTCCGTCGAGACGTGGCAAAAACGGAGTTTGTACTTCTTGGCGACGTCCAACAGCGCGATCGTACCGAGCACGTTCGTGCGCGCGAAGGGCTCCGAAGACTCGATGCTGCGGTCGACGTGGCTTTCGGCCGCGAAGTGCACGATGCCCGTGATCTTGTGGTCGACGACGAGTTTCTCGATGAGCTTGGCGTCGCAGATGTCGCCCTTCACGAAAACGTGGCGGGGATCGTTCATGACCGGCTCGAGGTTCTCCATGCGACCCGCGTAGGTCAAAAGGTCGAGGCTGACGATCTTGCCTTGCTTCAGCTCGGGAAAGTTGGCGTTGGGCTTGCGGCCCTTGCCCAAAGCCATGCGAACGAAGCAGCTACCGATGAATCCGGCGGAACCCGTGACGAGAATGTTCATGCGGGCAGGCTAGCCCAGCGCGTGGGACTTGGTCTACGGGGTGAAGGGGAAAGGAACGCCGCGTTTTCGCTAGCGACGGCCGATGCCGAAGTAACGGTAACCCATCTCCCGCACACGCTCGGGTTGGAAGATATTCTTGCCGTCGAAAACCACGCGGCCCCGGAAGAGGTGCTTCAGGCCGCCGCGGTCCAGTGACTGGAACTCACGCCATTCCGTCACGAGGACCATGGCTTCCGCCGTACGGAGGGCGTCGGTCGCGTTCGCACAAAGCGTGACGTTTGCACGCCAAGGCTTGTCCGAAAGCCACTTTTCGAAGTTTTCGAGGGCCTGGGGGTCGTAAGCGTGGATGCGATATCCCGCTTCGGCGAGCGCTTCGCAGAGCGCCAAGGCTGGCGCTTCGCGGATATCGTCGGTTTCGGGTTTGAAGGCGATGCCCAAGAGCGCGACCGTGGCGCCCGCCGCGACTTCGCTCCGGATTTTCGGCAAGAAATAGGTCTTTTGGGTCTCGTTCGCCCGTTCGACGGCCTCGGCGATCGAGGCATCGACCTCGTGCGCGCGGCACTGGTGCAAGTAACTCTTCACGTCCTTCGGGAAGCAGGATCCCCCGTAGCCCATGCCGGCGTAGAGATACTTCGAACCGATGCGGGAATCGGACTTGAGGACTTTCTCGATCGACTTGATGTCGGCGCCCGTGGCGTCGGCAAAACGGCTGATCTGATTGATGAGACTGATGCGCGCGGCCAGAGCCAAGTTCGCGGAGAGCTTGGCGGCTTCGGCCGACTCCGAACTCATGGTGAGACAAGGATGGCCATTACGAAGGAGCGGTTCGTAGAGATCCCGGAGACCATTGACGGCGGCTTCGTCCTCGCCGCCGATCACGATGCGCTCGGGACGCATGAAGTCCTGGATCGCCGTGCCTTCGCGCAGAAACTCGGGATTATTGATGACGCGTAGGCGACGGCCGACGCCGAAGCGGCGTTTGAGGTCGCTCGCGGTTCCCACGGGAACGGTCGATTTGAGGACGACGATCGAATCTTCGGGCGAACGTTCGGCGAGTTCGCGAAGCGCGGCTTCGACGTGACTCATGTCGCAGGACCCGTCTTCCCGCGAAGGTGTCCCAAGGCAGACGAAGACGAAGGTCGGCTTCGCGCGAGCGTAAAGTTCCGTGATCGAAGCGTGGGTCTCGATGAGTCCGCGCTTCGCGGAGTCCTCGAGGATGTCCTGCAATCCGGGTTCGAAGAAGGGAACCTCTTGGCGACGCAAGCTCGCAAGCCGTTCGGGGAGCGTCTCGACGAAGTGGACTTTGATTCCGAACGTCGAGAAGCAGGCCCCCGACACGAGCCCCACGTAACCGGCCCCCAATACGGCGATTTCGATCATGGGGCCGACCCTAGCATAGCCCGTTTACTTAGGCCCGACCTGCGAAACGACCGAGGCTCCGCGCAAATACTTGCGCGCGACCCGCACGACGTCCGCCGCCTTCACCGACTCGAGCTTCTTGGCGAACTCGAAATGTTCCTTCCATCCGAGACCGTAAACTTCGTCGAGCGCCATGCCCATGGCCTGGCCGCCCAGACGTTGTTGTTCGATCTCGTGGTTGCCGACGTAGAAACGCTGCGCGGACTTCCATTCGTCCTCGGGCAGTCCTTCGTCGCAAAGACGATCGATCTCTCGACGAAGCGCGGCCAAGGCCGTGTCGCGCTTGTCCGGGGCGGTGGCGATGTAGAAGCCAAAATAACCGGCGTCAAAGCCTTCCATGTGGGTCGGCGCGACCGTGTAGCAAAGCGAAAGCTTGTCACGAAGTTCCAGGAAGAGTCGGCCACCTTGGCCGCTCAACACGGCCGAAAGGCCGAGCAGAGCCCAACGATCTTTTTCGAAGAGCGTGCAGCTCGGGAAGCCGAGGAGGATATGGGTTTGCTCCTTGGGCAGCTTGGCCCCGACCGCCACGTCGCGTGAAATCGCCTTGGCGGGCGTCCGTTTGAGCAATTTCGAGGTCCGGGCGAACTTGTGGGCGCCCAGAAACTTTTCGAGGGTTGCCTCGAGCGTTTCGCGCTCGATGTCGCCGACCACGGTGAGTACCATCGGCTGCGCAAGCATCTTACGGTGGTAAGCGATCAGATCGCGCGCGCCGAGTTTCTTGATGATCGCGGGCTCGCCCTGCGCGCGTCGGCCGTAAGAGTGCTTACCGAAGAGCGCCGCCGAGAAGAGTCGGGACGCCACGGAGCTGGGGTTGTCGTCCGAGCTTCGGATGTCTTGGAGGACGTGGCTACGGGCTTGATCGACGATTTCTTTGTCGAAGCTCGGTTCCAAGAGCGAAGCGGCGAAGAGCTCGAAGAGCGAATCGAAGTCGGCGGCGAGACCGTCTACGCTGAAGCCCCAGCTGTTGCGACCGTGGAAGGCGCTCAGGCTCGCGCTCGAGCGGTCCACGTGTTCCGAGACTTCGTCGCGCGTCCATACGCGCCCGTTCGAAGCCCGGCCGCCTTCGGTCACGCAGCGGGCCCACATGTTACCGATGCCAGATTGGCGATCGCCCTCTAGGCGTCCACCGCCCAGGCCTGCTAGCCGGAGCGAGAAGATCGGCAGGTGCGTAACGGGCTTGCGCAGGACGGTCAGTCCGCGGAAGTTGAACTTCTCGACTTCGCCCGCCTTCGCGGCGGCTTTACGCGCGCGCGAAGGAGCCGCGGCTGGGATCGAGAGCGACGAAGGGATTTTTTCTCCTTCGGGGAAGATGCCGCCGAAGTGGGCGCACGAAGGATCGAGGTACTGGCGCTTCACGCGCTCGATGTCGTCGATCGAAAGACGACGGACCGCGGCTTGGTAACGCTCGTCGAGACCGACGTCGCCGGCCACCGACTCGCAGCTACCGAAGCGCTCGGCCAGGCCGTCCACCGTTTCCTTGGAGTAGGTCGCCGTCGAGAGCAGGTTCTTGCGGGCCTTCTCGAGCTCGGCCTCGATCGTCGGTTTGTCGAGCAGGCCACGGAGCTCCGTGAGGATGCGCGGCATCTTGGCCGCGAGACCTTTCGGTCCGCGGAAGACGATGCCGAAGGATCCGGCTTCCTTGGGCGTCCAACATCCCGCGCCCGTGTCGCGCACGAGCTGTTCGTCGTTCACGAGTTTACGCACGAGACGCGAGCTCTCGCCTTGGCCCAGGATGAGGGCGAGCGCGTCGAGGGCCGCCGCGTCGGGGTGATCCGCGCCCACGGACTTCCAGCCCAGGTGCACGATCGCGTCGGGCGAGGAGTGGTGGCGGAAGCCCGAGGCGCCGGCCGCGCCCGCGGGACGGGAAGGCCGCGCGCCGGGAATGGGACCGGGAGGCATCTTCGAGAAGAGCCGTTCGCAGCTGTCGCGTAGATGGTTTTCGTCGAAGTCGCCCGCCACCACGAGAAAGAGGTTCGAAGCGTTGTAGTGCTTCTTGTACTCGCGCATGAGCGTCTCGCGCGACATGTTCGCGACGACTTCGGAGAAGCCGATCACGGGTCGGCTGTAGGCGTGCGACCCGAAGAGGCTCGAGCGGATGAGATCCGAGGCGATCGCGCCGGGCATGTCGTTGCGGCGGCGGATTTCCTCGAGCACGACTTCGCGCTCGCGGCCGAGCTCTTCGTCGTCGACGATCGAGTGCTGGAGCGAGTCGGCGAGAATATCGAGCCCGGCCTCGAGGTGTTTCGACGCGAGGGTCATGTGCATGACCGTGTGATCGTAGCTCGTGTAGGCGTTCAGGTCCCCGCCCATGCTTTCGATCTCGCGCGCGATGGCGCCGACTTGGCGGCGTTCGGTACCCTTGAAGAGCAGGTGCTCGAAAAGGTGCGCGAGTCCCGCGATGTCTTCGGTCTCGTCGGCCGCGCCGAACTTGATCCAGCCCTGGAGCGCCACGACGGGCGAAGTCCGGCTGGGAATGCGCAGAAGTTTGAGTCCGTTGGAGAGGGTCAGTGTTTCGCATAGAGACATAGACCCTCTATTCTTTCACGTTCGCGGAAGGCGTGGAAGGCGGCCGGGCTTCTCGTTTTGACGCCCTTGGCGAGCGCGCTATAAGGCCCCCGTGTCGTCTTCCCTCGGCCTCTACCTTCATGCCCCATTTTGCGTGCATAAATGCGGGTATTGCGACTTCAATTCCTGGGCCGAGGAGCGTCGCGAGCCCATGGAACGCTGGGCGCGAGCCATGAAGCGCCAAGTCGAGTATTGGTCACCGCGTTTGCGCGACCGCGGGATTCGGATCGAGACCGCGTTCTTCGGGGGAGGCACGCCGAGCCTCTTGCCCAACGATATTCTGCGCGAACTCGGAGAAACGCTTCGCGGCGCCTTCGATTGGTCGCCTGGCTTCGAGTGGAGCGTCGAGTGCAATCCCGAGACGCTCGACCGCGAAAAGCTCGGGGCGTTACGCGACATGGGCGCGACTCGCCTTTCGATGGGGCTGCAAAGTTTTCAGGACGCCCATCTCGAGCGTCTGGAGCGGAGAGCGCGCCGTGGTCACAACCTCCGGGCGCTCGAGCTCGTGGCCCGCGATTGGAGTGGGCCCTGGTCCGGCGACCTCATGTTCGGCCTCCCTGGTCAGAGTCTCGTGGAATGGGAAGAAGATTTGGCACTTCTCCTGGGGTTCGGACCCGGGCACGTTTCCGCCTACCAGCTCACATTGACGACGGAACGCGCCAAGAACTGGCGTCAGCCCGGCGAGGAACGTCTCCTGGAGATGTTCGATCGCACGGAAGAGTTGTGCGCCGCCGCGGGGCTGCCGCGTTACGAGGTCTCCAATTTCGCCCGTCCGGGGCGTGAGTGCCGCCACAATCTTCGCTACTGGAAGATGCTCCCTTTCTTGGGACTCGGCCCGGGCGCGGCCGGGGTTCTGCCGCCCGGCCTGGCGCCCAAGGCGCCGGGCGGTTTCGGAGCCCACCAAAGGAACCCCGAGTCCTTCGAGAAATGGGAGGCCATGGCCGGGACGCCCCGGGAAGAGTTGGCGCTGACGACCCGTAGCCCGCTCGAGCACGCCGAAGAGATTTTGCTGATGGGCCTGCGTTTGCCGGGGGGCGTGGAACTCGAGCGTTTTGGGCCGGTCGCTGACCTGCTCGAGACCTTGCCGCAAGACCCCCGTTTTCGGGACTTCCTTGAAATCCGATCCGGCGGTCAAGCACTTGAAAATAAAAGAAAAAATCTGGCCGTCACGGAGGCCGGACTTCGGATCCTGGACGGGCTTTTTCCAAAGATTTTCGAGCTTTTGGAAAGTTCCGGAAAACTTTCCCCCGCAAACCTTGACTCGGCTCGCTTCGACACCAAGTTTTCAGAGATGTCGGAATTCACGGAAAACCCCGCAGATTTCAAGGAAGAGAACGGCCCGGCCGAAGCTCAAGATCCCGCCGCGGCGTCGCCTTCGGATGAAGCGATGCCCGCCGCGGCCGATGGTCTCGCCGGCGAGGCGGCGCTCGAGGAGTGGAAGAACAAGGTTTCCTACCTCGCGGCCGAGATCGAGAACATGCGCAAGCGTTTCGTGCGCGAGAAGACGGAAGTCGTCAAATACGCGAACGAGGAGCTCATCAAGACGCTCCTCCCCGTCGTCGACAATCTGTTCCTCGCGGTCAAGGCCATGAAGGACTCCGAGTCGAAGCTCGACGCTACGGTGCGCGAGAACTCGGTCGTGAACAATCTCTTCAAGGGCGTCGACATGACGCTCAAACACTTCGAGTCCACGCTCGAGCAGATCGGCGTGAAAGCCGTTCATTCCGAAGGCCAGGCCTTCGATCCGACCGTGCACGAAGCCGTCGGCCAAGCCTCGGACCCGACCCACAAAGACAACCACATCAGCTCCGTGCTCCAGCGCGGATGGACCCTCCACGGCCGCGTCATCCGACCGGCCCGCGTTTTCGTGAACAAACTTTCTTCGTGAAAGGAATTTAAGGAATATGGCAAAAGTTATCGGTATCGACCTCGGAACGACCAACTCGTGCGTGGCTATCCTCGAAGGCGGCCAGCCCAAGGTCATTCAAAACTCGGAAGGTGCGCGTACGACGCCCTCCATCGTGGGCTTTAACGCCCAGGGCGAGCGCCTCGTCGGCGCGATCGCCAAGAACCAAGCCGTCACGAACCCGGACCGTACGGTCTTCGCGGTGAAGCGTCTTATCGGCCAAAAATTCGATTCGCCGCAAGTGCAACGACTCAAGGGTTCGCTCCCGTACAAGCTCGTCGCGGCTGACAACGGCGACGCGTGGGTCGAAGTCGACGGCAAGAAGTACTCGCCGCAAGAAGTTTCGGCCTTCATCCTCATGAAGATGAAGAAGACGGCCGAGGACTACCTCGGTGAACCCGTCACGGAAGCCGTCGTCACGGTTCCGGCCTACTTCAACGACGCCCAACGCCAAGCGACCAAGGACGCCGGCCGCATCGCGGGCATGAACGTCCTTCGTATCATCAACGAGCCCACGGCGGCTTCGCTCGCCTACGGCATGGACAAGGGCGGCAAGGACCGCAAGATCGCGGTCTTCGACTTGGGTGGCGGTACGTTTGACGTCTCGATCCTCGAGCTCGGCGACGGCGTCTTCGAAGTGAAAGCGACGAACGGCGACACCTTCCTCGGCGGCGAAGACTTCGATCATCGCATCGTTCAGTGGATGGCCGACGAGTTCCAACGCCTCGAAGGCATCGACCTTCGCAAGGACAAGTTCTCGTTGCAACGTCTCAAGACGGAAGCCGAGAAGGCCAAGCACATGCTCTCCGAGTCCATGGAAGCGGAGATCAACCTGCCCTTCATCACGGCCGACCAGAACGGCCCGAAGCACTTGAACCTCAAGCTCTCGCGCGCCAAGTACGAAGCTCTCTGCGGCGATCTCATCGATCGTCTCGTGGCTCCCTGCGAGATCTGCCTCAAGGACTCGGGGCTCGCCAAATCCGAGATCGACGAAGTCATCTTGGTCGGCGGTATGACCCGCATGCCTAAAGTCCAAGAGAAGGTTCGCGAGATCTTCGGCAAGGAGCCCGGTAAGGGCGTGAACCCCGACGAAGTCGTCGCGGTCGGCGCGGCCGTTCAGGGTGGCGTGCTCAAGGGTGAAGTGAAGGATGTTCTCCTTCTCGACGTCACGCCGCTCAGCCTCGGCATCGAGACCCTCGGTGGCGTCTTCACGAAGCTCATCGAAAAGAACACGACGATCCCGTCCAAGAAGTCGCAAGTCTTCTCCACGGCGACCGACAACCAACCGGCCGTGAGCATCCACGTGCTGCAAGGCGAGCGCGAGCTCTCGCAGTACAACAAGACGCTCGGAAAGTTCGACCTGATGGGAATTCCGCCGGCTCCGCGCGGCGTTCCGCAGATCGAGGTGACCTTCGACATCGACGCGAACGGTATCGTGCACGTCTCCGCCAAGGACATGGGCACGGGTAAGTCGCAGTCGATCCAGATCACGGCGAACTCGGGCCTCTCGGAAGAAGAGATCAAGCGCATGGTCCGCGACGCCGAGGCGAACGCGGCCGAAGACAAGAAGAAGACGGAATCGATCCAGGTCCGCAACCAGCTCGACGGTCTCGTTTACCAAACCGAGAAGTCGATGACCGAGTTGGGCGCGAAGGTCGATGCTTCGCTGAAGGGCGAACTCGAGACGGCGATCACGGCCGCGAAGGCCGAGCTTGAGAAGGGCGACAAGGACGCGATGCAAGGCGCCCTCGACAACCTCAACAAGCTCAACGCCAAGCTCGCCGAGCAGGTTTACGCCAACGCGCAGGCCCAAGGCGGCGCGGACGCGGCGGGCCAACAAGCTTCCGGGTCTTCGGAGCACGCCAAGTACGACGGTTCCGACGCTTCGGGCAACAAGAAGGACGACGACACGGTCGATGCGGACTTCAAAGAAGTCTAAGTCTGGCGCTTAAGGTCCTTAACGGTTTAAGAGGCGGGCCTTCGGGGGTTTCTCCCGAGGGCCCGTGTGATGAGGAAGATGGCTGGCAAGCGCGACTATTACGAAGTTTTGGGAGTGGCGCGTACCGCCACGGCCGAAGAGATCAAGAAGGCTTACCGAAAGCTCGCGATCCAGTTTCATCCGGACAAGAATCCCGGCAACAAAGAGGCCGAGGAAAAATTCAAAGAAGCGGCCGAAGCCTACGAGGTTCTGGCCGACGATAACAAGCGCAAGGCCTACGATCAGTTCGGTCACGCCGGAGCCCAGGGCGGTGGTTTCGACTTCAGCCAGTTCGGTGGCGCCGGCGGGGCCGGTTTTTCGAACCTGAACGATCTTTTCGGCGACATCTTCTCGGAAGTCTTCGGCGCCGGTGGCCCGGGTGGTCGCGGCGGCCGGGGTGGGGTGCGTGGCCAGCGGGGCGCCGATCTTCGTTACAATCTTTCGGTGTCCTTCGAAGAAGCCGCTTTCGGCGTCGAGAAAACGATCCAGGTTCCGCGCGAGACGGCCTGCAAGACTTGTTCAGGCACGGGCGCTCGTCCGGGCACTTCGGCGGAAACCTGTGGCACCTGCCGTGGCGCGGGCGAGATTCGCTTTCAGCAAGGTTTCTTCACCCTCTCCAAGACGTGCCCGGATTGTTCGGGCAGCGGCCAGATCATCAAGAGCAAGTGCGGCGATTGCCGCGGTTCGGGCCGCAAGACCGAAACGACTCGCCTTCAGGTCAAGGTTCCGGCGGGTATCGATTCGGGGCAGCGGCTCAAGCTACGCGGCGAAGGCGAAGCGGGCACGATGGGCGCGCCGTCGGGCGATCTCTACGTCGTCATCGAAGTCGACGAGCATCCCTTTTTCCGCCGCGATGGCGTGGACGTGCATTGCTCCGTTCCGATCTCTTTTCCGCAGGCGGCGCTCGGGACCGAGATCGACGTTCCGACGCTCGGTGGCACGGTGAAGCTCAAGATTCCAGCCGGCACCCAGTCGAACAAGCGCTTCCGTTTGAAGGCGAAGGGTATCGCGCAACTCGGCGGTCGCGACCGTGGGGATCAGTACGTCATGATCCAGGTCGAGGTTCCGTCCAAGTTAACGAGCGAACAACGCCAGCTTTTGGAGCGCTTCGCCGCGATCGGCGGAGAAAGCTTTCCCGAGAGCCAATCCTTCCTCAAGAAAATGAAGGACTGGTTCTAGATTTGGTCGAAACTTTCTTTGGCTAGGCTAGCGACGGACGCAGACGATGCCCAAGATTGTCATGTCGGCCCAGGTGTTCGATATACAGCCGTTCGGTACGGTGAGATTATTCTCTTGAGCTCCGCTCACCGAGAGCATGCATCCACTCAAAGTCCATCCGGTGGCGCCATTGCAGCCGATTCCGTAGAAACTCGAACCATCCCAAGAAAACGCGGGTATCTCAACGAAGGGAGCTCTGACCTCCGACGAAGTCGAGGATCCGGGCGGCGCTGAAAGCACATACAATTCCGTGGAACTGGCCCACGTCGCGACCGGATTCGAAACACCGGGTGCGAGCGTCATGGGGTACGCGGCCTTCGTCATAAAGTCGACTTTCTTCGACGCGTAGATTCCCGTGAAACGAACGCGAGCGGCGCTTGCCGTGACCACGGCTGTGGAATTAGCGGCTCCCCGACAGTCCACCACAAACTCGGAGGAGTCGGTGACAATCTCGAAGCGAAAAGGATTGGAGGCGTTCGACAGTGTCTTGGCGCCAATGGAGTCCTGCGACTTGGCCGCTTCCAGGGTCAAAGCCACCGAGTGTACGACGTGCCCCGGGATCGAAGTCGTATCGGGAGCGATTCCCGCGACCGGCTCCAAGCTAAGCCCCGTCAAGGTGAGTCCCGCGCCCAGATCTAGTCCAGCGGCCGCGACCGTCGATGAACCGAGTCGCAAAGACCCGAAGGACTCCGTCGCGGAAACCGTGCCCGTCGGTGAATACTTTGCCGCGGCCGTCCCCGCCGAGTTCCAAAAGGCGGTCGCGCACTTCGCTCGGTTGCCCAAGATCATGGCGACCGTCGATTTCAACGTCTCGAAATCGGCGGCATTACGAACGCTCGTCTGCCCCTTTTGCGTGCTCCTCATCATCGACGTAAATACGAGGGCCAACGTCCCCAAGAGGGCGCTGCTCACCAACACGGTAACGAGAGAAAAGCCGCGTCGACGCATGTCATTCATGGAACTCGAAGATAGCGGAATTCTCCTCTATCGGTGACGGATTTTTGAAAAAGTTCGACTCGTCCAGGTCCCTTACGAAGCCGAGTCCGTGCGGCGCAGGTGCATTCCTCGTGCTTTGTTTTGGCTCGGCGAGCCAGGATCGCATGAGCGCGTTTACCTACTTGAGGCGGTGCTTTAGATAAGTCCTACCGATGCTTAGGCGCGCTCGATACGCGGGTGCCGACAGTCGTGCTTTCGGTTGCTAGGCCACGATGGTAGTCTTGCGCTCATGCTTAGTCTCGGAGTGCTGTTGTCTCGTTCCTTCGTGTTGGGATCCGCGATCCTGGGCGTCCCCATGGCGTTCGGCCAGGCCCAAGCGCCCGCTCCGATGCAACAGGCCCAGGACCCCGGCGCTACGCTTAAGCTTGCCCGCGAAAAATTCGATCGCGCGGAATACGCCGACGTTATCTCGAGCTTGAGCGCGATCCGCTCGCAGTCCCAAGAATCGGCGGCCCGTGGCGAGGCCATTCTTTTGACGGCCCGCGCGAACTATTCGCTGGGTAAACCGAAGGTCGCGCTCGATACGCTGGCCAAGGTTTCGGCCCGCGAAATCCCCGGTCCGATGCGCGCCGACTTCTTCTCGTTCTGGGCGCGCGTCGCGGGCGAAGAGCGCCGTTGGCTGGAGTCGGCCCTCGCGATGCTCAAAGCCCGCGCGGAGCTCACCGACGCCGCGGCCCAGCGTGCGATCGAATCGAAGCTCTCCGAAATGATCGACGTCCAGATGAGCGAAGCGGACCTTTCGTTCCTCGCGAAGGAGTACCCGACGCAGTTCCCGGCGAACAAAGTCCTCTATCGTTTGGCGACCCTGCGAATTTCGCGTGGCCAAAAAGTCGAGGCCGAGCAGGTTCTCGCTCAGCTCAAGGCGATCGCCCGTCCCGGAACGCCGGATTACACGAAGGCCGAACAGCTCGCGAACCGACTGGGCTCGCTCGAGACGGCGATGCCGCGCAAAGTGGGTCTCTTGCTGCCCTTGTCGGGCCCGCAGGAGTCGGCGGGTCGCGCGATTCGCATGGGCCTTGAACTCGCGATCGGGGAGATGTCCAAGGATCCGATCGAGATCGTGGCGGCCGATGCCGGGGACACCAAGGAAAGTGCGCTGCAGGGCTTGGAACGTCTGCTCTTCGACGAACGCGTCATGCTCGTCGTCGGCCCCGTTTCGGGCGACCAAGCCGAGCTGGTGGCCGAGCGTGCCGGCCAGTTGGGCGTGCCGAATATCTCGCTTTCTCCGCGGCGCGGGATTCTCGAGAAAGGCTCGTCGGTCTTCCGCGTAGGCCTGACGCCGGAACGTCAGGTTCGCGCTCTGGTCGGTTATTCCTACGATCGTCTCGGGGCGCGCCGTTTCGCGATCCTCTTTCCGGAAGACGCCTTCGGTCGCGAGTTCGCGACGGAGTATTTTCGCATCGTTCAAGAATACGGCGCCGAAGTCACCGCGGCCGAGAGTTACGCGCCTTCGCAAGCCGACTTCAAGATTCCGGTCGAGAACATGACCGGAACGGGATTCCCGAACTGGCGTTCGAAAGAAGCCGAAGAACTTCGCAAGAAGCTCGACGAGCGTCTGGCCGGCACCCGCAAGGCCACGAAGCGTGAGCTCGAGTCGGCCAAACCGGGCCCCATCGTCGACTTTGACGTCGTTTTCATTCCGGACTCCTTCCGGGCCCTGGGGCAGATCGTGCCGACCCTCCTTTATTCCAACGTGACGACGCCCAAGCTTTTGGGGCCGAATACCTGGAAGTCGAACCGCCTCCTGGAGCGCGCCGGACAGTACTTGGATGGGGCTCTTTTTGTGGACATGTTTGCCGCGGAGCGCAATTCGAAAGCGTCTAAGGATTTCTTGAATCTCTTCCAGTCAAAACGCGGAACTTTACCGAATTCTTTGAACGCTCTCGGCTACGACGTCGGGACGGCCTTGCGCTTGGCCTACGGAAACGAAAGTTCGCCCGCCTCGCGGGACGAGCTCCGGACGCGTCTCGAGGGCCTCGGCACTTTTGAGGGCGTTCTCGGGCAACACCGCTGGGACTCCGGGCGCGAAGTTCTCTCGGAACTGCAGCTTTTCGAAGTTCGCAAGGGCGCCTTCCACCACCTGAACGGCATTCAGATTAAGCGCCGCGACAACTAGTCAAAAGATCTTCACCGGTTCCGGCTCAAGAACTCGTCTCGCTCCGCCGAAGCCAATTTATGAGCCCGAAAAAGATCGGGTTCATGGAATGAGCAACTGCGAGGAGGCTCCATGTCGCTGACCCGAGACGCCGATGACATCATCATCCCCGATACCCTGCCCATGCTTCCGGTTCGGGATGTCGTCGTATTTCCCTTCATGATCTTGCCGCTCTTCGTAGGGCGCGAATCGTCGATCAAGGCGGTGAACGAAGCCCTCGGGCGCGATCGTCTCATCTTCTTGTCGAGCCAGAAAGAGATCGGCGAAGACAATCCGGCGCCCGAAGGTATCTTCGGCATCGGCACCGTCGCCATGATCATGCGGATGCGCAAGCTTCCCGACGGTCGTATTAAGATTCTCGCGCAGGGTATCGCGAAAGCGTCGATCACCCAGTACGAGAGCAGCGCGCCGTTCTACACGGTCAAGATCGCCCGCATCGAAGAGACGGTGCGTCCGGAGCGCAAGGCCGAAGACGAGCAGCAGATGAAGGCCGTCAAGGAACAGCTCGAGAAGGTCATCAACCTCGGCAAGATGCTCTCGCCCGACATCCTGATGGTCGTCGAAGAGATCTCGGATCCGGGTCGTCTCGCCGACCTCGTGACTTCGAACCTCGGTCTCAAGGTCAGCGAATCGCAAGAAATCCTCGAGACCCTCGATCCCTCCGAGCGTCTCATGAAGGTCCGCGAGATCCTCGCGAAGGAACTCGAAATCCTCCAGATGCAGCAGAAGGTGAAGGGCCAATCGCGCGAAGACGCGGGCCGCAACCAACGCGAGCAGTTCCTGCGCGAACAGATGCGCGCCATCAAGAACGAGCTCGGCGAGAACGACCCGCGCGCGGACGAGATCAACGAACTCCGCAACCGCGTCGAGAACGCGCCGATGACCGACGAAATCCGCGCCGAAGCCGTCAAGCAACTCGGCCGCCTGGAGCGCATGCACCCCGACGCTTCCGAAGCGACGATCGTGCGCACCTACCTCGATTGGCTCTGCGACTTGCCGTGGGCGAAGGCCTCGACGGACAAGCTCGACCTCGTCGAAGCCAAGAAGATCCTCGACGAAGACCATTTCGACCTCGAGAAGGTCAAGGACCGCATCCTCGAGTTCCTCGCCGTGCGCAAGCTCAAGCGTTCGAACCGCGGACCGATCCTCTGCCTCTCGGGTCCTCCGGGCGTCGGCAAGACCTCGCTCGGCAAGTCGATCGCCCGCTCCATGGGCCGCCAATTCGTGCGGATCTCCCTGGGCGGCGTCCATGACGAAGCCGAAATCCGCGGTCACCGCCGAACCTACGTCGGCGCGCTCCCGGGCCGCTTGATCCAAGCGCTCAAGCAAGCCGGCACGAACAACCCGGTCATCATGCTCGATGAGATCGACAAACTCGGCCAGGACTACAAGGGCGACCCCTCGTCGGCGCTCCTCGAGGTCCTCGACCCCGAGCAGAACCACAGCTTCCGCGACCACTACCTGAACATGCCCTTCGACTTGTCGAACGTCATGTTCATCGCGACGGCCAACGTGCTCGAAGCCATCCCGGCCCCGCTCCGCGACCGGATGGAAGTTCTTCAGCTCGCCGGCTACAGCGAGGAAGACAAGCTCAAGATCGCGAACCGCTATATCATTCGCAAGCAAGTCGAAGAGAACGGTATCACGATGGATGCCATCGACTTCGTCGAGCCGGGACTGCGCAAGATCATCTCGCAGTACACCCGCGAAGCCGGTCTGCGTAACTTCGAACGCCTCATCGGCACCTGCGCCCGCAAGGTCGCGAAGGAAGTCGCAACGTGGGACGGCACCGCGCCTTTCCCCAAGATCGAAGTGAACGACGCGGCGGTCGAGCGCTTCTTGGGACCCCCGCGCTACCTCCCGACCGACGCCCGCGAAAAGGACGAAGTCGGTTGCGTGACCGGCCTCGCTTGGACGCAGAACGGCGGCGAGGTCCTCGAAGTCGAAGTGACTTCGATGAAGGGTCGCGGCGGCGTGATGACCACGGGTAGCCTCGGCGACGTGATGAAGGAATCTTGCCACGCGGCCATGAGCTGGATCCGCGCCCACGCCAAGGAACTCGGCGTCGATGACGCTTGGTTCACCAAGAACGAGATCCATATCCACTTCCCCTCGGGCGCGGTTCCGAAGGACGGTCCCTCGGCCGGTATCACGATCACCACGGGTATCGTGAGCTTGCTGACGGGAATCCCGGTCTCGAAGGACGTCGCGATGACGGGCGAAGTGAGCATCCTCGGCAAGGTGTTGCCGATCGGTGGCCTCAAAGAGAAGGCCCTCGCGGCGATGCGCCACGGAATCTCGACGGTCGTGATCCCGTACCGCAACGAAAAGGATCTCGTCGAGATCCCCGACGAGTACAAGAAGCAACTTCGCTTCGTGCCGGTGAAGAACGTGAGCGAAGTCCTCGACGTCGCTCTCGCCCGCTCTCCCTTCCGTCGCCGCGGCGGCGAGACGGGTCGCAGCGGTGCCAGCTCGAGCAAGGAACCTTCGGCGGCCGCAAGCCGCAGCAAGGTCCGTCGAATCGAAGACGCGGCCTAAGCGAGTTACCCAACCCACGAAGGACGGGCGCTTCCCTTTGGGGAAGCGCCCGTTTTCCTTTTGGGCCCTAGTGCAGAATCACGTCCTCCATCGCCTCGGCGTCGGTCGCCTTCAGAAAGCGGGCCTCCTCGGCGATCGACGCGTCGGAGGGCGTTGCGTCGGAACTCGAGCGGGACAGCACATTGATCCTTTCGGCCGTGACGCAAGTCTTCCAGACCTTCGGTCCATTCTCGACTTCTTGCGAGAAAGTCTCCAAGCGTCCCTCCACCCAGATTTGCGATCCTTTACGGGCCTGCGCGATCATCGATTCGGCCTGGGGACCGAAGACGTGCACGCTGTGCCAGTAAGTTCGCCGCTTTCCTTCGGCGTCTTTCGCGGGGCCGTTCGTCGCGAGACTCATGCGACAGAAAGGCCGCCCGTTACGAGTCGTCTTCAGATCGACGTCGTGGCCCAAGGTCCCACAGATCAGAACACGGTTGACGGATGACATGATGATTCTACCTCCTTAAAGGCCGGCACCTCGCGCGGCCTAGCCTCCGCCGGAGCAGGATCTATGCCCGATCGGGCCTAGTGGACGGCAAGGCGAGGACGCTTCGGATCCGTTCTCTCGTCAATCCCAGCAGAAGCGCGTAGACGAGCGTGCGGGGAAGCGTCTGGAGACGGATGCCCAGGACCCAGATCCCTAAAGCCGAGAAAGGAAAAGGACGGACGGCCCTTCGATGGTAAGTCGCCAAGAAAGCCTGGGCCTTTGGGGCCAAGTCCCTTTCGCGGAGCCGGGTCTCGAGCGCGCGGCTTTGGCGGAAACGTCCTTCCATCAGAGCTACGAGGGGCGTCCAGCGTTTCAGGAGCCCCCAGAATCGGGCAAGACGGCCGGCGCGGACTCCACCCGAGGCCTGGGCCTCGTGCTGACGATAGAGAAGAGTCGTTTCTTCGATTTCGACGAGCTCTCCGCTCGCGGCCGCGAGCAGGGCGATCCACCAGTCGTGCATCATGAGATCCGCCGGAAACGGCAGGGAACGCCGCGCGAGTTCCGCATCGAAGGCGAGCGTGCAACCCGTGACGTGATTCTGAACGATGAGAGAAGTGAGCGGGTTTTCCGCGCGGTAACGCAGGCGGGCCATCGTCTGAAACGAACTCGCGATCGGACGGCAATCCTGGTTGACGACCTCGAGATCCGAAAACACCGCGCGACCTCGATGGCTCACGTCCGCAAAGCATTCGAGCGTGCGCGCGATCTTGTTGGCCTTCCAAATGTCGTCCTGGTCGCAGAAGAAAAAGATCCGTTCGTTCGACGTCGGTTCTGCCAACGCCCGTCCCAGTAGGTATCCGAAGCTCGCGGCGGGACCCAAACGTCGGCCATCGCTCGGCAACAAACGCACGTCGAAGCCACGGGCCGCGAAATCCCGTGCGATCTGCGGGCTCCGATCGGTGGACCCGTCGTCGCGAACCCACAGCTGCCAATCGCGATGCGTCTGAGCGGCCAAACTTTCGAGCTGCTCGGCGAGGTGGCGCTCGCCGTTGTAAGTCGCCAGGAGGATCACGGCCTTCAAGCGAAGCGCCTCAGCAGAAAGCGGGCGAGAATTCCGAGCAAAACGAGGGGGGCCAGGAGAAGCCGCGGCCCCCGCGACCACTTAAGGTAGTACTTCCACATGCCACGGTGATGGTGAAGATCGGCGCGGTAGCTTCGGCGTCCGGCGTAGGATCCGCCGATGCTGTGCGCGATGGCAAGGCGCGGGTCGTGCACGACGGGAATCCCCGCCGCTTGGGCCTTGCGTCCCAAGTCGACGTCTTCGACGTACAGGAAGAAACGCTCGTCGAAACCTCCGAGGCGTTCCCATAAGTCCCGGGGCGCGAAAAGTCCGCTTCCCGACGCCCAGTCGACGCGGGCCACGCCGTTCTTTTCGAAGAGGTCCGGCCGCAGGTAGCGCTGGCTCCAAGGGTTTCCGGGCCACAGTCTCGTCAGGAAGCCTTCCCTACCGGTGATCGCGGTCGCGAAGGAAGGAAAGCCGCGCGAGCTCGCTTGGGGAGTTTTCGCGTCGCCGTCGTAGACGCGTATGCCGACGATGGCGTGGTGGGAGAGCAGGGCGCTTACGTCGGCGTCTTCGACCGGGGTCAGCAGGCGCGCGTCCGGATTGACGAAGAAGAACGCGTCCGCCTTGGGGCTTCCCGTTTCGAAGGTCGCCGCACGGTTACAGGCCTTCGAGAATCCGACGTTCGTTCCGTCACCGCCCACGAAAACGGGAAGGGGAAACGAAAGGTGCCTCCGCTTCCAATCCTCGAGGAAAGCACGGCTCCCCTCGTCGTTCGTCCACATCACGATCTCGGCCTTCGTCCGAAGTTTCTCCCCGAGGGATCCGAGCAACGAATCCAACGTGGCCTCGTTGCGATAGGAGACGACGACGACGCGAATCATGTTTGGGTCGCGAGCCATTCCGACATGCGCCGCAGGCCGCTCTCGAGTTCGATCGTGGGCGACCATCCCAGCTTCGACTTAGCCAGGCTCAAATCCGGCCTTCGTCGTTTGGGATCGTCGATCGCCGCGGGCAATTGCCGAAGCGCGAGCGGCTTCTCGGGGTAGAGGCTCTGCACGGCGGCGACGAGTTCGAGGATCGTGAACTCGCGATCGTTGCCAAGGTTGATGGGGCCGACTTCCTCGCTCTTGGCGAAGCGCACGAGGCCTTCGACGAGATCGTCGACGTAACAGAAGGAGCGGGTCTGCTTGCCGTCGCCTTGGACGGGGAGCGGTTGTCCGAGTTGGGCGTGGCGAAGAAAATTCACGACGACCCGGCCATCATCCGGGTTCATGCGAGGTCCGTAGGTGTTGAAGATGCGGACGAAACCGTGCCGAGTGCCTTTGGCCTGGTTGTAACTCACGATGAGGGCTTCGCCGAAGCGCTTGGCTTCGTCGTAGCAGGCGCGCGGCCCGATTCCGTTTACGTTGCCGAAATAGGTTTCCGGCTGGGGCGAAACGGCCGGGTCCCCGTAAATCTCGCTCGTCGAGGCGAAGATGACGCGCGCGCCGCGTTCGGTCGCGAAATCGAGCGCGGACCAAAGCCCGACCGAGTTTACGGCGAGCGTCTCGAGCGGCCACCGCTGGTAAAGCGGAGGCGAAGCCGGACTCGCGAAGTGGAAAACGTAGGGAACGTCCTTCATCCAGGCCTCCGGGGCCCGGTCAAGCCAGCTCGTCCAGGGCTCGGAGGCGTCGGCTTCGACGAAACAGAAGCGCTCCCGGCCCGTCGGAAGCGAGGCTAGGAACTCGACGTTGGCGCGAAGGCCCGTGCGAAGGTTATCGATCCCGAGGACCCGGTGGCCGTCCTTCAGGAAGCGCTCGCAGATATGGCTTCCCAAAAAGCCCGCGGCTCCCGTTACGACGACCGTTGAAGTCCTCTCGGCTTGCATCTAAACCCTTATAGAATGTCTGAAAAGAATTCGCGAGGATCGGCCCTGAACTGGACGAGTCTTTTCAAGTGGGCGCTCGCGGTCGGCTTGGTGACCTATCTTATCCGGAGCGATCGACTTTCTTTCTCCGAGCTGGGCCCGCTTTTTTCGTCGCCGGAATGGACGCTTCTCATTCTGGTCGGCGTCTACGCCCTGCTTGCGGTCGGCTTCTGGCGCTGGCGCATTCTCGTCCAGCGCCTTGGCGTCCAGATGAGCTTTTTTGATGCGATGAGACTGGGAATGGTTGGCGCGTTCTTCTCGGCCGTGCTGCCGGGCACCGTCAGCGGCGACGTCGTGAAGGCCGTTTACGTCGCGCGCCGCTATCCTTCCCGCCGTACCTTGACCGTTTCTTCGGTCCTTTTGGATCGTGGGCTGGGTTTGGTCGCGCTGATCGGGGTAGGCGGCGTCGGTTACTTGCTCGGCCGTGAACGCATCGAAGCTCTCGCGGACGGTCCTCGCTTGCTTATGACGACGTTGGGCCATCTTTTGGTGTGGGGTTTGGCGGCGTCGCTCGCGGGTCTCGTGCTCGTTCCGCTGCTTCACGAAAAACTTCGCGCGTTGGTTCCGCCTCGCTTTCGCGCGATGCGTCTGGGGCGCATCCTCGATGACGTCCTGAGGATCTACGGTAGCCAGGCGGCCATGCTTTGGTTCGTTTACGGCTTGTCGTTTGTCATCCACGTCGCGAACCTAGGTCTCATGTACGGGATGGCGCAGCTCCTCTTCGGCCACGCCGTCGAGCTGCCCTTCTCGCTTTTCGTGATGGCGGCCTCGATGGGCCTTTGCGCGATGTCCTTGCCTATCGCTCCTATGGGCCTCGGGGTCGGGCAGCTCGCCTTCGCGTCGATGTTCCAGGCGCTCGCCGTTTCGCCTCCCTCGTTCGGAGCCACGCTGATCACGGGTTTCCAGGCTTTAAGTCTCATCGTGAACCTCTCGGGCGGACTTTTCTATCTGACCTACCGCCACGAAGTTCCGCTGAGCGACGTTGAAGGCGGAGACTCGCTCGCGTGACGTCCGCGACCGCTCCGCGTCGGGCGGGCGATACGATCGCGCTTCCCGTGCTGATTTTGGGAAGCCTGCCGCTCGGTGAGAAAGACTCCATCGTGCGCCTGATTTCCGCCGAAGAGGGAAAGATCTCGGCCGTCGCGAAAGGCGCCCAGTCTTCCAAGCGCCGTTTCGGCGCCTCGCTCGATCCCGGCAATTTCGGCACCGCGCATCTCGTCGTCCCCCGTGATCCCGAGGGCGGCGGCGTGGCGCTTTGGCGTCTCGACCGCGTCGATCTGCGCGAGTCCTTTCCCCACCTGCGGAGTTCCTACTATCGACTGGATTGCGGCCTTTTTGCGGTCGCCTTGATTCGCGATCTGGTGCCGGAGGGGCTCGGGGATCCGAGCTTCTTTCGCGGCCTTGGCCGTTTCTTGCGTGATGCCTCATTTCCGGAGCTCGAGAAACTCGGCAAACTTCCCCGCATCGCTTTCTGGCTTTGGGCGGCTCACCACCTCGGCTACGGGGATTTTGCGGCCGAGATCCTCAAGTCCGGTGCCTGGAGCGAGATCGAGCGCGCGGCGTGGTCCCACGGCCTCGGCGTGCAAGTTCCGGATTTCGCCAAGCTTTGGACCTTCTTTGCCGACCGCGGAAAAAGCCTGAGCGCCGCACAAGAAATCGCGGTTTATCGAAAATGGGTTGAAATCACGGGCCTTTCTTGGCCACACTTCGAAAGATGCGTCGGATTTCTTTCTTCCTCGTCACCCTCGTATTGACCTCGTCGAGCTTCGCGCAAACGAAGCCGCAGTCTCTACCCGCCAAATCGTTCCGGGTTTGCGATCAGGCCTTCTCGCTGGAGGTCGCGGACAAGCCCGAGTCCCGTCGCATTGGGCTCATGAATCGAACGGAAGTTCCCGTCGGCAAAGGCATGCTCTTCGTCTTCACTTCCGAGGAGGTCCAAACCTTTTGGATGAAAAACGTCCCCTTCGACATCGACATCGCCTTTTTCGATCGTCGGGGGCACTTCGTTTCGGCCACCTTGATGAAGGGAACGAGCCCGCTCCAGCGCGAAGACAAGCTCCCCGTCTACGAAAGCAAAGGCCCCGCGATTTTCGTGGTCGAAGCCCGGGCGGGCGCTCTGACCAAGCTCGCGTCGAAGGGATGCCGGCTGGATCCGCTGCCGACGCCGGCTTCCCTCTAAGAACTTAGTCTCGGCAAAGTCCTAGGGTCGTATCTCCCAAGATGAGGCAAGGATCGAGCGCTTTGCCGGGGGCGCCGCGTGCTCCGTCTTGACCGCGCGGGCCTTGGGGGCCTCTCGGCCCGGCGCTGGCCCTTCTCGCGCAGGGCGGCGTATGGGTTCCGGGCGAGCCGCCCGCGCCGCCGGCCCCGCCCGCTCCACCGCTTCCTCCCGCGCCCCCCGCTCCACCTTCGGAGTCGTAACGGACGACGAGATGTTTGGCGTCTTTGATCTCGATCCGAACCCGGACCGAGTCGGAACCCGTCGCGCCGATTCCGCCGTTCCCCCCGGGACCGCCGACGTTGCCACCGCCGCCGTTCGTCGGTTCGGACTGACAAACCTTAACGGCGCGGCAGAATCCTCCGACCCGCCGCATGTTCCCGCAGTCGTGCCCGGCCTGTTCCTCGGCGATGAAGCTAGGCATGCCGGGAGGGCCGGCGGCTCCCGTGGCCCCGCTTCCGCCGTCCCGGCCTCTTTCTCCGATGAATCCTCGGGTCGAAACGGAGAGGAAACCCCTCGCGCTGAGGGCTTTCACCGAGAAGGGCGCCGGCGAACCGTTCGGCACGACGTCGTGTCCCGAAACCGGCTCGATTCGGGATCCTTCCGCGGCGACGATTTCCTGGACTTCGATACGCGTCGCCGTGAGCGGCGCGACCGAGCGAAGCACGGCGTTCTTGGCGAGAAACAAACGCGTCGTTCCGGTGGGAATCGCTCCCGCACTCATTTCACCCTGAATGACGAAGTCCTTAGGAATCGCGATTTTTTGCAGAAGCTCCGTGCGCGCGGCGACGTCTTGCGCTTGGAGCGCGTAGACGTAGCGGCCGCCGGCGTCGACCGTTTGGTCGCGGTACTCTCCCATGCCCTGGTCGTGAACCCCGAGCACGATAAGCTCCGTCTTGTGTTGGGCTTGGCGGACGAGCTTGTAGTGACGGCTTTCCGAGTAGTTCCAACGGACGAGAACCGAGTATTGGTCCGGCTGCGTCTCTCCGACGACCTTCAATTCGAGTTTCGAGAGGGAGATCGGCGTTTCACCGGAAACTTTCGCGGCCGGTTTTGTGTCCGGCGTTTCGACTTCGCTTGGTGAAGTCTCGATCACCTCCGGCATCTTCGGGGGCGGGCCGCTTTCCGACGTCGGTCTCATCGAAGGATCGGGGACGAAGGCGCACGCGCTCAGAACGAAAGTCATGTAAGTCAGAAGAAATCGTTTCATGATGTCACTCCAATAATTAGAAAACAAAACCAAGGATGCTGCCGAGGAGGGCTCCGCCAAGTCCGAAGACGACGGCGTTCAATGGACGGCTGGCGTCGTTCGGGCTGAAAATGGCGCCGGCCCCGGCACCGATCGCGCCACCGCCAAGGCCCAAGAGCCAAGGCCGGGCGCTCGATTCGTCGCGCGCCACCGGGATGGGGACGACCGTTCGTGGCGTATCACCGTCTCCGTGTCGCAGGTAGGGACCGTAGTCGATTCGCCGGCCGTCGAGCAGGTCGGGTATCGCGACGAGTGCCCGTCCCGTCCATCGTTTCGAAGCGCCTTCGAGCACGAGCGAGTCGAGGCCGAACGCGTAGGTCGCCCGGTCCTCGCAGTCGTCGCGGTCGAAACGGATGTCGAGGTCGGGTGCTTGGCTCTCGATCCCCGCGCGCACCCGCTCGAGCAGCAGGGACTCCACGTGCGCGGGAAGCTGGGCGCTGGCGGAAGCCAGCCGAAGAAAGACAAGGCAGCCTAGGGTCGTGCTCATGGGGTGTCCTTTCCGGGATTACCGTAGAAAACTTGGGGGCGTCCGGCGCCGCGTTCGGGTTTCGTCCACTCGAGATCGGACCAGCGAAGGGGACGGTCGGGCGAGACGAGTTTGCGCGTTCGGATCGTGCCGTTGAAGTGGCGGACCTGCTCGGGACGTACGATGTCCTGAAGTTGGGTCTTTGTGAGCTGGGACTTTCGAACGGGAAAGATCTGGAACTGGTCGTTTCGGAGCGTGGTCCTAGGCGCGAGCGGCAGAACGGGCGCGACGACTTCGATCGTCGTCGGGGCGCCGCCTTCGATCCGGGCGGGAGCCTCGCGGCGAAAACTCATGAGGACGGCAAACGCGATCGTGATTCCGATCCAGGGCGCGAAAGGACGCAGCTTCTTGATTCGCTCGTAGCGATCCGGGACGACCGGAACCTCGGCGGGGATTTCCGCGGTCGAAGGCGTCAAAGGTTCAAGCCAGGCGAATTTGTCGGTCGACGACATGATTCGAATCTCCCGTAGGATGTTCTGAGAAGTTCCGCGTGAAAAAGGTCCGCCCTCTGGGCGACCTCGACGATTCCCGCGGCCAGGACGCAAGTTGCGAGCAGCAGGACGAGTGCTTCGAGCGGCATCATAGGGCCCGTACTCCCTGGCCGTGGTAGGTCCAATACGCCTCGCCGCGAAGCGAAAGGTAGACGTTCGATCCGGCTCGCGAAGGTTGTTCGGACCAGGTGAGGGACACGATGGGATGGCCGAAGCTTCGCCAGGCGAGTGAGCCCGGAATGAGGCAGGCGCCGGGTACCCCGCGCAAGGGCTCGCGGTGATGGATGGCGAAGTCGCCCGAAGTTCGGCTCGACAACGTCCAGGCGCGCCAAGCGAAGTCCTGTTCCAGCGCGATGGCCTCGCCGATCCCCCGCAGGAGCGGAGCTTCCACGATGGCGCCGATCAAATTGAGCGCGAGGCACTGCACCTTGAGTTTCTCGAGACGGTCGTTCGCGAGTTCGACGTTCTGAATGGCGTTCGCCGCCGAATCGGAAAGGCGAGCGACTTCGTGATCCAGTCGGGACGTCTTGTGAATGCCGCTGGCCACTTCGGAAACGAATGAAATCGGATTGGTCTCGAGTCCCGAAAGAAAAATTGCTCCCAGGAAGGCAAGGAAGAGGGCGATCACGAGACACCTCCGTTAACCAGGTCGATGTCGAGCGTGTAGCGAAAAGGGCCCCGCCCCCGGACGTCGACGCTTACCGTGCCCGCTCCCGAGCACCGGCAAGCGACGCTTTCGGCGAAGACGGGGATCTTGGGGAACGAGATCGAACAGACGCCGCGGTCATTCCCGTAGAGATGGGCGCGGGCGAGCAGGTAGGCCTTCGCGCGGAAGGCCTCGCGGATCGCGAGCTGGCCGAGGCCGCCGAAGGCGATCGAGAAAAGCGCGACCCACACCGGCGTCAGCACCAGACACTCGACGAGGACGTTTCCTTTTTGACGGGCGGTCATTTGCTGTCCTTGTCTTCCATGGCCTTGTTGAAATCGCCCAGGTCGCGGACTTCGTAATGTTTTTCCTCGACCGTTTTCTTGGTTATTTCCTTTCTTTCTCCCCCCAGGGCCGCGGCGACTTCGCCCAGGGAGCGGTTCAGGTTGCTGCCCAGAAGCTGGATGACGCCGATGGAGGCGACGGCCACGAGGGCCGTGAGGATGAGATATTCCGAGAGAGCTTGCCCGCGGCGCCGGTTTTCCGACGCCGGGAATTTGTCGAGCGCGGTCCCCCCGCGGGCCGATACAATGGGGAGGATGACTCCGCGCACGAGATTCGAGCTCGACCGTTTCGAAGTATGGACGCTCTTGGGGATCATGGTTCTTTTCTCCGGGTTGGTGTTCACGTTTGGGATCATGGTTGGGATGGGCATGCGGCCGGCGTCACCGCTCGTCGCCGAGGTCGCGCACGGCGAAGAACACGGAGGGCGCGCGCCCGCTTCGGTCGATGCCAAGCCGGCGACCGTCGCGCCGATCGCCGAGGCTGGCGCCGATTTGAAGGCGGCCTACGCGGAAGCCAAGCAAGAGGCGCTGCGCGAGCTCGTTATGCAGGAAGGACAGAGTACGGATCCAAAGTCGGTCGCGGATGCGGCCGCTCATTTTGGCGCGAATCCGGGATGGGCCGGCGAAGCCAGCCCAAAACCTCCCGAGGTCAAAGCCGAAGACGCGCGTATCGCGCGCGCCGAAGCCGCCGAGGCGAATCGGCTCGAGAAGGGACCCGAAAAATCGGTGCGCTCGCTCTTCGAAAGAAAGCCCGCGGCCCGCGACGTGTTCACGCCGATCTCGAACCAGTTCACGGTTCGCGTTCAGAGTTTCGCCACCGCCGAGGAAGCGACCGCCAAGGTTGGCGCCCTGCGGAAACTCGGATTCAACGATGCCTACATGCGCCCCATCAAGTCCGGGGACGGGGCGCCCTGGTTCCAGGTTAGCGTCGGCTCCTTCGTTCAAGAGGTCTGGGCCATGCGCGAAGGCGAAAGACTGCTCCAGACCAAAGCTTCGCGGGACTTCAAGGTCGAGAAGGTCAAGTGAGCGGATCATAGGTCCCACTCCCCTTCGCTCAAGTAAGCTTTAAGGGCACCCGTCACGAAGCTGGGCAGATGGGCGGAAGTGATGCTTCCCGTACGGCTGCGAAGCGCGGCGTACAGAAGCGCGTGCTCGAGCTCGCGGATGTTTCCGGGCCAGTCGTAGCGAACGATCTGCTCGAAGGCGGAGGCTTCGACCTCGAGGCCGGTGAAGCCCAGGGTCTTCTCGAGGCGTCGAAGCAGGCCGCGGACGATCGTCGGCAGGTCTTCCTTCCGCTTGCGCAGCGGCGGCAGGTAAAGCGGAAAGACGTTCAAGCGGTAGTAGAGATCCCGTCGAAAGCGTTGGTTGTTCACGAGAATCTCGAGGGGGATATTGCTCGCCGCGACGATCTGGCAGTCGATGTCGACGGCCTCGCGCGCGCCGAGCGCCTCGACCTTGCGCGTCTGCAGAACCCGCAGCAATTTGGCCTGCAGGTTCTTGTCGAGACATTGGATCTCGTCGAGGAAGAGCGTGCCCTGGCCGGCGACTTCGAACTTTCCGGCTCGCCGATCGCGGGCGGAAGTGAAGGCCCCGCGCTCGTGGCCGAAGAGCATGGACTCGGCCAAGTTCTCGGGGATCGCGCCGCAGTTCACCGGCACGAAGGGAGTCGACTCGGAGGGCCGACGGCGCATTCGACGGAGACGCTGTTCGTGGAGCAGCGAGGCGACGTATTCCTTGCCGGTCCCCGTTTCGCCGACGACGAGGATGTTGATGTCTTTCGAGGCGGCGATCTCGATGTCCGCCCGGAGTTCGGCGAGCGCCTGGCCGAGTCCCCAGAACCACTCTTCGAGGAGCGGATGCTCCACCGCGACGCTAACCGGCTTCGGAGGCTTGGCCGGCGTCGGGGAACGACTCAGTCCCTGGGGAAAGAAATGCGAGGTGGGGGATGAAGGGGTAGCGAGTGGGCTCTTCATGCCGCACGGCGAAGCAACCGACGTGCCAGACCTAAGTCGCTATTATTTATTTAGTCGGCGCGGGCGTCGTCCGGCGTTCCGGAAACTCGCGGAGGAATCCGGACTTCAGCGAAGCTTGGGACGCCCCGGTTCGCTGCCTTCGGGCGCGACGACCCGCGGGAAGCGCGCGCCTTTGTCGGGTTGGCCGTCGCCGTCATCGTCGCGCTCGACGCGAAGGAGGCGCTCTCCCTCGTAGATCTCCCAATAGTCCGGCCGGCCGCGACCCTTGCGGTCTAAGGCCCGCTTTGCGAGCACGCCGTTGCGATACTCCTTCCAAACGGAAGGACGGTTCTCGTAGCGGGCATTGAATTCCTGCGCGACGAGCTCGGGAGCCTTGGCGCCTTTCTTGTCGAAAGTGCTCAGGACGTCGAAGAGGCCGTCCCCGTCCAGATCGGAGGCTTCCTTGCGGACCCAAGCGCCGGTCGGATCGAAATACTGGATGAAGTCGACGCGTCCGTCCGCATTGAAATCGAAATCGATGCGTTCGAGTTTTTGCGTGCCTTCCGCGAAAACTTTCGTCATGCGCGGAAAGCCGTCGCCGCCGACGGCGAGAGGCTGGAAACGTTGGCGCGGGCCCAGCAGTTTGGCTTCGCGAGAAACCGAGCTTTCGTCCGAGCCTTTACTCGTCGAGCTTGGCGGAGTCTTCGAGCTCGACGAGCAGCTCCATAAAGCCATGCTCGCGGCCAAGCTCAGAAGAGGGATTTGGACTCTACTTCTCAAGATATGGAAATCATAACATAAATAGCTTTCCAGGTTTTGGTGCAACGTGTTACCATACATGTATGGCCCGGAAGAAGATCTCGACGACCGTCTACCTGACGGAGGAGCAGGTGCAAGGGCTCAAGCAGTTGCACGAGCGCACCCGCGTCCCGATCGCCGAGTACATTCGGATGGGAATCGATTTAATTCTGCAGCGTTATGCCGAACAGCTTCCCGGTCAGACTTCGCTCTTCGAGACTTTCCCGGGCTCCAGTCTCGGGGTAGGTCCTAAGGCAAAGAAGCCAGAAGAGACAAATGACGACGCCAGTTGAACGTATCCGCAATTTTTCGATCATCGCCCATATCGACCACGGTAAGTCGACGCTTGCCGACCGGCTGATCGAATTCTGCGGGGGCCTCGCGAAGCGCGAGATGCAAAGTCAGGTACTCGATTCGCTCGATATCGAGCGCGAGCGCGGGATCACGATCAAGGCGCAAACGGTTCGCCTTCGTTACAAGACGAAAGCCGACGGCCAAGAATACGTCCTTAACTTGATCGACACTCCCGGACACGTGGACTTTACCTACGAAGTTTCGCGTTCACTCGCCGCCTGCGAAGGCGCGCTGCTCGTCGTGGACGCCTCCCAAGGCGTCGAGGCCCAGACCCTTGCGAACGTCTACATGGCGCTCGATGGCAACCTTGCCATCGTGCCGGTCATCAACAAGATCGACTTACCTTCCGCCGACGTGGACGCGGCCCGCGCACAAATCGAAGAGGTCATCGGCATCGACGCGAGCGGTGCGATCCCATGCTCCGCGAAAGAAGGCATCGGCATCCAGGAAATCCTGGAATCGCTCGTGGCCACCGTTCCCCCGCCGAAGGTTGGCTTGTTGCCCGAACCGGCCACCGGAAGTCGTGATCAGCCTCTGCGCATGCTCATCATGGACAGCTGGTACGACAACTACCAAGGCGTCATGCTCCTTTGTCGCGTCATGGATGGAAAACTTCGCAAGGGCGAGAAGATCCAAATGATGCACGTCAACTCGCTCGTCGAGCAAGATAGCGACCGGAAGTGGTACCAGGTCACGCGCTTGGGTTACTTCACGCCCAAGGCCGTCGATATCGAAGAAGCGGGCCCCGGCGAAGTCGTCTTCGTGGTGTCGGGCATCAAGTCCGTCCGCGAGACGCGCATCGGCGATACGATCACGCACTGGCACCAGCAATCGAGCGTGTCGAACTACCGGGTCGCGCCCGAGCCGCTCGAAGGGTTCAAGGAAGTGAAGCCCGTGGTCTTCGCGGGTATCTTCCCGACCGAAGCCGTCGACTACGAGACGCTCAAGGAATCTCTCGAGAAGCTCGTGCTGAACGATTCGGCGCTCACGTTTGAGCCCGAGAGTTCGGCGGCGCTCGGCTTCGGCTTCCGCTGCGGTTATCTCGGTCTGTTACACATGGAAATCGTGCAGGAGCGTCTCGAGCGCGAGTACGACATGTCCATCATCACGACGGCCCCGTCGGTACGTTACAAAGTCACCAAAATGAACGGCGATGTTATCGAGATCGATAACCCGTCCAAGATGCCGCCCGCGAACTTGATCGAGAAGATCGAAGAGCCCTTCATCCGCGGCACCATCCACACGCCGGCCTCGTACGTGGGTGCGATCATCACGCTCTGCGAAAACCGCCGCGGGATGCAAGAACGCATTGACTACATCACGCAAGATCGTTGCGCCGTGATCTACAAGCTTCCGCTCGGCGAGATGGTTTTCGAGTTCTACGACAAACTGAAGTCCATCACGAAGGGCTACGCGAGCTTCGAGTACGAGATCCTCGGTCTCGAGCCCTCGGATCTCATCAAGCTCGACGTCATGATCAACGGCGAATCGGTCGACGCGCTCTCGCTCATCGTCCACCGCACGAAATCCTACGATCGTGGTCGCGATTTGACGGCCAAGATGAAGGAAGTCATTCCGAGGCAACAGTTCGAGATCGCGATTCAGGCCGCCATCGGTTCCAAGATCATCGCGCGGGAATCCATCGGCGCCCTCCGGAAGAACGTTATCGCCAAGTGCTACGGCGGCGATATCTCGCGTAAGCGCAAGCTGCTCGAGAAGCAGAAGGAAGGCAAAAAGCGGATGAAGTCGATCGGCGTGGTCGAAGTTCCGCAAGAAGCCTTCCTGGCCGTCCTCAAAGTGGAATAGTCTAAGGAATCCGCGAGACGATTTCGTTCGTCGCGTTGTGGATGGCGAGGCGTGCGGCCTTGGCGATCGGCGTGCCCTCGTGGCCGCCGAGGTTCGTCGAGACGGGCCCGAGGCTCACGCCCAGATCGAGCTTGCCATCTTTGACCGTGCCTTCGCCTTGCGTGGTGGCCGTGATCTCGCCCGTTTCGGTGTTGATGACGCGGATGTCGACGACGACCTTGGCTTCTTGGGTTTCTCCGCCGATCGAGAGGTCGTTCAGGATGCCGAGTCCGCCGAGGCGGATGCCGCCCGTGCGTCCGGAGGAGCAGTATTCGAACTCGCTGACCGATCCGGCGAGGGTGAAATCCGCGACCTGGAACTGGCCCTTGGCTTTCTTGGGGGCGTTCTCGGAGTTCACGAGATCGTGCTCGTTTTCGTAGACCTTTCGAATGGTGGCGCGTTCGTAGAGCTTGAAGCGTGAGTGCTTCTTGATCTCGCCGACGAGCATTTCTTTGAAGGCGCTACCGAGGTTTTGATTCCACCAGGCCCAACCGTCGAAGCGGCAGTCGCCCGAGTTCGCCTTGTTTTCGAACTCGACGATGGAGAGTTTGGTTTGGGCGAAGGCGGGCGTGGCGAGAAGCAAAGAAACGAAGACGAGATTTTTCATGCGGACTCCCTGTGAAGATGGAGCGCGACATGCGCTCCGGGTTCCGTCTCAGCAAGCGGGGGGCCAGGTGAGGGTGAGGTTTAGCGAGCGCGGAAGCGTGCGGCGGGCAGCTATTCCCGGATTTCGGAGCGGTCGGCCGGACTGGCAAACTTAGCGGAGGGATTCCCAGAGATAGAGCGGGGAACCGTCGGCTTCGAAATGGGTCTTGAAGCCGGCGGCTTCGAAGCGTCCGACCCACCAGGCGTAGGGCTTAAGCGTTTGGCGGTAGGGATCGGGACAAGCCGCGCCGAGGAAACTGGAACGGAAGTGCACGTAGCGGGTGGAATGCGCGAGGCCGTTCAAAACGGGATCCACGGTCGGGGTGGCCAGGTAACCGAGGGCGTTCGTGAAGCAGAGGTCGAGGCGGGCACCGCTTTCGCGGAGCTCGCTCAAGTAGTCGATCATGCTCGCGCGGGCGACCCGGGCCCGGTACTCGGCGGGAATCCGCTCCCAAGCCCACTCGCTGATCTCGCAGCCCCAAGCTTTTACGCCGAGGTCCCGGTGAAAGTCCTGGAGCACTCGGCCGGTCGCCGGTCCCAGCACGAGCAGGCTTTTGGGACGGGGATAACGACCGCTCGAGAAGAGTTCGGCGCATTCTTCCGAATAGCTGTAGTCGCGGTAGACGGAGTCGTAGGATCGGCCCGAGCCGGCGTAGTTGCGGTAGTAGGAATCGTCGATCGGCGGTTTCGTAGGACGGGCCATGGGTCCAGAATCCCGTCCTTTGATGCCGGGCGCAAGACAGGTTGAAAAGAGCCATGACGCACCCGCTGAACCAAAAGGAGTTGGGGGCGCCGAGCCGGGGGCGCCGAGCTAGGCACCTTTGTGTTAGAAAACCGTTTCGTGCGTCATTGCGTATCGATTGATGATTTTACGGAATCCGAAGTTCTTGAGCTTTGTCGTTCGGCTTTGAAGAAGCCGCCGGCTTTTCGACCGATCGATCCGGCCAAGCCCGCGGTCGGGCTTGTTTTCTTGGAACCTTCGACCCGGACGGCGGTCAGCTTCATTCGCGCCTGCCAGCGTATCGGTCTCAACCACGTGCTCGTACTTTCGAAGGGAACTTCGATCGAGAAGGGCGAGACCGTCGAGGACACCCTGCGCAATTTGAAGGCTATGGGGATGGGATCCTTTGTGATCCGCACCCAGGTCACGGGCGGCTTGCAGGGTTGCCGCGACTTGGGGCTTGGTCCGGTCGTGAACGCCGGGGACGGAGTCGGCGAGCATCCGACCCAAGCGCTCTTGGATCTGACGACTTTGCTCGACCTCGTGCACTGGGACGAAGGGCGCCTGCGGGCCCTCAAAATCGGTATCTACGGGGATCTGCGGCACTCGCGGGTCGCCCAAAGTTGGTCCAAGCTCGCGCGGAAGCTCGGCATCCGCCTGACCCTCATGAGTCCCGAAGAATGGCGCCCGGCTTGGGCCGTCGACCATGATTGGTCGGATTCCCGGAGCGCGATCAAGGATCAGGACGTCGTCATGGCCCTTCGGGTCCAGCGCGAGCGCATGGACGGACCGGCGGCGGCCGTGACGGAAGCCTTCGTGAACAATTTCCGCTTGGGCCGGCGTGATCTCGCCGAGCACCAACGGCTCATGCACCCGGGGCCCATCAATTGGGGCGTCGAGTTAGAGCCGGATTGGCTCGAAGATCCCCGCTCGCTCATCCTGAAACAGGCTGAAATGGGCGTTTTGCTCCGCGCTAAACTCCTCGAGTGGGTGCTCGAAACGAAGTCCTGAAATCCCCTGACGGGGACAGTCCGAAGAATCCTTCAAAGGGACTGATTTCCTTCTTGATAATGGGGGTCTGTCGGTTCAGGCTTCGCCCCCGATGACGACTCGGGAACCGGTCGCGGTCTCTTTTATCTTGGAAAATGGCGTTGAGTTCGAAGGACGTGGTTGGGGGGATTTCTCGACCCCGCGTTCGGGCGAATTCGTCTTCTGTACGGCGATGTCGGGGATCGAAGAATCCCTCACGGATCCGAGCTTCGCGGGCCAGGTGCTCGTGTCGACGGCCGCCCACGTCGGGAACACCGGCTACACGGGCGAGGACGCGGAAAGCTCGAAGATCTGGGCCGAGGGGCTCGTTTGTCGCCGTCTTGAGGAAGTTCCCTCGAACTGGCGCGCGAAGTCCTCGATCCCGGAATGGATCGTGAAGGAAGGCCGCTTCGCGGTCGACGGCATCGACGCGCGCGCGCTCACGATCGTCCTGCGCGAGTCGGGCAGCCAGCGTGGGCTCGTCTATAAGCGCGGATCCATGACCAAGGGCGAGGCGCTCGACTACATCCGGGCGAAAGTCCCGAGCATGAAGGGGCGCGACCTGACGGGGCTCGTGACCTGCGAAAAACCCTACGAGGTCGCCGCGGTCGAGCAACCCGGTCGCTACGGCTACTGGCCGATGCAATCGAGCTTCGCGCGCCCGGCCGACCAGAAGCAGCTCGCGAAGCCGCGTATCGCGGTTTGGGATTTCGGCGTCAAGACGAACACCCTGCGGATCCTTTCCGCGATGGGAGCCGACCTGCAAGTTATGCCGGCGACGGCCAAGGCCGAGGAGATCTTGGCCGCGGGTCGCGAAGGGATCTTCTTGAGCAACGGCCCCGGGGATCCGGCCGCCGCGACGCATATCATCGCCGAGCTCAAGAAAGTCTTGGGCAAGAAGCCGATCTTCGGGATTTGCCTGGGCCACCAACTGGTCGCCCACGCCGTGGACGCCAAGACCTACAAGATGAAGTTCGGACACCGCGGGATCCACCATCCCGTCGTGCAGCTTTCCCCGACGGGCGAGCCGCAGCGTACGTGGATCACGAGCCAGAACCACGGTTTCGCCGTGGACGCCGAATCGCTTCCCAAGGGCGTCCGCGTTTCCTTCGTCCACGCCGATGACGGAAGCGTCGAGGGCTTGAGCGCGCCGGAATACAATTGCGAGACGGTGCAGTTCCACCCGGAGGCCGCGCCGGGACCGATGGAGAGCTTCGTGCTCATCCGGGATTTCGTACGAAAGGCGATGTTCTGTGGGAATTAGAGCTTACATCGACCGCGTGATGGACGCCTACACGCGGGGCGACTTCTACGAGGAAGTGAAACGCGCGCGGCAGGAATATTGCGCGCGCACGGGCGAGATCGCCGAGGGCTCCGAGAAGTTCGAGATCCGCATGACGGCGTTCCTCGACTGGTACCTCTTCGATCGCCCGATGGATCAAGCGCAGCTCGCGCCGGTCAAGCTCTTCGTGCTGGAGAAACTCGACACGGTCGCCGCGGACGAGCGCTCGATCTTCGAGGACCTCGCGAAGTCCAACCACTCGCTTTTCGAACTGCTCAAGGCCAAGGGCGACGACATCTACGTGAAGGATCTCTTCACGAACGAGAAGTTCATCGTCGAGGACGACGCGATCAACCGCGGCTTCACGAAGGGCGACGTCTTCGAGGCGCGCCTCATCAAGTACAAGGACCGTCTCGTCTTCGGAAGTTCCTTCGTGTTCCACCCGGCCGAAGCGAGGCCCTTCCTGCTCAAGCAGATCAAGCTCGTGCGTTTCCTCGACGAGAAGAAGCGACTCGCGCTCCTTCATCGCTTGGCTTCGATGCGACTGAAAATGGAACAGTACGCCCATATCGACGTTCATCACATCTATACGGAGAACCCGATTTTCTGATGAGCTCCCGGAAGTATCCCTTCAAGAACGTTCTTTTGCTGGGCAGCGGCCCGATCACGATCGGCCAGGCTTGCGAGTTCGACTACTCGGGCAGCCAGGCCTGCCGCGCGCTGCGGGAGGAAGGGCTTCGCGTCATCCTCCTGAACTCGAACCCGGCGACGATCATGACGGATCCGGCGATGGCCGACCGCACCTACATCGAACCGCTCGAGCCCCTCACGGTGCTCGAGATCATGCGCCGCGAACAGGTCGACGCGATCCTGCCGACGATGGGCGGCCAGACGGCGCTCAACCTCATGATGGCGCTCTCGCGCATCCCGCAGGCGCTCGACGGCATCGCGCTGCTCGGCGCGAACATCAAGTCGATCAACCTGGCCGAAGACCGTCGCGCCTTCCGCGAAGTCGCGATGGGGCTGGGCCTCGACGCGCCCCGCTCGGCCGTCTGCCGCTCGATCGAGGAAATCGAAGCCTTTGCCCGTGAGTGCGGCTTCCCCTTCATCCTGCGCCCGAGTTTCACGCTCGGCGGCACGGGCCAGAGCCTCGTTTACACCGCCGACGAGCTGCTCGAGAAGGCACGCTCCGCGCTGACCGAGTCGCCGATCGGCGAGACGCTCGTGGAAGAGAGCGTCCTCGGTTGGAAAGAGTACGAACTCGAGGTCATGCGTGACCGCAACGACAACGCGATCATCGTCTGCTCGATCGAGAACATCGATGCGATGGGCGTGCATACGGGCGATTCGATTACGGTCGCGCCCGCGCAGACCCTCACCGACCGCGAGTACCAGGCCATGCGCACGGATTCGCTCGAGCTCATCCGCACGATCGGCGTCGAGACGGGCGGCTGCAACGTCCAGTTCGCGGTGCAACCGCAGACCGGTCGCCGCATCATCATCGAGATGAACCCCCGCGTTTCGCGCTCGAGCGCGCTCGCTTCCAAGGCGACGGGTTTCCCGATCGCCTACGTCGCGACGAAGCTCGCGCTCGGCTACACCTTGGCCGAGATCCAGAACGTCGTCACGCAGACGACGAAGGCCTGTTTCGAGCCGCCGCTCGACTACGTCGCGGTCAAGATCCCTCGCTGGCACTTCGAGAAGTTCCCGGGCGCCAAGGACGAGCTCCTGCCGCAGATGCAAAGCGTCGGCGAGGCGCTCACGCTCGGAGGCTCGCTGGGCGAAGCCTTCCATAAGGGGCTCTGCAGCCTGGAGCGCAGCTGGCCGATGTTCGCGCCGGTTTCCTCGGTCGATCCCGTGGCCGCGTGGAAGGCCGAGGCCGACGAACTCTTGCGTAAGGCCTACTCGCGTCGCGGTTTCGCGGCGTGGGACGCGTTGGCCTGCGGTTTCGATCCCGAAGAACTCTCGGAGATCCTGGGCTGGGATCCTTGGTTCACGCGTGAGATCCGTCGCTACCAGCTCGAGAAGAAGCTGGGGCCGCGCGAGAACCGCTTGCCTTCGGACGTGAAGAAGATCCGCTACGAGATGATCGACACGTGCAGCGCCGAAACGCGCGCGAAGACGCCGTTCTTTTACTCGACGCAATCGAGCGTCGGCCGCGTCGATTTCGGCGGCCAGAACTTCGACGGCAGCGCCGGCGACGCGCCTCCGCTTCCGGCGGGCAAGCGCGGCCGCGTGGCGATCCTCGGGTCGGGCCCGAACCGTATCGGTCAGGGTATCGAGTTCGATTACTGCTGCGTGCACGCTTCGCTCAGCCTGCAGAAGCTCGGCTTCGAGACGATCATGATCAACTGCAACCCGGAGACGGTGAGCACGGATCCTTCGATCTCGACGCGCCTTTATCTGGAGCCTTTGACCGAAGAGACCGTGGGGCCCATCCTCAAGCGTGAGCTCGACCCGATCCGAGAAAAAGGCGGCGAAGCCTACGTGCTCCTGCAGACGGGCGGCCAAACGCCGCTCAAACTGGCCGAGTTCGTGGAGCGCTCCGGCTACAAGATTCTCGGCACGACGCGCGAGGCGATTGACCTCGCGGAAGACCGCGATCTCTTCGCGAACCTTCTTAAGAAGCTTAAGATCGAGTTCCCGGCCTACGCGACGGCGACCTCCTTCGAGGAGACGCAGGCCGCGGCCCGTAAAATCGGGTTTCCGATCCTCGTTCGTCCTTCCTTCGTGTTGGGCGGTCGCGGGATGAAGATTTGCGCCAGCGAGCGTGACTTGGCCCAGGCCTTCACCGAGGCGAAGGAAGTCAGCGAGAGCTACCCGCTTTTCCTGGATCGTTTCCTGAACGAAGCCGTCGAGTTCGATATCGACGGCATCTGCGACGGCGAGCAAGCTTGGATCGCGGGCGTCATGGAACACGTCGAGGAAGCCGGCATCCATAGCGGCGACTCCTCGTGCGTGCTGCCTCCGTTCCGCTTGCCGGCCTCGAAGGTCGACGAGATGGCCGAGATGGCGCGTCGTATCGCGGTCGCGGCGGGAGCCCGTGGCTTCTTCAATATCCAGATGGCGATCATGAACGATCGCGTTTACGTGCTCGAAGCCAACCCTCGCGCTTCGCGGACCCTCCCCTTCCTCGCCAAGGCGACCGGCTACCCGCTCATCGAGTGGGGTATCCGCGCCGGTTTGGGCGAGAAGGTGCCGAGTCTGGTGGCGGGCAAGGTCGACGGAGATCTCCATCATCTGCCGAGCAACGGTTACGCCGTGAAGGTTCCGGTCTTCCCGTTCTCGAAGTTCCGTACCGTGGACCCGATTCTTGGGCCCGAAATGCGCAGCACGGGCGAAGTCATGGGCATTGACCCGACGGCGGGTGGCGCTCTGGCCAAGGCCTACATCGCGGCCGGCATGAAGCTTCCGGTTCGCGGCGGGGTGCTCTTCTCGGTTCGCGATCAGGACAAGTCCCGCGGTCTGAACGTCGCGCGGCTCTTCCAGCTGCTTGGTTTTGAGATCTGGGGTACCCCGGGAACGGCGGAATACCTGAACCGCGCCGGCGTGAGCTGCCAATCCGTCGCCAAGATCGGTCAGAACGCTCTGGGGCAGGATCTGCTTTGGGTCCTGAAAGAAGCCAAGGTGAATCTGGTTGTGAATACGACGGGTTCGCTGAACTCGCTTCGCGACGGCGTCACGATCCGCAAGGCGGCGCTCGCGAACCGGATTCCTCTCTTCACGACGATTTCGGGGGCGGAGATGGCCTCGATGGCGATCCAGGCGCTTATTCGCGGCAACGTCCGTCCGATCGCGATCCAAGACTTCGCTTCGAAGCTGTCGGCGCAGCAGATTTAACGCTGCGCGACATAATGGAAGTCCTTTAGAAGCGTCCTCGAGAGAGGGTGTGTTTTCCTTTTCTTTTCGAGAGCTTTTCATTAGGGTCGACCTCTATGGATAAGATCCCCCTTACGGTCGATGGCAAACGCGCCCTTGAAGAAGAGCTGCGTCATTTGAAGAGCGTCGAGCGTCCGAACGTTATCGAGGCGATCGCCGTGGCCCGTGCGAACGGAGACCTTTCCGAGAACGCCGATTATTCGGCGGCTCGCGAAAAGCAGAGCTTCATCGAAGGCCGCATCCTTGAGATCGGCGACAAGCTCGCGCGCGCCGAAATCATCGACCCGAAGACCATCCAATCGGACAAGATTCTTTTCGGGGCGACGGTTACGATCACGGACGAAGACGGAAAGAAGATCCGTTACCAGATCGTCGGCGAACCCGAGGCGGACCTTTCCAAAGGCAAGATTTCCGTGACCTCTCCCATCGCGCGCGCCCTTTTGGGCAAGAAGGAGGGCGATGAAGCCGTCGTCCGATCTCCCAAAGGCGATATCGCCTACGAAGTCGCCGAAATCTCCTACCACTAGCCTTACGGCGGCGAACGCCGAGGCGTGGGACCTCGACGTTCGCTTCGTGAAGGGCGTCGGCGAGAAGCTCGCCGAGCTCTTGGCGAAGGCGGAAATCCGTACGCTCTGGGATTTGCTCTTTCTTTTGCCGCGGTCCTACGAGGATCGTCGAAAGTTCTACGACTACGCCGCGATCGAAGAAGCCGCCCTCACGGGCGACACCGTGTATTCGCGTGGGGTCATCGAGAAGTGGGCCGTGCAACGCATGGGGCCCGGTGGTCGGGCTCGTCTCGAGGCTTCCGTGCGCTTGCTCGGCCCCGACGCGAAGGCCGAGGACGTCGAGATCGCCACGGTTTTCAGTCCGCGCGTGCACTTCGTTTTCTTTCAGGCTTTCGGCGGGCATTGGAACAAGAGCTTTCCCGAAGGCACGACGGTCTTTTTTCGGGGGAAGGCTCAGGGTTTTCGCGGTCGCCTGCAGATCGCGCATCCCGATATCCTCGACTCGCGCGCGGAAGCGCCCGAGTGGGAAAAAGGAATATTCGCGCCGATCTACCGCGAGATCCAAGGGGTCTCGACCAAGGCGCTGCGCAAAATTCTTTTTCACGCGCTCGATCTTCCTCCCGCGCGTCGGCTGCCCGATATCCTGCCGCGCGCATTGACCGAGCGACTGGGTTTGCCGCCGCTCGCGGTGAGTCTGCGCGAGCTGCATTTTCCGAAGCATTGGGATCCGAGCGCGACGGAGCTGCGCCCCGGCGGCGCATGCTTCCGGCGCGTCGTCTTCGAAGAGCTCTTCTTGATGTCGCTCGCGTTGCACCTGCGACGCTCGGAGTGGCGGGTCGTGCAGGATCGCGCGGCGGACCGGGTGCCGGCAATCGCGTTCCGTCCCGCGTGGTTGGACGAAGCCGAGGCGAAGCTTCCTTTCCGCCTGACGGGTGACCAACGACGTGGGCTCGAGGATATCGCGCACGACTTGAGCTGCGCGCGAGAACGCATCCCCATGCACCGATTGCTCCAGGGCGACGTGGGCGCGGGCAAGACGATCGTCGCGTTCCTCTCGGCGCTGGCCGTCATGGACGCGGGTTACCAGGTCGCGCTCATGGCGCCGACCGAGATCCTCGCGAACCAGCATTTCGCGAACTTCGCGCGCCTCTTCCCCGAGCGGGCGCACGAAGCCATCCTGCTCAAGGGCGCGCTCACCGCGAAGACCAAGCGCGAGGTGCGCGAGAAGTTGGAACGCGGCGAAAGCCGCTTCGTCATCGGTACGCAGGCGCTGCTCACGGACACGACGGTTTTCGAGAAGCTCGCCTTCGTCATCATCGACGAACAGCACCGCTTCGGCGTCGAGCAGCGGCTCGGTCTCAAGCACCAGGCCACGGGACTCACGCCGCACTTGCTCGTGATGACGGCCACGCCCATCCCCCGTTCGCTGGCGTTGACTCTTTACGGCGATCTTTCCGTGAGTCTCGTGAAGGAGAAGCCCCCGGGGCGTATCCCAATCCGCACCCATGTCGTGAAGCGCCGTGCTTTCGACGCCCTCGTGCATCGGCTCGGTCAGTTCCTCGAGGAAGGCCGGCAGATTTACCTCGTCTATCCGCTCGTGGAAGAATCCGAGGAACTCGATTTGAAGGACGTGAAGACGGCCTTCGACGAGTGGCGCGCGCGCTTCCCCGCGACGCCGATCGGCCTTCTGCACGGGCGAATGAAAGCCGCCGAGAAGGACAAGGCGATGCGCGCATTTTCGGCCGGCGAGACGCGCATCCTCGTGGCGACCACCGTCATCGAAGTCGGCGTGGACGTGCCCAACGCCTCGGTCATCGTGATCGAACACGCCGAGCGCTTCGGTCTTTCGCAGCTCCACCAGCTCCGCGGTCGCGTGGGCCGGGGCGCGAAGGAAAGCTTCTGCGTGCTCTTGTCCTCGGATAATCCTTCGGAGTCGGTGCGCGAGCGACTCGGCGTGATGGAAAATTCCGAGGATGGATTCTACATCGCCGAGAAGGATCTCGAGATCCGCGGTCCGGGCGAGTTCCTGGGGCGTCGTCAGAGCGGCCTACCGGGCTTTCGCGTGGCGCACATCCTGCGCGATTTGAACGTGCTCGAGGTCGCGCGCCGCGAAGCGCGGGCGATTTTGGACGAGGATCCCCGCCTCGAGCGTCTCGAGAATCGCCCGTTGCGACGGATGATCGAGAAGTGGTGGGGCGGAAGGATGGAGCTGACCCTCAGCGGGTAAGGCTCAGGTTCACGCCCGCGATCCAGCCGCCGATGCGGTAGTTGGGATTGTCGAAGAAGGCGTCGTAGCCGACCCGGAGATCGGTCGCGATCTGGTCGGTGACGGCAAATCTCATCCCCAACGCCGGCCGCAGGCCGAAGAGCAGTCCATTCGAGTTCTTGCGAAAGATAACGATCTCTTCGTTCTCGGCCATGACGCTCCAGGCAAGGTATTCGCCGAAGGCCAGGCCGAGTTCACCGAAGGGGCGGAACGACGAAGGACCCCAGGGGAAAACGCGAAGGTCCGCGTTCACCGTGAAGGCGCCCACGTTCTCGCGGTCGGTGGAATTGGTCGAGGCACGCATGAGCAAGAAACCGAGGCGACCTTCCAATCCCGACGCGAATTCGCGCGAGGCTCCGATCTCGAAAGCGAGACTTCCGTTGGGAACGCTCGGAGCGATTTGGCGCCAACGCGAAGCGACCGCGTGAACGCCGAAGTGGACGCGCGGCGCCACGGCAATGCGCTCCCCGAACTTTTCATTCGAGTTTCGGACGCGTATCCGACCCCAGGCGCCCGACGAGACCGGCGCCGGATCGGTATTGACGGTGGGGACCATCGGACGTTCATCGTCGGCGTAGACGTCGATCGAAGAAGAGATCGGCGCGGGCGGCCGATCGTCGTCCGCGTCGTTGTTCACGATCGTCGGGGTCGGAGTGGGAGTGGGGGCATTGGCGCGGGCCGGCGTCGCGCGCTTCGGCCGCGTGGGGCCCGAGATGATGGGACGGCTCACGGGGCGCGGACTTTCGGCGCGTTCCGTTTCTTCGGGGGCGTCCGCTCCGTTCGCGGGGGAGAGTTTTTCGATCGGCGCGACGAGATCCGCTTCGCCCCGTTCGAGTCCGAGCGTTTCGGCGACGGTTTCCTTGGGGAGCGGGAGGACTTTAGGTTTGGGCGACGGCCTGGGTTTGGCCCGCGTCTGGGCCGCGGCGCCAGCGGAGGAGAGGGTTAAAGCCGCGACGACGAGAAGTTGAGTCAGCGTCATGCGTCCAGTCTAGCAGGCTTGGCGCGCGTAGCGAAATGAACGCCGGCGGCCGCGCTCAAGCCTCGCCCAAGAGCCGACCGAGTCGTTTGGCGACGGTTTTCGCGTAGCTCGACCAGGGCGCCCACGCGATGAGGTCGCGAATTCGGCCTTCGGGATCGATCAGGAAGGTCACCCGATTCGCGACGCCGAGGGGCGAAAGGCTTTGGTAGGCCTTCGTGATCGTCTTGTCCGGATCGGCGATGATGGGAAAGTTGAGCCCATGCTTCTGTGAGAATTTTTCGTGGGAAGCGGCGTCGTCCACGCTTACGCCCAGCACCGAAGCGCCCATCTTCTCGAGCTCGCTTCGGTCGTCGCGGAAGCTGCAGGCTTCGGCCGTGCAGCCTGGCGTATCGTCTTTCGGATAGAAGTACAGGACGAGCCAGCGTCCGCGGTAATCGCTCAGCGCGCGGGCGCGGCCCTCCTGGTCCCGTCCGGAGAAATCGGGGGCCGCGTCGCCGACTTTGAGTCCGCTGCCGAAGAGTTGCTTGAGCATGTTGCTTTCTCCTGACTTTCTTAGCGACCGCCGAGGCCGAGATCCTGACGACCGACCCGGCCTTTCGCCTTCTCGACTCGAACCTCGGAGTTCTTGGTCGAGAAGCGGATCCGCTCTCCCTCGATGAGTTGATCGCCTTTCTTGACGGCGGCGACCCGCTCCAGGTGGATATCGCCCGTATCGGGGTAGAAGCGCGCGAACTCGCTCGTGGCGGTGCGCTCGCCCGTGAAGATATTCACCTGGCCTTCGAGGATAAAGACGGACTGGCCGTTCTCCTTTACGGAGACGAGACGCTCGGCCACGAACTTGGTTCCGTCGTCGAAAATCGCGTCGACGGATCCCTTGGCTTCGCTGCGCTCCATCTCTCCCGAGGGCCCGAGGGTTACGTCGAGGCCCTGCGAGATGAGCTTGAGTTTGCCCATCGTCGCTTGGATCTTGGGATTGCGTCCGCGGCCGACCATGACGAGCTTCGAGGGTTTGTTGTCCTTGAAATGGATGGTGAGCTCGTCGCCGCGCAAGGAAAGGTACTTCGAGCGGACGTCGACGCTTCCGTAGAAATAAGCCTGCCGAAGTTCGGGCGTGATTTCCGCGCGTCGCGAAGTCACGAGGAAGTTGCTCGCCGAAGAAACGCGTTGGCTCGCGCGGACTTTCGAGTGGATTTCGTAGAGCGAGCGGTCCAGGTCGATACGGAGCCCCTGGCCGGCAAGTTTGAAGGCGGCGTCGGAGTTCATCCGGAGGCGTCGAACTTCGACGCTTTCGTCGCTCAAGAAGTCGTTCGCGGCGGGATCGTAGCGGAGCTTCTCCGTGACGAAGAGGAGCTCGTCCGGGCTCAGCAGCTGCGAGCCGCCCCGCACTTCGAGATCGCGGGTCGCCGTCTTGAGCACGCCGACCGCCCCGTTCACGCGGTAGGGAGCGCGCTCCTTGCTCCACAGCAAGGTCAGCGGCTCCTTGAGCACCATGAGGTCCTCGGGTTTGTACACGTCCGCGGCGGCGGCGCGGATCTCCATCGATTTTTTGTTTTGCTTGGCTTCGACGAAGTTGAAACCGCGGATCTCGACGTTAGGTTGGCGCGCGGGAATCGTCAGAAGCGAGAAAAGCAGGACCGAAGATCGCCGACCGCGGAATTCCATCATCGAGAGAAAGACTTTAGCAAAGCCTTCGCCCTTTCGGGCATCCGAAAGCCGACCTACAATGCGGATATGCGGCGCTTAGGAGTTTTCGGAGCCCTGTGTCTTTTTTTGTTGAGCGGACGGTCCTGGGCCGCGGATCCTTGGCCCTTTGATCAGCGCCAGATCCTTCTCGTCCGCGGCGCGGGGCAGGCTTACCCGGACGATATGACCGTAGCGCAGATCATGGATCAGTTCGTCGCGCGGGGTCGCGTTCGCTGGGTCACGCAAAAAGCGGGTCCGCTCGTTCCCGTCGAGGTTCCGGCGGACTTCCCGTGGTATTCGGCCGGCGCCGTGCGTAGCCTTGGCCTTCGGTACAAGGTGGATGGGATCGTCCATTTGATTCGTCGCGGCGTTCAGATCGACATGCGCTGGTACTCGACGCTCGACGGTCAGCCCCTCTACTACGAGACGCTCGGACTTCCGGAAGCCGGCCCCGGCGAAGAGGCCACGCGTAAACAGCGCCTCGTCGAGTGGGTACGCGATATCTGGCGTCGCATTCCGGGCCGCGGTTACGTCGTCGCCCGTGACCTGGGGACCTTGACCCTGGAAGGCGGAGTGCAGGAGGGGCTCAAGGTCGGCGATCGTCTCGAGCTGCGGCGTTTGCAGGAAATCCGCCGTCACCCCACGTTGCGCACTTTGCTCGGTATCGAGTCGAGCGTTTCGGGCCAAGCCGTCGTTCAATCGGTCGGCGAACAAAGCATCGCGCGCGTCGAGAGCGAGTCGAGCCTCGATCCGATTCAGCTCGGCGATCGCTATCTCGTGCGCGTGGTGGCCCAAACGGCTGCGGCGGCCACGCCGAGTCCGTCCGAGGCCGTCGCGCCGTCGCCCGTGGCCGAGCCTTCCGCGGAAGAAGGGCTCTTCTCGTCGGGACGTCTCTTGGACGTTTCGCTGCGGGCGCTTTCGGGGATCAGTCGCCACACGGAGAGCGTCGAAGGTGGCACCGATGCGCTCGAAATGTCGGGCTTCACGCAGGGCTTCGAGCTCGCGACTCGACTTTACCTGACCCGCGAGTGGTTGGTGGGCTTGGAAGGTGCTTACGCCTTCATGAATTTCGGTCGGCCTCCGGCCGTCTACGCCGCGGGCTCGGCCATCGGCGGCAGCTCGACGGCCCTGCGCACTTACGGCGCTTACCGAATCATCTTCATCGAGGATTCGGAAGGCCTGGGCTACTTGGAGCTCGGCGGCGGCTACGGGCGTCTTGCTTACTCGCTGGACTCGACCTCGAGCGTGGTGGCCCCTTCGTCGAAAACCTACTCGGGTCTCGACCTCCAGCTGGCGCTCAGCGTGCCCGTGCTTCGGGATATCGGGGCTTACTTTCGCGGGGTCCGGAGCTTCAGCGTGAATCTGCAAGAGTCGCCCAAAACGGGTGGTGCCTACGCGGATAGCGTGAACTGGACCTTCGATGCGGGAGCGACCTATCGGCTGAATGCCGAATCGAAGCTTTCGGCCGGGCTTAGTTTCGTGCGCAGCAATTCGTCGTTCGAGGGGCTTGGCACGCGGACGACGCGTTCGCTCTCGACGCTCTTAACGTCGAGTCTCTTTCACGCGGCCTATTCGCATTCGTTCTGATTTGGGCGTTGAATCCGGCCACCGAGGCGCGGGATGAATCGGACGCCCTTGGAACGGGGCGTCCGAGGAGAAGATTTTAGCGGGCGGCGTTCGACGAGCGATCGAAACGAGCGCGCTGGCGGTTGAACCAGTCGCGGAATTTGTCGTAGTTCTCGTCGGTCTCGAGCAGGGTATCGAGCGAAAGGTAGTCCGTGCGAGCCGTGACCTTCACCTTGTCGGCGTTGTAGTAGCCGAATTCATCTTGGTTGAGCTCGACGGCTTCGACCCAAGCCTTGATGGCGTCCTTGAGCCACATGGGAGCGTTACGAAGGTCGGCTTCGCGCGTGAAGTTCACCAGCTCCTGCTTGATGTCGTGCTGGTTCATGCCCTTTTTCTTGGTCTCGATCACTTTCCAACCTCCTGAACGAGCCATCCGTGGATGGAGCCGTTCGATGCTACGATCTCTCCGGTCATAAGGTCGATTTCGCCGCCGTCATGGTGGGTCACCTTACCGCCGGCTTCTTCGACGAGAAGCAAACCCGCGGCCGTGTCCCAGGGCGAGAGACCCCATTCCCAGTATGCGTCAATTCGACCCGCCGCAACATACGCCAGGTCCAAAGCCGCAGATCCATCCCGTCTAACACCCAAGGTCATCTTTGTCAGGTCGCGGAAGAGATCAAATGCGCGGTTCCCGCTCGACGCTCTTTCCGAAGCAAATCCGGTTGTTAAAAGGGCTTGGTGGGGCTCGACGACCTGCGTCACTTTGAGGCGTTCACGGTTCAGCCAGGCCCCTTGGCCCAAGGCCGCCGAGAACATTTCGCGGGTCACCGGATTCCAGACGAGACCGACGACGGGACGGTAACGTCCGTTGATCTTTTCGATGTAAGCCACGGTCGAACAGAAGAAGGGGTAGGCGCGCGAATAGTTCGTCGTGCCGTCGATCGGATCGATGATCCAGAAGGCGTCGTGTTGTTCGCAGGTTTCGCGCACGGAGCGACCCGACGCCGCCACGGCTTCCTCGCCGACGATCGCTTCGCCCGGAAAGCGGCGCGCGAGCTCGGCCGTGAGGAAGGCTTCGACCCGTTGGTCGAAGACCGTGACGAGATCCTTCACGGATTTCTTGGTTTGGATTCCGAGGTGCTCACGACGCAGCGGATCCGCACCCGGCACGCGCGCGTAGCCTTCGAGCAGCAAGGGCGTGGCGGACTCGACGATATCGCAAAGCGCCTTGAGACGTTCGGACAATTCCATCACATCAACTCCTCGGTCAGTTCGCCCGCGAGGTTCTTGCGGAAGGCGGCGCGGAAAGCGCCGAGCGGGTAGCCGCGTCCGAGCAGGACCATCATCTTCACGAGCGCGGCTTCCCAGGTCATGTCGCCCGCCGAAATCGCGCCCGCGGTCGCGGCCGCGCGTCCCGTTTCGTAGAGGTTCAGGTCGACGGCGCCGAAGAGCGCCTGTGAGCAAATGACGGTGGGAATACCCTTCTCCGTGAGCGCGCGGATGAGGTGGACCACGGAATGCTCGCCGAGCGGGATATCGCCCGGGCCGAAGGCCTTCAACACGAGCCCGCGGACGCCCTTGTCGATGAGACCGTAGAAGAGCTCGATGTCCATGCCCGGAAAGAGCGCGAGCGCGGCGACGCGCGTTTCGATGCGGAAGTCCGGATTCGACTCGATCGAGGGATAAGGAGCCGGCACGTAGTCCGTGCGAAGGCCGACGCGCGCGAGGGGCGGAAGGTTTGGGCTCTCGAAAGCCTGGAAACTCGGGATCGAGACTTTCTTCGCGCGGTTTCCGCGGAGCAGGTAGCTGTCGAAGAAGATCGTGACTTCCTTCACGCGGGCCTCGCACGCGATCTCGACGGCGGCGATGAGGTTGCGGGCGGCGTCGGACTTGGCGTCGGCCATCGGGCGCTGGGAACCGGTCATGACGATCGGCTTCGAGGGCGACGGAAGCATGTAGCTCAGCGCCGAAGCCGTGAAGACCATCGTGTCGGTGCCGTGCGTGACGACGAACCCATCCCACTCGCTCATGCGTTGGGAGAGCGCCCGCGCGACTTTGAGCCAGTCTCCCGGAACCATGTTCGAGGAGTCCTTGTTGAAGAGAATCTCGACGTGGAGATCGGCGATCTCGAAGATCCGCGGCGCGTGCTGGCGGAGCGAATCGACGAAGCGGGCGCTGTCGTCGGGTTGCCCCGAAAGCGTCATTCCGAGGGTTCCGCCGGTGTGAAGGAGAAGGATGCGTTTCTTGCCGCTCGACATAGGTCGAACCTAGAACCCCCGTCCCTTGGCGGCAAGCCGCGCCCGTGGGTCGGGCGCGAAAGGCTCAACGCTGAACGTCGTCCATGAAGGCTTTGAGCATGTCCCGTCGCGCGACGATGCCGAGGAGGCGCTTGCGGTCGTCGACGACCGGAACCCGGCGCAACTTGCGACGGGCCATGACGAGCAGGACTTCCTTGAAGGTGAAGTCCGATTGAACCGAAATCGCCGGGCTTCGAAAGCGGATCGGCGCGTCGAGCGGTTGGCTGGCGGCCTGGATCATGGCGTCGAGCTCGGTGTAGAGGCCGATGCAGACCTGGGAGACGTCGACGACGGGAAGGCCGCTGATGCCATGGGTCAACATCGTTTGGATCGCGATCCCGACCGGCGTCGTCTTCATCACGCTGTAGGGATTGCGGGTCATGAACTTCGAGATCGGCGTTTGGGCGAGTTGCTGGGAAAGGGGCGGGAGCGCCGACTTCGAGAAGAAGCGATGGATCATGACTCGTAATCCTTGGCGTTGATGCCGTACTTCTTCATCTTGCGCAGCAGCGTGTTCTTGGGGATGCCCGCATGTTCGCACGTCTGGTTGATCCGGCCGCCGTTCGAGCGCAGGGCCTGGATGATGAACTCGCGTTCGAAGCGTTCCTTGTCTTCGTGGTAGTTCAGCGAAAGCGCGACCTCGGCCCGGATCGTGCCGCTCGCGCCGCCGCTACCGGTCGAGCCCGGGAGCGACCAGCCTTCTTCCTTGTCGAGCAGCGCTTCGGAGATGTGGCCCGGAAAGCTTTCGTAGGTCAGCTCGTCGCCCGTTTCCACGACGAAGGCGTGCTCGATCGCGTTCTCGAGCTCGCGAATGTTGCCCGGCCAGTCGTAGGTCTTGAGTTTGGCGAGCGCGTCGGCCGTGATCCCCCGCACGTTGCGGCCGTGCTTCGCGTTGAACTTCTGGATGAAATGGGGAACGAGGTAGGGCAGGTCGTCCGTGCGTTCGCGCAGGGGCGGCAGGAACACGGGCATGACGTTGAGCCGGTAGAAGAGGTCATTCCGGAAGCGACTCGTCTCCATCATCTTTTCGAGGTCGCGGTTCGTCGCGGCGACGATGCGGACGTCGACTTTCATTTCGCGGTTCGAGCCGACGGGAGTGATCTTCTGTTCCTGGAGGACGCGCAGGAGCTTGACCTGCATGGGCAGCGGCAGGTCGCCCACCTCGTCGAGAAAAAGGGTCCCGCCCGAGGCGAACTGGAACTTCCCGATCTTGCGCGTGTGGGCGCCCGTGAAGGCCCCTTTCTCGTGCCCGAAGAACTCGCTCTCCATGAGATCCTCGGGGATCGCGCCGCAGTTCACGGCGACGAAGGGGCGATGCTTGCGCGGAGAATTGAAGTGGATCGCCTTGGCGACGAGCTCCTTGCCCGTGCCGTTCTCGCCGCGGATCAAGACGCTCGTGTTCACGTTCGCGAGGCGCTCGATGAGCTTGAAGATCCGCTGCATCGGGTGGGAATGGCCGATGAAGTCCTGGCGCGGATCCGGGCTCGTCTCCGCCGTTGCCTCGGGCGCGGCCGCGGCTTCGCGCGGGCGGGAGAAAGCGATCTGGGCGATGAGGCTGCGTGCCTCGAGGGCCTTGTCGACGAGCTCGTCGAGGCGCTCGCGCTTGAGCGGCTTCTCGATGTAGTCGAAAGCGCCGTCGTGGATGGCCTGGACGGCGTCCTTGAGGTTCGCGTGCGCCGTGATGACGGCGACGGTCGTCGTCGAGCGATCGTCGCGGATGCGCTTGAGCACGGTCAACCCGTCGAGGACCGGCATCCGGACGTCGAGCAGCACGAGGTCGTAGGAATTCGCTTGGATCATCTGCCAGGCCGTTTCGCCGTCGGCGGCTTCGTCGATCTGAAAACCTCGGGGCGTCAGTTGCGAGCGGATGCCGAGCCGAAGATCGGCTTCGTCGTCGGCGATGAGGATGCGGAGGGGATCGGAACTCATGCGTTCATCTTAGCAGGACCTCGCGAGTCCGCCGTCAGGATTCCTCGAATTTCAGGCGTGGATCGGGTCCAGGGATCCGAAGGATTTTACGTGGCTTCGGGCGTCAGGAAGCTTTCGTCGACGGGAAGGCTGATCCGCACCACGGTACCGGACTCGTCCTCGGCGAAGTACTGGGCGGCCGGCGAGCCCGGGTCGTAGGGCTCTCCGCGCGTCCGCGAGACGATGCGCATGTGGCCCGCGTGTTTCTCGACGAAGAAGCCGCTCAGGAAGAGTCCGAGGCCGGTGCCTTTGACGGATTGGTCCGCGGCCGTGTTTTCGTTCGAGCCCCGCACGAACTTCTGCCGGACGCGTTCGCGGTCCTGCGGCGGGATACCCGTGCCGCGGTCTTGGATCTCGATCCAGATGGCCGGTTGCGGCGGGGAAAGGTCGGGCGAGTTGTCGAGCTCTCCGCAGCGGACCGAAATGACGGAGGCGGCGGGCGAGTACTTCAGCGCGTTGTCCAGGAGGTTGTTGATGACTTCGCGGATGAGGCCGCGATCGACCTCGGCCAGGAAGAGCGGCTCGAGCTCCTTCTCGATGCGGATGTTGCGATCCTGCGCGGGACCTTGGTGCGCCTTCGTGGTTTCGTCGATCAGCTCGAGAAGGTCGGTGGGTTCCCGCCGGATCTGAAACTGGCCCGTCTCGATGCGGTTGAGCAGCAGCAGCGTCGAGATCGTTCGTTGGAGGTGCCCGTTCGCCGAGAGGATGCGGGAGAGCGTTTCGTTCTGCGTCGGGGTGAGCGACCCGAGTTCGCCGTGGGCCATGCGTTCGAGCATGGCCTGCATCTTGGCGATGGGCGTCTTGAGGTCGTGGGAAATGAGGGAGAGAAAATTGGATTTCATCTCGTCGAGCTCGCGCAGGCTCTCGGATCGCTGTTCCAGGGACCAGGCTTCGCGTTCACGGCTGTTGAGCCGATCGCTCAGGCCGAGGAGGTAGGCCGTGAGCATCGCCACGAGCGGCGCGACGGCGAGCAGTTGGACGTCGAGCGTATCGAAGACGACGAGCGCGAGGATGAGCTGGACCAGGCCGAGCAAGAGGGTGAGCACCGCCGTCAGGACGATCGGATAGGAGTACAGGATCCAGGCGACGAGCGCCGAGGCCGCGGCCGAGTGCATGACCTGGAGGGTGCGCGACGTCGAAGCGAGGGAGCGCTCTTCGAAAGCGTTGCCCACCATGTTCAAGGCGATCTCGACTTGGTTCAGGCTTCCGGCCGGCGTTTCGGCGGGGATCGTGGGGACGGGACTCGTCGGCGCGAAGACCAGGATGTCGCCGGGACCGAAGAGCGATTTGACCGAAGCGATGGCTTCCGGGACGGTCAGGGGCCGGAAGACGGCAATGTTCCCGTAGTAGAGCGGTTGAATCCCGCCGTCGGCGTGGAAGGGAGGCGGGACTTCCCGCCCCAGAAAGCGCGCGAGGCTGGGCGCGAACGTGAAGATCTCCCGAGGGCGCGAGATCTCCTCGACCGGCAAAAAGAGACAGGAACGTTCGCCCGGATTCCACCGGCTCAAGTTGATGCAGGGCAGATCCGTGAGCGGCCGCACGACGCGCAGGAAATCCGACATCTCCTCGGGGTCGCGAACGAGCACGACTTTGATGGCCGCCGGGCCCGGTCGTTCGCCTCGAATGCGGTAGAGGCGGGAGAGCAGAGCCTGGTCAAGGAGGTCGAACGGGATCAGCCCGACCAAGAGGGCCGGGAGCAGCTTGAAGACCGACGCGCGCGCGAAGAAGCGGGGTGAAGGCACGGGAGCATGTTACACTGAGTCCATGGCGACCTGCACGGCTATGATCGTGGATTACTACGAGGAAAACGCCTCCGAACTCCGCGCGAATCTGGAAGCGAATGGCATCCAGGTCGTGGAGTGGGCCCGGGCGGGTTCGGGATGGATGAGCGCCTGGCAGAAGTTGAGGCCCGACTTCGTCTTCGTCGAACTGCAGCTGCCAAAACGCGACGGACTTTACTGTCTGACGAAGTTGAAGGAGCTCGAGCCCGCGGCGCGCGTCGTGCTTTCGCACCGATACCAGGGAATGATGGCGAACGAGGTCGAAAATCGCGCGCTTTCGTTGGGCGCCCTCGCCGTGCTGCAGCGGCCCTACACCCCCAATCGCTTTCGGGTGACCGTGGGCCGGCTTCTGGAACTCATCGACCGCGAACGGAAGATGGGCGCCAAAGTCATGCGCCCGGTCTAGGGTCAGTAGTAGATCCGTGCGCTCGTCGCGAAAGTGTGGCGCAGGGCGCGTTCGTCCTGAAGCTCGAAAGCGCCGATGTAGCTGGCCGAGATCCCCGTGCTTTGGTTCTCGTTCAACCAGAGAGACCAGTCGCTTCGGATGCCGACGCTGCCCCGCTGCTCCGTAACGTCGATGTCACCGTCCCGGGCGACGGTCGTGTCGTAGAAAAACGAGACGTTCATCGCGGAGGTCTCGGGGTTGAGCCAGCGCCTTCCCGCGACTTGCGAGAGGCCGCTTCGCAGGAAGTTCAACGGGATGACGTAGGCGAGCGTCCCCCTCAAGATGAGATTGGCCGTCATGCGGAAATCGGGATAGGCGAAAAGGGTTTCTCCGGCGCCCACGAGACGGCCGAAACCGTAGCCCTGCGCGACGGCGGACTCGATCTCGTAGTCGAAGCCGTTGCCGCCGCCGATACCTTGAACCCGCAGGAGACCGTTGAACGCTTTCGTCTCGGAGAGGCTCAGGCTCAGGGAGTGATTGCGCGCGAACGATTCGATCGGCAGATGAAAAGTTTGTCGGGCCGAAAGGACGGCTCGCGTGGACGCCTGGCCGAAGTAACTCGGATTGACCTCGAACGCCGTCGAAAGCGACCAACCCCTTTGGGGAGCCGCGGCCAGCGCGGACTGCTGGGTGTTCGAGAAGGAGTGGGCCACGCCGATCTCCGTGGCCGACCCGTAGGGGTCGGGATCCGAAGCGGCATCGTCCGTTTGGGTCGTCGCGACCGCGCGGCCCCGGAAAAGATGATGGCCGAGTTCGCGCTGCAACTCGAGGCTCGCGTTCAAGAAGCGCGCGTCGGGCACGAACGCGTAGCCGAGCGCGAGCGGGCTCGCTTCGACCCGGAGGCGCGAAACGACGGGAAAGAAAGCGTGCCATCCGATCGTTCCCCCGAGAATATGGGTGTTCTCGTCGGTGGCTTCCCAGTCGCCGAGCAGAGTCCAAGACCAGTCTTTGTAGGGAGACTCGCCGGACAGGAGCGCCTGGACTCCGAAGTCGCCGCTGCGGGTGTAGCGGGGGAGCAGGGCGCGGGTCGCCGGCCAAAGCCCTTGCCAAGCGGATTCTTCGGTCGCCGCGACCGTGGTGCTCCGGAAGGAGGGAACACTCGTCGACGCGGCCGCGACCTCGGCCATGGAAACGCAGTTCCGCGCTTCGGTCGAAAGCGAGACGAGGACTTCGCTCGGGCCTCGGCGGCTCACGGCCAAGAGCTCGCGCTCGTTCGCGCCCCATCCGAAGCTCGACACGAAGAACGGCTCGTCGCTCAGACGGCAAACCCGTTCGCCGTCCAAGCGGTAGACCTGAAAACTCCGTCCGTTCAGGTCGGAAAGAAAGAAGACGTTGCCCGCCCGATCGACGAGCGGAAAGAGATCCTGGCCTCGCGTGTCGACGAGCGGCTGCGGCGTCGCGTTCGGATTCGCGTCGATCCGGTAGATTCCCCAACTGCCTTCCGGTCGGATGGCGGCGAAGTAGAGCGCGCCGGACTCCGGGTGCTGGCGCAGCTGCGAAACGCTGGAGAACTCCGACCACTCGGAAAGCACGCGGGTCGGGCCGTCTTCGTCGAGGGGGCCTTCTTCCAGGCGGAAGCGATTCTCGTTCGGGTCCGACTGAACGAGAGCGTAGTATCCCGCCCGGTCGCCACGCGAGACGGCGGCACGCGCGAGGGGCAGGCCGCGGAGCCTACGACGCGTTCCCGCTTCGAGATGGTAGCGATAGAGGCCGGGCCGGCTTTCGTTGCCCTCGGCGTTGCTTTCCGCCGAAAAGAAATCCAGCGCGCCCGGGACGCGGGCCTCGGACCATTGCCAAGGGGCGAAGGCGAGGCGACCGCCCAACGGAGCGATCCATTCGAAGAGCGCGGCGGAGCCCAAGTCGCGTTTGCCGTCGGCCGAAACCCGGTAGAGGCGCGGCGTTCGGTCGAGCGAGCTTCCGACGAAGATTTTTTCGCCGTTCAGGGTGGTACCTAACGCGTTGATGCGCCCGATGTCGTCGTCAAAAACGACGGCCGCCCCCGAGGCGCTTTGACGACGGACTTCGTCGGCGGTTTCGCGTCGGAACTCTCCGTAAAGCGCCTCGAAGTCTTTGCCGAAGCTTTTTTCGTAGGCGGAGCTCGCCGAGAAGCCGTTTCGGTGGATCATAAAATCGTCCACTTTCGCGAGGCCGTGCGTGCGCGCCAGGAAGGCGAAGAAGTTCGAGCCCACGACGTAGTGGCTGCCGAGCAGTCGCCAATCCGGATTGTTCGCGCTGAGGTCCCACTCGGTCGGGGCGGGCGTCGCGCGTCCGGACACGTTCGCGCGCATGAGCGCTCCGAAGTAGGATTCTTTCATGCGTCCGGAGTAGGGGTTCGAGGGCTTCTCGTGGACGACCGCCCAGGCTTCGGCGGCCCAAGCCGTACCCGAAGGGAGGGAGTAAGGCGCGTCGCCCATGAGCGCGGACCAGAAGCTCCGTCGCTGGTCTTCTTCCACGTAATGCATGGCTTCGTGTCGGAAAGTGTCGAAAACGCCTTCGTCGTCGCCGGCGTAGAGGAAAGTGGGCGAGCCGAGCTCGGCCGCCGTGAGCCGAGGCGAAAGGACCGAGAAAGAAGGCGAGGCCGCCGAAGGAAACGTGACGAAGGCGTTGCCGAATCCGCGTTTCACCAAGAAGACGGGCATCGGCCGCTTCAAACGGAACTTCAGCCTCGACTGGAGCCCGTCGAGGTAGTTCTCGAAGCGGGGCGCGAGCGACCGGGCGAGGCGCTCGAGCTCGACGTCGAAATGCAAGTGATGCGAAGGGAGTCGAAAGGTGCGGTAGCTTCCTCCCGAAATGGCGTCGACCGATTCGCTGCCCGAGGTGATGGCGGCGGCCGTCGGCACGAAGAAGCCCCCGCCCGCGCCGAGGAAAATTCGGAAGAGGTAACGCGGGAGGAATGTCGACGGCATCGGGCGAATATAGTCGCCCCGCACGAACTTTGCCTACGTACCTCGTGTTCGGTGACGCGGATCAGTAACGGTAACCGAGCCGGAACGCGGCCGCGATCGAGTTACCCGTCGAGCCGAGACGGTAGAGACTCACGACGGGTTCCGCGAGGAAGTTACCGAACTCGAATTGGTTGCTCAGATGAAGCGCGGGCAGGAAGTTCAGATCCGAGCCGGATCCGTTCGCCGAAGCTTCCATGCGCGCGTCGAAGGAAACCGCGACTCCCGGCTTCCAGAGTCGGGTCCGCGCCATCCGTTTTCGGTAGAAGGTTCCGAAGCGGATCGGAACGATGTGGAGCGGGTCGTCGCCCATGAAGTGGCTGCGGTACCCGAACTCGAGCTCCAGGAATATCGGCTGGTATGCGAGATCCCACCCCATCGCGACGACGCCTTCGATGCCCATGCCCGAATGGCTTCCCGCGGCGGCGCTGCTGAGGACGGCGAAGTTTGCGCCCGCCTTGAGGGCGACGCGAAAGAGCGAGGGCTGACGGGTGCGTTTGGGCGACGCGCGACCGGGGCCTTCGGTGGGCAGCGCGGGGGCGGGCGTCGGCGTTTCCGTCGGTCCCTCCGGCGGAAGGGGGGCTTCACCCGAGGGTTCGTCGTCGTAGGGATAGTCTTGGGCGTAGGCCGAGGACGAAAGAACGGCGCCAAGGAGCAGTGTTTTCCGCGTGAGGCTCATCGTATTAGTCTAGCAAATCTTTGCGCGCGCGTGCGCTCACGCGATCTCGCGCAACACTTTGTAGCGTGAGTTCTACCCGCCTCCGGGATCCTGCGCTTTAATGCCCCGAGGGGGAATTTCATGGGCAAAGTCGATGCCGTCGCGTCCTACCGCGATTGGTTGCGCGAAGAGCTGCGTGGTCGAATGGCGGCGAATCCTCGCTATTCGCTGCGGGCTTTCTCGCGCGATCTTGCGCTGCACCCGGGACGCCTGTCTTCGATCTTGAGCGGTCGCGAAGGCTTATCGCGAACGAAGGCCGAGGCGATCTCCCGTCGCTTGGGTTGGGTCGGCAGCGAGGGCGAATATTTCTGCGATCTCGTCGACAGCGAACACGCGCGAAGCGCGACGCAGAAAGCCATGGCCCGCGCGCGCATCGAGCAGCGCCGGCACCTTTCCCAGCATCGTCTTTCGCTCGACGCGTTCCGGATCATCTCGGACTGGCAGCACCTCGCCTTGCGCGAGCTCGTGCGTTCGGAGGGTTTTCGACTCGACTTCGGCAAGTTGGCGCGGAGCTTCGGGTTGGCCCGCTCCGTCGTGGAGGAAAGCTGGGAGCGGCTCAAGCGGCTCGAGCTCATCTGGAAGGACGAGGCCGGCCGGTGGCGTGCCTCGGACGTACTGCTCGCTCCCGGCAGCGTGCCGTCGTCGGCCTTACGGAACTACCAGGCGCAGATTCTTTCGGCGGCGCAACGTTCGCTTGCCCAAGACGCTTTCGAGGAGCGCGACCATACGAGCACGGTCTTCCTCTTCGATCCGAAGGAAATGACGAAGGCGCGCGAGAAGATACGTCGCTTTCGTCGGGAAACCGCGGAGTCGCTCGACGACCCGAAAGCAAAGCAGGTTTATGCGCTTTCCATTCAGTTGTTCAGAATCGCCGACGATGCGTCGGTGAAAGAAAAGGAGAAAACATGAAGAAAAAATCCAAAATCACGGCCATGGGTCTCGTGCTCGGGGCGTTCCTGGGCCTCGGCGCCTGCGCAAGCGCTTCCGCGGGCCCGTCCCGTCTTCCGGCTTCGGCGGAGAAGACACGGGTCAAGCGGGCGAGGTTGAGCGCGGACAAGAATCCCGGCGACGTCGGCGCGGGGGGCGGCGACCGCGGCCTGGATGCCCTCATCCAGAAAGCGGACAAGGTCATCGGCGGCGAGTCGATCGAAAGCCAAATCATCGCGTTGGTCGCCGCCAAGCGAGGCGCCATGGAGCGGACTTTGCAGGATATCAAAGAGGTCTGCGGAGCCGGGATGACGCTGACGAACGGTTGGACCGAGAAGAACTGGCAAGAAAGCCTTATGGGTCTCGTCGATACGTTGGTTGGTCAGATCAGCGATCTTGAAAATGCGTATTACTCGCGCGGCGAAGCGCCTCCGGCGCTCGCCGGGTCGGCCAAGGCCGCCGGACGTTTGCGTGAGAGTCTGTACGCAATTCGGGAGATGGATTCCAGCGCCGGGGTCGTCGCCTTTTCGGATCGAGGCACGCTTAAGATCTGTCAGTTCGCGCTCTGAAGAAAAATGGCCCGGGCCGGCGCCTCTCGGCGCTGACCCGGGCACAGTACGATTTGGAACGAAGGGCACCAGCCGTTACCGATTCTCCCCGTCAGCGGGAAAGAAGGGAGGTCCTTAACCACTTCGTCGTGGGACCGGCCTCCGGCCGGCGTGACCTCCGTCCAATTCGTTACGGATGATGGGAACTAGAGCAGCTTCAGGGCGAGAGCGTTCGCGCTGTTGGCTTGCGCCAAGACCGCGGTACCGGCTTGTTGCAAGATGTTGGCCTTCGCGAGGTTCGCGGATTCTTCGGCCATGTCGGCATCTCGAATCCGGGAGTTCGCGGCACTGAGAGCTTCTCGGTAGACCGAGATGTTGCTGATCGTCGAGCTCATCCGGCTTTGAATCGCACCGAAGCCGGCTCGCATCGCGGCGACTTTCGAGATGGCCTGGTCGATGACGTCGAGCGTACCCCGTGCGTCATCTTTAGAGGCAACGCTCACTCCATCCACGCCGAGCGCGGAAGTTTGTGCGTTCGCGGCGCCGGCGTCGTAGCTGATCACGTTTTTCGAGGGGTCGCCTCGGAAGCCGACGTGGAAGTCGAGCGTTTGGCCCGAGCCATCCAGGAGTCGAGAACCGGAGTATTCGGTCGTCGTCGCGATCCGATCCATTTCGGTCACGAGCTGTTGGACTTCAATGTTCACGAACCCACGTTCCGTATCGCCGATGGTGTCGGACGCGGCTTGGGTTGCGAGTTCCCGAACACGGTTGAGCAAGTTGGAGGTTTCGTTGAGGCCCGATTCGGCCACCTGCACGAAGGAGATACCGTCCTGCGCGTTTCGCTCGGCTTGTCCGAGACCCCGTAGCTGGCCCTTCATCGTTTCGCTAATCGCGAGGCCGGCGACGTCGTCCATGGATTTGTTGATTCGGAAGCCGCTGCCGAGGCGTTCCATCGAACGTTCGGCCCCGCCGCTATTTTGGCGCAGGTTGCGTTGAGCGTTCACGCTCGCAATGTTGGTTTGAATACGAAGACCCATTGAGTAACCCTCCCTAAGCAACGCCGCACTATTGCTGCGTTGCGTCATTTGGCGTTGCAAGTCTCCCTCGAAGGTTCCGTTGCCTCCGCTGGACACCGTTTAACGCTCTGAGTCACATATCGACTGCGCGCGTCAAAACTTTAGCGTGATGCGTCAAAAAAAATCAGGTCGTCAAAAAATTGAGTAAATTCAATAATTTGATTGAAGCTCTGAGGCCTCGATTTTGGGATGAAGGCCCGATAGACGGAGCGTGAGGGTCGGAGGTGCGTCATGGCGAAACTTGGGTCAAGCTTCTATGTGCTCCGAGCGTGCGTCATGAGCAACGAAGGGTTTGCGTGAGGTTAGGGAGGAGAGAATCCGCCTTGGGCGAGTTTGTTTTCGCCGAAAACAAAAAGGCCCCCGGAAGCTTTCGCCTCCGGAGGCCGTCTTTCTGATTCGACTCTGCTTAGGATCTCAGCTCATCTTCCGCATTCAAGGTCAGGTCAAAGGATCCGGTCTTAGCCCAAGAGGCGGAGAGCCATTTGGGTGGACTGGTTGGCTTGGCTCAAGACGGCTGTCGAGGCTTGGGTCTTGACCATATCGCGGGTCATATCAGCCGTGACCGACGCGAAATCCGTGTCGCGGATACGGCTCTTGGCGGCGCTGAAGTTCTCGACCGCGATTTCCGTGCTCGCGTAGGTCGAGGTCAGGCGGTTTTGAAGAGCACCGAGCGTCGCGCGGTTGCTGTTCAACACGAGAATCGCGTTGTCGATGTTGGCGAGACCCGATTGGGCCGCGGCCTTGTCGGACAAGTTGATTCCGCTCATGCCGAGCGCGTCAACCGAGACGTTCGTTTGAGACGGATCGTAGGAGATCCGGTCAAGGAAGTCGTCGTTGTTCACGCCGATTTGGAAGTCGAGCTTGGTGCCTTGCCCCGAGAGGAGCTTGGTGCCGTTAAACTCGGTCGACTGGGCGACGCGTTCCATTTCGAGCTTGAGCTGTTGCGCTTCGCGATCGAGGAACTCTCGCTCGCGGTTGCCGATCGTGTCCGAAGACGCTTGCACCGAGAGCTCGCGCAGACGGTTCAACATGTTGCCGATTTCGCCCATGCCGCCTTCGGCGACTTGCACGAAAGAGATACCATCTTGAGCGTTACGACCCGCTTGTTGGTACGAGCGGACCATACCGCCGAGGTTGTCGCTGATCGCGAGACCAGCGGCGTCGTCGGCCGACTTGTTGATCCGGGAACCCGAAGCGAGTTTCTCGGAAGAGCCTTGCAAAACGGCTTGGTTGTTTCGCAAGTTGCGCTGAGCGTTCACCGCGATCTGGTTAGTATTGATACGAAGTCCCATTTTTAGTCTCCATCAAACGTGTTCATTTTCACCTCCGTGTTTGATTCATGAACGAGTCGGCTGCCGGCCTTCTCGAACAAGGAGCCTGTTGATTCCGTGGCTCTCAGTAGTCAGAAAAAAATCAGTCTTTGACAGCTGCCAGGGGAGATCATTTCCCGACCCCGTTGGCAGAGTCCTTCCTTAGTCAAACCTCCGTTCCGTCTTCCGAACCTCCTTTCCTTCCGACCCTGGGAGACAGTCGCGCGCGAATGGAGCGCACGGCAGATCCACCTGGGAGTAGGTGTCGGCGAAGAGCTGACTCTCCTCGCACATGGGCGCTATCGGTGATGGGGAGGAGGTCTTGAGGCGACTTTGGAAAGATTCTTAAGGTCGCATCAAGAAGGCGTGAATTGTTAAATTGACTCTGTGCAGAATGTCTTCAGAGACATTGGAATTGATCTCGTGCGTCGCAGGGAAGCGAAGCCGATTATTTTCTTTGTATGAAGGGCAAAAAAAAGCCGGAAATTCCCCCGCTTGGAGGGAATTTCCGGCGTCAGAACTTTGACGATCGAGGAGGGTCTTAGCCCAAGAGGCGGAGGGCCATTTGGGTGGACGAGTTCGCTTGGCTCAAGACGGCCGTCGAGGCTTGGGTCTTGACCATATCGCGGGTCATATCAGCCGTGACCGACGCGAAATCCGTGTCGCGGATACGGCTCTTGGCGGCGCTGAAGTTCTCGACCGCGATTTCCGTGCTCGCGTACGTCGAGGTCAGGCGGTTCTGAAGGGCACCGAGCGTTGCGCGGTTGCTGTTCAGAACGAGGATCGCGTTATCGATGTTGTTAAGACCACCTTGCGCCGTCGCTTTGTCGGCGAGGTTGATTCCGCTGATACCGAGGGCGTCCGCGGAAACGTTCGTCTGCGACGGGTCGTAACCGATCCGGTCGAGGAAGTCGTCGTTGTTCACGCCGATTTGGAAGTCGAGCTTGGTGCCCGAACCGTTCAAGAGTTTGGTGCCGTTGAACTCGGTCGACTGGGCGACGCGTTCAACTTCGAGTTTGAGCTGTTGCGCTTCGCGGTCGAGGAACTCGCGTTCACGCGAGCCGATCGTATCGGAAGCGGCTTGGACCGAGAGTTCGCGGAGACGGTTGAGCATGTTACCGACTTCACCCATGCCGCCTTCGGCGACCTGAACGAAGGAGATACCGTCTTGAGCGTTACGACCCGCTTGTTGGTACGAGCGGACCATACCGCCGAGGTTATCGCTGATCGCGAGACCGGCGGCGTCGTCGGCCGACTTGTTGATACGGTAACCCGAAGCGAGCTTCTCGGAAGAACCTTGAAGCGTGGCTTGGTTGCCGCGGAGGTTACGTTGAGCGTTCACGGCGATCTGGTTCGTATTAATGCGAAGTCCCATTTTTAGTCTCCTTTAGACTGTTTCATTTCCACCTCCGTGTTTTGTGACGTTCGAGTCGGCTGCCGGCCTTCTCGATCGTTTGGCCCACTCTCCTTGGCCTTCGTTGTCAGAACAAAAATCGGTTTCTTTGACAGCTGCCTCGGGGGTCCATCCCACCGTGCAGAGTCCGTCCGTAGTCAAAACCTCCGTTCCGTCTTCCGAACCTCCTTCCTTCCGACCCTGGGACTGCGCTGCGGTACTGGACCGATGCGAGCAACCCGCGGGTTGAGATCGATCGTCAAATCTGTGACGCCGATCATGCTCAGTTCATCGGAATTTTGACGGCGGGCTTGAGGGGGTGATGCAAAAAAATCTCTAGAAACTTAGGGATTTAGGTTGACCATTTAGCTGCATCGCGTAATGTCTTCGAACTTACAATGAATTTACATGTGTCCGTTCTTCTTGCCGAAATAATTGACGCTGCGCGCACTTCGCCTTTGCGTGAAGAAGACGCCATTTTGATCGACGGAACGGCGGGCGCCGGTGGGCATCTCACCGAGTGTTTGCTCGCTTCTCCACGTTGGCGCGGCCTCGCGATCGATCGCGACCCCGAAGCGCAAGCGCGCGTGATGAAAACCGCGCACGACAAGGGCGTCGAGGCTCGCGTGGATTTTCGGGCGGGCGTTTTTTCGAAGCGCCCCGACTTCGACGGGAAGCTCGCGTTCGTGCTGGCGGACCTCGGGATCTCCTCGTTTCAGATCGACGACCCCGCGCGCGGACTTAGCCTTCGTTCGGAGCAAGCGCCGGACTTTCGCATGGACCCCACGCGCGGCGCTTCGTTCTCGGAGTGGCTCGCGGCGACGAGCGAGGCGGACCTCGTCGAGATCCTCGACGGCTTCGGCGAGGAGCCCAAAGCTCGCAAACTCGCGCGGGACCTGAAGTCTTGGGGGGGCGACGCCTTCGTGAGCGCCAAGACCTTGGCGGATCGTATCTCGAAGAGCCTGAACTACGGTAGCGACAGTCGTATCCATCCGGCGACGCGCGCCTTCCAGGCCTTTCGCATGGCGATCAACGACGAAGTCGGCGAATTGAAGGCCTTGCTACGTTGGGCCCCGGACGCGCTCGCGGTCGGCGGTCGCCTCGCGATCATCTCTTTTCATTCCATCGAAGACCGTCTGGTCAAAAACCGCTTTCGTGACTTGGCCGAGGACGGGGCCTTCGATATTCTGTCTAAGCGTCCGGTGATTCCGTCCGACGAAGAGATCGCGGCGAACCCGCGAAGCCGAAGCGCGAAGCTTCGGATCTTGGAACGCCGACGCTAGAACGACCGCGTACATGCCGTCCGGAGGGGGAGCGCTTGGGGGAGTCGCTGAACCATCATCAGAAGGCCGTCTTGAAGGTTCTCGCCTTCGTCGGTCTTTGCGTGCTTTTCTTCCTGCTCCACATCCAGTTGCGTACCCTCGTCGTGACGAAGGGCTTCGCGGTCGCCGAGCAACGCGCCAAGATCCGCGAGTTCGAGTCGAAGATCGCGAGCCTGCGCGTCCAGCGGGAACGGCTCATGGGGCCCGCCAGCCTCGAGCGCTTGGCCGAATCCCTCGTGAGCGAAGGTAGCGGCTTCGAGCGTCCGGACGGAAAACGCGTGCTCTTCCCCGAATCGCCGCGCGCGAAGGGCGCCTCGCTTCGATGATGCGGCTTCGCTTGCGCCTGCTGGCGCTCGGGCTTCTCGTCGGGTTCCTCGCGGTGCTCGCGCGGTCCTTCCAATTGCAGATCCTGCCGAGCCCCAAGGTCGAGGCGCTCGCCCGCCGCCAGCTGCTACAGAAAATCGATCTCGTCGGCCGTCGTGGCACGATCCGCGATCGTAACGGGCGCGAGCTCGCCGTCTCGACGAACACGGTTTCGGTTTTCGTGAATCCCCGTCTCGTCAAGGATCCCGACGCGGTGGCGAAGGCCCTCGCGCCGGTGCTGGGCACCGAGGCCCGCGGCCTGCGGGACCGCATCCGCGATCACTCGGGACGCAAGTTCTCGTGGCTCGCGCGCCAGCTCGACGAGCGCGCGCTCGAGCGCCTTCGTCGGCTCGATCTGCGCACGCTGCCGGGGGTGGGTACCCTCCGCGAGTACCGTCGCCAGTACCCGCAAGGCACGCTCGCCTCGCACGCCCTCGGTTTCGTCTCGATCGACGGCAAGGGCGTGGAGGGCGTCGAACGGGCCTTCGACGAAAGTCTGCGGGCCGAGCGCGGCCAGATCACGCTGCGCCGGGACGCGCTCGGACGGCCGCTCTTCTCGGAGGCCGACCAGATCCGTCTCGATTCCTACCACGGCCAAGACCTTGAGCTCACGATCGATGCGCACCTTCAGTTTTCGGTCGAATCCGCTCTCATGGAAGCCGTGCGTAAGCACGACGCGGTGAGCGGCACGGCGCTCGTGCTCGATCCCCACAATGGAGAGATCCTGGCGGCCGCGAGCGTGCCGACTTTCGATCCGAACGCGGCGGGCCTGTCGTCCGCCGATTCGCGGCGCTTTCGTCTTTTGACGGACCCGATCGAGCCCGGCAGCGTCGTGAAGCCCTTCGTCGTCGCCCAGGCGCTCGAAGACAAGCTCGTGAACCCGCAATCCAAAATCTCGGCCGGCAACGGCTTCATCAAGATCGGCCGCAAGACGATCGGCGAAGCCGACGCCAAGCACCGTTTCGCAAACGTCAGCATCGTCGACCTCATCCGCTACTCGAGCAACGTCGGCACCGTCGTGCTTCAGCAGAAGATGGGGTGGGAAAAAGTCGAGCAGGCCTTCCGCTCGGTCGGTCTCATCGGCGCGACGGGCGTCGACTTGGGCGCGGAGTCCAAGGGACTCTTTCGCCGCCCGACCGCGGCCCAGAAGCTCGAACAAGCCACGATGTCCTTCGGCCAGGGTTTCGCTTCGACGCCGCTGCAGATCGCGACGGCCTACGCCGTCATCGCGAACGGCGGCTACCGGGTCAAACCGCGTTTCGCGCGCGGGCACGGCACCTCGTCGCGCGAACGCGTGTTGTCGGCGGCGACGGCCAAAACCATGCGGGGAATCTTGGAGAAGGTCGTCGAGGAAGAGGGCACGGGAACCGCGGCTAAGGTCGATAGCTTTCGGGTCGCGGGAAAAACCGGAACCTCCCAGAAAGTCGACTACGAAGCCCGGGGTTACAAGTCGGGCGCCTACTGGTCGTCGTTCGCGGGATTCCTGCCGGCGCAGGATCCTCGCTTCGTGATCTACGTCTTGATCGACGAACCGCGCACGGGCGGATACTACGGAGGCGGGGTGGCCGCCCCCGTTTTCTCGCGGATCGCCTCGGCGGCTTTGCGCTTCTCGAATCCGTCGCGGGCTCCTACGCCGCTTCCGCCGCCGTCGACGGCGCCGTTGGCTCGTCGCCCGGCCGCTTCGTCCGCCTCGAGCGAGAGCTTCGCGAAGGTCTCGCTCCCCTCGAACGAGCTCCCGGATTTCAAGGGGCTCCCCTTATCCGGGGCGCTGCGCATCCTGCAGGAGCGCGGCGCGGTTCTCGAATTGCTGGGTAACGGGCGCTTCGTCGCGGACCAGTTCCCGGCCGCCGGCGCGCGCTTGAAGGCGGGCGAGAAAGTTGTTTTGAAGCTCCGATGAGAGTCGAGAAGTTTCCCCGGATCGAGAGTTCCCAAGGCGTGTGGATCTGGGACTCCCGTCAGGCACCGTCGGGGTCGGACGAGGTCGTCTGCCTCTTCGCCGAGCAGCCCGCCGAAACGCGCGCGCAGCTCCTCGCCCGCGCGCCCGCGCGCGTGTTCGTCGACGCCACGCTTTACGATCGCGATGCCGCGCTGACGAGTTACGAACGCCGCGCGGACCTTCGGCGCGAGTTGGCGCTCGCTTCGGCCGAGTCCTGCCGCTTTCCGAGTCGACGCCTGAAGCTCGTCGGCGTTACCGGGACGAACGGCAAGACGACCTGCGCGAGTCTTCTGCGCCGTATCTTCGTCGAGAACGGGTGGCGAAGCGCCGAGATCGGCACGCTCGGAGTTTCGCTCTGGGCGGGTAGGCAACCGGAAAGCCCCGAGCGCGCGCTCGAAACGGGGTTCACGACGCCCGACGCTCCCACCCTCCAGACACTTCTGCGCTCGCTCGTCGACGATGGCGTCGATGCCGTCGTGATGGAGGTTAGCAGCCACGCACTTTCGCTCCGTCGGGCGGACGGCTGCGACTTCGACGCGGCCCTCTTCACGAACCTGACCCAGGATCATCTGGATTATCACGGCACCATGGAGGCTTACGAAGCGGCCAAGGCGGAGCTCTTCGGGCGCCTCTTGGCGGATTCCGTTGCCGCGGCGAAACGGCCGGTGGCCGTGCTGAACGCCAACGAGGCGGGCCATCGTATCGCTCGGAGGGTCGCGCCGGGGGCACGCGCGAACGTCGTCGGCCTCGGCGAGGGTTTCGAGGTCGAGTCCCACGACGTCGGCGGGCTGAAGATTCGGCGCGCCGACGGGGCCTCTTTCGCGAGCCCGATGCTCGGTCGCTACAACGCCGAAAATATCGTGGGTTGCCTGGAAGTCGCCCGAGGTCTCGGCGTGTCGGACGAAGTCTGCCGTCGGGCCGTCGCTTCCTTCGGCGGCGCGCGCGGACGGCTTGAGAGGGTGATCGATCCGCGGGGCAATCGTCACGTTTTCGTGGACTATGCCCACACGCCGGATGCCGTGCTCAAAGTCATCGATGCGCTGAAGGAGCTTCGCCCCTCGGGCGGGCGTCTCGTTTGCGTCGTGGGCTGCGGGGGAGACCGTGACCGCTCCAAGCGTCCGCTCATGGCGCGCGCGGCGCTCACCGCGGACGAAGCCGTGTTCACTTCCGACAACCCTCGATCCGAATCCCCGACCTCGATCTTGGACGACATGACCCGCGGCCTCGCGGGCGGCCGTTACCGAGCGATCGTGGATCGCCGTGAAGCCATCGAGTCCGTGATCGCGGGTCTCGCTCCGGGCGACATCTGCGTGGTCGCCGGCAAGGGACACGAGGACTACCAGATCGTCGGAACGGAGAGACGCGTGTTTTCCGACGTGGAGGTCTGTCGATCGGCGCTCGAAAGTTCCGGCGTTGGAACGACCTAGCCGGCTTCTTTGGGTCCGAGACAGCTGTTACTTTGATGGAATGAAGAACGGTAGAGATGGCTTTTCCCTCGCGTCGATCTTGGTCGGGGCCGCGATGTTGGGATTCTTGGCGGTCGGATTTTCGGGGCTTTTTAAGGGTGTTTTTTCGACTCAAAAACGAGCCACCTCTTACGGGGAGCTCGTCGATTTCGAATCCCTCGTTAGGATCACGACGGCTTCGCCGCAGGCCTGCTCGGATTCCGTGACGAACCTGTCGCCCGCGACCGCGCGTAACTACGCTTTGACGGGTGGCAATCCGTCGATTCAGAGTTTTCCGATCGGCCTTTCGGCCCAGAATATTTTTGTTTTGGGCGCGGCCCAGCCAAACTTCACGGTGACGGCGGCTTCGTTCAGCGCGGGTACCGTGATGAATAGCTTCGACGTGGGAGCGGATAAGTTTGACGTCGTTTTGGCTCAGCTGGAACTGAAGATCCGGCTTTCCGGGCAGAACTTCGAGGTCGATCGGAAGTTTCCCGTTTCCTTGAGAGTCAAGCGCTCGGTCCTCACGACGCCGGGCGTGGGTCCGATCCAGGGATGCGGGCAATCGGCGTCGGTGACCGTGACGGAATGGCAAAATGCGGGCCCCGCGGTTGTGACGAGCACGGCCACGGCGCCCACGAAGGGGACGACCACGGTCGACCGAGTGAGTTGGCGTCGGGTGGGAGATTCGATGGAAGTGGTCTGGCGCTTTCAACAGACGGCCGGCGGAACCGACGGAACCGGACTAACCCTGTTTCAGCTTCCGGCCGGAGCGCGGATCGACCTCGTGAAGTTGCCTTTCGCATTGAACGTCGTCGACAGTTACGCGGCGCCGGTCGGATTTTTCAGCCGCTTGGCTCGCGATAACCTCAGTGCTTGCACCGGTGTTCCCTACGCCTACGACCAAACTCGTCTCAAGGTCCGCGTCCTCTGTCACGGGTGGCCTTCCGGAGGCGGAGGGAGTTCCGCCTGGGGAGCTTGGATGGGAACCTACGCCGGCCTCGACGGCGCGGGAGAAATTTTTCTCGAAGCGAAAGTTCCGATCGAGGGTTGGGGGATCTAGGGCTTCTTCAACCAGCTCAGGAGGCTGGTGGGTTCGATGAGGCGCACGTCGACGGGAAGGCCGTCCCACTTGCTCCAAGCTTCGCGAAAACGGGCGCGTTGAGTCTTTTCGCCGGGTGGTAGATCCCAAAGGGCGGCACCGGTTTTGGTGCCCGCGGCACGGCCCGCCTTCACGTCCATCGAGTGATCCCCGACCATGAGGGTGCTCGCCGGGTCGATGCCATGATCGGCGAGCAGGCGCACGAGGCCTTCGGGCGCGGGTTTCGGCGGGAAGCCGTCGTCCCCGCAGCGCATGCGATCGGCGAGGAAGTAGCGATCGAGCCAACCGTTGTGCTGTAGTGTGCGGAGCGCGCCGTTGCGGTCGCGGCCCGTGAACAGGAAAAGTCCGACTCCCGACGCCGCCAGCCCCTCGAGCATCTCGGGCACGCCGGGGAAGGCGCGCATCTCGTTCGGATCGAGGTCGCGCTCGAAGTCGAGCCAAACCTGGTGCGCGCGCTGCGCGACGGCTTCGTCGCTGAACCAAGTCCGCATGATGCCCAAGGGCGGCGGACCGAAAGTCGCGACGAGCTCGGCTTGGGTGACTTCGCGGCCCAGGCCGCTTTCGACCGCGAGCTTGAGCCCACGAATGATGGAAGGCATGGTCTCGACGAGGGTACCGTCGAGATCGAAGACGACGTTGCGAATGGGGCCAAACATGGGGCCCATCATAGGGGGCGTGCGCAACCTGGCAAGCCCTTCGATCGGGCTACGAAGCGAAGGAGTTCGTCAGCGGGCCGTGCGAAAGACTTTGCGGCCGGCCTTCAGATCGATCCGGCCGAGATCGATGCGTCGCATCGGCCGACCGTCGATCCCGGCCACGTCCACGGCCAGGTCGTAGCGGCCCGCGGGAAGCGGAAAGCGGGCCATCTGGATGCTCGACGGCAGGGTGCGCCAGCTACGGAGGTCGGCGCGGTCGCTGAAGAGCAGCAGGAAGAAAGTGAGCCAACCCAAGTCATCCGAGCCGCTCGCCTTGCCGACGCCGTAGGCGATGGCACCCTTAACGGCGGCTCCGGCGAGTCGCGCGGCCCGAAGGCGGCCGATGCGATCTTCGAGAAAACTTTTCGAGAGCCGGGTGACGTCGAGCACGTCGCTCGCGTTCGCCGTCGCGACGCCGTTCACGAGAACTTGCGCCGCCATCTCGTCGCTGTAACGGCTGACGTAGCGAGGAAGGGAGGCGTCGTCGTCGTAGCGGGGGACTTTGAGCGGGCCGCGGCCCTTCTCGAAGAAAACGACGACCTCGCCCGAGTCTTTGGGGATCGCGCGAGGGGAAGATTGGGGGAAGGCTTCGCGCCAACGCGCGAACTCGTCGTCGAAGCCCATGCGCTTGGACGTCGCGAGCAGATCGGATCCGAGATCGGGAAAGCCGGGGTCGAGCTCGTAGGCTTTCTTGTAGTCGATGTAGGCGGAGTTCGTTTCGCCCGTGGCTTCCCACAGCATGGCCGAAAGGTAACGCGCGAAGGGCGACTCTTGGTAGTTGCGCTTGCCTTCGGTGATCATGCGGTAAAGGAGTTGGTTGATCTTGCGGGCTTCGACTTGGGCGTCTTCCAGCTTGTCGAGGCTCGCGAAGCCGAGCGCGAGGTAAACGTTCACGAGGATTTTTTCGAAGTCCTCGCCCTTGTAGCCGCGGATACCTTCGCCCGTCGCGAGCGTGCCGATCTCTTCGCTGACGCTCGTGTAGTCCTTGATCGCCATGAGATCCTCGGCGCGCAAGAAGAGGGGCAGGGCTTTGTCGTATTCGCGGGCCGCGAAACGCGAGGTCGCCTGGTCCAGCAGGAAGAGGACTTGGTTGGCGCCCGCTTCGGACGCGGCTTTTCCGTAGTTTTCCGCGGCCGTCGCGTAGTCGCGGCGATCGAAGTCGCGGTGCGCGGACTCCGTGACGTAGCGATCGGAGGCGCAGGCGCTTGCGAGCCCCGCGCAAAGGACGAGGCCGAAGCGAAGGCTCACGGGCATTCCGGGGACGCGTCTTCGGGATTACGCGCCGACGCCGCGCTTCTTGAAGCGCTTACGCAGGGGCTTCTCTTCGGACCACTCGATGAGGCCCGTCGTGAGGTTCGTGAGGTTCAGCGTCAAGCGGTAGAAGACGAGCTTGCGGTTGCCGACTTCCTGCACGTTCGAAATGAGATCGCCGCTCAGGATGTAATCCGTGCCGATCGAGCCGTCGCGCGGCTTCTGCGTGTCGCGGCGAACGCGCCCGGATTGCTGTTGGTAGTCGACTTCGTTGTCGAGCGTGGCGCGGTCTTCCTTGTTGGCGAAGCGGACCTTGCCCGTCTTGATGAGCGCCGTACGGATCGTGTCGGTGATGGATTTCGTGTCGATGTGTTCGGTCGTCTTGTTGCGGACCGTTTCGACCTGCACGACGGGCGGGAGCTTGGCGTCCACGAAGATCGGGTGGGCGGCCATCGATCCGATCATCTCGTCGGCGAGCGCGGTGATGTCGGACTCGTTGAACTTGTCGTCGAGGAGACGGACTTCGTTGACGTCGTCGTACTCGCCTTCCGTAAAGCGGCGTTCCGCGCATCCCACGAAGGCAACGGCGACGAAGGCGAGTGCGATGCGAGCGAGAGACGGGGCTTTCATGGGACCTCCTCAGGTTCTGTCCGCGAGGCAGCTTAGCACGACGAGTTCCGACATGGACAGATCGGGACGAAGGGGGCAGCATTCTGAGTCATGAACGACGCGGCGAACGACGCTGGAGAAGCCGGATTGCGCGATCGGATCTTGAACGCTTTGCGCGAACTCAAGGACCCGGATCTCGATAAGGACGTCGTCTCGGCCGGATTCGTGAAGGAGCTCTTGCTCAAGCGGTATCCTCTCGGCCACGAGGTCTCCTTGACGCTGGAGCTTACGACGCCGGCTTGCCCGCTACGCTCTCATTTCGAATCCGAGGCGCGACGCCTCGTAGAAGGCGTGGCCGGCGTTCGATCCCTCAAGCTGACCGTGACGGGGCGCGTCCAATCGGGACGGGGCGCGAAGTCCCTCCCCGGCATCGCCCAGGTCATCGCCGTGGGCGCGGGCAAGGGCGGGGTCGGAAAGTCCACCGTCGCGCTGAATCTCGCGCTTTCCCTGCTCCGCGAAGGAGCCCGGGTCGGTTTCTTGGATGCCGACGTTCAGGGACCCTCGGCCGCGATTCAACTCGGGCTGACGGCGATGCCGGCCGTGAAGCAGGGTAGAATCCAACCCGTGACGGCTTACGGAATGCCCTGCATGAGTTTCGCCTTTTTCGCCCCCGTGGGCGAAGCGACGCTTTTGCGTGGCCCCCAATCCGGTAAGGCCGTCGAACAGATGCTGAGAGACGTCGAGTGGCCGGAACTCGATTACCTCGTCGTCGATCTGCCGCCCGGAACCGGTGACGTTCACCTCGCGTTGTATCACGCCGTCGACGTGGCGGGCGCCGTCGTCGTGTCGACGCCGCAAGACCTTTCCTTGGCGGACGCCTCGAAAGGCATCGCGATGTTCCGCAAAATGAAAATCCCGGTGCTCGGACTCGTCGAGAACATGAGCGGTTTCGTGTGTCCGCATTGTCGCGGGGAAACGGATATCTTCGGCTCGGGCGGCGCCGAGAAAGAAGCGGAACGCCTGGGCGTTCCTTTCTTGGGACGCGTTCCGCTCGACGTGACGCTCGTGCGCGCGGGCGATAACGGGAAACCCGTCGTGGCGAGCCAGCCGGAGCACGAGGTCGCGAAGATTTTCCTCGAGATGTCGCGCCGGGTCGCCCACCGCGCGAGCGTCGCGCGCGCGCAGGAGTCCGCGTGAGGCATTGGATCCGTGAATCCTTGAGGACGGTCGCCGTGACGACCTATCATCCCGTGGGCTGGGGCCTGGATCGCGTGCAGTCGGCTTTCCTGCGCAACGCGATGGCGAACGAAGACACGAGCCGTGCCGAGCATTGCGCGCCGGTCGTGCTCGTGCACGGGATTTTCCACAACGCCTCCGCGTTCCACCGCTTCGAGCGGGTGCTCGGTCGCGAGGGCTTCCGCAACCTGTCGACGCTCGAGCTTTGGACCTCGATCCAATCCCTCGAGAAGATGGCCGAGGAGCTCAAGCGTTTCGTGCGTCGCGCGCTCGCGCGTTGCGCGCACGCGAACCCATTGGGCCGCGCCCGCATCGTCGCGCATTCGCTCGGGGGCATGGTGACCCGCGTGGCCCTGCTCGATCCGGACTTTGCTTCGCTCGTCGACAAGGTCGTTTTTTTGGGCGTTCCCCACGGAGGAAACTTCTTCTTCCGCTTTCCGTTCCCTCCCTGCATTCGCGACCTCCGTTCGGGCTCGAAACTCTTCGCGCGGCTGCGTGACGAGCCGTTGCCCGGCCAGGTCCATTACTGGAACTTGCGCGGTGGGCTCGATCTGGTCGCCAAGTCGCAGGCGACTTTCTTGCCCCACGTTCCCAATCTTATTTTCGACGGTATCGGGCACGCCGGGCTTCTCCACGATCGAAACGTCATTCGGACGGTCGTACGTATCCTCGAAGCTCCCTTCGCGAGAGAAGCTGCAGTCAAGCATGGCTAAGCTGCACATCGTGACCGGAAAAGGCGGGGTCGGGAAGTCGACCGCGGCGGCGGCCTTGACGCGGCAGTTGCTCGCGACCGGCCGGCGTCCCGTCTTGCTCGTCGACGTCCAAGGATCGGGCCGCGCCCTGGAGTGGTTGGGATTGCCGGGGGCTCCCTTCGAGAACCGACCGCTCGGCATCCCCGGCGGCTTCGGATCGCGCATCCTCCCGAAGGAGACCTTTCGGCAGTACTTCGGCAAGCTCCTCGCGCTCGGTAACGAAACCGGGACGCTGGCTTCCGTGACGGCCGGCCTGCGCGAGCGCGTCGCCGAGAAGGTCACCGACAACAAGATCGTATCGGCGTTCATCGACGTTTGCCCCGGCCTCGAACCCTCCGTGCTGCTGGGCAAGCTTCACTGGGAAGCCGCCTACGGGCGCGCTTCGGATTCCGAGCCCTGGTCGGACGTCGTCGTCGACGCGCCCGCGACGGGGCATGGCCTCGCGCTTTTCGAGAGCGTGGCGGCCCTCGTCGAAGTTTTCGGGTCGGGACTCATCTTCCGTCAGGCCTCCGAGATCATGGATTTCGTGCGCGACCCGGAGCGGACGAAATTCTGGATCGTCGCCTTGCCCGAAGAAGTTCCGGTGCGGGAGACGATCGAGTTGCGCTCCGAGTTGGAACGTCTGCGCCTGCCCCGTCCGTCTTTGCTTTTCAATCGCTGCCGTCCGCGCGCGCAAGCGCAGGGTGAGTCCGGCGAAAACCTTTCCGAGGCTTGGCGCGAGGAAGTGAAGTTCGAACGCGAGCGGCACGATGAGCAAGCCCGTCTTGAGTCCGAGCTGCGGACGAAGCTGGACGCGGCGACCTTCGTGAAGATTCCGGACTTCGTCGAGGCTTCGGCGAAGGTCGTCGTGGAGCGTTTCGCCGCGGCCTGGTCGCAAGGGGGAAGCACGTGAATCCTTCGATCGAGGTGCCGAAGGCCCGGCTCGTCGTCACTTTGGGCGGCGGCGGCGTGGGGAAGACGACGCTTTCGGCGGCGCTCGCGCTCGGCTTCGCCGAGCTCGGGCTGAGGAGCGTCGTGCTGACCGTCGATCCGGCCAAGCGCCTGGCGACGATCCTGGGGCTCGAGTCCCTGTCGATCGAACCGCGACGGGTTTTCGAAGCGCCGGGCGGCGGATCGGCCGACGCGCTTTGGTTGGATTCCCGCAGCGCGCTCGAGAGTCTCGTGCGCCAGTACGCGCCGCAGACCGCCGACCGCGTGCTCGGCAATCGTCTCTTCAAGGTGCTGCAGGGCCAACTCGGCGGCATCGAGGAGTACTTGGGCGTCGAGCGGATTCTCGCGGTCGGCCGCGGCGGCGACTTTGACGTGTGCATCCTCGATACGCCGCCCTCCCGGCACGCGCTCGATTTTCTCGACAGCCCTGGTCACCTGCTCCGTTTCTTCGACGAGAGCGTGCTCCGCTTTTTCGTGGAGTCCGAACGCTTGACGGAGAAGGGTTTCTTTTCGAGATTGATCGACACGGGCCGCGGACAGGCCCTCGAACTTTTTCGCGGCTTCCTCGGGAAGAGTTTTCTCGGCGAGCTCTCCACCTTGCTGACGGAGTTTCGTCCCGTCTACGAAGTTCTCAAGCGACGCGCGCGGGAGATCGAGATGTGGACGGGTTCGGACCGCACGGAATTCTTGCTCGTGGCGACTCCCGAGACCTATCCCGTCGAGGAAGCCGTTTTTCTCTCGCGCGAGATCGAAACGCGCGGCCTGCCGGGCCGACGCGTTCTCGCCCTGAACAAGTGCCTGCCGGCGGACCCGCTTCCCCCGGGCGCGCTCGAGGCGGCGCTCGGCGCGGAAACCGCGTCGGCTCTGCGGGCCCGACAGGCGAACGAGGCGCGGCTCCGCGCCGAGATCGCCGCCCGTTTGGGTGACGCCCCCCGCGCGGAGCTCGCGCGCGCCTCGGGCCACGAACTCGATCTGAATCGCCTGACCCGTTTAGGTCGGCAGCTCATACAGGAAGGAAGGTTTCTCTGATGTCCTCGGCCGCGAAGTTTTTCGAGGTGCTCGTCGAGCGCATGGACGAGGTATTGCCTTTGTTGCAAGCCCGCGTTTCGAGTTGCGGTTATCCGGTCTACGCCTCGCTCGATATCCGGGACTCCGGCTGGAAGGTTTGCGCGGTCGACGTGAATCTCTTCCCGGCGGGCTTCAACGTGCTGACCGCGAACGATCGGGCGCGGGGATCGCAGCGCATGCGGGAGTTTCTGGCCGCCAAACTGCTCAAGACCGCGCCTTGGAAAATTACCGTGGTGCCCGAGTCGCACACGAACAACGCCGGTTACCTCGAGAACCTCAGCGGGATCTTGGGACTGCTGCGCGAGGCCGGGTGCGAGGTGCGCTTGGCCTGGTCGGGACCGCCGATCCCGAAGGCTTGGCCGCTCAAGACCGCGTCGGGCGCCGTGCTCGAATACCTTCCCCCCCAAGTCGCGCTCGAGGGCGCGGACGCGATCCTGCTCAACCACGATCTGTCCGGCGGATTGCCGGCTTTCCTGAAGGACGTGCACCTGCCTACCTTCCCGAGCCCGAAGCTCGGGTGGTACCGCCGTCGCAAGTCCGACCATCAGCAGATCGTCGAGGGGCTGCTCAAATCGATCGCGCGCCAACTCGACTTCTTCGATCCCTGGTACTTCGCGCCGCTCTCGTGGACGATCCCCTTGCCGGACCTCTCCACGGACGAAGGCATCGATCATCTCGCGAACAAGGTCGACCAGATGATCGAGACGCTGAAACGCGGTTACGGCGAGCGCGAGATCGGCGAGACCCCGCGGGTTTTCGTGAAGAACGACGCGGGAACCTACGGCCTTGGCGTTTTGAGCGTGGCCTCGGGCCAGGAAGTGCGCGAGCGCCGCAAATGGATCCAGGAAAAGATGCGTAAGGGCAAGGGCGCCGTCGCGGTCGAGAACCTCATCCTGCAAGAAGCGGTGCCGACGGCGCTGAGCTACGGCGCCGACGAGAATCTCGTGGTGGGCGAGCCCGTGCTTTACCTCGTCAACGGATTGGCGATCGGCGGCTTTCTCCGCATCCAGGAAAAGCTCGGAAGCGAGGGGCGTTGGCTGAACCTCAACCAGCCGGGTGCTAAACTGGAAGCCTTGGATTGCGTCATGACCAGACCGGAAGAGCGGCCCTTCGCGAAGATCCGCGGGCGGAGCCCTTGCGAGCAACTTTCGTTGCCGCACGTCTACGCCTTCATCGCGCGTCTGCACGCCACGGCGGCCGGTCTCGAGGAGTGCCCCGCGTGAAGAGCTCGACCGAACGTCGCCGTTCCCGGCTCGTGCTCGAGCGGGGATTCCAGTACCGCTTCGCCTTGAGGGTCTGCCTTTTGGCGGGAGCGGTTTTCCTCGTCCTCGGCGGCACGCTTCTGTTCTTCATCAAGATGAACTACGACATGCTGAGGGAGGACGCCCTCATCCAAATGCCCGACATGGTCGAGCCGCTCGCGCGCGAGTTCCGTCTCGTCACGATCGGCACGATCACGAGCTTGCTGCTCATGACGGGACTGCTCTTCGCCTTGGGCTTGTTCTTGAGTCAGCGCATCGCGGGACCGCTCATGGCGCTGCGCCGGCGGCTGCGGGACTTCGGTGACGGGAAAACGGGCGTTCGTCTTCGCCTCCGTTCGGACGACGACTTCCGCAATTTAGAAGAAGTCTTCAATGCTTCGATGGAGGCGTACGATCGTCGCATCGACGGGGTGCGCGAACGGCTCCTGGCCACCGCGGACGACCTGGATTCCGCGAAGCTCGGCGAGTGGGCGGAAAAGCTGCGCGGCCTTCGCCGCGAACTCGATCCGATGGATCCCAAGCGAAGCGGAACACCATCCGCTTTCTGACTCTTGCGTCCCCCGATCGGCCTGTAGAATGGAGATATGGCTTTAAAGCTTCGTCTCGTCTTGGCATCGAGTTTTGCCCTCCTCTCGGCGTGCAGCGCTTCCCGCTCCGGCGAGGTTTCGCGCGAACCCGCGAGCTCCTCGTCGCGAGACGCGCGCCTACAAGTTTTGGTCGTGAAAGATGCCCGGCATGGCTTCAACCCGGGCGACGGTCTTTGGCAGATCGCCAAACAAATCCGCAAGCCGACGCTCATCAAATTTTTCCCGTGGAGTCGCGGTTACACGAGCTCCCCCACCGGCCACGGCGTCCAGGAGACCACGCGGGGGGGCGCCGACGTCGGCGCCCTGCGAGCTCGCATGTGGGCTTACCCCGACCGCGCTCGTATCGAGGTGTTGCCGAGCGACTCGAGCTTGCGTGCCGAGATCGATGCCTCCGATCTGGTCGCGATCGACTCGACCCACCCGGAGTTCCCCTACGCCATCTCCAAGTCCAAGCCGCTCATCCTCTTGGACGGCTTCCGCGGCGAGCTTTTGCGGGCCATGGCCTTCGAGCGACTCGGCATCGGCGCGGCCCCCACGCGCGTGGATCGCATGGGCTTCGCCGCCACGGCGGCGCTCGAGGATCCCGAGCTTCGCCGGGCCTACGCCCGCATGCGCGGCCGCTACGCCGAAGCCGGCGCCAAGTGGGTCGACCTCCTGCGCGACGACATCCAAGGCGTCGATTTGAATGCGCTTTTCCTCCATGAGTTCGACGGAGTTCGCGCCCGGTCCCGCACCGCGGCCAAGGAAGAGAAGGAGCTTCTGGCGGCCGAAGAAAGCTTCCGCAAAGCCTGGGCGAGCGCCCAGCGGGATTTCGGAACGCGGCCTTCCGAAACGAAAGCGCGCCTCACCCGGGCCGACGCGAAGCCCGAAGACTTCGCCAAGCTTTCCTCGCTCTACCGGGACTACGATCGCTACTCCCGTCTCCAGACCGAGTTCTTCGCGAACGAGATCGAGCGCGTCGCGATCGGAGTCTTCCCGACCTCTTTGAAGGTGGGTTCTCGCGCTTGGACGGAGGCGGCCGAAGCGCTCTTCGGCGTGACCGAAGCGGCCCGTTTCTACCGTGAACAGACGAACTCCTACGGGACGCCCGAGGACGGCGGTCGTCGTCTTCTGGCCCTAACGGGACTCTTCAACGGAGCCCGGACTTACTTCGCCAAGATCGGGTACAAAGTTCCCAAGACGAGCGGGCTCAAGGAAATCGGATACTATCTCCATGGCATCGGCGGCTTCCTGAGCGCCATCCCGGACCTCATGAACTCGGAGCGTGGAAGGGTCGACAAGACGCCGATCACGGCCAGCATCGAACAGATCTTCCGGGGGGCCGGGAACGGCGCCGGGGCGCGCATCGACATTCAGGATCTGGACACCGAACAGGCCCGCCAAAAGCACGAAGCTTCGAACGGAGTCGTGATCTACGCGATCAACCACACGACGGCTCAGCGAGACATGGTTTTCATGAGCAACCTGAAACTCCACAACACTTTGCTCGTCGCTTACGGCCTGATGTACCCGAACTTCGCCGGCAAGGCGCTTTACGACGACGAGAACTTCATTTTCGTGGGCCGCCAAGGGGGCGAACCTCTCGCGCAGACTCTACGTTCGCTCGAAGCCGGCCAGACCCGCAAGATCGTGATCTACCCGGAAGGCTCGCTCGCGACCGGGATGGGCTTCGATTCCCGTCCGATCGCGCCGAGTTTTGCCCGCGGCTTCGTGGAGAAACTCATCGAAGCCGGCCACCGGCCGATGATCGTTCCGGTGACTTGCACGACGTGCGAGATCTTCTCGGTCCGGGAAAGCTTCTTTTCGGTGGAAGGCAAAGAACTCGACATTAAGGGATTCGTCCACGAACCGATCTCGACCGAGGAGATCAAGGGGCTGTTGGACCGCGGACAAGACTCCACTTTGACGAGTCTCATGCGTTGGCACTGGATGACGGACAAGGGAACGGATTCGACCAAGTCGGGTGGGCATCTGAACGTCGCCGAGATTCGCCGACGCTTGGGCGTCGTCTACGGACTTGGCGAAGCTTGGAAAGCCTGCGCCGTCTCGGTCGCTCGCGACAAGCCTTGCATCTGACGAGGCCCGGGGGCTCGAGTGTCCGAAAAAGAAAAACCCCGAAACTTCCATCCTTGGAAGCTTCGGGGTCGAGAACCGAGCGCGTCCTTGCGCTCGAGACGTTCCGAAGAACGCTTAGCCTTCGCCTCAGGCGTTGCCGGAGCGGTTTTCGACCGCTTCGATGAGCTTCTCAATGTTGTTGAGCTGGCTCGAGAGGTTCTGAAGTTGGCTTTGGGCCGCGTTCAGGACGTCACGGCTGGTACCGGGGTTCTGTTGAGCGCGCGAGTCGATGGCCTTCTTGAGGTCTTCGGCCGCGCGTTGCGTGATCTGGAAAGCGCCGCGAAGGTTTTCCGTCGAGTTCGCGAAAGCGCGCTCGAGGTCGGCCTTGGCCTTGCTGAGGACGTTCGAGCTGCTCTCGCTGGTCTTCGCGAGGAAGCCCGAGAAGGTTCCGCCGCCGATTTGGATGATATCGCGCAGCGTGCCGACCGGGATCGTGATCTTCGAGCGCTTTTGCTTCTCGAAAATGATCTGGGTCAGGGTGCTCGAAGTGATGTCTTTCTTCGTGCGGTTGTCGACGACCGCGACTTCTTCGCCGCGCATGATCATCTCGGCGATTTCGTCGAGCGTCACGTAGCAGCTTTGGTGCGTGTCGTAGAGCTTGCGGTTTTGGTAGCGCTTGATGATCTTCGTCATCTTGCCCGAATCTTGGCCGACGACCGTGCCCGAGCCCAAAGCCGAGGCGCCCGCCGGAGCCGTTCCGAGGTTCTGCGTGCCCAGAGCTTCCATGTTCTTCCCTTCGTTCATCTCATCCCCCTGATTCCGTCCAAGAATATGGGTTAAAACGGCAAATTTTCGCGTCGCTTCATGTTCTAGACGCCAAGAGCCAAGGATTACAAGGGCTGAGGTGCAATTTTCTAGGGCTTCTGGGAGCTCTTCCCGGAGGCCTTCGAAGCTGACCCGGACTCTTTATTTTTCTTAATGTAATTCAGTATCTTAGGTCCGCCCTCGAAAACGAATAACCCCACGATGACGGAGGCGATAGCGAGGACTTCTTCTAAGCTCACAGCTTGAACTACCTTATTGTTTTGACGCGATTAGTCATGCCTTGCCTCCCTGTCAATCCTCGTCTTTGCGACGAAGCGTGGGCCCTTCCAAAGACCCCTGACAGCTAGACAACGCTCCTGGCTAGCGCGGTTAATCAAAATCACAAACTAGTGATTTTTATGGCTAACTTTACCGATCAAATGAAGTTCCGCAACACTTAAACCGGTGCGGCGCGAAACTTCGCGAACGTCGAGCCCGCGTGCCATGAGCTTCTGCGCGACATCGTAGGCTTCGTAATTAATGCGGCCGCGATCGGCGGGGGGCGCCTTCTCGATAAGACGGGGAGCATTTTCTTCGTTGCGGGCCAAGCCGACGCTATCCATGAGGGAGGCCGGAGCGATCGAGGCCGAGGGCGTGGGACGGGGAGTCGACTCGATGCGGGGTTCGGAGCTGGGGCCCGAAAACGCGGTGGCTCCGCCGGATTCCCCGAGCCGCATCCGAAGCCGCTCGACCTCGGCTTCAAGCCGCTTCTGGTCTCGGCGATTCAGCAGGAGCGCGATTCCGAGGGCGCCGAAGACGAAGTTCAGACTGATCTGCATGATCCATAGAGCCATGGAAAAAGTGTAACCCGGGCGGCTCGACGCCGCCCGTCAATTCCTCGGCGAGGAGTGCCTAAAAGACGTCGTCGGGAACGTCTTCGTCTTGGCTTCGAAGCGACGGGGCCTCGGCGCGTTCTTCCTGCTCTTCGAAGTTCTGGGAGCGGACGATGAAGGCCTTGTCCGCGTTCAGGATCTTGGGCGAGATGAACATCATGAGCTCGTTGGCTTCCTTGGACTTGTTCGTGTTGCTGCGGAAGATCGAGCCGAAGATCGGCAGGTTCATGAGGCCCGGCCAACCTTGCTCGCCGGATCGCGTGTTGTCGGTGTAGATGCCGCCGATGACGGCGGTCTTGCCGCTTTCCACGAGCATCTGGGTCGAGGCCGACCGCGTTTCGATCTGCTGGCTCGCGCCCGGGACGTCGCGCTTGAGCTTGATATCGAGCAGAACGTAGCCGTCGCTCGTCACTTGCGGCCGGACCTTGAGCTCGAGCGTCGCGTCTTGGTAGCTCGTCGTCACGACGCCAGCGGCCCCTTGGGTCACGAGCTGGACGCGTTGACCTTGCGAGATCGTCGCTTCTTCGTTGTCGAGGACCGTCACGCGCGGGCTGCCGATGGTCTTGGATTCGCCGTTGTCCTCGAGCATGCGGAGCGCGGCGCGGATGCCCAGGAAGTTGCCGATGCCGAACTGGGCGCCGAGTTCGCCGCCGAAGTTCGAGTTCGTGCGGGGCAGCGTCGCGCCGCTCACGAGGAGCGAGCGGCTGCCGGGGGCCGTCGTGTCCCATTGGACCTGGAACTGCTTGGAAGCGCGCTGGGTCGCCTCGACGATACGGCCCTCGATCAGGACCTGGCTCGTTTGCTTGTCGATGGAGCGGATGTAGCGCGAAATGCGTTCGAGGATTTCGGGCAGGTCCGTCACGACGATCGAGTTCGTGCGCGCGTCGACGGCGATAGTGCCGCGGTCCTTCGTGAGGAAGTTACGGAGGTTCTCCTGGACCTTGGCGGCTTCGGCGTAGTTCACCGGGAAGAGTCGCGTCTCGAGCGAGCGAAGCTTGAGTTCTTCGGACTGCGCCTTCGAGGCGTCCTCGATTTCGCTCTTGAGCTCGGAGATGGGGACGATACGGTAGGTATTGCCGATCTCCTGGTAGCCGAGTTTCGCGTTCAGCAAAACGACCGAGAGGACCTGGTCCCAAGGCGTGTTGCGCACGTTCAGCGTGACTTTGCTCGAGCCGTTCGCCGTGGCCGCCAGGATGAAGTCCTTGCCGGACGCGCGGGAGATGAGGTTCAGGACGTCCTGGATCTCGGCGTTCTTCACGTTGAGCGTGATCTTGTTGCCGCGAAAATCCATGGGGCCCGTCGCCGAGAGAAAAGTGCGCGGGATCGTGGGGGTGGCCGCGGCGCGGCCCTTGAAGAGGTTGCCGTCCGTCACGATCGGAAAATCGATGAGGAGATCGTTGCCGCTACGGAGAACCGTCGGCTCGACGAACTGACGGAGCTGGAAGAGGATCTTGACGCTGGGCTGGCCGCCCGCGCGCGATTCGTAGGGCTGGATGAGCGCGACCGGCCCTTCGAACTCGCCCGTGTCGAGGGCGCGCTTGAGGACGCCGCGGGCGATCGTCATGCTCTTGAGCTCGACGATGATCTGCCGGCGTTTGGAGCGCAGCTCCCGCGCCCACTCGATGGAGCGGTCGGACTTCACGGTGAGGCGGACCCGGTCGGCGAGTTGCTTGAAGCCGAAGGAAACGACTTTACCCACGGGACCCGAAGTCGCCGTGCCCGTCAGGGCCTCGGCCGGACGATCGTTGAGCGCGGCGGCTTCGCCGCTCAGGTCGTTCGTCCCCGCGGCGCCCGCGTCCTCGTCGGCCGGCGGATCGAGATCGCTGAGATCGATGTCGTCTCCGTCGGGTTCGCCGTCCGGAGGAAGGTCTTCGCCGCCGGCGCTCGGCTTGGCGGTTTGGGGCTTAGCGATTTGGGGTTTCGCGGCTTTCCCTTTTCCCGTGCCGGGACCGTCGAGGTCGCTCAGGTCGTCCTCGGGCGGGTCCTCGATCGAATCGAGCTCCGCGCTCAGATCCTGCGCGCGCGTGATCGGCGCCACGGTGGCGAAGCTCGCGGCGACAACGGCGAACGGCAATGCGAAACGACGACGAATCATACTTTCTCCCCCGAGAATTCTACCCTTTGATTATACACGGTCCGGGACGGGGCTAAGGCGCGAGCACCAAGTTCGTGACGCTCGACTTGCGGTTCCCTTGGAAGTCCTTGAAGGTCTCGCGGATCGCGATCTCGGAGCTCGCGATGCGACTGACTTTCCCGTCGCGAGGTCCGATGGAATCCCCGGTTTGGACGATATGCGTCGATCCGTTCGGGAGGACGATCATGGCTTGCGGCGCGCCGAGGCCGGTCATGACCGCGACGAGTTGCATCTCCGAGATCTCGTAGCGGTTCAGCTCGCGGACCGTCTTGGCGCCGCCGGCTTCGGGTGGCAGGAAGGGATCGCGCTTCACGGCGAGCGGATTGAAGCTGTAGGCCGAGCCGTTGTTGGCGCCGGCCGGCCGCGTCGTCGAAACGAGGCCGATGCCCAGCAACGCCAAGGCGGCAAAGCGGAGCGACGTCGAAAATCTCACCGGCCGGCCGCCTTGGGCTCGCCGGGATTCGGCGCGGCGTTGGGCGCGCCGCCCGTGAAGCCCTGGTCGAGGTGATAGGTCACGAGCTTGGCCGTGGCCGTCAAGACGTTGGCGGTCGTGCGGAGCGGACCGGGCAAATCGATCTTGAGACGTTGGGCCGCCACGACGCGGGTCAGGTTCGCCGAGGCGTCGAGGAAGGTCATGATCTGGACGTAGGTTCCCTTCAACACGACGTCGATCGGAGTCATGACGAGGAATTCTTTCTGCTCGGGCGTGCCTGGCTTGAAGGACGAAAACTCGAGTCCCGTGCGGTCGCTCATGTCGGCCAACAGCTTGAGCAGGTCGGGAACGCTCGAGTTCCGCGGCATTTCGGTGCGCGTCGCCTCGAGTTGGGCCGCGAGCTTCTCGAGCTCCTGGAGTTTGGCGGCCTTCTCCTGCTCGAAGTTCTGCGCGCGTTGGACTTCGGCACGCTTCGCGATGGATTCCTGTTCGCGGGCCTGAATCTCGACCTTGAGGGGTTCCTCGATCTCGGTTTGCCACGTCTGGTAGTCGCGGTAGGCGAGCGCGCCCGCGACGAGCACGAAGAGGACGAAAGGAATGCGGAGGATGGAGCGAATCATAGCGGCAACACCTTCGCGTTCAGCGAGAAACGCTTGGCGCCGATCATCTGCGACGAGGGCGTGGTCCCCGCGCCCGACGTGATCGTGCCGCCGAGGGTCGGGCGCGAGGCCGTTTCCTCGGAGATCGTCTCGACCAGGTTCCAAGAGGGAAAGAAGACGCCGCCCTCGAGACGCCGCGCGTACTCGCTGATGATCTGGTGGGTGAGGGCGTAGCCGTTCAGGTCGATGCGTCCTTCGGTACCCACGGCGATCTCGACGCTCTTGAGCCAGAGGGACTCGGGCATCTCGGTGATCGCGTAGTCGATGGCGCGCACGACGAGGTTCCGGTTACGGCCGACGCTTTGGATGAGTTCGAGCTTGCGGCGCAGTTCGCCCATCTGCCGCTCGTAATCGTCGAGCTCGGCGCGGATGCCCTGGAGGCCGCGAAGCTTGTTGGCCTCGGCCGCGATCTGTTGCTGGTGTTCGTTGACCTGCGCCTGCAGCTCGGCCTGGATGCGGTGGGTGTAGTTTTCCACGAGGTAACGGCCACCGAAGATCAATCCGATCCCCAGCAGGAAGCGCAGAAGGTAGGCGCTATCTTCCGAAGAGAAGCCCTCGGAAGATCCCGCGCCCGCGCTCGCGCGGAGCCGCGCGAAGAGTCCTCCGCCTTCGGAGGCGGACTCGTAGCCCTCCGCCTCGGTTCCGTGCCGCCCGCGCGGTTTATTGAGTTGATCGACGAGATTGATCCCGGCCATCGTTCAACCTTTCCCTCGCATGCAGAGTCCGGCCGCGGTGGCGAGACGATTCGCCCACGAGGCGAGGACCGCGGCGTCGACCGACGAGGACTTCGCCGTGAAGTAGTTGTCCATGGGCAAGAGCGCGATCTTCCCCGCGAAGCGTTCGTCGTTCAGGGCTTCGGAGAGTCCCGGCGTGTTCGTGCCGCCGCCGAAGAGCAGCCAACGGGAAACGAAAGTATCCGCTTCCTGCGTGACGAAGACGTCCTCGCACTGCTGCAGTTCGGCCTTCCACGAAGACAGCACTTCGCCGATCGCGGCGAGCGCTTCGGCCGGTAGGCCGCTGTTCGATCCGATCTTGAGCGCCTCGGCGTCGTCCGGCGCGAGGCCGAGCGTCTGCGCGATCGCGTCGGTGAAGGACTGTCCGCCGATGTAGAACTCGCGCAGGAAGGTGACGCGCTTCTGGTGACGCACGTGCACGCGCGTTCCCGAGGCGCCGATGTCGACGAACGCGACGGCTTCGTTGGGATCGGGTTGGGCGAAACGCTCCAGGAAATCGCCGCTCGCGAAGGACTCGAGGTCCATGACTTTCACGGGACCGATGTTGGCCTCGATGAGATCACGGAGAACCTTGGCATCGTCGTGCCGGACTCCCACGAGCAACACGTCCCAGCCGTAAGTGCCGGGCGGCTCACCGGGAATCTGCGCTTTGTCGCCCAGCATGACGTGGTCGACGAGGATCGACGTGACGTCGACCGGAAAGTATTGCTCGGCTTCCCAACGGACTTGATTGGGGATCTCTTTCTTGGGTAACTGCTTGGAGAGCGCGATGCGTTTGGTGAGCACGCCCTGCCCGTGCAAGGACGTGGCGACTTCGACCTTCGAGGCGCCGATGGCTTGGAAAGCGGTCGAGAGCGCGTTCGCGACGGCCTGGGGATTCGAGATTCCGCGTTCGTCGATGGCCTTGTACGGAAGCGGAACGATGATGCACTTTTCGACGAGGAAAGATTTGCCCGAGGCGGAGCCTTGCAGCACTTTGATCGCGCTAGCGCCGACGTCGATGCCGAGCAGATTGCGCCCGCCCAACAAATTCCCGAGCAATTTCACCATTTAAGTGTAACAGAGGCGGCGTCAAACGAAAGACGTCTCGGGGGGGGGACCTTCGTCCCCCGGCCGCGAAAGCGTCAAAGCTTCGGCGCTAGAAGAGGCCCAGGGTTTTGAGCGCCCAGGAAGCGTAGGCTCCGATGGCGAGGAAAGGGCCGAAGGGAATGGCGGTCGAAAGCCCGTCGCGGCTCGTACGCATGGCGACGACGCCCGCGAGCAGGCCCGTGATCGAAGCCGAGAGAATCGTGAACGGCACGGCCCAGAAACCGACCCAAGCGCCGAGCCACCCCATCATCTTGACGTCGCCGAAGCCGAGACCCTCTTTGCCTTTGAGGCGCTCGAAGCCCCAAGCGAGCAGGAAGAAGACGCCGAAACCGAAGAGGCAACCGAGCAGGGAATCCCAGATCGGCGGCTCCGACCAGACGAAGCTCGCCACGAGCGCGACGATCCAGTTCCCGAGCGAGAAGCGGTCTGGAATGATACGGAATTCGATGTCGATGAACACGATGCAGACGATCGAGAAGGCGAAGTAGAGCAATTTGACCAGCTCCGCCCACCACGCCCAAGTCTCGACGAGGGGTTGCGTCGAGTTCGCGTAGACGAGGTAGGTCGCCCCGAAGAGCAGCGTCGTCAGCAGCTCGATGAGGAAGTAGCGCAGCGGGATGGGGGCCTGGCAGCTGCCGCAGCGCCCGCGCAGGACGAGGTAAGAAAGGAGCGGGACGTTCCGGTGCCAGGGGATCACGGTCTCGCAGGACGGGCAGCGGCTTCGCACGTTCGAGAAGAGTCCGAGCGGGATCTCGCGCGGGATGCGGTAGCAGAAGACCGTGGCGGCGGATCCGAAGACGGCCCCCAGCAGCAAGATGACGGCGAGCAGCGCGGGATCCCAAACGAACATCTAGAGGTCCATCCTTTCGAAACGGGCGGCGGCCGCGCTCGTCAGGAGCGTCGACCAAACGAGGGCGAGGGCCGCGAGCTTCGCGAGAAGCCAAGGGTCCTCGGGCAAACGGTAAGCCACGAAGTCGCGCAGGTCGAACCAATGCAGGGGCGGCAAGGCGCGCGATATCCAAAGCGCGGCGCCGGGCCCGGCCGCGTCCACGAAGCGGCCGTACTGCTCGTTCGAGAGGATACGCTCGATCGAATCGACGCCGTGGAGGAAAACCGTGAGGGCGCCCGTCGCCAGGAAGGCGAGCAGCGGCCGCACCCAAAGCGAAGCGAAGAGGGCGCCCGAAATGAGGATCAAGTACTCGAGGGCAAGGGCCGCCTGCGCGAGCAGGATGGGGGCCGGGTCGACGGATTCCATTCCCGTTGCGGAGAAAAAGGCCACGATCGTGCCGAAGGCTTGGGCGCCCACGAAGAGAAGCCAGGTCGCGAAGAGGTGGCCGACGAGCCATTCCGTGCGCGAAACCCCGGCCGCGAGCGTGAGGTGAAGGGTCCGTCGCCCGCGCTCCTCGTGGTAGAGCTGCGAGCCCAGGTAAAGGGCGAGGATCGAGGTGATCGAGAAATTGATCCCGAGGAAAAAGTCCCAATGGACTTTGGCGGGCCAAGTCCAGCTGAGGCCGGCCGCGATGCGTCCCGCCAAGGCCGCGCCCGCGAGGGCGCCGAAGATGCCGAGGCCGAGTTTTTGCCGGAACAGCAAGCGAAGCCGGAGCTTCACGATGGCGCCGAGCCGTCGCGCGCTTACCATTCGACCCCCGTCCCCGCGCCCATGGGATCTTCGTCCCACGGCTCCGAGCTGCGGTATTTCTCGACGAGGACGTCGAGCACTTCCTTCGTGGGGCCGTCGTGCAGGAGGCGGCCCTTCTCGAGGACGAGCGTCCGATCGGTCAGGCTGCGGATGTCGTCGAGCGCGTGCGAAGAGATGAGCAGGCTGACGCCGCGTTCGCGGAGTTTGAGCAGGATCTGCCGGAGCTTTTCCTGCGCGCGTGGGTCGAGGCCGCTCATGGGTTCGTCGAGGACGAGCAGCTTGGGGTCGTGCAGCAGGGCCTGCGCGATGCCGGTCCGTTGGAGCATACCCTTAGAATAGCCGGCCATCGGGCGCGCTCCCCGTTCCTTGAGGCCGAGCGCATCGAGGAGCTTGGCGCTTCGCTCGGCGCGCGTGCGCGCGGGAATGCCGCGCAGGCGGCCCATGAAGTCGAGGAAGTCGACGGCGCTGAGCTCGCCCCAGAAGCCCGGGAGCTCGGGAAGGTAGCCGACCTTCTCGCGCAGGATCTCGTCGCTCGGCGCGCTTTCGAAAAGACGAACTTCGCCGGCGTCGGCGCGCGCGAGGCCGAGGAGGATCTTGATGAGCGTCGACTTGCCCGCGCCGTTCGCGCCGACGAGCGCGACGGATTCGCCGGGGCGCACGCCGAACGAGACGTCGACGAGCACGGGCGCGAGGTAGCGCTTTTGCAGTCCTTTCGCCTCGAGGATCATGAAGACAGTGTAAAGGCAGATCCACCGTTTGGGGAACCGCCCCGCGGACCGTCGAGACCGTGGTCATGGCGGCGAAACGGCGTCGCGTCGGGGGCGCGAAACGCGCTTTCTCAGAAGCGAGAAAAAAGCGTCAAAGTTCCCTCGGCCCAAGTCCGCGGAGAGGAAGGCGAAACGCTTTGTCCCTTAGGTCAACGATTTGGCTTACAGATTGCATCCCCTAGGAGTGTACTGAACGGGAGTCACATTGATTAAGGGGGATTGAACGTATGAAACTGAACACAAAATCGGGCTTCTCGCTCATCGAGCTTATGGTGGTCGTCGCGATCATCGGGATCTTGGTGACGATCGCGGCTCCGAATCTCACGAGCTTCCAGGCGAAGGCCAAACAAACGGCCGCCAAGACGGAACTTTCGGCGCTTTACACCACCGAAAAGGCCTACTTCACGGAGTTCAGCTCCTATCACGCGAGTCTCCCGGTAATCGGTCATATCCCGGATGGTATCCGCCCGGGCGCGACCGCCGGAACCTATGAGATTGGTGACGGCGTGACCCGTTACTACGCCGTAGGATTCACCGGTTCAGCAAACGTGAACTACTTCTCGGAGAAACTCGGATCGGTCACGCCGACCCTTGCTCCGCCTTCGACCGCGGTTGTGAACGGCAGTGCGGGATTCATCGCGGCTGCCGTCGGTAAGATCGGTAACGCGACGAACGACACCTGGCGGATTAACGAGAACCGCGAGCTCGTAAACTCGGCTCCCGGAGCAACTCCGAGTCCGACCCCGACGCCTTAAGCTCGCGCTCGACTAGCGACGGCTTTCGTTCGACTCACGCTCGAGGAGATTCCGCTTCTCTTCGAGCGTGAGTTTTTTTGTGTCGCGACGCAGGCTGCGGGCGAGCAACGCCGCGGTGAAGGGCACCTCGGGCGAGTCGGCCGCGCGGCCGTAGAAGTCGGCCGCGAGCGGGGCTTGACCAAGGTTCTCGTAAGCGTGAAAGCCCGACCAGAACCAAACGCGGGGGCTCGGAAGACGATCCACAAGATCGTTCATGAGGTAGGTCGCGCCGGCGGGGTCTTTGCCGATCACGAAGAAGAAGGGCGAGAGTCGCGCGACGGATTCCGTCGTGCGGATCGTTCCGTTTCGCAGCACGAAGTCGAGCTTGCCGAAGAGCCACGAAAAATCGCCGTCGTAGGCGGACGGTGTGTGCACGCTTTGGACGGCTTCGAGCCATCCCCAGGAAACTTGGAAGGCCCGCAGGCCGGGCCATGTGAAGCCCTGGCGACCACGTTCGCGCAGGCGTTCGCGGAAGGAGTCGGATTCGCGTCGCGCGGCGAGCTCGACGACGGCCGCCTTGCCGCGGGGGTCGTAGTCGCGGCCGATCGAGAGCGTCTGCCGCCCGCCGGAGACTTCGCGGGCGCCGCTTTCCAAGTGGAAGCGGCCGGCCACGAGCGAGGCCCAAAGGCCCAGCGTGCCACCGATGACGAGCCCCCGCTTCATGGGACTTAGGCGTCGTCGTCGGCGCCGCCGCCGTCGAGGCCGAACTTCTCGAGGCGGTAGCGGAGCGAGCGCATCGTGATGTTGAGCAGTCGCGCGGCGTCGCGCCGCACGTTCTTGGTTTGTTCGAGCGCCTTGAGCAGGAACTCGCGCTCGACGTTGCCGAGGACGTCGTCGAGGCGCACGCCCGCGGCGTTCCACACGAGCTCCTTGCCGAGCGTCTCGAAGCGCGGTTTGAGCGGCTCGCGGATGTGCTCGGGCAGGCCTTCGGGCAGGAGACCTTCGCCGCCTTCGAGCGCGATCATGCGCTCCATGACGTTCTCGAGCTCGCGCACGTTACCCGGCCAGGCGTAGGCCGTGAGCAGGTCGATCGTCGAAGCCGAGACGGTCTTGAGGGACTTGCCGAACTGGGTCGCGAACTTTTCGACGAAGTAGTCGACGAGCATGGGGATATCTTCCTTGCGCTCGCGCAGGGCGGGAACCCGGATGCTGATGACGTTAAAGCGGAAATAGAGGTCCTCGCGAAAGTTCTTCGCCTGGATCTCTTGCTCGAGGTCGCGGTTCGTCGCGGCGATGATGCGAACCTGGCTCTGGACGGCGTCGCTGCCGCCGACGGGATGGAAGCTGCCGTCGGCCAGGGCGCGCAGGAGCGTGGCCTGCATGGGCGCGGGCATCTCGCCGACTTCGTCCATGAAGAGGCTGCCGCCGTTGGCCGTCTCGAAGAAGCCCTTCTTGTCGAAGAGCGCACCCGTGAAGGCTCCCTTCACGTGGCCGAACATCTCGGACTCGATGAGATTCTCGGGGATCGCGCCGCAGTTCACGCTGACGAAGGCGTTGTCCTTGAGGGGGCTGTTGTAATGGATGGCCTTGGCGACGAGCTCCTTGCCGGTGCCGCTTTCGCCCGTGATGAGGACGTTCGAGGTCGTGGGGGCGACGCGACGGATGAGGTCGAAGACCTTCTGCATGGGCTCCGAGGCGCCGATGATGTTCGAGAAGCTGTAGCGTTCGCCGAGCTCGCGCCGCATGCGACGGTTTTCCTGGACGAGGACGCGGTTCTCGAGGGCCTTCGCGATGCGAACTTTGACGTCGTCGATCTTGAAGGGCTTCGTAAGGTAGTCGTAGGCGCCGAGCTTCATGGCCTCGACCGCGGACTCGGTCGATCCGAAGGCCGTGATCATGAGCACGAGGGCGTTCGGATCTTGTTCGCGGACCTTGGCGAGGAGCTCGAGCCCCGAGACCTCGGGCATCTGGATGTCCGAGATGATGAGGTCGAAGGCTTCGTGCGCGAGTTTCTCGAGCGCCTCGCGGCCGTTGGACGCCGTTTCGACGACCATCTTCTCGCGTTTGAGCATGATCTGGAGGAACTCGCGGATACTCGGCTCATCGTCGACGACAAGAATGCGGGGCTTGGAGTTGGAACTCATCCCTCTGATTCTAAACGCCTTCGCGGCGGACTTCGGCCCGGGGGAGCGTCAATTTCCTGGGCCGTCGGCGGGACTCAGTCGAAGGCGGACTTCGGTGCCGCCACGACTCGCGAACTCGGGAACGGGCGAGCGAACTTCGATCGAGCCCGCCATCGATTCGATGAGTTTGTACACGACGGCGAGACCGAGTCCCGTGCCCGTGTCTTTGGTCGTGAAGAAGGGCTCGAAGAGACGCTTCTGCGCTTCGGCGGAGAGCCCGCAACCGTCGTCGAGCACGACGATCGACGCGTCGCGATCGACGCGCAGTTCGACCCGTTTCGCCCCGGCCTGCCCGGAGTTCAGCGTCAAATTCAGCAGGACCTGGGTCAGTTTATTGCGATCGCCCATCGCGCGTGGCGTCGCGCCGTCGGTCGGTGTCACGAGGCGGAGTTCGGTACCGAGGGCTTTCCACTTGGGATTGACCTTGAGGCTTTCCTCGAGCTGACGGGCGAGTTCGACGAGGTCGACGGATTCGGGCTTGAGCTGGGGCGGCTTCACGAAGTCGAAGAACTCCGTGATGAGGCCGTCGAGGCGCGTGGATTCGCGCTGGATGATCTGGAGGAGGCGCTGATCTTCTTCGCCCAGTCCGCTCAGGCCCGCGAGCAGTTGCGCGCTGCCGCTGATCCCCGCGAGGGGGTTACGGATCTCGTGGGCGATGCCCGCGGCGAGCTTACCGACCGCGGCGAGCTTCTCGGAAGTGCGCAGGGATTCCTCCATGCGGATGATCTCGGTGAGATCTTGGAACACGACGAGCGAGCCGAGGACGGCGTTCCCGTCGGGCTCGGTGAGACGCGCGATGGAATAGCCCAGCTGAAGGCGCTGTCCGTCGGGGCCCTGGTAACGGACCGTGAGCCGGTCCCCGCGCGTCAGACTCGGATCGAGCCCGCCGGCCACGGGGAGGAGGGTATTGAGACGGGTAACCTGCTCGTCGATCGCGGGAATGACTTCGCCCAGCGAGCGATGCAGGAGATCGGACTCGCGGCGGCCGAGGATCTTGGCGCCGACGCCGTTCACCTGGATGATGCGTCCCTCGGAATCGACCGACATGAGGCCGCTGGGGATATTCGCGAGGATGGCTTTCTGCAGATTTTCCAGTCGGCGACGCGCGCCTTCCGAAACGCGGAGGTCCTCGTCGCGTCGGGCGAGGGTCTTGGCCAGGTAGGCCCCGAGCACGCCCGTCGCGAGGATGCCGAGTCCGTTGCCGACGATGGAAAGCGAGAAGCCCACGCCGAAGGCCATCGCGCCCAGCGCCGCGCCGACGAGGGGCGCGGCCACGGGCAGCGGGAAGACCGTCGTCGCGCCGAGCGCGATGACGGGGTAAAGGACGAGAAAGGGGGAGGCGCTCGAGCCCGAAGCGCGCACGAGGTCCGTCGTCACGACGAGGTCGCTCAGTGCCAGTCCGACCAAGCCCCAGGCGCTCGGCGAAAAGGCGAGCAGCGCCTGACCCGCGGCGAGCGCGACCACGACGAGTAGGATGTCCGAGAGTTGACGGGTCGATCCGTCGAGGATGATGGACTGGCCCGCGATCCCGACCACGGCGAGCACGGCGAAATAGGCGAGGGCCCGGATCGCCACGATAAGGGAACCGTTGCGGACGGACGTCACGCTAGCCCCCGGCCACTTCGCCCATCTTCATGACGGGGAGGTAGAGCGGGACGAGGATGCCGGCCACGACGAGACCCACGAAGATGATCATGAGGGGTTCCAGGATCGAGGTCAGCGCCGAGACCGTGGCGTCGATCTCGTCCTCGTAGAATTCGGCGATCTTGCTGAGCATCTGATCGAGCGAACCGGTCTGCTCTCCGATCGCGATCATGCTGACGGCCATCTGGGGGAAGACCTTGGCGCGCTGGAGCGGCCCGGCGATCGAGTTACCCTCGGTGATCGAGACTCGCGTGCGGTTGATCGCCGTTTCGATCGCGTAGTTGCCCGCGACCTTGGCCGTAATATCGAGCGCCTCGATGATCGGGACGCCGGATTGGATCATCGTGCCGAGCGTGCGCGAGAAGCGCGCGATCGCGATCTTCATGAAGAGGGGGCCGAAGACGGGAATCGTCAGGAGAAAAGGGTCGATTTGGCGTCGGGCCGCTTCGTTCGTAAAGGCAAAGTAGATGCCGTAAGCGCCTCCGCCCACGCTTCCGAAGACCAGGTACCAATGCTCGCGCATCCAGTTCGAGACGTCGATGATGAACTGGGTCGGCGCCGGGAGGGCCTTGCCGTTCGACGCGAAGAGTTCGACGAACTGCGGGACGACGAACATGAGCAGGCCGATCAAGATGCCCGTCACGAGCACGATGATCATGACCGGGTAGGTCATGGCCGACACGATCTTGCGACGCAGGGAGTTCGCTTTCTCGTAGTAGATGGCAAGGCGCAAGAGGACTTTGTCGAGGGCACCGGCGACTTCGCCCGCCTGGATGAGGTTGATGAAGATGTTGTCGAAGATGTCGCCGTGGCGTCGAAGGGCGTCGGTCAAGTTCGTGCCTTCCTCGATCTTGCGTGCGACCTTGCTGACGACGGCGCCGAAGCCACGATTTTCCGCCTGTTCGCCAAGGACGTTGAGGGCCTGCACGATGGGGACGCCGGCTTCCTGCATCGTGGCGAGCTGACGAATGAAGGCCGTGAACTCGGTGAGGCTCGGCTTGTCCGAGTTCATCATGCCGCCGAGGGTTTTGCCTTTGACGACGCGGAGCTCGCGTCCGCCGGTCGGAGCGGCTTTGGGCGCGCCACCCGCGATGGAGACGATACGGGTGGGGCGAATCGCGCTCGCGCGGAGACGTTGGACGGCGTCTTGTTCGTTTTCGGCCTCGAGCTCGCCCGAGATCTTGCGGGCGGCGCGATCGAAGCCTTGGTATTTGAACTTCACGACGCCTCCCTTCTTCCCGTTCGTATTCTATCTTAACCCGCCCGGCGTCCGCCGTTTTGCGCGCGTTCGATCATACGGCCGAGCTCCTCGGGATCGGGACTGTGGTTGAGCGCTTCCGTCAACGAGATGACGCCTTGCTGGGCGTACTGGAGCAACATCTGGTTCATCGTCGACATGCCGTGGGACTCTTGGCCCATCTGCATCTGGCTGTAGACCTGGTGGAGCTTGTTCTCGCGGACGAGGTGGCGGATCGCGGGCGTCATCTGGAGATATTCGTAGGCGAGCACGCGGCCCGGGCGGTCGCCGCGCTCGATGAGCGCTTGCGAGACGACGGCTTCGAGCGAGAACGAAAGCAGGCTGCGCACGTAGTCCTGGGATTCGGGCGGGAAAAGTTGGACGACGCGCGTGATGGTCTGAATCGCGCCGTTCGTGTGCAGCGTCGAGAAGACGAGGTGACCCGTCTCGGCCGCACGGAGGGCGGACTCGGCGGTCTCGCGGTCCCGCATCTCGCCCACCATGATGACATCGGGGTCCTCTCGCAGGACCTGGCGCAGCGCGGTCGCGAAGCTCTTACAGTCGGCGCCGACCTCGCGCTGGTTCACGAGGCTGAGCTTGTGGTTGAAGGTGTATTCGATCGGATCTTCGATCGTGACGATGTGCGCGCGTTTGGTCGCATTGATGCGCTCGAGGAAGGAGGCGAGGGTCGTGGACTTGCCGGACCCGGTCGCGCCAGTCACGAGCACGAGACCGTGGGGCCGGTCGGTCAGGCCCTGGATCTGTCGGTTGAAGCCTAACGATTCGAGAGGACGGATCTCGCTCTCGAGGCGGCGGAAAACGGCGGCGATGGAGTTTCGCTGGACGAAGACATTCGCGCGGATTCGCGCGAGGCCTTTGTAGCCGAAGGCGAAATCGAGCTCGTGGTCAACCTCGAATTTTTTGCGCTGTGCCTCGGTCATGAGCGCGTAGCAGATGTTCTTCGTATCTTCACCGGTGAGCGGCCTCGTTTTGGCGCGCACGATTTGGCCGTTCACGCGGTAGGCGGGCGGGGCGCCCACGGACAAGTGCATGTCCGAAGCCCCTTGCTCCATCATGGTCTTGATCAAGATGCCGAGATCGTATCGATCGCTCATCAGTCGTCCGTCGTCACGAATTGGATCTCGTCGACCGAGCAGACGCCCGAGACGATCTTCCGGAGGGTGTTGACCTTGAGGGTGCGCATCCCTTCGGCCACGGCGGCCTTGCGGAGCTCCTCGGTGGTGGCGCCCGCGCCGATCTTCTCGCGGAGGCGTTCGGTGACGACCATGACTTCGTGGACCGCGACGCGGCCGCGGTAACCCGTGTTGCGGCAGCTCGGGCAACCCTTACCCCGGACGGGCTTGAACTTGTCGAGGATGTGCGCGGGGAAGCCCATCTTCTGGAGCTCTTCGCGGGAGTGGCGCGTGTCGACTTCCTTGCAGTCCGAGCAGACGCGGCGGACGAGGCGCTGCGCGAGGACCATCTGCACGGCCGAGTTGATGAGGAAGGCGTCGACGCCCATGTCCTTGAGGCGCATGATCGACGACGGCGCGTCGTTCGTGTGAAGCGTCGAAAGGACCATGTGGCCCGTGAGCGCGGCCTTGAAAGCGATCTCGGCGGTGTCTTTGTCCCGAATTTCGCCGAGCAGGACGATGTCGGGGTCTTGGCGGAGCAAGGATCGGAGCGCTTCTCCGAAGCTGAGTCCGATGTCGTCGCGAACCTGGACCTGGTTGATCCCGGTGAAGTTGTACTCGACGGGATCTTCGATCGTGGAGATGTTCACGTCGACCTGGTTCAGGAGGTTGAGGGCGGCGTAGAGCGTCGTCGTCTTACCGGAGCCCGTCGGGCCGGTGACCAGGCACATGCCCCAAGGCTTCTTGATGGCCGTGACGAAACGCTCGAGCTCGTCCTTTTCGAAACCGAGTTTCTCGAGCGAGACCGCGGCGTTACTGCGGTCCAGAATCCGGAGCACGACTTTTTCGCCGTGCACGGTGGGAAGGGTGTTCACGCGGAAGTCGACGATCTTGCCGTCGGGAAGTCGCAGACGGACGCGGCCGTCCTGGGGCAAGCGTTTCTCGTCGATGCGCATCTTCGCCATGACCTTGATGCGGGCGATGAGCGCGTTCTGGATGTTCTTGGGCGGGCGCATGGCGTCCACGAGGTCGCCGTCGATGCGAAGTCGAACCCGGAAGTCGGACTCGTAAGGCTCGATATGGATGTCGGAGGACTTCTTGCGGATGGCGTCGACCAGGATGCCCGAGACGAACTGGATGATCGGCGCGTCGTCCTGCGAGAAGCCGTCTTGGCCCGCCGAGTTTTGGTTCGAGTCGACTTCGGAGGCGCCCTCGAGGTCGCCCATCGAGGCGAGCGCCTTGCTGAGCGAGGAATCGTTCGCGTAGTAGCGGTCTATGAGGCTGCGGAGCACGGACGGCAGCGCGAGGACCTGCTCGACCCGAAGCTTGGTCTGGAAGCGGATCTCGTCGAGCGCGTGGACGTTCGTCGGGTCGCTCACGGCGATGACGAGCGTATCGCCCCGGCGGCCGACGGGCAGGATGCGGTGCTTGTGGCAAAGCGCGCCCGGCAAGAGCTGGACGATGTCGGGACCCAGATCGATGTCGGAAAGGTCCATGATGGTGAGCCGCGCGTGCCGTGCGAGGAACTGCAGCAGGGTCTGTTCGTCGACGGCGTTGCTCGCGAGCAGGTGCTCGAGCAGGCGCACGTTCTTCTTCTGCGCGCCCGCGACGTGCTCTTCCATCTGACGCGAGGTCAGAAGGTTCTCGCGAACGAGCAGATCGGGAATGCGTAGTGCCGACACTTTGTCTGAGGCTCCTTCGAGTTCTTTTCGGCCAAAATCCTGAAAATTCTGAGGGGGACCTGAGGATTTCCGGGTTAGCTGGATCCGCTGATGCGGCGCATGGTCAGCCACGGCACAGGGCTCCCGAATGCGATTGTTGCCTATGACCCTTTGCGCCAGTTCTTCGTCGCGACAAGAGGTTGCAAGCGAGGGAGAGGTCGATATTCTCGAAACTTATGAAAATTGCCGTGCTCGTGAAACAAGTGCCCGACACCGAAACGAAAGCGAACTTGGGTCCCGCGGGGCTTGAGACGCAAGGTGTTAAGTTCATCCTGAACCCCTACGACGAATTCGCCGTCGAAGAGGCCATCAAGCTTCGCGACAAGTTCAAGGGTGAAGTCTGCGTCGTCGCCCTCGGTCCCGATCGCGTCGTGGAAGCCATGCGCACGGCCCTCGCGATGGGCGCCGACACCGCCATCCACGTGCAAACGACGGAAGACGACTACAAGAAGCTCGATTCCTTCGTCGTGGCCAAGGGCCTCGCCGAAGCGATCAAACAAAAAGGCCCCTTCGATCTCGTGCTCGGCGGCAAGCAAGCCATCGACGACGACGCTTGGGCCGTTCCGCAGATGACCGCCGAGTTCCTAGGCTGGCCCCACGCCTCGGTCGTCACGAAGATGGAAGTCGCGGCCGACGGCAAGAGCGCCAAGGGCAACCGCTCCGTCGAGGGCGGCGCCGAGGAAATCTTCGAGATTCCCTTCCCGGCCGTCATCGGCGCGCAAAAGGGCCTCAACAACCCTCGCTACGCTTCGCTCCCTGGCATCATGAAGGCCAAGCAGAAGAAGGTCGACGTGGTTCCCCTCGCTTCACTCGGACTCGGCGCCGCGAACGCGAAGGTCGAGTACGTTGGCTTCGAGCTTCCGCCTGAACGCAAAGCCGGCAAGAAGTTCACCGGTTCGCCCGAAGAGATCGCGCAGCAAATCGTCCAGGCTCTCCGCAACGAAGCCAAGGTCATCTAAGGAAACGGGGATTGTAGAAATGTCGAAAGCTCTCGTTCTCACCGAACTCAAAGCGGGCAAGGCCAAGAAGTCTAGCCTCGAAGTCATCCACGCCCTCGAAAGCCAAGGCGTCGAAGTCCACGCGCTCGTCGTCGCCGACAAGGTCGACGCTTCGGTCGCGGCGGAAGTCGGCGCGCAAGGCGCCAAGAAGCTCCTCACGGCCACCCACGAAAGCTTCGCGTATTACCAGTCCGAAGCCTACGCCGCGACGATCGGCGATGCCTTCAAGGCCGGCGGCTACACGATCCTCGCGGGCTCGGCCTCGAGCCTCGTGAAGGACCTCTTCCCGCGTCTCGCCGCGCGGCTCGACGCCGGCCTCGCGGTCGACGTGACGGCCCTCGAAGTGAAGGGCGCCGAGATCAAGGTGCGCCGTCCGATGCTCGCGGGCAAGTACTTCGCCTGGCTCAAGTTCAAGGCGGCGCCGGCGCTCATCTCCGTTCGCCCGAACGTCCTCGGCGTGGGCGCCGGCGGCGGCGCGGCGGCGGCGGTCGAAGCCGTCGCGGTCAAAGCCGACTCGCGCGTCAAGACGAGCGCAGTCCAAGGCGGCGCGGGCGGCAAGGTCGACCTCGGCGAAGCCGAGCGCATCGTCAGCGGCGGTCGCGCGATGAAGAACGCCGAGAACTTCAAGGTCTTGCAGGAGCTCGCCGACGTCATCGGCGCGGCGGTCGGCGCTTCGCGCGCCGCGGTCGATTCGGGTTTCGCTCCCCACACGATGCAGGTCGGCCAAACGGGTAAGACCGTGAACCCGAACCTCTACATCGCGTGCGGCATCTCGGGCGCGATCCAGCACTTGGCCGGCATGAAGACCTCGAAGGTCATCGTGGCGATCAACACGGATCCGGAAGCGCCGATCTTCCAACGCGCGGATTACGGCGCCGTGGGCGATCTCTTCCAGGTCGTGCCGGCGTTGACGGCCGAGTTCAAGAAGCTCCTCGCCCAAGGCTAAGGGCGCGGGAGCGGGGGTTCGGTGGGCGCTTTTTACATCGTCGTCCGGACCTTTCCCTTTTGGGCGATCCCGCTCGGAATCTCGCTCATCTTCTATTTTCTCAAACCGCCGGGCGGAAAGCGTAACCGCTATTCGCTGCCGCTTTTCCTGCTCGGCATCCTTCTGGTCGTCGGGGCGGTGCTCTACTTCGTCTTCGAAGGTTATCGCCACGCCGTGCCGGCGGCTTACGAAGTCCTGAGCTCGCCCCTCGCCGCGCCGCCCGCGGGAGGTCCTTAGTTTTGTCATGCGACGTCCTCGTCGCGTCGCGGCCTAGGCGCGGGTCTAGCTCACGAAGCGGGCGAGACGCTCGACGCCGCGTTTGACGTCGTCGAGGCTCGTCGCGAAAGAAAGTCGGATCCAGCCCGGCATGCCCATCGAAGTGCCCGCGAGCACCGCGAGGTGCTCCTGCGCGAGCAGGCGCTCGGCGAACTCGACGTCGCTCCGGTAGCCCTTGCGCATGACGACGCCCGAAACGTCGACGGCCACGTAAAAAGCGCCGGTCGGTCGCACGAAGCGGATGCCCGGGATCTTTTCGAGGGCTTCGACCAGGACCTTCAGGCGGTCGCGGTAGGCTTGGATGATCGGGGCGAGGATGGCGTCGACCTGGGCGAGGCCGGCCGCGGCGCCGTCCTGGATGAAACCCGGGAGGCAGGTCACCATCTGGCTCTGCATCGCGCGCAGGTTGTCGAGATTCGCCTTCGTGCCAAGGACGAAGCCCAGGCGCCAGCCCGTCATTGCGAGGCTCTTCGAGGTCGCGTTCACGGCGACGACGTACTCGGACTCGGCCTCGCTCGCGAGCGCGAGCGGGCAAACGTGACGGTGCGCCGGATCGAGCACGAGACGCTCGTAGATTTCGTCGTAGATGAGCGTAACGCGACGACGGCGGCACCACGCGAGGATGTCGCGCAGCTGGCTTTCCGAGATCATCGTGCCGAGCGGATTGCTCGGCGACGAGAAGATGAGCGCCTTGGTCTGCGGCGAATAGACCTTCTCGAGTTCTTCCGCGGTTGGGAAGAAGGCGTTCGCCTCTTGCGTGGTGACTTCGATCACGCGTCCGCGGCAGGCCTTCACGAGGCCGGGGTAAGAAACCCAATAGGGCTTGGGCACGAGGACTTCGTCCTCGGGATCGAGCAGCGAAGCGAGCACGAGGTAGAGACCTTGCTTCGCGCCGAAAGTGGGGAGCACGTGCTCGGCCGTGATCCAGCTTGCGCCCAGGCGATCGCGGTAGTCCTTGGCCACGGCTTCGCGCAGGTTCATCTGACCGGAGGGCGAGACGTAGCGGGTGTTGCCGCGCTTGACCGACTCGAAGGCCTCGTGCACGACGATATCGGACGTGGGAAAATCCGACTCGCCCGCCGCGAAGGAAACGACGTCGTGACCGGCGGCTTTCAAATCGCGAACGCGATCGAGCAAGGCGAGGGTTTGGCTCGAGTAAACGCGAGCGGGAATCATGTGGACCTCCGTTTCGGAAGCAGACCCTTGGCTCGGAGAGCCTTGAGGACCGGCCGGGGGACGAGGCCCTTGAGGGGGGCCCGGTGATGGGCGAGTTCCTTGACGAGGGAACTGCTCACGAAGAAGAAACTTTCGTCCGTCATGACGTGCAGGGTCTCGATCGAGGAATCGAGGCGCCGGTTCATGGCGGCCATCTGGAACTCTTTCTCGAAGTCGCTCACGGCGCGCAGGCCGCGGATCAGGCAATGGATGCCGCGGTCGCGGCAGAAGTCGACGATGAGGCCGTGGTGCGCGTGAACCTCGAAGGAGCCGCGCGGTAGGACCTCGGCGACGGACTCCCGCAGGAGCTCGACCCTTTCCTCGGCCGAAAAGAGCGAATGCTTGGCGCCGTTCACCGCCACGACGAGGTGGAGGCGGTCAAAGAGGGGCTGAACCCGACGGATGACGTCGAGGTGCCCGCTCGTCGGGGGGTCGAAACTCCCCGCGTAGACGGCATTTCGCTTCATTCCCGCGAAGCTAGCACTGCTGTCTGCGGTAGAAAAGGATGCCGGCTGCTTCGGAATTTCGGCTAGCGACAACAACGGATGTCGACGATATTCCGACCGCTATCGCCGTCGTTAACCCCGCCAAAACAGCCATTTTGGCTCATGATAAGGTCATTGTCGTTTGGATGCGATGCGTGCGTGCAGCCCATCATGATCCACCCTTGGGCCGAATTGCATTCGATGCCGAACCAATCCCCCTCGGCCGAGGGGCCGCCGGTTGAACTCGTCAGCGGGTTACCCGTAATGCCCGAAGTGACGGCGGCGCCGCTGCCTCCTTTGAGGACGGCGACCTGGGAGAACGAGTGTCCATCGAGCGTCGAAACGACGGTTCCGTTCGCCCGAATAAAACCCGTATGAGGGCTCGTCACGCTTTCCTCCCGGCGTAGGGCGTAGCAGACGCCCTGATAGGTCGTGCTGGGTTGAGAACATTTTTCCACCATGCCCGAGTTTGTCGCCGAGGGGTTGATGAGAAAGCGAACGGCCACGGTCTTTGAAAGAACGGGGGGGCCGGTGCTTCCGGCTTGTTTGGTCGCTTGTACGAGCACGGAAGCCGCGAAGGCCTTGTAGGTGAAGGGGAGGGACGTGACGGGATCTATGACGACTTGCTCGCCGTCATAGATGGCATCAGGAATTTCGAGTTTCGAGATCTTGAGGCCGCCGCCGAGATCATCGTAGGGCGGGATCGAGCTCGCGACGATCTGGGTTCCGAGTTTGATCTGGCCGATCGGAATGGGTGTCCCGGCAGGAACGATGTTGACGGGTGGCGACGAGTTCAGGGTTGCCCAGGTCGTTCCCGCCGGCAAATTAAACTGGATGGACGATCCCGTCGGACTCGAAAAAGCGCCGTTGCAGGCCTTGGTGTTGAGCACCAAGTTTAGCGAGGTCTTGAGTAAGTCGAAGTCGACGGCATTCTGGACGTGCTTCTGCGCTTTGAGTCCGCCGAGAAGGTACTGGGATGTTCCCATCACGAGAACGACGAGGATTGATCCCGCGATGAGAAGCTCGACTAAGCTAAAACCTGCTTTTTTCACATCGCCTAAAGTATCATGAGCGATGGTCTGATTGGATCAAAAGGAGTGAGTTTCTCCTCGGCGATAAAATATTAATCGTGTGATTCCGTAGCTACGATCCTTAAAGCTGTTCCAGCCCGATGGAACGGATGGAACTTCGTCTTCGCTACCGATCTCGGCCACGAGGATTGCCCCCGGCTTGAAGAGCTTTTCTGCGTGGGGCTCGAGCGCATCGAAAGCGCGCGAGACGAGATCCTTGCCGTAGGGCGGATCGCAAAAAATCAGGTCGAAGGGCGCCTGCGGGAGCGAGACCAAGAGACGGCCCCAATCCTTCACCTGCTTCGTCCGCACGACGGCGTAGCGAGAAGTCGGCACGCCCAAGGTCGCGGCGTTCGATTCGATCGACTTGAGCGCGGCCGGATCCGCTTCGACGAAGACGGCGTGTTCGGCGCCGTGCGAGAGCGCTTCCCAGGCGAGCGCCCCGGTCCCCGCGAAGAGATCGAGCACCGAAACGGGCTCGATCCCCATCCCGTTCATGAGGATGTTGAAGAGGGCCTCGCGATGGGCGTCGGTCGTGGGACGGGTCGCGTCGCCCTTGGGCGCGACGAGGCGCCGGCCGCCCCACTGACCTCCGATGATCCTCATCGACGGCGCCGCACCCGTTCGATGAACAAAGGCTTCGGCAGACGGGCTTTCGTCGAGGCCGTTGCCTCGGGCCCCTTTTCGGCCGCGCCGATGATCTGAGTCTTTTGGATGGGCTGCGGACCCAGATAGGGGTCCGACCAAAGGAGCGTCGTGAAGACCGAAGCCGCCTGCTGCGATCCGGCGATCTGCGCGGCCCAAGCCTCGGGAGCGGGACCGGCGGCGACTTTCACGGCCGGGGCCTCCGCCACGGGAATCGCGAGCGACACGAGGATCTTCTCCTTGAGGTTTTCAAGGTAGACGGCGTTGAGCGCGAGGAAGGCGGGCGCCTCGGCAAAGACCAAGAAGCCGTCGGGACCCGTTTCGGATTTCACGATCCGGTAGTCGCTATCCATGAAGGACCCGGCGAGGTAGGAGTCTTCGGATTCGGGTTTCACGTTCACGTTGAAACGAAGGAGCTTCGGCGGCAACGGGAGGTAGACCGTCGATCCGGTCGTGAGCGTGAGTGGCTTGGGCTTCTTGAGGTCGACGCCGATCGGCTCGATGCGGAACCAAGGTGTCGTGCGCACGTTCGGCTTGTCTTTCGACGAGCCGAGGACGTTGGCGGCGACGACCGGACCGCCCTTCGGCGCGATGAAGGCTTGGGTCGGCGCGCTCAGTCCGCTCGCGCGGATCTCGAGGTGCACGGTCGACGTCTTGACCGACTCGTGACCCGTCAGCACGACTTCGTAGAGGCCGGGCTTCTCGGTGCTCACCGCGACTTGGTTCGTGATCTGGCGGCGGACGAGCTTCGACCCTTCCTGCCGCACGTGCAGGAAGGGGAACTCCTGCGCGAGCACTTTGCCGTGGCCCGAGATCGTCGCGACGACGAGCGCTTCGCCGACGGCTTCGGCGCGCACGCCGAGACCCGTCGCCCCGCGCGGAACGCGCACGAAGAAACGGACGTTCTGGCCGGCGGGAACCGTGACGTTTTCTTTTCGCAGGCGGTAGCTGACCTCGGTCCGCGCGTCTTCGAGGAGCTGGGGCGCGGAAACGAGTTCTTCGGCGTGGATGTCGGTCACGAGAAGCCGCGCGTGGCGAAGTCCCTTGGCGTCCTTCACGTCGATGAAGGCGCTTCGCACGCCGCTCATCGTCTCCGTCGTGGGTTTGATGCGGTAGGGAACCGAGGTGACGAGCGTGCCGGGACGGATCGGCGCCGAACGAACGGCGCGGCGGGAGGAGTCGAGAAGCTCGATCCAGTCGGCCGACGTCTCGACGCTCCATTCTTCGCTCGCGTCGTAGTCCTCGCGGCGTTCCGAGAGGTTCGGGTCGGACAGGGTTTCGATCGCGATGCTACGGGCCTGGAGATCGGATCCCGTCGCTTCGAAGAAATCTCCGCTCACCTTGAGGTAGCGGAAGAGCGGACGGCCCGGTTGCGCGAGCGCGTCCCATTCCGAAAGCTTGGCGACCGCGTCGGGCGCGGAGGCGAGTCCGTAACCCTGTTCGAAGGGGGCGAGCCCGTCCTGCGGCTTGGCGCCTTCTTCGATCGCCCGCTTGAGCGCGAGGGCGCGCTCGCCCGGCGAGCGATCTTTCGAGACGAGCTTGAGGGACTTCGCTTGCGCGGCTTCGAGGACGAGCGCGGCCAGCCCCGAGACCATGGGAGCGGCCATCGAAGTCCCTTGAAAATGCTCGAAACCCGACTTCGCCGTCGTGTAGGGGACGCTGCTCACGATGCCGCCGGGCGCGATGACTTCGGGCTTAAGGCCGCCCGCGCGCGTGGGGCCTCGGCTCGACCACCAGTACAGCGAATCGGGCAGGTCGAAACCGTGGTTCTCGTTCCAGCTTTGTTTGGGATTCCAGGCTCCGACCGTGAGCACTTGGGGGAAGTTGCCCGGGTCGCCGCTCGTGTTGAGGCTCGGGCCTTCGTTACCCGCGGCCAGGACGAAGAGCGTGCCGTACTTTTGCGTGAGAAAACGCACGAGTCGCGGGGCGACGGCGTCTTCCTTGAGGGATTCCGATCCGCCCAAGCTCAGGTTCGCGATGTGCGCGCCCTCTTTGGCGGCTTCGATCATGGCGCCGTAGATCGCCGAGAGGGGGCAGCCGGTGGACGAGCAGACTTTGTAGCCGAGGAGCTGCGCTTCGGGCGCGACGCCGTCGAAGGCGCCGCCGGCGCCCATGTGTCCGGCGATGATGCCGCCCACGTGCGTGCCGTGGGCTTCCTGGTCGAAGCCGAGTTCGAGCTCGTAGCCGCCGCCGAGACGCGGCTCGATCTGCACGAGGAGCCGGCGCAGGTCGCGTTTGATCCCGCTGCCCGTGACGACGAGGCTCGGTTCAAAGGGGGCGCCGCGTTTCCACGCCGTGACGAGCTCGCCCTTATCGAGGAGGCCGTTGCGGTTGATGTCGAGCGCGACCTTGGCGCCGTCCTTGTTCAGGAACGCGACGGCCGAGAAGTCGCCTTCCGTATTGCCGTCGGCGTTGATGTCGACGGTCGACTCCTGGCCGTCGACGGCGCGGCTTTCCTCGACGCAAGCGACGAGAACTTCGGCCGTCTCCGAGGCGACGGCCTTCTTGGCGGCTTCCGCGAAGGCCTCGAATCGGCCATCGCATTCCGGCGCCGTCTCAACGCCCTGCAGGCGAAAGCGTCCTTCGCGCGTGAAGTCCTTGAAGTCGATGATCTTGGCGTCGCCCGAGACCGTGCGTTGCAGCGCGGGGTGCGAGATCTCGAGGCCCGTGTCGATGACCGCGATCTTGATGCCCTTGCCCAGGTTACCGAGCGTGCGGGCGCCGATCGCGTCGAGCGGCATGCGTCCGGGGCCGGCGACTTCGCGGCGCGAGTGGGGACGGGGAACGCGGCGCACGCGATCGATCGAAACGGATTCGAAGCCGAATTCCGAGAAAAGTTCGGAGGGGTCGGTCGACGCCAAGTACTCGGCGGTAAAGCGCACGGCGAGCAGGGGCGCGACGTCGGCTTCGGCCTCGGAGTTGTTCGGATTGAATTCGACGCGAAGCTTGCCTTCTTTTTCGAGCTGCTTGAGTTTCTCGAGCGAGCGTCCGTACTTGGAAGGGCTCACGATAGTCACGAGCAGCACGGGCTCGCCGTGTTCCACGAGCAGTTTGAGCTCTTTCTGGTCCTGCGGCGTGATGGTTTCGCCCGGCTTATCGAGGGTGGTCAGGGTGGAGGGAGGGGCCGCGCCTTCGGGCGACTTGGCCTTTTCCTTGCCGCAGGCGCCGAGGAAGGCCGCGGCCACGACGAAACCCAAAGAAACGGAACGCGGAAACGATGCTTTCATTCGATGAACTCCCACAACCGGCTCTCTATCGGAATTCGGGACGCTTGGCTCAACTCGTTTAGGGTCATCCGGCAACGCGGCGCAAATGGCGTCGAAATACTGACGGAGCGCATGCCGGGCGTTCCGTTCTAGATTGGATCTATGCATATTTTCGCTTTCTTGTTGCTCGCCGTCGGCGGTCCGGCCCGAGCCGAGGCTCCGCACGGGGTCGCCTCGGCGGCCCAAGGATCGTTGGCTGAATTGGCCGTCGGCGCGGATAACTGCGCTTCGGCCCAAAGCACGACGGCGCTCATCCGCCAGGCCTACCAGCTTTGCGCGATCTCCAACGACACCAAGCCCCAGGTGATGGGCACGTCCTTCGACCTTTGCCTCGCGACCGCCACGAGAGCGGTTTTGGTGAGCGGCGGTCGGCTTGACCCGTTGGAAGTCAGCCGGATCGCGTGCGAAAACCATAGCCCCACGGGTGGGGTCCTCGCGCTTTCGGCGGGCATCGTAGGATGTTACGAACGCGCGGCCCGGGATACTCATCGCCACGACGCGACGCTCGCGAACACGACCAAGGCTTGCGCGGACGCCTGGATGAAAGCGAAGTGCCTGCGCGAAGCTTTCGACGCGCGACTCAAAGAGAAGCTCGCGGCGTCCACGCCCGCGGCCGAGTAAGCGGCGCTAGCGAGGGTAGAAGATCTCCATGTAGGGCGCGAAGCCCGGCTTCACGGCGCCCTCTTGGCAGGCCTTGAGCGACTTGTCCAAGTCCCCCACCGACTTGCCCTCGACGACCGTGCGGATGACGGCGAGGACGGAGTTCGGCGGCACGTAGCCTTGCATCGTGTTGCCCGAGAGCACGAGCACCGTGTCCGGTTCGCGATCCGCGAGCGCGCGGGAAAGGAAACCGTAGAAGTGCCGGTGGCTGCTGCACGACATGCTGCCCACGAGAACGGGCTTCTCCTCGCGCTCGGCGAAGGTATCCATGATCTCTTTGAGGCCGGGCTTTTGTTTGCGGTAGTAGGCGTAGTTCAGGTAGCCGTTGTCGAGCAGCACGGGCGGGTAGGTGTCGGGACCGCCGCCTTCGCGCGAGTGTCCGGTGTACATCCAGATCTCGGCTTCCTGCGCGCCCTTGATGAGAAAGGCGCGTGCGTTGTCGCTCGCGGCTTGCTGCTTGGCGCTCTCGGGATCCGCGTTGAGGCCGAGCGAGCTCGAGATGAGCGCGACGCGAACTTTGCGGCCGCCGCCGATGTCTTTCTCGAATACGTGGAAGAGGCTCTCCCAGGGAAAGCGCGCCGGCTTGACGCCGTACTCCTCGGCGAGCCCGGACTTGGAGCGGAAACCCATCTTGAAGAGCTTATCGCGCAAGTAGGGCGACACGTGCGCGGTATCCGCGGGGCGTTTGCCGTTGTCGTCCCAGTAGCCGATCGTCACGCGGATATCGGCGACGTTATCGTCGGCGAACACGGAATCGAAGTTTTTGGGGGGCGCCGCGATCGCGGATCCGCAGGCGAAGCCCAATGCGAGGGTGAAGCGAAGACGACGAAACGACATGTCCGCTTATCGGCCCGGTTTCGCCGCGGCCTGAGCGGCCCACAAAATTTTAATGCCCGAGGTAGGCTTCTTTGACCTTGGGGTTGGCCGCGAGCTCGCGGGCGTCGCCCGAGAGCGTCGTCCGACCCGTCTCGAGGACGTAGGCCCGGTGCGCGATGCTGAGCGCGGCGGCCGCGTTCTGTTCGACGAGCAGGATCGTCATGCCGGCGCGGTTGATCTCGACGAGCGCGCGCAGGATGGCTTCCACGAGCACGGGCGCGATGCCGAGCGACGGTTCGTCGAGCATGAGGAGCGTCGGCCGCTGCATGAGCGCGCGGGCGATGGCGAGCATCTGTTGTTCCCCGCCGCTCAGCGTTCCGGCGGCCTGGTTCACGCGTTCCTTGAGGCGGGGGAAAAGCTTGAAGACCTTTTCGTAGTCTTCTTGCAGGGCGGCGCGATCGGCTTCCGTCTTCGTGGAACGGATGTAGGCCCCCATCTGGAGGTTCTCCCACACCGTCAGGTTGCCGAAGATGCGGCGTCCTTCGGGCGAATGGGCGATACCCAAACGCACGATCTCGTGCGCGGCCTTGGCCTGCGACTTGAGGGATTGGCCCTTCCAGAGGAGTTGGCCACCCGAAGCGGGCACGAGGCCCGAGATCGCGCGCAGCGTGCTCGTCTTGCCGGCGCCGTTCGCGCCGAGCAGCGTGACGATCTCTCCCGCGCGGACTTCGAGGCTCACGTCGTGGAGCGCGCGGATGGCGCCGTAGTTGACCCGCAGGCTTTCGAGTTTGAGCAGGGTTTCCGACATTCTCAGCTCCTCGTCTCGGGGGCGGTCACGTGCGCCTGGTCGAGTCCGCCGCCGAGGTAGGCTTCGATGACCTTGGGGTTCGAGCGGATCTCGGCGGGCAGGCCCTGCGCGATGAGCTGGCCGTAATCGAGCACGTAGATGCGCTCGCAGATCTTCATGACGAGACTCATATCGTGTTCGATGAGGAGTACCGTTACGCCGAATTTCTTGCGGACGTCCGTGATGAGCTGGCAAAGACGCGCCGTCTCGACCGGGTTCATGCCGGCGGCGGGTTCGTCCAAGAGCAAGAGACGGGGATCGCAGGCGAGGGCCCGCGCGATCTCGGCCTTGCGCTGCTCTCCGTAGGGAAGGTTTTTGGCGAGCGAGTCGGCACGGTCCGCCAGGTCGAGCGTCGAGAGGATCTCCATTCCCTTCGCGCGCAGCTTGGCTTCGCCGCGACGCTTGGTGGGGAGCGAGAAGATCGAAGAAAGGAATCCGTAGCCGCGATCGTGGTGCATCGAAATGAGCACGTTCTCGAGCACGGTCATTTCTTTGAAGAGACGGATGTTTTGGAAGGTGCGCGCGAGACCTTTGGCCGCGACGACGTGCGGGGCGAGACCTTGGATGGCTTCGCCTTCCAGCAGGATCTGGCCGCTCGTCGGCGTGTAGACGCCCGTCAGCATGTTGAAGCAGGTCGTCTTGCCGGCGCCGTTCGGGCCGATGAGTCCGACGAGCTCGCCCTTCTCGATCTTGAAGTTGACTTTGTCGACGGCCACGAGACCACCGAAGCGGATCGTGAGGTCTTTGACTTCGATCAAAGGAGAGTTAGGCGACGGCATGGGCGTCCTTCTTGTTGGCCGGGCCGGCTTCGCGACGGAAAAGGCCGGCGAGCCCGTCCGGCCGCCAGAGCATGACGATCACCATGACGAGACCGAAAATGAGCATCTGCACTTCGGCGAGGGTTTCACTGAAGCGCAGGAACTCGGGCAGCAGGGTCACGATCGTCGCGCCCAGGACGGCACCGAACTGCGAGCCGAGGCCGCCGAGGACGATCATGAGCAAGACTTGGACGCTGATGAGGAAGGTGAAGTTCGAGGGGTGCAGCGCCTGCTGGAAGTGCGCGAAGAGCGCGCCCGCGAGTCCGGCGAAGGCCGAGCCGATCACGAACGAGAAGACTTTGTAGAAGCGCACGTTCACGCGCATCGAGCGGGCCGCGATCTCGTCTTCACGCACGGCGATGACGCAACGGCCGAAGCTCGAGTTGATGAGGTTGCGGAAGAGCCAAAGGGTCACGGCGACCGCGCCGAAATAGAACCAGGTCTGGGTGCGGGTCGTCGCGAGCTGCGGAATTCCGGTCAGGCCCGTCGCCCCGCCGACCGCGGCGAAGTTCAAGAAGACGATACGGATGATCTCGCCGAAGCCGAGCGTCGCCACGGCCAGGTAGTCGCCGCCGAGGCGAAGGCACGGCACGCCGACGAGGATGCCCACGATGCCCGCCGCGACCATGCCGCCGAGGCTCGAGAGGAGGAGCAGAAGGTGCGGCCACGTCTCCATGAGCTCCGGAAAGCCGAAGAGCGTGATCGAGGCCCCGGCGTAAGCGCCGACCGCGTAGAAACCCGCGTGGCCGAGCGAGAAGAGACCGCAGTAGCCGTTGATGATCCCGAGCGAGCTCGCGAGGATGATGTTGATCGCGAGGAGCGGGAGCAGCTGAAGGGCGTAATCGATCATACTTTTTCCCGCTGGGGTTTGCCGAGGAGGCCCCAGGGGCGCGTCGTCAGCATGAGGATGAGGATGCCGAAGGCGATGGCGTCACGGTAGGAGCTTTGGCCGTAACCGACGACGAGGGACTCGCAGACGCCGAGGGCGAGCGCGCCGAGAACGGCGCCCGGAATGACGCCGATGCCGCCGAGCACCGCCGCCGTGAAGGCTTTGAGGCCGGCGAGCTGACCCATGTAGGGCTCGACGTTGTTGAAGTACATTCCGACGAGGATGCCGGCGATGCCGGCGAGGCTCGCGCCCAAGAAGAACGTGAAGGCGATGACGCGGTCGATGGGAACGCCCATGAGACGGCTCGCGTCGAAATCGAAGGAGAGCGCTCGCATGGCGCGGCCCATCTTCGTCTTGAGGACGATGTAGCTGAGCGCGCTCATGAGCACGAGCATCACGAGGAAGATGACGATCTGAGTCTGTTGGACGATGACGCCTTCGAGGGAAGGGAACCACTCGCCAAGGTCATAGACCGTGTTCTCGAAGAGCTGGGGGAAAGAGCGGGGTTGCGCGCCGAAGACGACGCGAAACCCTTCCATGAGGACGATCGAAACGCCGAGCGCCGTGATGAGCGGCGCGATGCGGTTCTTGTTGCGGAGCGGACGGTAGGCGAGCCGTTCGACGAGCATGGCCAGGGCGCCGCACGCCACGAGGACGGCGAGCACGCCGAGCGCCGGGTGCAAACCCAGCGTCCCGATCGCAAGGACGCCGAAGATGCCGCCGGCCATGTAGAACTCGCCGTGGGCGAAGTTGATGAGTTTCAGGATCCCGTAAACCATCGTGTAGCCCAACGCGATGAGGGCATAGATGGAGCCCAAGGCGAGCCCGTTAATTAAGTACTGCAGCAACTCGCCCGGATCGATGGAACTCATGTCAGTCCGAATCGCGGATTAGGGATTCACGCGGGTCTTGAACGTCGCGCGATCTTTCTGCGTTTCGAGGATGACGAGCGGCTTGTTCGCGTTGCGTTTCGCGTCGAGCGTGATGACGCCCGTGACGCCTTTGAAGCCCTTCGTCGAGTTGATGGCCTTCATGAGGGCGGTGCGTTCGACCTTGCCGGCGCGCTTGGCGGCATCGATGACGACGCGAATCGAGTCGTAACCGAGGGCGGCCATGCCGGGGGCGTCCTTGCCGTACTTCGCGCGGTAGCGTTTGACGAAGTCCTGGACGGCCGGGTCGGTGTCCTCGTGCGAGAAGTGATCCGAGAAGTAGTGACCGACGATCGCCTTTTCGCCGGCCAGCGTGAAGAGCTGCGGGGCGCTCCAGCCGTCGCCGCCGAGGAACTTGGCGGTGATGCCGAAGGTGTGGGCCTGGCGAATCATGTTGCCGATTTCGGTGTAGTAGCCGGGGGCGAAGACGACGTCGGGTTTCTTGCGCTTGATCTTCGTGAGGAGCGAAGAGAAGTCGCGGTCTTTTTGCACGTAAAAGATCTCGCCGTCGTTATCGATTTTGCCGCCGTTCTTCGTGAAGACCTCTCGGAAGGCCGCCGAAAGGCCCTTCGAGTACTCGCTCGACGAGTCGATCACGAGGACCGCCGTCTTCGCGCCGAGACCGCCTTCGGCCTTGGGCTTGAGCGCGAACTTGGCCATCGCCGAGCCTTGGAAATCGTCGATGAAGCAGATGCGCGAGACGTACTCGCCCACGTCCGTAACCTTGACGTTTGTCGAGGTCGGGCTCATGAGCGGGACCTTGGCGGCCTGCGCGATGGGCGCCGCGGCATTCGTGTTGCTCGAAGCGACGGTTCCCACGACGACGTCGACTTTGTCGACGTTGATGAGTTTCTTCACGGCGTTCGCGGAATCGGTCGGGTTGGATTTTTCGTCCTGCGTAAAGAGTTCGATTTTGAAGTCTTTACCGGCGTTGATTTCTTCGACGGCCATTTTGACGCCGGACATCGTTTCGTCACCGAAGGACGACTGGTCTCCCGACATCGGGAGGAAGACGCCGATCTTAATATTTTGCGCCGCAGTGGCGCTGAGGGCCACACCGCTTACGAGAGCAAGTGTCGCGAGGCGGCGAAGCATTCCGTGGGAAAAACTCAATTTTGTCGACGTCATGGCCGAAGACACTAGGACAAACTGGGAGGGCCTTCAATGGCGGGTTCAGGAGAAGCGGACGGAAAAAATTCATTGGTGGGCGAGTTCTTGCTCTCGCTCGCGCGGGCACCGGAGCCGGTCCAAGAGGCCGTGGTGCTTCTGGGTCTTAAGCAAATGTTGCCCTACGCGAACAGTCTCATTCATCCCTATCCGATGCTGAGCCACATGCTGACGATCCTGCAGAAGAACTCCGATCGCAGCAAAGCCAGCGGCGAGTGACAGAAGTTTTAAGCGCGTGAACGCGACGCCGAGACCGAGTCTCGGCGTCAGCCCGCGGCCTTGCGAAGCTTCGGCTTGAGAAAGTCCGCGATACGGCGGGCCACGATCTTCTGCCCCTTTTCGTTCGGGTGGATGCGATCGCTCAGATTCAAGGCGTCTTCCATCGCGACGCCTTCCAAGAGGAAGGGGAGAAAATCGGCGCCTTTCGCCTTCGCGACGCGCGGATAGAGTTCCTCGAATCCCTTGCGATAGGCTTCCGGAAAATTCGAGGGAAGCCGAATGCCGATGACGACCGTCTTCAGGCCGGCCTTCCGGAACTTCTCGATCATCTGACTCAGGTTCGACTCGAGATCGGCGAGCGGCAGGCGGCGCAGGCCGTCGTTCGCGCCGAGGCAGATCAGAACCATGTCGTAGCGGCCGTTCTTGAGGCTCCAGTCCACGCGCCGCAAAGCCTGCGCGCTCGTGTCGCCGCTGACGCCCGCGTTCGTGACCTTGGCCGGGACGCCTTCCTGGTTCAACATGCTTTCGAGCTGGGCGGGATAGGCT
>ERZ761607.213-NODE-213-length-120816-cov-12.276091_pt1 | contig 120816 bp, 65 predicted proteins | sample MGYA00511164_ERZ761607 | MGnify/ENA primary metagenome ERZ761607 (study PRJEB28899, sample SAMN02445080) | bioreactor sludge metagenome | biome: EBPR sludge | place: Australia: Brisbane, Thorneside Wastewater Treatment Plant | collected 2011-06-22 ... | reverse complement strand
TCCCCAGGCGGGGGGTTGTTGCTTTACGCGCACAACTACCCGTCTTCGTCCGCACGCAGCTTCATTTGTCATGACCAAGCCTGACTGGAATCGCATTTTCTCAAACGAAAAGCACCGCTTGCACATGGCCTTGCGAAGATCTGATCTCACAAGCTATTGGCGCGGCTCGAATGGGGGACTTCTCAAAGAAAGAAAAAAATGGGTCGAAGAAAATCAGTCCAGATGTTTGGGCGTTTGTGATGATGCGTCGTTGCAGGTTTCGCTTGCCCTGCGAGAAATTGCCCTTTTGTCGGAGGTTGACGAATCTCGTATTGAAAGGCTCGCGGTGGAGGTTGAGCCTGACTGGACTCTGCTTTCAAGGGCTTCCGGATTGTGGCGTATCGTGGCAGGAGCCGTTGTCTTCCCTTCATCGTGGGCGTTGAACGAAAAACTCGGGAGGCCTTTGTTCGAAGTTCATGGACCCATTCCGGGCTTAAACCCCACGCTTGGGGCATCCATTGATATTTTTCTGGACAGTCTAACGCAGTTCACCGCCTGGGAGCGTTGGAACTGGGGGCTGGCCGCCGATTCTGAACTCAATCATCATCCATCCAGGAATCTGCCAGGACTTGCTCCAGGTGTCCGGATAAACAATGTTTGGGTTCGTTTGGAAAACCAGCATCTCTGTCTTCTTCAATGTGGACTCATTTTATTTGGAATCCGCGTGAGCTGTCATCGTCTTGACAAACTGGTGGAAAATGTTCCTGGGTTGGCTCCACGCATCGCAAACTCTCTCGAAACAATGATGGAGGATGTGGCCCTTTACAAGGGCGTCTCGGATGCTCGCGCCGGAATCATATCGGCTTTGCGCGCCATTTCGGGAAATTCTTGACGCTTGTCCAGTCGAGGCGTTTCCATGACTGGAATGAATGATTCTTCCCAAACCGGGCGGCGCCTCGCCGGACCAAGCGGCATCCAGGAACTCATGGACGATCTTGGGGGCGCTCTTGCTTTGCATCCAGAAATGCGAATGCTTGGCGGCGGCCAGCCTGCCGCGATTCAGTGTGTACAGGAAATTTGGCGTAGCCGTATTGCCGAAATGCTGGCCGATGAAAGCACTCTCGACCGCGCATTGCTAAACTACGATCCTCCGGGCGGGAATCCTCTATTTCGCGAGGCCATGGCGGCTTTTCTTCGTCGTGAATGCGGCTGGGAGGTGTCTTTGGATAACATCGCTGTACTACCAGGAGGTCAGACTGCTTTTTTTCTCCTGTTCAATTTATTGGCGGGTGAAACGGAGGGCGGAAAAAAGCGCGTCATTTTTCCGCTGATGCCCGAATACATCGGTTACGCGAACCAGGGCTTGAGCGCGGACATGCTTTCCGGACGCGAGCCGCTCATTGAGATGCGCGGTGCGCATGAGTTCAAGTATCGGGTGGATTTCGACCGCTTGCGCGTCACGTCTGATACTGCAGCTTTGTGTGTTTCCTGTCCCGCCAATCCTTCCGGCAATGTGCTGACGGATGAGGAGTTTGACAGGCTTTATGAAATTGCTCTTTGCCATGACATCCCGCTGATGCTGGACAATGCGTACGGGCATCCCTTTCCCGGCGTCATTCACACTGATTTCCGGCCTGTGTGGAGGCCTGGCATGATTTTCAGCATCAGTCTTTCAAAACTGGGGCTGCCTGGCTTGCGGACATCCGTGGTGGTGGCGGACGCGCCTGTTGTGCATGCCTTGCGGAACATGAACGCCATTGTCTCCCTAGCCAATGGCAATCTCGGCCAGGCAATGCTCATGCCTTTTCTTGCTGACGACCGATTGATCCGTCTGGGGCGGGAGGTGATACGGCCCTTTTATCAAAAGCGCTCCGAGTTCACCCGCCAAGTACTCGCGGATTCTCTCGGAGACAGTGTTCCCTGGGCGGTGCATTCTTTGGAGGGCGCTTTCTTTTTGTGGCTCTGGCTCAAGGACTCGCCGGTGCCATCAGGGGAGCTTTACCAGCGTCTCAAGGCGCGCAAGGTCCTCGTCGTGCCGGGGCATTACTTTGCCTTTGGCATGGACGGTGAATGGCGGCATCCGCAGGAATGCCTGCGCATCACCTGCAGCCAGCCGGAGGCTGTGGTGCGGGAGGGAATCGAAATTCTCGCCGACGAGGTGAGGCGCATGTGGCGTTGACGGATTCGCTGGAGCATCCGATTTCTGCCGCTGACATGTCCAAACCCATCATCGCCGTCACCATGGGCGACCCCGCCGGGGTCGGCCCCGAAGTCTGCCTGCAACTGCTCGCCAACGAGGCGGTGCGCGATTTTGCCACGCCGGTTGTCTTCGGCGACGCGCGGCTGCTGGCACGCTGCGCCAGGCAGGCGGGTCTTATTACTCCAAAGCGAATCATCAGTGAGATCGAGTGGCCGGAGAAATGTGCGAACGTGGACGAGCCTGCCGTGCTGGACATCTTCGGCTTTGACGCGGAGGATTTCACGCCCGGCGTTGTCAGCGCCAGGACAGGAGCCGCTGGTTACAGGTATGTGGAAAAGAGCATTGCCGCGGCTTTGGCCGGGCAGGTGGCGGCAGTGGCCACCGCGCCGTTGAACAAGGAAGCCCTGCGCGCAGCAGGCGTCAATTATCCCGGCCACACCGAAATTTTCGCCGCCAAAACCGGCGCCAGTCGCGCCTGCATGTTCCAATACAGCGCGGAGGTGCGCGCCAGTTTTGTCACAGTGCATGTCGGCTACCATGAGGTGCCAGTACTTCTGACCCCCGAGAGAATTCTCGATGTCATCGAACTCACCGCCGATGCCATGCAGCGCATTCGCGGCACCCGGCCAAAGCTGGCGGTGCTCGGACTCAACCCACATGCGGGCGAGCACGGGCTTTTTGGCAATCGCGAGGAGGAAGACATCATCATCCCGGCCATTGAGGCCGCTCGCGCCAGGGGGCACGCCGTGGAAGGCCCGCTGCCGCCCGACACCGCCTTCATCCCCGCCAAGCGCCGCGCCACGGACGCCTTCATCTGCATGTATCACGACCAGGGGCACATACCGCTCAAGGCGCTGGCTTTTGACACGGCGGTGAACACCACACTGGGGCTGCCCATCATCCGCACCAGCGTGGACCACGGCACCGCCTGCGACATCGCCTGGCAGGGCAAGGCCAGCGGCAGCAGCCTGGTGGAAGCCGTGCGCCTGGCGGCGAAAATGGCGGGCTGAGTGTCGCGGCGGGCGCGCCGCGCGCTCATGCCAGCAGCCCCTTCACCACATCACCGCTGACATCAGTCAGGCGGAAATCCCGGCCCATGAAGCGGTAGGTGAGCGCCTCGTGGTCGAGACCGAGAAGATGCAGCATGGTGGCGTGCAGGTCGGGCACGGAGACGCGGTTTTCGACGGCGGCGTAGCCGAACTCGTCGGTGGCTCCGTGGATTTGCCCGCCTTTGATCCCGCCGCCGGCCATCCACATGGTGAAGCCTTTTGGATGATGGTCGCGGCCTTTGCCATTCTCCGCGACGGGCGAGCGCCCGAACTCGCCGCCCCAGACGACGAGCGTGGAGTCGAGCAGGCCGGTGATTTTCAAATCGTCCAAAAGCGCGGCGATGGGGCCGTCCGTCTCGGCGCAGTGCAGATCGTGGTTTTTCTTCAGATCGTCGTGCGCGTCCCACGCTTTCGGCCCCTCATTGCCGCCGCTGTAAACCTGAACGAAACGCACGCCGCGCTCGACCAGCCTGCGCGCCAGCAGGCAGCTTTTGCCAAAGTGCGCCGTGACCGGATGATCCAGCCCGTACATTCCGCGCACGCTTTCCGGCTCGCGGGCAAGGTCGGTGCATTCGGTGGCGCTGATCTGCATGCGGTAGGCCAGCTCGTAAGCGCCCAGACGCGCGGCCAGCTCGGTCTCGGCAGGGTTGGAGGCGGCGAATTCGGCGTTCCACTGCCGCAGCAGATCCAGCCGCGCTCGCTGGCGGCTGGCGCTGACACTTTTCGGCGGTGTGAGGTAGGCCACCGGCTCGCCGCTGCCGCGGAAAGGCACGCCCTGGAAGGCGGCTGGCATGAAGCCGTTGGACCAGTTCAGCGCGCCGTTGACCGGCGCGCCGAGCTTGTCGAGCAGGACGACAAAGGCGGGCAGGTTTTCGCTCTCCGAGCCGAGGCCGTAGGTCACCCACGATCCCATGCTGGGACGCCCGGCCTGGATGAAGCCTGAGTTCATCTGGAAGAGCGCGGGGCCGTGGTTGTTGCTCTCCGCATGCATGGAGCGGATCATGCACAAGCTGTCGGCATGGCGCGCGAGATTGGGGTACACCTCCGCCATGTCAATGCCGGCCTGCCCGTGTCTCGCGAAGCGGTAGGGACTTCGCATCGCCACGTTTTTGGTCTTGCCGCCCATGAAGGCGTCCTCCTTTTTCCAGACCGGGATGGCTTTGCCGTGCCACTTTGCCAGCGCGGGTTTGGGATCGAACAAATCCACATGGGAGGGCCCGCCATACATGAAAAGAAAAATCACCGACTTCGCCTTCGGCGTGAAATGCGGCGCGCGCTGCGACAAGGGGTTTGCGCCGTGCAGCAGCCCCTCACGGCCCAGCAGCGACTGCAAGGCCAGCGCGCCGAAGCCGGCGCCGGCTTTTTGCAAAATGTGGCGGCGCGTGGTGAATGAGGTCATGGAATATAGACAAACTCACTGCTGTTGAGCAGCACATGCGCGAGGTCCCGCAACGCCTCCTCCGTGCCGGCGGAAAGCGCGCGCTCGCGGATAAAAGCCAGCGCCTGCTCCAGGCGCGCCGCAGTGGGTGCGCGCGAGAGCGCGAGCATGAACAGCCGCTCGATGACACGCGGCAGGTCTTCGCGCGCTCCGGCGGCGGCGCGCCGCGCGAGATGGCCGGCCTGCTCCTCGACGAACTCGTCGTTCATCAGCACCAGCGCCTGCGTGGGCACGGTGCTGCGCTGGCGCATGGCGCAACTGTCCGTGGTTGTCGGCGCGTCGAACAGCTCCATGCTGGGCATCAGCAACTGCCGTTTCACATAAATGTAAACGCTGCGCCGCCATTCGCCGGGGCCTTCATGCGCGAGCACGGGCCACTTGTTGCGCTGGCTGGCGTCGAGCAGGTCGGCACGGATGCGTGGTTTGATGCCCGGACCGCCCATCACGGGGTTCAGATTGCCGCTGGCAGCCAGGATGCCGTCCCGGATGACCTCTGCCTCCATGCGCCGCAGGTTCATGCGCCAGAGCAGCGTGTTGGCCGGGTCCGCCGCCGCTCCTCGCGCGTGGCTGGAGCTTTGCTGCCGGTAGGCGGCGGACATGAGCATGAGTTTGTGCAGCGGCTTCAAACGCCCGCCTCCGGCCATGAAGCGCGCGGCGAGCCAGTCGAGCAAGTCGGGATGCGAAGGCGCCGCGCCGGAGAGGCCGAAGTTGCTCGGCGTGGCGACCAGGCCCGCGCCGAAGTGATGCTGCCACACGCGGTTGACCATCACACGCCAGGTGAGCGGATTTTCCGGGGAGGCGATCCACTCCGCCAGCGTCCCGCGCCGCATGGAGGTCCTGCCATTGGGCCGTTCTGGGTTCAAAGACCGCCCTCCAAGCACAGCGGGCGCCGCCGGCAAAACCTCGTCCCCCATGCTGGCGGCCAGGCCGCGCAGCATCACATGAGTGGGCGGCGCGTCGGGTTTGGTCTCAATGAGCGCCATGACCCGCGCGTCGTCACTCACCGCCTTGTCCCTGGCATCCGTGGCACCTTTGGGAAGGCCGAGACGCTCGGTCCCGGCGAAGACGGCATGGAGGCTGTAATAGTCCCTGGCGCTCAGCGGCTCGGTTTTGTGGTCGTGGCAGCGCGCGCAGCCAAGCGTGAGGCCCAGAAACACGGAAGCCGTGGTGGAGATGACATCATCCATCTGGTCCGCGCGGTATTGCGCCAGCGCCTCCGGCGTCTTGCCCATGTTGTCATCGTTGCTCGGACCATTGCGGCAAAAGCCGGTGGCGATGAGCGAGGTCTCGTCCGCTCCCTCGATTTCATCACCGGCGATTTGCTCGGCGATGAAGCGCGCGTACGGCTTGTCCTCGTTGAAGCTGCGGATGACGTAATCGCGGTATTTCCATGCGTGGGGCCGGTCCAGGTCGTTGTGAAAGCCGCTCGTGTCCGCGTAGCGCGCCAAGTCCAGCCAGTGGCGTCCCCAGCGCTCGCCATGGGCGGGACTTTCGAGCAGGCGGTCAATGAGCCGCTCATAGGCATGAAGCGAGTCGTCATTAACAAACGCCTCCACCTCATCAGGCGAGGGCGGCAGGCCGGTCAGATCAAGTGTCACGCGGCGGATCAATGCCGCGCGGTCCGCCTCCGGCGAGGGCTGCAATCCCGCAGCCTCCAGTTTGGCGAGGATGAAGCGGTCGATGTCATTTCTCAGCCATCCAGCCTGCGCCACCTCCGGCGGCCGCGGTTGCGAAAGCGGCTGAAAGGCCCAATGCGCACGTCCCGCCTCCATGCCAGGCGGTTTCGCCTGCGCGGTCAGGATGCATAGGGACAGCAGATGGAGAGGGGAGACTTTCAACCCTGTCTTCAACGTGAATGCCATCGCCCATTGTTCGCGAACTTCATCCCATCCAATCAACCCGGCGCCGGAGGGGCCGATCTCCGGGCTGGCAAGACGACGCATCTGCTGTAAAACGGGACCTCATGCGCGCTGTCATTCTGTGCTTGTGTCTCGCCTTCCACGCTTCTCTGCAGGCGCGGATGAATGTGCTTTTCATCGCCATAGACGATCTGGGGAACGCGCTGGGCTGCGACGGCGCGGCGGGGGCGCGCACGCCGAACATGGACCTGCTGGCGGCCTCGGGAGTGCGTTTTGACCGCGCTTACAACCAGATGCCGTTGTGCAATCCCGCGCGCGCGTCCCTGCTCACCGGACGCAGGCCGGATGCCGCTCAAGTTTATGATCTGGACCGGCATTTCCGCGAGGCTTTGCCGGATGTGGTGACGCTGCCGCAACTGTTCCGGCAAAACGGCTGGCTGAGCGCGCGCGCCGGCAAAATCTACCACTACGATGTGCCCAAAGGCATCGGCACCGACGGCCTGGATGACAGGCCCTCATGGGATGTTGTGGTCAATCCCAAGGGGCGCGACGCGCATGACGAGGCGCTCATCATCAATCCCACTCCGGAGAAGCCGGTCAGCGCGGCGCTGAGCTGGCTGGCCGCCGACGGGGCGGACGAGGAGCAGACGGATGGCATGATCGCCACGGAGGCAATCGCGCTGATGGAAAAACACGCGGGCCGCCCGTTCTTTCTCAGTGTGGGGTTCTTCCGTCCGCACACGCCGTTTGTCGCGCCGAAAAAGTATTTCGAAATGCATCCCCTGGAGTTCATCCGCCTGCCCGATGCGCCGGCGGATGACCGGGCGGACATCCCGGTGGCGGCATTCGCGCACAACAATCCCGTGCCTGACTATGGCCTGGACGAGCTGGCCTGCCGCAGGGCTTTGCAGGCTTACCGCGCCAGCGTGTCGTTTGTGGACGCCCAGGTGGGGCGCGTGCTCGACGCGCTGGAGCGGCTGGGGCTGGCGGAGAATACCATCGTCGTCCTGTGGAGCGACCACGGGTACCATTTGGGCGAGCATCTCGGCGTGTGGCAAAAGCGCACGCTGTTCGAGGAGGGCGCGCGCGCGCCGCTGCTCATCCGCGCGCCGGGTCGCGCGGGCAACGGCCGTGTGTGCGGGCGCGTCGTCGAGTTCGTGGACATCTATCCCACGCTGGCGGATCTGGCCGGACTCAAGCCGGCGACGCCTTTGGACGGGCGCAGCCTGGTGCCGCTGCTTGATGATCCAGCGCGCGCCTGGGATCATGGCGCTTTCACCCAGATTCTACGGCCCGCGGATGACCGCCTGCCCGCGCAGGTGATGGGCCGCACGGTGCGCACGGAGCGCTGGCGCTACACGGAGTGGAACGGCGGCAAGGAGGGCCTGGAGCTTTACGATCACGGGGATGATCCGCGGGAGTTTCGCAACCGCGCCCTGAACCCCGACGCCGAAGCCGTGGCGGCGATGGGGCGACTGCGCGCACTCTTCGAAGGGCGCGCCCGCGCCTTGCCGCCGGATTCGCCGGTGAATGCGAAAAGGCTGTGACCCCCCGCGCCGGCGCGGTCATGCGCCGCTTGCCGATCCTCCAACCCCGCCTCCAGTCAACGCGCATGTCCGCCGAATCCCCCGCCACGCTCAAAGACATCGCCCGCGCGGCGGGAGTGTCCATGATGACGGTGTCGCGCGTGCTGCGCGGAGCGCCCAGGGTTTCCGCGGAAAAGCGCGAGCTGGTGCTGGGCGAGGCGGAGCGGCTGAACTACCGTCCCGATCCGCATCTGGCGCGGATGATGCAGGCGGTGCGGGCAAGGAAGCAGAAGCGCGTGCGCGCGGTGATCGCGGTCATCCGCGAGCATGTGCCGCAGGACGGCCTGCTGAGTCCCGCCTATCAATATGTTCAGGTGGAGGACATCCGCCGGCGCGCTCACGGGCATGGCTACGCGGTGGAGGAGTTTTTTCTCGGCAGGGACGGTCTGACGCCGAAGCGGCTGCAAAAGATCCTGCACGCGCGCGGCATCGAGGCGGTGATCGTCTCGCCGCAGAGCACGCAGCTTCCGTGCTCGCGCCTGGATTACGCGCCCTTCGCGGCGGTGACTTTTGGTTATGCGATGAGCTCGCCCGCGCTGCACATGTGCGCGGGAAACATGACGCTGGGCATCCAGACGGCGGCGCGGGAGCTGGCTCTCCGGGGCTGCCGCCGGATCGGTGTGGCAGTGACGAAATGGATCGTGAACCGCTCGCAGTTCGGCTACAGCGGCGGTCTTTTTCACTGGCAGCAGGGCCTGCCGCCTGAGGAGCGCGTGCCGCTGCTGCTGTTTCCAGACAATGACATCAGCCGGGGCTTCGAACCCTTCGCCGAATGGATGCGCCGGCACAGGCCGGACGCGGTGATCTCTTTCGACGCGCATGTGCCCGGCTGGCTGAAAAGACTCGGTCTGCGCATTCCGGAGGACATCTGCTTTGTGGCGCATGACTGGACGCCGAGGATGCGCGGTTTCGCCGGCATCTACCAGCAGCGGGATCATCTGGCGGCGGCCGCGGTGGACCTGATCGTCACGCAGCTCTCCCAGCACGAGCACGGCGTGCCCGAGGTGCCGCGTCAGATCATGATCCCGCCGCGCTGGGTGGACGGGCCGAGCGTGCGTGCGCTCTCGTTGGCGTGAAGCCGGCGACGTCTCTGCGGATCAGCGCCACTTTCCAAGGCGCGGTGTTTTCTCCCGCAGCCATCCCATGGTCGCGAAAAATGGGGAAGCGGCGTCAGGCAACTGCCTGACAAAAGAAGCGCGTTCATGAACTCGCCGCATGGGCTGCGCAAAAGTATTTCAGGGTTTGCCGTGCTTTCTTCATTTCAAATGTACCGTCAAGAGTTCTCCAGTGTTGGCTTGCAGATCAGTCCGAGCGCTCGCACTCCTGGTAGCGGGGGCGGAGAAAAAAGCGCCGGCATTAGCATCTGCGCCAATACCGTCAAGGAATTGACCGCTTCTCTGAAGATAACGCATCAAGCTGAAAGTGGCTGGAGCCTTGATTCCACGGGGCCTCCAACGTGAAGCGAAGTGTTGCTAAAGGCATCGTCAGGCGTTGTTTGTGAACACGGTTCTGCCGCGCCGTTCGTGCATTGGCACGCGGCGTGTCTCTTATGCGGCCTGCTTTTGTGTGAAGCTGGGTGGTAGCTCGCGTCATCAGGATTTGTGATTCTTTTCCTGGCTTGATGAAGTTTAGAAGTCATGGCGTTTCCATGCTCCGGCACTCCATGAGTCCAGCGGGCTGGATTTGGCTTTTATGGCGATGCCGGGTTTGTTTATCTTCTGTCAACACGCCAGTTTCAGCCTCATGCGCCTGCTTTTTTCCTGCCTCGTCCTTTTTCACGCCACCGCTTTCAGCTCCGACTTCCCCGCGCCCTACAACAGCGAGCCTGGCAATCCCTCGCCGATGCCGCCGCAGGAGGCGTTGAAGGCGCTGAAGCTGCCCGAGGGCTTCAAAGCCACGCTCTTTGCGGCCGAGCCGGACGTGCAGAATCCCATCGCGATGGCTTGGGATGCGAAAGGCCGCATGTGGGTGGCGGAAAACTACACCTATGCCGAGCGCGCGAAGCGCTTCGACCTCACGCTGAAGGATCGCGTCATCATTTTGGAGGACAAGGACTGGGATGGCATCGCCGAGACGCGCAAAGTGTTCACTGAAGACGTGCAGATGCTCACCAGCGTCGAGGTCGGCCGCGGTGGCGTGTGGCTGATGTGCCCGCCACAGGTGCTATTCATCCCGGATGCGAATGGCGACGACATCCCCGACGGCCCGCCGCAGGTGGTGCTGGACGGCTTCACCGTGGCGGAGGCAAACTACCACAACTTTGCCAACGGCCTGCGCTTTGGTCCCGACGGCTGGCTCTACGGCCGCTGCGGCCACTCCTGCCCCGGCATCCTCGGCGTTCCCGGCACACCCGATGACAAACGCGTGCCGATGAAAGGCGGCATCTGGCGCTACCACCCGGAGGCAAAAGTCGTCGAAGTGCTCACGCACGGCACCACGAACCCCTGGGGGCATGATTGGGATGAAAATGGCGAGATGTTTTTCATCAACACCGTCACCGGCCATCTTTGGCACCTCATCCACGGCGCGCATCTGGTGGACACCAACACGCCGAACCCGCTCATTTATGAAAAGCTCGACACCATCGCCGACCACTACCACTACGACCGCACCGGCGCCTGGAGCGACTCGCGCGACGGCAAGGCCAACCACCTCGGCGGCGGCCATGCCCACATCGGCATGATGATCTACAAGGCGGACCAATGGCCGGAGTACTACCGCAACAAGCTCTTCACCCTCAACATGCACGGACGCCGCGCCAATGTGGAGCGTCTGCAGCGCCACGGCAGCGGCTATGTCGGCAAACACGAGCCGGATGTCTTCCTCAGCGACGATCCCTGGTTCCGCGGCATCGAAATCAGCACCGGCCCCGACGGCAGCGGCTTCATCCTCGACTGGAGCGACACCGGCGAGTGCCACGAATCCACTGGAGTGCATCGCACGAGCGGGAGGATTTTCAGAATCAGCTACGGCGTGCCGAAGAAGGTGGAGCTTTTCACGGACAAGGGGGAGCCTACCCAGGCGTTTTGGAATAGCGCCAGGCTGGACACCGATGATTTCGATGGCGATGAGCACGAAGCCACCCGTGCCATCCGCGGTCGCACGTCTTTTTGGCCGATTGACCTCATCACTGGCGAACCCCATCCCCAGGCTGTCAAAGAGCTGGTCGGTTTCGATCTCATGACCTTTCGGACTCTGCTCAAACTTGCCAAGGAAAGTCCGCACAGTCTCGTTCACCTTTCCCTCGCCAGCACGCTTCAGCGTCTGCCATTGAAGAATCGCTCCGAACTCGCCATCGAGCTGCTGAAGCACGCAAAATATGCCGATGATCCTTTCCTGCCGTACATGGTCTGGTATGGCATCAGCCCGCTGGCGAAGCGTGATCCGGCGGTGTTGGTGAAGATCGCCGGGCATTGCACCTGGCCGAAAACGCTGAAGTGGATCGCGCGCAGTCTCGCAACACAGCCAGAGTCACTGAATGCGCTGCTTTCACTCAAAAGCGGAGGCGGCTGGGTCGAGCCCGTGATTCTTCAAGGCATGACCGAGGCGTTCAAAGGCATCCGCAAGGCGTCCAAGCCCGCAAACTGGGATGAGTTTGCAACACGAGCCTTAGCCAATCTCAAAACCACCGGATCAGATGAAGCCGGGGCCAGAGAGCGACTCATCCGCGATCTCAGCATCCTCTTCGGCGACGGTCGTGCGCTAGATGATGTCAAAAAAATCGCCCTTGATGACAATGCCGATGTCACTGCTCGTGAATCTGCGCTTCAAACACTGATCGAGGCCCGTCCCGCCGATCTGCGCACGATTTGCGAGCAACTGCTCGAAACGCGTCCGCTGAATCTCACCGCCGTGCGAGGCCTTGCCTTGTTCGACGATCCGGCCATCGGCCAGAAAATCGCAAAGAACTACCGCAAGTTCAATTCCACCGCCGTCATCGACACGCTCGTCGCCCGCCCGGCCTTCGCCAAAGCGCTGCTGGCCGAAATGGCCGCAGGAAAAATCCCGCGCACCGATTTGACCGCCTTTCACGCGCGTCAGATTCGCGCCTTCAATGACGAGACGCTTTCCAAGCAGCTCGTCGAGGCCTGGGGCGAGCTACGTGAATCCGCCGCCGACAAAAAACAGCTCATCGAGAAATTCAAAACCCAGCTCACGCCCGAGACACTCGCCAAGGCGAACCTGAGCAGCGGTCGCATGCTCTTCACCGCCGTTTGTGGCGCCTGCCACGTCATGTACGGCCAGGGCGGCAAGATCGGCCCCGACCTCACCGGCAGCGGACGCGCCAACCTGGACTATCTCCTTGAAAACATCGCCGACCCAAGCGCGGTCGTCAGTGCGGACTACCGCATGAGCATCCTCACGCTCAAGGACGGCCGCATCCTCAGCGGCGTCATCGCGGAAAAAAACGAGCGCACCGTGACGCTGCGCACCCTGACCGAATCCCTGACGCTGGACCGCGCCGAGATCACGAAAACGGAAACCTCCCCCATGTCCATGATGCCGGAGGGCCTGCTGCTGGCGCTGCAGACCGATCAGGTGCGCGACTTGATCGCCTACCTCATGCACCCGGTGCAGGTGCCGCTACCGGATGGGCGGTGAAGGGACGCTTGGCAGTGGGCAATCGCATCAACCGGTGCGCCATCCCCCTCACTTCAAAAAGACCGGGGCGTATTTCACCGTCCAGTCTTCGGGGAGACGGAGGGGGCGGCCCTGAGGCATCTGGACGAGGGCGAGGGACTGGCGGCAGGTGATGAGCACGGCGTCCTCGCCGGCGCGGCGGATTTCGAAGGCCACCCAGAAGCGCACGCGCTCCAGTCGGTCGAGTCTGCCGGTGATGACGAGTTCGTCGCCGAGGGTGGCAGGCTTGCGGTAGTCTATTTCGGTGCGGACGACGACGGGATAGACCTGGGTGCGCGCCATGTCGCGCAGCTTCATGCCAAGCCTGGCCGCGAGGCGTGTGCGCGCGGTTTCGATCATGCGCAGGTAGGCGATGTTGTGGACGACGCCGCCGATGTCGGTGTCGAAAAACATGACCTCCTCGCGGGTCTCGATGGTGGGGATTTCTTCTGCGCTCATGACGGGTTTCCCTGGCCTGAAAGGCGCGCGCTGGCAAATGCGCAGGCGCATTTTTCAGCGGCTCCTGCCGAGGACGACGCGGAAGCCGAGCGCTGGGCTGCGGTGGTCCGCCGGGTGGGACGCGCGCGCTGAGGCGAGCAGCTCGTCGGCGCTGGCGCTGCGCCAGTTCCCGCCGCGCGCGGTGGCGAGCACGGCCTTGCTGCCGGCGGCGGCTTTCCTGCCGTTGTCGAAGTCGGTGTCCACCCATTCGGAGACATTCCCTGCCAGCCCGAGAATGCCGCGCTCGTTGGCGGGGAAGGCGCCCACGGGCGAGAGCTGGGGGAAGCCGTCCTCGTAGCCGGGGATGATGTTTTCCAGGTTGCCTTTCCGCATGGCGCCGATGTCGGCGAAGTTGTCGGTCTTCGGCGGCGGCGGCCAGTCAAAACCCCAGGGGTAGATGCCGCGAATGCGCCCGTTGCGCTCTGCGGGGGTGACTCCGCGCTCCAGCGGCAGACCGACGGCGCGGCTCCACTCCTCGTCGGTGGGCAGACGGTAGGTGTCGGCGGGGCCGATGAGGCCGGAGTTGCGCTCGCGCTCGGTGAGCCAGGCGCAAAAGGCGCGCGCCTCCTCGCGGTCAACGCTGACGACGGGCTGGGTGGCGCCGCGGCCGTCGGCGTCCAGGTTTCCGGGCCGGCGGCGATTGGCGGCTTTCGCGAATTCCAGGTAGTCGCGCCGGCGCGTCTCGGTGGCGGCGATCATGACGGACTCGCCCAGCGGAACGAGGCGCATGCCAAGGCTGTTGGCGGTCCACTCGCGTCCGAAGGTGACGGCCTGTCGCGTCTGCATGTCGGCGAAGAGCTCCAAAAGCTCTCCAGGGCGCACCTCGCCCTCCAGGATGACATCGGAGAAGCCCTCCTCCCGCAGGTCGTACTCGGCGCTGCCGCTGCGCACGCGCGGCAGCTCCAGCGGTGTGTAGCCAAGAAATTGCTCATGCTGAAAGACGCGCACTTTTTCCGGCATGGTGCGGATGACGACGCTGCCGTAGGACTGGCGCTCGACGCGCAAATTGAAGGCCTGCCAGTCCTGGCTCTCCTGGCTTGCGCCCTCGGTGGAGTCGCGGTCATCGGGCATGTCCTCGCTGCTGGCGCCTGTCTCGACATAATAAAAGGGTTCGACCTGGTATTGATGCTCCTGGCTGAGGTGCCCGGCGCGGCGGTCCTCCTCGGTGAGCCAGAAGCGGAAGGCCTCAGCGTCGCCGATCGGTGCGACGATGAAGTACGCGCTCTCCTTGTTCTGGCCGGCGCGCACGACGCGGCCTTCAAAGGAGCGGCCGGTGTCGTCGAGGAAGCGTTTGAAATGCTTGATCTGAACGGGTTCGGTGGTGGTGTGGCCGTTGAGCACCGGCTTGAATGTCATGCCGAGGCTGTTGGTCCAGCGCTCGCCCGGCTGGGGCAGGCGTGTGGCCTCCATCTTCACGTCAAAGCGCGCGGGCTGGGCGCGGGTGGCGATGTGCTCCAGCTCCATCTGCTTGTGGCCCGTCATGCGGAGCTGGTAGATGACGGAGACGCCCTCCTCGGGGTTGATCTCCAGGGGCGTGACGCCGAGCAATTTCTCCCCTGCAAAGACCTCCGCACCCGGCGGCTCGGTGCTGACGGTGAGCAGCGGCGTGGAGCTCTGCACGGCCACCAGGGCGCCGCCCTCGCGCACTGCCAGCCACATGCCGAAGCCGACAGCGAGCGCCAGGGTGACGACGGCGGCCGCCGCCCACTGCCACACCGCGCGGCGGGAGGGCAGGGGCTGGCCGCGCAGGTCGAGAGCCATTTCCCAAGCGCTGGAGTAGCGGTCCTTGGCGCGCGGGGCGCAGGCGCGGCAGATGACCTTGTGCAGACGCTGCCAGTCCTCGAGCTGGTCGCCCGTCTCGGTGCAGGAGGGGATGTCGGGGAAGTCCAGGCGGTCTTTGCCGGTGCTGGCCTCATAGAGGACCATGCCGAGGGAAAAGATGTCCGACTCCGGCGACCCAGGCCCCTCCGGCGCCACGAAGCCCTCCGTGCCGACGAAGCTGCGCTGCCCCATGAGCGCCACGAGGCCGATGTCCGCCAGCCGGCACTGCCCGTCTATGAAGATGAGGTTGGAAGGCTTCACATCCCTGTGAATGAGCTTGTGCTGGTGCAGGTGGTGCAGCCCCTCGGCCACATTCGCGCCAAGTTTCAGGCAGTCCCCCGCCTTGAGCCGTTTCTGCCTGCGCATTTGCAGGCCGAGGATGTGCGGCTTGTAGGTCTCCGCCTTGATGTCGCGCCCGCGCTCCAGGTCGTCGGCGAGCTCCATCACATAATAATAAAAGCCCTGCTCGTCACTGCGTCCGACCTGGAGGATGGGCACAAGGCCGGGATGCTTGCGTGAGACGGGATCGTAATGCTTGATGGCCTCGAACTCGCGCTCGAAGGAGTCCGCGTGGTCATAGTCCTCCCGCCACACGACCTTCACCGCGCGCAACGCGCCGGTGACGCTGCGCGCCATCCACACTTCCCCATACGCCCCGCGCCCGATCATGCGCAGGGTCTCATGGTCGCGGATTTCCGGCGGTGTGCGGCTGGGGTCGGACATTGGCGCGGATTATCCGGCAGTCTGACGCGCGGTTCAAGACGGGAAAATGAGGGCGTTGTGGGATCCAGGCCAGCCCAGAGGCGATGGGCAATGGGCAATCGGTCCGATTTTTGATTTTTCAAGTTTCTCCCCCGCTCAACGCGCGCCATTCGTCCCCTCCGTCCATGCCCATCTCCGACGACCTCCGCGATCTCTACCAGCAAGTCATCCTCGACCACTCGCGCCATCCGCGCAATTACGGCGAGCTGGCCGGGGACTGCGCTCACGCGCATGGCGACAACCCCTCCTGCGGCGACGAGGTGGACCTGTGGGTGCGCTTTTCTCCCGATGGCAGCATTGAGGACATCAAGTTCAGCGGCCAGGGCTGCGCCATCAGCCAGGCCAGCGCCTCCATGATGACCGTGAAGGTCAAGGGTGTGACGAAAGAGAAGGCGGCGGCCATGATCGAGGACTTCCGCCATGTCGTCACGGGCGAGGGCGCGGTGCGTGACGAGGACGCCCTGGGCGAGCTGCAACTGCTCGAAGGCGTGCAAAAATTCCCCCAGCGCGTGAAGTGCGCCATGCTGGCCTGGCGGGCGCTGGAGCAGGCGCTGGCGGGCGCGCGGGTCAATCCGGAATGGGGTCGCCGCGTTTGACGGGGGCGCCTTCCCAGATGGCGGTGTCCGTTTCCTTGTCGTAGGTGAGCACGCGGCTGGCGCTGTTCGGAGCGGGTGGCAGGTCCACCTTGGGCAGCCATTTTTTGTGCCCGGCGATGACGGCGGCGTGCTCGGGTTTGCCTGCGAGATTATGCCATTCGCGAGGGTCGGCCTGCATGTCGTAGAGCTCCTCGCTGCCGTCGGCGTATTGGATGTAGCGCCAGCGCTCGCTGCGGATGCCGTGGTTGCCCTGGTTGTGGCTGGTGATGGCGGGACGTTCGCGCCGGGTGGAGGCGTCCTTGAGCTGGGGTGCGAGGCTGAGGCCCTCCAGGTCGTCGCGCTCGGGGACGCCGGCGAGTTCGACGAGCGTTGGGTATATGTCGAGCAACTCGGCGGGCTGGGTGCAGCGCTGGCCGGCGGAGACGCCGGGGCCGGCGAAGATGAGCGGGACTTTGGTGCCGCGGTCCCAGAGGGTGTTTTTGCCGGTGATGGCTTTTTCCCCCAGATGCCAGCCGTGGTCACCCCAGACGACGACGATGGTGTTGTCGGCGATGCCGGCCTCGTCGAGCGCGCCGAGCAGGCGGCCGATCTGCGCGTCCACGAAGCTGGTGCAGGCCAGGTAGCTGCGCACGAGGTTGCGCCATTGGTTGTTTTCCTTCACCCACTTGAGGCGCGGTTCGGGCAGGTTCCAGTGGATGTACCAGGAAAAGCGGGGCGTGTCGTCACGGTCGCCCTCCAGGGTCTTCGGCAGCACGCTGTCGTCGTCGGGATAAAGATCGAACCACTTCTGGGTGGCGTAGCAGGGGACATGGGGAAGGAAGAACCCGGCGGCGAGAAAGAAGGGCTGGTCCTTGGGCGCGTTTTTGATTTGCTCGACGGTCCACGAGGCCACTTGATAGTCGCCCTTCTGCGTGTCGTCATTGTCCAGCGGCCAAACTCCCCAATCCATCAGTGGATGGTCACCCATCGGTGTTGGAGGGATGAGTTTTTTCGGCGGCTTCGTGCCCACGCCGCCATAGGGCGCGGAGACTTGGAATTCGGGTGGTCCCTGGTCGCCGCCCCTGGCCTTTGCCTTTGGTCCCGCGCCGCGCCCGCCGGTGCCGCCGTGGTAGATTTTGCCCGTTGCGGCAGTGCGGTAGCCGTTGTTGGCAAAGTGCTGCGGCAGGGCCACCCGGTCCTTCCACTCGGGCAGGGTGCGGAACCAGGGGGCGAGTCCGTAGATGCCGGTGGTGGTGGGGCGCAGGCCCAGCAGCAGGCTGGTGCGGGAGGGGTTGCAGAGCGGGGCGTTGCAGTGCGCGTTGAGGAAGGTGGTGCCGCGCGCGGCCAGCTTGTCGAGGTTCGGTGTTTTCGCCAGGGGGTGGCCGCCGAGATGGCCGATCCAGTCGTTTTGATCATCAATGGCGATGAAGAGGACGTTGGGCCGTTTTTCCTGCGCCAAGAGGGAGCAGGAGAAGGCCAGGGCGGCGGCGAGGAGAGATGCGGCAAGTTTCATGAAAAAGAACCGGTGGCAGGCGCAAAGGAACGATGCCGCGGACGGCGGCTTTCATCCGCCGGCGCGAGCGCTGTTTTTGCCTCGGCGGGAATTCCTGCTGAAAGATCCCGGCTCATGCCGTTTAATGGCGCGATGAAAATCCACCTCCTTCTTTTGCCGCTCCTGTTTTGCAGCCTCTCCACACTCACCGGCGCTGAGGAAAAGCCGGTGGACGCGCCCGCCGCGGAATCCAAAAAGGACGAACCCGCCGACCCGCTGGCCGGACTCAAGGCGGAGACAGCGCGTCTCGAAGCCGAGAGGAGCAAGATCACCGCGCAGCTCGCCCTGGAGCAGGCGCGGCTGGACGAAAAGCTGGCCGGGCAAAAACGCGCGGTCGCGGAGATCCAGGCGCAGATGGAGGATTTAAAGACGCGCATGGACCTGGCTGAAATCAAGCGCCGCAGTGCTGATGATCCCGATCTGCTGGAATTGCGCCGCAAGAGCGAGCGCCTCGTGATCGAGGCTGTGATCGCGAAGAACGAGGTCGAACTGCAAAGTTTCGAGATGCGCAAAAAGGAGAACGAGGTGCGCGCCAGGACGAACGAGATCACGCTCCAGATCGAGCTCCAGCAAAAGGAGGCCGAGGCGCGCACTCACGCCGTCGGCAAGGCGCCCGAGTATCTCAAGGACCCGCACCAGGGTGGCAAGCTGGTCATATCAGACCGCCGCATTGCGCTCAATGGCGTCATCACCGCCAAGACCGCGGACCACATCGCCGACCGCATCGCCTACTTCAACAACCGCGACTCGGAGGCGCCCATCTTCATTGTCATAGACGACTGCCCCGGCGGCAGTGTCATGGCGGGCTACAAGATCATCAAAGCCATGCACGGCTCCAAAGCGCCCGTCCATACCGTGGTGAAGTCCTTCGCCGCCAGCATGGCCGCCTGCATCACCACCGTCTCCAAAAAATCCTTTGCCTATCCCAACGCCATCCTGCTTCACCACCAGCTCTCCGTGGGCGTCGCCGGAAACCTCACCCAGCACCGGGAAAATGTGAAGCAGCTTGAGGAATGGTGGCGTCGTCTCGCCGACCCGGTGGCGGAAAAGATGGGGCTGACCCGGGAGGAGTTCATCGCCCGCATGTATCAGGAGGCGTCCACCGGGGATTGGAGCGAGTTCGCCGACAACGCGCGCAAACTCAAGTGGGTGGACGAGATCGTCGAAGACATTGAGGAGACCTCCCTGCTGCGCCACCCCGACAGCCAGCAGGCCGCCTCGACCACCAGCGCCCCGCGCCTGCCCGGCATGCCGCCGCAGACGGAGATCATCGAGTCGAACGACGAGCGCGGCAAACCCATCGCCCTGCTGCCAAGACTGAATCCCCTCGACGCCTACTGGCTGTACAATCCGGATGGTTTCTACCGGTTGCAGTGACGCGCGTCCGGCATGGGGAGCATGAGATGTGGAAGCGCCGGTTTTCCAGGTCGGGTGAGCTACTCCCGCATCTTGTCCGCAAACAAGTCCACAGCCGTGACAATCGAGCTCAACATGCGCTTGAAAACGTCTTCAAAATCCTCCGGGATGGCGACGAATGACTCCGCTGTGACCCAGACGTTGTCGCCCTTGGTGTAAATCTTGGCCATTTTGGTCTCCTGATTTGTCTCATCAGCGGCCGCGAGAACCTTCCTGCGCTCCACGGAGCTCTCAATCGGCCAGATGTTGGGAAGGGCGATCATGAAGAACTCCGAGTCCTTATCGTGAACATCAATGAAGTAGGTTTTGCCTTCGTGTTTGAAAACCACGTCGCCATCACCATCCACTTCGGGTTGATAACCCTCTTTTTTCAAGAACCTGGTGTACATTGCCCTCAGTTCTTCGCCGCTTTTGGCATCCACTTCGAGCGGAAGCACGGCTTGCATGAAGATCAAAGCGGCGAGAACCCGGGAGGATGAGATGAAAAGATTCATGGCACCGCCACGCTTGTCCATGCAGGTGCGGGGTCAAAGGGAAATCTGAAAAACTTGCGTGTGCCGAGGGCATTTGTCTGTTCCAGCGAGACAAGGCATCGTGGCGCGCCTTCGCAGGGCGCGGCATATTCCCGCAAGATCAATGAACCGGGATGGGTTATCAGCGATCATGCCCAAGCTCCTGCCGCGTCTCATTCTTTACACCTGCGTCTTTGCCGCATTCAGTCAGGTCAAGTTTCCCGCCGCACCGCCGAATGTGGTGATCCTGTTTGCCGATGATCTTGGATACGGCGATCTCGGCTGCCAGGGATCGCCGGTGATCCGCACCCCGAACCTGGACCGCATGGCTGCGGAGGGGCTGAGATTCACGGATTTTTACTCCGCGGCGGAGGTTTGCACACCGAGCCGCGCGGCGCTCCTGACCGGGCGCTACCCCATCCGCAGCGGCATGTGCGAGACACCGGGGGCGCGCAGGGTTTTGTTTGCGAACTCCAAGGGCGGGCTGCCGCAGTCGGAGGTGACACTGGCGCGCGCGCTCAAGGCGCGCGGCTATGCCACGGCGCATGTGGGCAAGTGGCACCTCGGCATTCATGAGGGAGGACGTCCGCTGGACCACGGGTTCGACAGCAGCTTCGGTCTGCCATACTCGAATGACATGGACGGGCGCCCCGGCCTGCCGAAAGGCTCCAGCGGCTCGCCGAATCCACCGCAGGACGGATGGAATGTGGCGCTGATGCGCGATGGCAAAGTGGTCGAGCAGCCGGCGGACCAGACGACGCTGACCCGCCGCTACACGGAGGAGGCGGTCAAATTCATCACGGAGAAGAAGGGCGGCCCATTTTTCCTCTATCTGGCGCACACCTTCCCGCATGTGCCCATGTTCGCCTCACCGCAATTCAAAGGCAGGAGCCGGGCGGGCATTTACGGGGACGCGGTCGAGGAACTTGACTGGAGCACGGGACAAATCCTCGACGCTTTGAGAAAAGAGGGGCTGGCGGGGAACACGCTGGTCTTTTTTACCAGTGACAACGGCCCCTGGCTCATCATGGGCAGCCAGGGCGGCAGCGCGGGTCTGCTCAAAGACGGGAAGGGCAGCACCTGGGAGGGCGGGATGCGCGTGCCGGGCATCGCGTGGATGCCCGGGCGCGTCCAGCCGGGCGTGACCAGCGCTGTGGCGCACATGATGGACCTGTTCCCCACCGCGCTGGCTCTGGCGGGCGTGGAAAGGCCCGCTGGTGTCACTCTCGACGGTGTTGATCTGGCTCCCATGCTGTTTGCCGGGCGTTCATTGCCGGAGCGGCCCTTCTTCTATTACCGCGGCGATCAAATCTTCGCCTGCCGGCTGGGGGAATGGAAAGCGCACTTCAAGACGCAGACCGGCTATGGCCAGCCGAAAGCGGAGGCGCATGAGAGGCCGCTGCTGTTCCACCTGGGGCTGGACCCTTCGGAAAAGCGGGACATGGCTGCGACTCATCCCGATGTCATCGCCCGCATCCAGGACGCTGTGCGGACGCATCAGGCGGCCATGACACCGGGCGCGCCGCAGTTGCAGTGAGGCCCCCCGGGCGCCGCGTGGCGAGGCGCCGGGATAGCGTCACCAATTCTTGATCCACTTCTCGCTGGCCTGCCTGAGAGGGCCTCCTGCATTGGATTCGATGGATGTGGACATCGTGTTTTCCTCGTCCTCGCCATAGGACCAGAGATCATAATGGGTGTTGATGGTGGTCGGGTTCGCGCCCGCGCCCCCGGTGAGGTTCTGGGGTAGCGCTTTGACGTACTGGATGGGCTTGCTGAAGCCGTCTATGAGGAAAAAGCGGCCTTCCAGTTCGCGCCAGATGTCCTTGGGCATGTCGGTGATCATCGTGTTTCTCGACTCGTCAGCTTCGACCTGGCCGTTGGACTGGGGATTGCCGGCGTTGGCGGGGGTCACGGCTATTTTGATGGCGTCATAGCCGTCGCCGCTCATGGCCTGGTAGAGCATGGACGCGCCGGAGACGGTGTAGGTTTTGTCCTGGATGGAGATCGTGTCACCAGGGCTGGCCGGTTCGGGGTACTCTCCGAACTCGGTGTTGTAGCGCTCCAGGCCGCTCTGCACGGCCTTGATGGTGGCGGCGGTCTTGCTGCGGTTGGCAAAGCGCTGCGCATAGGTGAAGCCGCCGATGGTGAGGCCAAAAAGCAGCGCGATGATGGTGATGACGATGAGCAGCTCGATCAGGGTGAAGCCTGCCCGGCTGTGTTTCAGCATGGGGGTTTTCATGGTTGGCGGGGGTGGCGGTTTTTAAAACGCTCCGGGATCAGCCCCCGGCGCTGAGGCCCTTGATGACCTCGATGAGCGGGAGGAAAAGCGCCATGACGATGACACCGACCACGAGCGCGAGCAGCACGATCATGAGCGGTTCGAGCATGGAGGTGAGGGCGGAGACGGAGTTGTCCACCTCGTCCTCGTACACATCCGCGATCTTGAGCAGCATCTCGGGGAGCTGGCCGGTTTCCTCGCCCACGTCCACCATGGAAATGACCATGGGCGGGAAGACATTGCTGGCCTCCAGCGGGCCGACCATGGACTCGCCCTCTTTGACGGCGTCGTGAACCTTGGTGATGGCTTCGGAGACAACGGTGTTGCCGGCGGTCTCGCGGGTGATGTTCAGGGCCTGGAGGATGGGCACACCAGAGGTGACGAGTGTGCCGAGGGTGCGAGTAAAGCGGGAGATGGCGGTCTTGCGCTGCACATCACCGAAGAGCGGCAGCTTGAGCTTCATTGAGTCAATGGAGCGCCTTCCGCCGGGGGTGGAGGCGAACATTTTCCATACGACGACAACGACCACAATGCCGAGGCCGAGCCAGAGCACATTGTCACCCATCCACCGGCTGAACCCGATGACCCACTTGGTGAGTTCGGGCAGCTTGTTTTTATCTCCCAGCATGTCCTCGAAAATCTTTTCGAAGCGAGGGACGATGACCAGCATAAGGAAGACCATGATGGCCAGGGCGATGAACATGACGATGATGGGGTACACCATCGCTGCGACGACCTTGTTCTTGAGCTTCTGGGCCTTTTCCTGGTATTCGGCGAGGCGGTTGAGCACGATTTCGAGCACGCCGCCGAGCTCGCCGGCCTTGACCATGTTGATGTAGAGCTTGTTGAAGATCTTCGGGTACTGCGAGAGCGTCTCGGAGAAGGTGCTTCCGGTCTGCACGTTGTCGGCGATGGTGCTGACCGTGCTCTTCATGACGGGGTTCGGCTCCTGGCGGCTGAGCACAGTCAGGCCGCGCAGCAGGGGCAGGCCGGAGTCAATGAGCGTGGCGAGCTGCCGGGTGAAGATCATCAAGGTCTTGGGCTTGACCTTGGCATTGGCTCCGGCTTTGACGGCGGTCTTGCCCTTGGATTTGGCGGCGGTGGTTTTGGCGGCTTTTTTGACCGCCGCGTCGCCTCTGCCCTCCTGTGCCACCTGGGTGGGGTAGAGCTGGCTTTGGCGCAGAAGGTTGACGGCTTCAGCCTCGTTGGCGGCGTCGAGTTCGCCTGTGACTTCTTGACCGTTTTGATCGAGGGCGATGTATAGGAACTTCGGCATAAAGGGGATGGCGGAGCGGAATTCTAAAACAAATGCAGATTACCGGGGTGTGGCGGAAAATGTCCAATAAATAAATGGTGTCGGAACTGACAAAATTGGCGGGAGGCGCACGCGTCAGGTGTATTTGAGAACCTCCTCAATGGTGGTCTCGCCCTCGTAGATGTTGCGCAGGCCGTCCTCGCGCAGGGTCTGCATGCCAAGTTCGATGGCCTTTTGCTTGAGCACGAGGGTGGGGGCCTTCTGGGTGATGAGTTCGCGGATGGGATCCGTCACGTCGAGCAGCTCATAGATGCCTTTGCGGCCCTTGTATCCGCTGCCGCCGCACTTGTCGCAGCCGTTGCCGGTGTAGAAGTGCTTGCCGCCGATGTCGTCGGCGGAGAGGTTGAGCTGGTTGAGGATGGACTGGCTCGGCTCGTAGGGGGCGCGGCAGTTTTTGCAGATGGTGCGCAGCAGGCGCTGGGCGAGCACGCCCTCAAGAGTGGCTGCGACGAGGAAGGGCTCCACGCCCATGTCCACGAGGCGGGTGACGGCGCCGGCGGCGTCGTTGGTGTGGAGGGTGCTGAGCACAAGGTGCCCTGTGAGGGAGGCCTGGATGGCGATCTGCGCGGTCTCCTTGTCGCGCATCTCGCCGACCATGATGCGGTCGGGATCCTGGCGGAGGAAGGCGCGCAGGGCGCGGGCGAAGGTGAGGCCGACGGCGTCGTTGACCGGCACCTGCATGATGCCGTCGAGCTCGTATTCCACGGGGTCCTCGGCGGTGAGCAGCTTGCTGTCCACGGTGTTGATCTTGCGCAGGCAGGCGTAGAGGGTGGTGGTCTTGCCCGCGCCGGTGGGGCCGGTGACGATGAAGATGCCGTTGGGCTTTTCGATGGTGTCCTCAATGTAGTCGCGCAAAGGCCCGGGCATGCCGAGGTCGGTGAGCTCGAGCTGGATGGAGGAGCGGTCAAGCACGCGCAGCACCACGGACTCGCCGTGCTGGGTGGGCAGGGAGCTGACGCGCATGTCCACCGCCTTGCCGTTGACCACCGTCATGATGCGCCCGTCCTGGGGGATGCGGCGCTCGGCGATGTTCATGTTGGACATGACCTTGATGCGGGAGATGACGCTGGTGGCCAGGTGGACGGGCGGCGGGGCCATCTCGTAGAGCGCGCCGTCCACGCGGTAGCGGATTTTGAATTCGTGCTCGAAGGGCTCGAAGTGGATGTCGGAGGCTCGCTCCTTGATGGCCTGGGTCATGACCAGGTCCACGAACTTGACAATGGGCGCGGAGTTGGCCTCAACTTCGGGGGCGTTTTTGCCGGCGTCCTTGAGGCCGCCGAAGATCTCGTCAATGTTCGGAGCGCTGGTGCCGTAGTGCTTGTCTATGAGATCCTGCACCTGGCTGCGGCGGGCCACGACGGGGACGATGATCTTGTCGAGACCGAAGCGCAGGTCCTCGACGAGCTGGGGGTTGAGCGGGTCGGTGAAGGCCACATGCAGGCCGCGCCCGTCGAGGGTGACGGGGAAGGCGCCGTAAAGGCGGGCCATGCCGCCGGGGATGAGGTTGACCACGGAGGGGGCGGGCTCGAAGGAGGCGAGGTCGAAGTGCTCCGCGCCCAGCTCCTCGGCGACGAGCGACCAGAAGACATCCTCGTTGGGGAAGATCTCATAGTCGAGCAGGGCCTGGAGGATGTCCTTGCCGTTCTGCACCACATCCTGCGTCAAATCATAAGCCTGGCCGCTGTCTATCACTCCGCGTGCCTCCAGCATGTCCACCACGTTTTGGGCTGTCATAGCGTCTGTCTTTGTCTTGGGTTCTCGGGTTCAGGGTTCTGCGGCGGCTCATTCGGCGTCGGCCATGGTGGCCTCGATGACCTCGCCGGCCGTGGTCATGCCGGCCATGACCTTGCGGATGCCGTCCTCGCGCAGGGTTCTCATGCCCAGCTCGCGGGCGCGCTTGCGCAGTTGCGGGGTGGTGAGCTGCATGTTGACCATGTTGCGCACCTCGTCGTCCACCTTGAAGATTTCGGCGATGACCATGCGGCCTTTGAAGCCGGCCCCGCGGCACTTGTTGCAGCCTTTGGGGCCCATGATGTTCGCGCTGTAAAGCTGGCTGGCCTCCAGGCCCAGGTGGCGCATCTCGCGCTCGTTGAGGCTGGTCGGCTCCTTGCAGGTTCCGCACAGCTTGCGCACCAGGCGCTGGGCCAGGATGCCGCGCACGGCGGAGGCGATGAGGAAGGGCTTGACGCCGATGTCGGCGAGGCGGGCGATGGAGCTGGGCGCGTCGTTGGTGTGCAGGGTGGAGAAGACCAGGTGCCCTGTGAGGGAGGCGTTGATGGCGATGGAGGCGGTCTCCAGGTCGCGAATCTCACCGATCATGATGATGTTGGGCGCCTGGCGCAGGATGGCTTTGAGGGCGGCGCCGAAGGTCATGCCCACATCCTCCTTGACCATGACCTGGTTGATGCCGGCCAGCTCGTATTCCACGGGGTCCTCCACGGTGATGATCTTGCGGTCGGGCCTGTTGATGAAGTTGAGGCAGGCGTAAAGCGTGGTGGTTTTCCCGGACCCTGTCGGCCCGGTGACCAGCACGATGCCGTCGGGCAGGGTGATGAGTTTTTCAAAAGTGTCCTGGTCGTCGGAGAGGAAGCCGAGGTCGGAGAGTCCGAGGCGCAGGCTGCTCTTGTCCAGCACGCGCATGACCACGCTCTCGCCGTTGTTGGTGGGGATGATGGAGACGCGCATGTCCAGCTCCTTTTCCTGGAAGGCCATCTGGATGCGCCCGTCCTGCGGCACGCGCTTCTCGTCCACGCTCATGGTGCCGCACATGATCTTCACGCGGGCGATGATGGCGGAGTGCAGGCGTTTGGGGTGGTGCTCCACATCGTGCAGGACGCCGTCAATGCGCAGGCGCACGCGGATGTCCTTTTCCAAAGGTTCGATGTGGATGTCGGACGCGCCGTTTTTGAAGGCCTCCAGCAGGATGTTGTTCACCAGCTTGATGACAGGCGCGTCGTCGCTCTTCATGCCGCCCGCGGCGGCGCTGGAGGCGTCGGTGACGAACTCGTTCCCGTACACGTTGAGCTGCAGCGCGCTGATCAGCGCGGGCGTGGAGCAGAAGTATTCGAGGTCCGGCTGGATGACGTGGGGCAGGGCGTCGAGCGTCTCGAAGTCATAGGGGTCCGACACGGCGATCTGCATGGCCGGGCCGTTCATGCCCACGGGCACGATCTTGTACTTCCGCGCCACCTCCATTGGCACCAGGGTTTTGAGCTGCGGACTGGCGGCGAAGCCGTGCAGGTCTATGAATTCCATGCCGGAGTTCACCGCCACGGTCTGCGCCACCTGCTCGTCGCTGACGACGCCGGTTTTGATCAGGCCCTCCAGGGTGCTCTCGTTCGGTTTCTTGGTGGTCTTGACCTTCTGAAGGTCGCTTTCCATGACCAGCCCTGCTTCGGTGAGCAGTTCCAGGAGATACTCTTCGTTCGAATACATGCGCGCGTTTTGCCTGATTTATTGGGATGAATTTCGGACACTACGGGGTTCCCGGCGCTAGTGTCAATCATCCCCGCTGCAAAGTTGCGAGAAAGTTTTCTTCCCCGGCACGCTCCGTTCGCCTGGCCGCATTCTCTTGACGCATGACAAACGCGCCCTTCTTGCCACGTTCGCTATCTCCACTCCGCCCCTGCCATGATCCGCCATCTTCTTTCCACTCTCGTCCTTCTTTCCCCGTTCGCCGCCCCAGCCCATCGCCTGGGGGCTCATGAGGCGGGCGCGCAGATGGCCCAGGTGGCCGCAGTGTTCCTCGCCTCGCTTTCACCGGAGCAGAAGACGCGCGCCACTTTCGCCTTCGAGGACGCGGAGCGCGTCAACTGGCACTTCATCCCGCGCGAGCGCAACGGCCTGCCCATGAAGGACATGACGCCCCAGCAGCGGCTGCTGGCGCACGCGCTGATGAACACGGGCCTGGGCTTTCGCGGCTCCGCGAAGGCGGCCACGATCATGAGCCTGGAGGAGGTGCTTTACCAGATCGAGGGCGCGGACGAGTCCAAGCGCGCGGCGGTGCGCGAGCGGCGCGATCCGGAGAAGTACTTCGTCAGCATCTTCGGCACGCCGGATGTGAAGGGCGCCTGGGGCTGGCGCATCGAGGGCCACCACCTGTCGCTGAATTTCACCATCAAAGACGGCCGGCTCCTGCGCGCCACGCCCGCCTTCATGGGCAGCAACCCCGGCGAGCTGCGCCAGGGGCCGCTGACAGGATTGCGCGTGCTGGGCAGGGAGGAAGACCTGGGCCGCGAACTGGTGAAGTCGCTCACCGGGGAGCAATTCCAAAAAGCCGTGGTGGCGGATGTGGCGCCGAAGGAAATGCTCACCGCCGCCGAGCAGCGCGTGGACCCGCTGAAGCCGGACGGCCTCAGCGCGGCGGAGATGACTGACGCGCAAAAGGCCAAGCTCAACGAGATCATCCAGGAGTATCTGGGCCGCGTGCGCCCGGAGATCGCCCAGGAGACGTGGGATGAGATCGGCAAAAACGGCCCTGTCTTTTTCGGCTGGGCCGGCGGCAGGGAGCGCGGGGAGCCGCACTATTACCGCGTGCAGGGCGCGACCTTCCTCATTGAGTACGACAATGTGCAGGGCGAGGCCAACCACCCGCACAGCGTCTTCCGCAGCTTCGACGGTGACTTCGGCCGCGACCTGCTGGGCGAGCACCACCGCGAGCAGCACGGCAAGAAGTGAAGCGGCAGGAACTGATGCCCGCCCATGCTCCGGCACGCCCTTTTTGCAGCGCTCCTGCCGCTGGCCGCCGCTGCCGCGCCGGAGATCCCGCTGGCGCACGGCCCGCACCGGGACCTGGCGCTCCAGGCGCTGCCTGACTCGACCCTGGAGATCAGGCTCGGCGGCGGCCACCCGCACTTCTGGACAGCCGTCGTACCCGCCGGCTATGACCCCGCCCGGCAAAGCATCCTGGCGCTGGACTACTTCGCCCCCTCCGGACTCGAATCCGTGGTGCTGCGCTACCGCGCCCAGGGGGGGGACATGGTCGTGGCCGAGGCGCGCCAGACCGGCATCGCCGAGGCGTGGCAGCCGCTCGTTTTTGACCTCTCCCGGCTCGACCCACCACCCGCCGCCGGCCACCCGGAGATGCGTTTCCATTTCGCCCTCAATGGCGCGGCGGAGAGCCTCCTGCGCTTGCGCCATCTGCGCTTGCGCGCCCCCACCGCCGCAGAGGCGCGCCTGGCTGCGGAGCGGGATCAAACGCTGGCCGCGCGCGAGGCGGACGCCGCCGCCATCCTCGCCGACCTGCGCGCCGAGCGCCCCGCGCGCATCGAGACCGTGCATGTCGGCGCGCGGGTCATCACGCTCGCCGGCAGCGCGCCCGCGCCCGCGCGGCTGGTGCCCATCCCGCCAGAGACGCCCTCCCACCAGGCTGGCGCTGGCGTGGTGGAGGTCGAGGTCCAGCCCGGCCCCGGCGGACGCTTCCGCGTCGAGGTGCCGCGTCTCTCTGCTGGCTCACCACGCGATCGCGCCGTGTGGCGCTGGCGGCTGGCGGACGCGGACGGGCGCTGGCTTTCCGCCGCCGCTTGGCCCGGCGTGATCGGACCCGCCGTGGCGCGCGCGCTGCCGCGCCTTGAGGCGCCGCACCAGAAAGGCATCGGCGTGCCGCCGCTGAGTGACGCCGGGCATGAGATCTTCGATCTCGGCATCCGCCACGCCACCGTCAACATCGTGGTCAGCAGCCTCCTGCGCGCCGCGCCCGCGCCCGGCTGGGAGCCCTGGGAGTTCGAGGGGCGCGTCTATTATAAAAATGAGCGCGCGCTTCTGGGGCACGATACCACCCTGCGCCTGCTCGCGGAAAAGCAGGTCATCGCCAGCGCCATCCTGCTCGTCTCCAACGGGCGCGCCGCGGATGGCGCGCCGCGCAGCCCCATGGTGCATCCCGAGGCCGAGCCGCGCGGCATTTACTCCATCCCCAATCTCTCCGCCGAGACCCCGGCGCGCTTGTATCGCGCCGTGCTGCATCTCATGGCCGAGCGCTGGTCGCGCGAGGACGGCGCCCATGGTCGCGTGACCAACTGGATCCTGCACAACGAGGTGGACCAGGCCGCCACCTGGACCAACATGGGCGCGCAGCCCCTGGCCCGCTATCTGGAGACCCTCATGCGCTCCGCCCGGCTCACCCACCACACGGCGCGGCTTTTTGATCCCCACGCGCGCGTCTTCATCTCGCTGACCCACCACTGGACGCGCAAGAGCGGCGGCGCCGGCACCTACATCGTGCGCGACATGCTGGAGATGTTCGCGGAGATGGCGCGCGCGGAGGGTGACTTCGAGTGGGGCGTGGCTTATCACCCCTATCCGCAGGATTTGCGCAACCCCGACGCCTGGAAGGACGAGGGCCTCACCCACGACTTCGACACGCCGCTCATCACTCCGCGCAACATCGCCGTGCTGCCCGCCTTCCTCGACCAGCCGCGCTTTCACTTCCAGGGCGCGCCGCGCGGCATCCTGCTCTCCGAGCAGGGCTTCAACACACCCACGCTCAGCGAGGCCGACCAGCGCCGCCAGGTGGCGGGCCTTATTTACATGTTCCGGCAAATCCGCCCGCTCAAGGCCGTCGAGGCCTTCCATCTGCACCGCTACCATGACATGCCGGAGCAGGAGGGCGGCCTGCGCCTCGGCATCATCACCGAGACCGGCGCGCACAAGCTCGGCTGGGAGGCTTACAAGGCCATCGGCACGGAGCGGGAGGTGGAGTTTGGCAAACTCGCCGACGAGGTGATGGGCGCGCCGTGAGCGGCGGCGGGGCGGGGGATTTGATTCGCGGCCCCGGCGGGAATGCAGTCAGCATGTTTCATGCGCGCGCCCTCATCCACTCATGCCAGCATGAGACGAAGCCCCTGGCGAAGTCCTGCGGGCGCGCGGCCACCCAGTCGCTGATGACTTCGGGTGCGAACCACTCGCCGCAGGCGATCTCCTCCGGCGGGCAGCGCATCGGGCCGTTGTGGCGGGCGATGCGCAGCTCGACGAATTCGAAGTCCGTGTGCGCGCCGGCGGGCAGCAGCGCGGCCAGCTCGGTGTCGTGGATTTCGATGCCATTCTCCTCGCGCACCTCGCGGATGGCGCAGGCGGCGTAGCTCTCCCCGGCGTCGAGATGCCCGGCGGCGCTGCTGTCCCATTTCAAGGGCGAGACATCCTTTAAATGGGAGCGCTTTTGCAGGAAGACCTCCCCGCGCGAGTTGATGACAAAGACATGCACCGCGCGGTGAAGGAGACCGCGCGCGTGGACCTCGCCGCGGGTGAGCTGGCCGGTGACCTCGTTGCGCTCGTTGACCACGTCGAACATCTCGGTGGCCTTCTGCCCGGCGTCCGCCTCCAGCCGCTGCTCATACCAGCGGCAAAGGCGCACCCACTCCTCCAGGGAGAGCTCCTCGGCGCGCATCGTCACCGGTTTGTCCAGCGCCCCGGCCAGGGCCTGCCAGCCTTCGGGCGGCTCGGGGAGCAGGTTTTTCATCTGCTTGCGCCGCTGGCCGAAGCCGAGACGCACGAGCCGGTCGAAGAGCCGGCGGTCGCACACCGGCAGTGTGGCGGGATCCCGCGGAGTGAGTCGGATGACGGCGCTGTCCACTTTCGGGCGCGGCTGGAAGACCTCCGGCGGCACGACGCGCAGAAACTCGACGTCCCAGTCCCGCTGGACGAGCACCGAGACCGCGCCGCAGCCGTCCTGACCGGCGCGCGCGGCGATGCGCTGGCACACCTCTTTTTGCAGCATGAAGACCGCGCGCGTCACCGGCGTGGGCGGCGTCAGCATCATCTTCAAAATCTCGCCCCCGACCGAGTAGGGCAGGTTGCCGATCACGCGCACATCACCGTGGCGGTACCAGGGCCGCATGTCCACGCGGGCGGCGTCCGCGTGCAGCACGGTCACATCCGCGCGTCCGGCGAAGCGCCCGGCGAGCCGGGGCGCCAGTGAGTCGTCCTTTTCAATGAGCAGCAGATGCCGCGCGCGGCCCTCCAGGTGCCCGGTCATGGCGCCGAGTCCGGGGCCGGGCTCGACGAGAAAAGCGGCGTCATCCGGCTCGATCTGGTCGGCGATCCAGCGCGCCAACTGAGGGTCCACGAGGAAATTCTGCCCCATGCTTTTGCGCGGGCTGACATCGTTGCCGCTGATGATCCGTTTTGGATTTTTGGAGGGTTTCTGCGGGTTCATTCGAAGTTCATAGTGGCACGCATGGAATGGTTGTCTGCCGGTGAAATCCCAAAAAAACACGGGCTCCGCAGGCCTTTCCGCCCCCCCGCTTCCGAGCCGCGTGTTCTTTCAAAGTCGCCAGAACTGGCATTGACGGCGCATGTCCGACCATCTAGGAACGTGGAAATTCCATCAATGGCCGCCGCTCCTGAAACCCGCATTCTCATCGTGGACACCGACCCGGACTTCCTGTCCTGGGCAGCGGGGCATTTGAAGGCGCCCAACGTCAGCATCACCGCCGTCGAGCGCGCCGAGGAGGCGCTGGCGCATTATCAGAAGACGCCGCACGATCTCGTCCTGGCCGAGGTGCGCCTGCCAGGCACCTCCGGCATCGAGCTGCTCAAGCGCCTGCGCCAGACCGACCCGAACGCGATGGTCATCCTCTTCACCGGCATCGCCAGCACCAGCCATGTCATCGAGGCCATGCGCCTGGGCGCCTACGATGTGCTGGGCAAGGAAAAGCTCACCTACGAGCTGCGCACCGCCGTCGAGACCGCGCTCAGCTCCTCCGAGGCGCGCCGCGTCACCCGCTCCCAGGCCGCCGACGCGCCTGTGGACAGCCTCCAGGAGACCATCATCGGCCGCTCCTCGGCCATGCAGGAGGTCTTCAAAATGATCGGCCGCGTCTCGCGCTCCGACGCGCCCGTCATGATCACCGGCGAGAGCGGCAGCGGCAAGGAGCTCGTCGCCCGCGCCATCCACAAGTTCAGCCAGCGCGCTCAAAAGGACTTCGTCGGCATCAACATCACCTCCATCCCGGACAACCTCATGGAAAGCGAGCTCTTCGGCCATGAGAAGGGCAGCTTCACCGGCGCGGTCAACCAGCGCGTGGGCCGTTTCGAGCAGTGCGACGGCGGCACCCTTTTCCTCGACGAGATTGGCGACATGCCCCTGGCTGTGCAGAGCAAGCTGCTGCGCGTGCTCCAGGAGGGAGAGTTCTGCCGCGTCGGCAGCAACCAGGTGCTCAAGTGCGATGTGCGCATCCTTGCTGCCACCCACAAGGATCTGGAGACCGCCGTCAGCAAGGGCGCCTTCCGCGAGGATCTTTTTTACCGCCTCAATGTCGTCCGCATCCACATCCCGCCCCTGCGCGAGCGGCGCGAGGATGTGCGCCTGCTGGCCGAGTTCTTCCTGCGCCGCCAGTCCGCGCGGCGCCGGGGCGTGGTCATGCGCTTCACCGAGGACGCGCTGGCATTGCTCGAAGCCTACGACTGGCCTGGAAACGTGCGCGAGCTGGAAAACACCATCCAGCGCGCCTGCGCCCTGTGCAATTCCGACGTGCTCCTGCCCTCCGACATCCCGCTGGGCAGCACCGGCGCGCGTTTCGCCAACTCCGCCACCACCATCACCCGCATGAGGGACGCCCTCAACGGACTCGTCCACATCGCCGAAACCAGCCCCGACATCGAGCTTCTGCCCTGGGTCACGCGCGAGCTCGCGCGCATCGCCCACCGCCACTTCGAGGAGGACGCCGCGCGCGCCGCCAAATTCCTCGGCATCCCCGCCGCCGACATCGCCGCCCATCTCGACGACGGTCAGGCGAAGAAGGCCGTCAAAAAAGGCAAATGATCTTTCGCTGCCTGCGGCACCGGGTCAGCGCAGCGCCCGTTCAAGGAACTGGCGCTCCTCCGGCAGCATGGCCGCCTGGCGGTCAATGCCGCGGATGGCCTCGGCCCTGCGCCGTCCCCATTCCTCATCCGTCTGGCCTTTGGCCAGCGCCGCGTAAACGGCACGCTGGCCGGGGGTGAGACCGGCCACGTCAGCCCTGCCCAGCACTTCGATCGAGGTCCCCGCGTCGCGCAGACGCCAGTGCGCCAGAGCCAGCATCAGCAGTCGTCCGGGATCATCCGGGCGCTGCTCCAAGAGGCGCCTCAGTTCGGCGATTGAGTTCTCGACCTGATGCCCGACGATGAGGTTGGCGTAGGCCAGTTGCTCGACAAACAGCGGATCATCCGGCCAGCGTTCGACCGCCGCGCGCGCGGACTCCAGAAACACCGCGGTATTCCCGTTCGCCGCGCTGGCGCGCAGCAGACCCAGATGCCCGGCGCGCTCGGTGCGGGCCATCTGCGACGCGCTCCTGTAGGCGTCCTGGGCGATGTCGGGATGCCCGCGCGCCTCGGCATATTCGGCCAGGCGCAGGCAGATTTCTCCGCGCTTCTCCACCTCGGCAGCGGCCCGGGCCAGCACCAGCGCCTCGCGGAACTCGCGCGGCGGCTTGCGCGTGACGAAGGCCAGATGCGCGCGGTAGAAGGCCTTCATCGTCTCATTGAGCAGCTTGTTCACGCCGGGGTCGGCGACGAGGCGCTCCAGGTCGTCGAACCGGCCCAGCATCGTCAGGGCGGTGAGGTAGTTTTCCAGCAGCGGCTGGTAGCTCTTGGCCTCCTCCTCGGAGACCAGCGCCAGCACCTGGGCGAACTCCTTTTGATCCACCAGCCAGCGCACATGCGGCACCAGTTCCTCGCGCTTCTTTCCCCGCGCCTGGCTCAGCACCTCCTGCACATGCTGGGGGCGGCGTGCGGGGTCCAGCCGTGTCTGCCTCTTCAGTGCCTCAGCCTGGTGCCGCGCCCCGGCCATCGGATGCCTGCGCAGCCTTTCGATGAGCCTGGCTGTCTCGTCAGGCGGCAGCGACTCGAAGGATGCCAGGAACTCGATGGCCGCCAGCCCGGTTTCGCCGTCCTCCTCCGCCACCCTCCAAGCCCTGCGAATGCCCTCGACGGTCTCCGCCGCGTCCACCGACTCCGTCTGCACCCGCGCCAGGCGCAGGCTGTGCGCGCTGTCCTCCGGGTGGTTTTCAGCGTAGGTCTTGAGCGGCTTGAGCAGTTGCTCCTTGTTCCGGCTCTCGCCCCAGACCAGGCCGGCCAGCCTCATCAAATCCTCGTCCGGGGCGTGCTCCGCCAGCAGTTCCTCCATCAGCGCCGAGGCGTCCCTGCCGCGGTGCAGATTCATGTAGGCCTGCACGCGCGTTTTGCGGTCGTCGAGTGTCGTGGCGCCGAGTTGGTCGAGCTTGTCGAGGAAGTAGATCGCCTCAGGGCGCTTCATCGCGGTGAGAAAGACCGAGTTCAGACGCACTGCGTTGACATTTGAGGGCGAGAGGCTCACCGCCTGCTGCACTTTGGTGATGGCGTTGAAGTACTTCTTGTCATCCATCAGCCGGCGCGCCTCGGCAAGCAGGCGCTCCGTCCGCCAGTTCTTGTAGGTGTCCTTCAAAGGCCGCGCGTAGGCGAAGCCGAGTCCGGCCACACCCAGCGCCAGCGCCGCCACCACGCCGCCGGCGATCCAGCGCGCTTTTCTGGTCTGCCGGTCCGCGTGCGCCTGCGTCGGCGGCAGCAGCAGGTGCCACAGCGCCACCACCGGGCGCAGCGGCAGGAGGGGCTTCCGCGTGTCGGGAGCGTCTGGATCAATCGTCGGAGGGGCTGGCACGGACGGATTTTAAAAAGGCAAAAGGTTGGGGGAGGATCCCATGATAGCGCGTGCCCCCGCCAGGCGGCAAGCTTCTCGTGCGGATGGCTTCAATGGCATTCCGCCTGCCGGATGGAGGAAACCGCGGTTGCCACGCGCGCGGGGCGCGTTATGGCTGGTTTTCATTTTTCCACCCGTGAAGCCTTATTTCATCACCACCGCGATTGACTACACCAACGGCCGCCCGCACATCGGCCATGCTTATGAGAAGGTGCTGGCGGATGTGATGGCGCGCTTTCAGCGGTTGAACGGGCGCGAAGTTTACTTCCTTACCGGCGTGGACCAGCACGGGCAAAAGGTGCAGAAGAGCGCCGAAAAAGAAGGGCTGACACCGCAACAGTTCGTCGAGGGCGTCACCGGACACTTCACAGCGCTTTGGGAAAAGCTCGGCGTGCGCTACGACGGCTGGGCCGCCACCGTGGACGAGCGCCACAAGCGCGTGGTTCAAGCCATCCTGCAAAAGCTGCATGACGCCGGCCAGCTCTACAAAAAGAGCCACACCGGCTTCTACAGCGTGCGCCAGGAGCAGTTCCTTACCGACAAGGAACGCGGCCCCGACGGCAGCTTCGGCGAGGAATGGGGCGAGGTCGTCGAACTCCGGGAGGAAAACTGGTACTTCAAACTCAGCGAGCACGTCGAATGGCTGAAGGGCTTCATTCGCAGCCACCCGGATTTCATTTTCCCCGCCAACCGCGCCAAGGACGTGCTGAACGCTCTCGAAGGCGAGCCGCAGGACCTGTGCATCTCCCGCCCGGTGGAGCGACTGAGCTGGGGCATCCCGCTGCCCTTTGACGAGAAATTCGTCAACTATGTGTGGTTCGACGCTCTGACGAACTACATCAGCTTCGCCGGTTATCTGGCGGAGGAGTGCGGCAATGAGGGGCTGCCGGATTTTTCGAAGCTCTGGCCCGCCGAGGCGCAGGTCATCGGCAAGGACATCCTCTTTCCCCCGCACGCGCTTTACTGGACCACGATGCTGCGCGCGCTCGGCTTCACCGACGGGCAAATGCCGCGCCTCATCGTGCATGGCTGGTGGAACATCAAAGGCGCCAAGATGAGCAAAAGCCTCGGCAATGTCATTGATCCCGACCACCTCGCCGGCGTCTTCACGCCCGACGGCCTGCGCTACTACCTGATGCGCGACATCGCCACCGGCCAGGACGCCGACTTCAGCGAGGAGCGCATCATCATGAGCTACAACAAGGAGCTCGCCGGCGGTCTCGGGAACCTGCTCAACCGCAGCCTGAACATGGCGCACAAATACCGCGCCGGGAAACTCGCGCCGGGCGGCTATGACGACGCCGAAAACCAGGCGCTGCGCCAGACCGTGGCCGGGGCGCTGCCCGCGTATTCGTCCGCGATGGACGGCTGGGCCATCCATGACGGCATCGCCGCCGCGTGGAAAATCGTCACGCACGCGAACGCCTATGTGGACAGCACCAAGCCCTTTTCGCTCGCCAAAGACCCGGCCCAGGCCGCGCGTCTCGACAGCGTTCTCTATCATCTGGCCGAGGCCCTCACCCATGTGAGCGTGCTGCTTGATCCCGTGATGCCCGCGGCGATGCAGGCAGCCCGCGCCCAGATCGGCTGGGCCATGCCTCAGAGTTTCGAATTGGGAGATCTGAAATGGGGCTTGCTCCAGGAGGGGCATCAGCTTGGAACGCCGGCGCCGCTTTTCCCGAGGCTCGAGACTGCCCAGTGAAGCGCGGAGCGGCCGTTCATTGATCCAGTCGGCGGTGTGCCGCGGCCGTCCGGCAGGAAACCGCGCTTCATGGGATGTCAAAACAGGCGGCTTTGTCACAGGAGGGGAAAAATGCCGCTTTGAAAGGTTGCTATTCCAGGGGCGCGAATCTTATTTTCACGCTGTCCAGATGACCTCATGACACGCTCCCACGATTCTCATGCCTGAACCAGACGCGGACAGATGCGGTTTTGACACCACGCATTGGAGCCTGGTCGCGCGCGCTGCGGACCCGGTCGGGGATCAGGCGCGCAAAGCCTTGGAGGAGCTGTGCCGGATTTACTGGCGTCCGGTTTACTCGGAGATCCGCAGGCGCGGGCATGATGTGCCGGACGCGGAGGATTTGACCCAGGAGTTTTTCACCCGGCTGCTGCGCAACGAGATGTTTGGCCGCGCCGACCGGCAAAAGGGGCGCTTCCGCTCCTACCTGCTCGCGGCGCTCAATCATTTTCTGGCCGATGACTGGAGGCAAAAAATCGCCCTCCGCCGCGGTGGCGGGGAAAAGAACCTGCCGCTCGACACCACGGAAGGGGAGGCGTGGTTTCTGGAGCTTCCCGCCAGATGCGCGAACCCGGCCGAGGCTTTCGATCAAAGCTGGGCCCTGGTGCTGATGGAGCGCGCTTTGCTCGCCCAGCGCGAGGAATATGAGAGGCGTGGACAGAGCGCGGTGTTCGCCGCCCTGCAGCCCTTCCTCGCCGCCGACACTGGAGCCGACGGCTATGCTGATGCCGCCGCCACCGCCGGCATGACCGCGCCCGCCTTTGCCGTGGCGGTGCACCGGCTCAGAAAGCGCTTCCGCGCCGCAGTGCGCGCGCATGTGGAGATGACCGTCGCCGATCCGGAGCAGGCGGCGGATGAAATGCGCCAGTTGTTCGGCATCTGACCGGTCCCATGCCGCACGCATCCAGAGCCTCCTGCCCAGCCTGCGGATCACCGCTGCCGGAGCTTCTGCTCGGCGGCTTGTGTCCCGAATGCCTGCGGCGCTCGATGGCCTTGGGGACAAATGACGGTTCGCTGGATGAGGCGGAGACGATCGAGGCCAGGCCGGGGGCGCCGCCCCCGCAGTCATTGGAAGTGGAATCCCTCGGCGACTACACTCTGATCTCCCCCCTGGCACGCGGCGGCATGGGCGTCGTTTACCGCGCCCGGCAGCGCAGCCTGGAGCGCGAGGTGGCTTTGAAGATGATGCTCGCCGGCCAGTTCGCGGACGCGGAAGAGGTGCGCCGCTTTCGGGCCGAGGCGGAGGCCGCCGCGCGGCTGGATCATCCGCACATCGTGCCGATTTACGATGTGGGCGAGCATGAGGGCCGCGCCTGGTTTTCCATGCGCCTGATCGAGGGCGGCACCCTGGCGCGGAAAATGAAAGACACCCCCGGCGCCAGGCTGCCCCCGCGCGAGGCGGCCGCGCTCCTGGTGAAAATCGCCCGCGCAGCCCACTACGCTCATCAGCGCGGCCTGATCCACCGCGACCTCAAGCCCGCGAACATCCTGCTCGATGCGCAGGGCGAGCCGCTCATCACCGACTTTGGCCTGGCGAAAGAGATCGGGAACGAAGGCCTCACGATGACCGGCGCGGTGCTCGGCACGCCCGGCTACATGGCGCCCGAGCAGGCCGCGGGAAAAGTCAACGAACTGACCACCGCCGTGGATGTCTTCGCCCTCGGCGCCATCCTCTACCACCTCATCACCGGCAGGCCGCCCTTTGAGGGAAGCAGCTCTTTGGAAGTGCTCACCAACGTCATCAAATGCGAGCCAGCGCGCCCCACCACCCTCGGCGCGCGCATTGACAGCGACCTGGAGACCATCTGCCTGCGCTGCCTGGAAAAGGAGCCCGCCGCCCGCTTCGGCAGCGCCGAGGCGCTCGCCGACGACCTGGAGCGCTGGCTGCGCGGAGAGACGATCCTCGCCCGCCGCTCGACGATGATCGAGCGCACCCTGAAATGGGCGCGGCGCAGGCCGGCGGTGGCCGCGCTGGGCGCGGCGGCGGTGCTTTTCCTCCTTCTGGGCATGTCCGGCATTTTCTGGCAGTGGCGGCGGGCCGAGGACGCGCTGGCCTCCTCCCGCGATTCCCTCTGGCACGCGAACGTTGAGCGCGCCCGTTCGGTGCGCGCCACTCTGCGCATGGGCAGGAGGACGGAAGCCCTGACGGCGATCCGCGAAGCCGCGACGATTCGTGTGACGCCGGAGCTGCGCGATGAGGCGATCGCCGCCCTGGCCGTATGTGATCTGGAGGCCGCAGGGGAGGAACGCCTGCTGCCGGCGGACATCTCCCAGTTCGCCATTGACTCAGGCCACGATGCCTGGGCGTGCATCCATGGGCGCGCCAACCTCGTCGTTCGTGATTTCCACAGCAACGCCGTGCTGCTGGACGTGCCTGATTGCGGCATGAGCGAGCCGCTTTTGAAGCTGCACCACCCATCACGCACAGTCGTTGCCCGCGGGGGGAGGGATTCCCTGCGCGTATGGCGCTATGGCAATCCCCGGCATGTCCTGGAGATCGGCGCCCAGGCGGGACAGCCTGGAATCCTCGGCTGGGACCTCAGTCCCGACGGCGGGAGGCTGGTGGCCACCGACAAAGCGGGCGCCCTGCGCATCATTGACTTGCGGGAAGCAAAGCCTGTTCCGTCCGGTCCCAGCCTGCCCCGGCCCTGGACGGTGGCTCACCATCCCCGTTTGTCCCAAGTGGCTGTCGAATGCGCGGATGGCATTCATCTCATCGGCCTCGATGACGGCGCCACCCGCCGCAAGTTCAAGCGCCGCTCCGCAAGCCTGGGCTTCGGAATGACCTGGAGCGGCGACGGGCGCCTGCTGGCAGTGCCGTATCAAGACCAGACCATTGAGGTGCATGATGTCGGGACCGGCCACATGCGCACGCTGGAAGGCCACACCCGCGCGGTGACAAACGTGTTTTTTCATCCTCACACGCCGTTGCTGGCATCTCACGCCTGGGACAACACCCTGCGCATCTGGGATGCCCTCGGCACCAGGGAAGTGCTGCAGGCCGGCGGCCTCCGTCCGCTCGGTTTCAGCGCGGACGGGACCACTCTGGCCGTTTGGAACAAGGCCTCCTTGAAACTGCTTCACGTGCGTCAGTCGGACGTGTGCCAGTTGCTTGTTCCCGCCCAGGCAGACCCGCAGATTGTCTTCGCAGTCGCTGTTGATCCATCCTGCAGCCTCCTCGCGGCAGGCAGCGACCACTGGGGCGCGTTGTGGAGCCTGGAGGATGGTTTGCCGCAGGACTTCATCGGCACACAAGTCAATGATGTGGAATTTCGCAGTCCGCGCAGCCTCATCGTCTCCAACCGGCAGGGCATCCAGTCGCGGGGGATCAGCCGGGGCTCTGATGGCCGTTTTCATGTGGAACCGGCCGTCACGGTGCCCCTGGAGCCCTCCCAGGAGGTGGACACCATGGACATGCTCCCGGCTGAAGCACCCTTGCTGGCGCACACGGCGCGGTCGGGGCTGCTGCTCCTGGATGCCGACTCCGGAGATCTCCTGCGCCGCTTTGAAGGGCAGCCCCACACCAGTGCCGTCGTGCTCAGCCGTGACCGTCAATGGGTTGCAGCCGGTTTCTGGAATTCGGAGGTCAACCGGCAGTCTTTCGCCGCGGTATGGGAGCGGAGCAGCGGCCGCCTCGTTGCCAGGCTGCCCTCCCGCAAATGCGAGGTCGCCATCAGCCCGGACAGCACGCTGCTCGTCATCGGCACGCCTTCCGAATATGTTTTCCACCGCATGGGCACCTGGGAAAAAATCGCCACCATGCCGATCGAAGCCTCCGACGTGGGTGTTGGGACGTGTGCCTTCTCGCCCGACGGTCGTCTGCTGGCACTCCACGCCACAGACCGGGTGGTCCGGTTGGTGGACCCGCTGCAACGCGTGGAAATCGCCCGGCTCACATCTCCGGACGGGCACATCCTCAAGCGAATGACGTTCAGCCCCGACAACCGCCATCTGGTGGTGGGCACGGACGCCAATGTCCAACTGTGGCACCTGGCCGTGCTGAAAGAACACCTGGCAGAGCTCGGGATTCCCTGGCAGTGAGGTTTCCTCACGAGGCGGCTGTTGCGGACCGTCATCGTGCGGCAGGAAGACCAGGCCGGGCCTTCCGCAGCCACCGCGTCGTGCTGGAAACGGCGGCAACCTGAGGCCTTTTTTTCATGCCCCCTGTAATCCGCGCGCGTGGATTCCGAAGAAGGGGATGAATGAGTGCATCCCGCCCCACGGCTCAAAGCCAGCATGTCTCCACCATCTCCCGAACGGGTGATGGTGGTTGTTTTTCCCATGCTCTAAACGGGGGCATGTCTGCGGACTTCAATCATGCGGCGGATGACGGCGAAGAGATTATCCGCATTCTTTCGGTGCAGCTTGGCCTGACCCGGCGCCAGGCCGAGGTGCTGCACTGGGTGGCCCAGGGAAAAACCAATGAGGAAACCGCCACCATCCTGGGCTGCGGCTATCAAACCATCAAAACCCACCTCAAAGACATCTATCTGCGGCTCGGCGTCAACAATCGTGCCGGGGCCATCGGTGCTGCTTATGACATGCTTTATAGACAACTGAGACGGAAATCATCCCCCGAACGGGGGATGCCGGAAAAATCCCCCGCTCAATAAACTCGCCCATGAAATACGCGAAAAAATCCCGCGTCACACCATGCACACCGCTTCACCATCCCTAAGCGCGTCCCGGGCCAGTGCTTGCCACGCCCGCCCGCCCGCCGCCGGGGATGCCTTCCACGCCCTTCGGGTGGGTCTGCGCGCCGGGCGGGAGCGCGCGCACCCGCAAGCCGTGCGCATGCACCGGGCCTGGGTGCGCGCGTACGGGTCGTCGGTACACGCGCGCCAGTCACCGGTGCGCAGGTACCCGCCGCCGGTGCGCGCGTACCGGTCATCGGTACACGCGCGCCAGTCATCCGCACATGCGCACCTGCCGCCGGCGCGCATCCACCCAGGGTCCGTGGGTGGCAGTGCGGCGGGCCGGGCGGCACGGCCCGCCTGCCGCGCCGCCATCACCAAGCACAACCACGTCCATGAGAGTTCTGACCTGGGATTCCCATATTCGCTATGACGACAAAAATGCCCGATGGGGCTCGCCAAGCTACCTGATCGAGTATGGGGAACCGGGCTGGGTTTACGATCCGAATTCCGCCGCACAACCACCACCCAACCAACCGCCAAAAAGGAGAAAACACGCCATGCCAAAGTCAGACTTCATCAAACGGCGCGACGCCGAATTCGCCGCGCAGACCACCCAGTTCAAGACCCACATCGGTGACTATGCCGCCACACTCGGCTTGAGCGCCGGGCAGATCACCGCCCAGGCTGCGGATGCGGACTACTTCACCTTTGTCCTGAACAGCCAGGACATCTGCGCCCAGTGCGCCCAGCAGTGGAGCGCCTGGAAGGACTTCACGCGCGATGGCGGCGCCGCCGGCACGCCGCCCCCGGAAACCCCCACCATGCCCGCGCCCGTGGCCGCCGTGCTCCCCGGCGTGGAAAAGCGCTTCCGCGCCCTGGCAAGGATCATCAAGGCCCACCCCGCCTACAACATCGCCATGGGCGAGGCCCTGGGCATCGAAGGCCCCGTGCAGACCGGCCCGGACTTCAGCGTCTTCAAGCCGCAACTGACCCTGGAGTTGAGCGGCGGCCAGGTGCTCGCGCGCTGGGGCTGGCAGGGGCAGAGCGCCTTCCTGGACATGATCGAGATCCATGTGGACCGCGGCGGCGGCTACCAGGTGCTCACCTACGACTCCACGCCGGACTACCTGGACACCGCGCCCCTGCCCGCCACCCCCGCCGTGTGGAAATACAAGGCCATCTTCCGCGTGGGCGACCAGCGCGTCGGCCAGTGGAGCGACGAAGCCAGCATCACCGTCGCCGCATGAGCGGCCACCGCCCCTCTCCAAGCCACCCGCCCTCCTAAACTCCAACTCCTCATCCCATCGCCATGAAAACGCGCCTCATCGCCACCTCCGCCATGCTGCTGACCGCCATGAGTGCCCTGGCACAGGACGGCAGCGCCACGCTGAACACCTCTGGAAATTGGTCCAACGCCTTGATCTGGAGTCCCAACAGCTTTGCCCCCATCAACGGACAGAACGGACAGAACTGGAACGCCACGGTGAACGCCAGCACGGTCACGGTGGACATGGCAGTCGCCATTCAAAACCTCCTTTTTGGAGGCGGCACCATCAATGGCGCGCACACGCTGACACTACATGGGATCGGATCCGCATGGACGGGAGGAACCTTCAGCGGAACTGGCATCACGCAGATCGCCAGTGGTGCGACGCTCAACATCAGCGGCACGGCCCTCAAGGAGATCGCGGGCCGCGCCTTGAACATCGGGGGCGGCACGGGCACGGCGATCACGACCTGGACGGGTGCCGGCAACATCAACCTGGCCGACGGCACCATCCGCGTGCAAAACGGCGGGCTCTTCGACATCCAGAACGACCAGCAGATCGGCGACAACAACGCCAACAGCGCCAACGGCGCGTTGGTGGTGGAAGGCGGCGGCATCCTGCGCAAGAGCGCCGGCGGGGCCACCACCACCATCGGCGGCACGCTGGGCAGCGGCACCAACACGGTGAACACGACGGTCAACGCCGGCGGTCTGGTGGAGGTGCAAAGCGGCACGCTGCGCTTCCTGGGCACCTTCAGCAACCACGGCACGGCCAATGCCAATGCCAGGACGCTGCTGCTCAACGGAGGCGGCACCAGCAGCGGCACCTTCCATGCCGGGGAGAACGGCACCATCCAGTTCACCGGCGGCACGCAGACGCTGACAACGGTGGACATGCAGACAGCCGCCATCACCGGCGCGGGCCGCACCAGCGTGGCGGGCGGGCGGCTGGATGTGGCCGGCATGGTGACGGTGGACGCGGAGAACTTCGGCATCAGCAGCGGCACTCTGGGCGGCGCGGGCACGCTGAACATCAGCGGCACGTTCGAGTTCAGCGGCGGGGCGATGGACACCGCCGGCGGTGTGACCAACCTGCTGGAGGGCGCGACGGCCAGCATCAGCGGCAGCGGCGACAAGGTGATCTCGGGCCGCTTTTTCAACATCAGCGGGGAGGGGGCGGTGGCGACGTGGACGGGCACCGGCAGGATCAATCTGGAGGACGGCAGGATCACCGTGTCCGAGGGCGGGCTGTTCGACATCCAGAACGACGCGCAGATCGGCGACAACAACGCCAACAGCATCAACGGCGCGGTGGTGGTGGGCGGCGGCGGCATCCTGCGCAAGAGCGTGGGCACGGGCACCACTCAGATCGGCGGCAGCCTCGGCAACGGCAGCAACACGGTCATCCTCACCGTGCAGGAAGACGGCACCGTGCAGGGCCGCAGCGGCGTGCTCAGCCTGGTGGGCGGCGGCAGCGTGACAGGCACCGGCAAGCTGGAGGTCAGCAGCGGCGCGCGCATGGACTTGAACAGCGCGTTCACCTTCAACGGCGGAGTCATCAACGGCGGCAGCGACGGCAGCGGCACCGGGGCGGTGCGCAACAACAACACCATGACCATCAGCGGCCCCACGGCGGTCAACGGGCTTTTGGAGATGTCCGCCACCGGCTCCATGCTCACTGGCGCCGGCACGCTGACGGTCAACAGCGGCGGCGTGCTCAACTGGTCCGGCGGCACGATGAGCGGCGCCGGCACCACGCAGATTGACGGCGGCGGCGCGCTCAACATCAGCGGCACGCCGGTCAAGGAGATCGCAGGCCGCGCCTTGCACATCGGGGGCGGCACGGGCACGGCGATCACGACCTGGACGGGTGCCGGCAACATCAACCTGGCCGACGGCACCATCCGCGTGCAAAACGGCGGGCTCTTCGACATCCAGAACGACCAGCAGATCGGCGACAACAACGCCAACAGCGCCAACGGCGCGTTGGTGGTGGAAGGCGGCGGCATCCTGCGCAAGAGCGCCGGCGGGGCCACCACCACCATCGGCGGCACGCTGGGCAGCGGCACCAACACGGTGAACCTCACCGTGCAGTCCGGCGGCACCGTGCAGGTGCGGAGCGGTGTGCTTGCGCTTGCCAGCAACACCCCAAGCCAGTCCGGCACAACCCTTGTCAGCGGCAATTGGGAGGTAAGCAACGGCGCAGCCCTCAACTTCAGCTCCGGCAGCAGCAGCATCACGACCATCGGCAGCAACGCTGGTGTGATCCTTGACGGCGCGGGCTCCAGCTTTGCCAAGATCAACACCCTGTCCAGCATTCAGGGCTCCTTCATCCTGCGGAACAATCGTGACTTCACCACCGGCGGCAACCTGACCAACTCCGGCATCCTCCGTGTGGAGGACAGCACCACGGAACTCCGCATCGGGCCCGCAGGAGTGTCCAGCTACTCCCAGTCCGCAGGCAGCACGCTATTGACCAATAATGCGGTGCTGACCGCTGGCAATGTCAACATCAACGGCGGCACGCTGGCGGCGCACGGAACCATCAACGCGCCGCTGAACATCACTAGCGGCATTGTCGAGGCCGGGGGCGCGGGGTCCGCAGGCGTTCTCAATGTCGTGGGTGACGTGGCCATGGCCGGTGGCAGCCTGCTGCGCTTCAACCTGGGCGGCACCACCGGGGGCACGCTCTATGACCAAATTCTCGCCAACGCCTCGGTGCTGCTCGGCGGCGGCATCGAGTTTGACTTCATCAATGGTTTTGAAAGCCAGTTGACCGGAGGCGAGATATTCACCGTTCTGACCTCCACCCAACTGAGCGGAGTTTTTGTTAATGTGGCAAACGGAGGCAGGCTCAACAATGCCTCTGGCACTGCGGGTCTGACCATCCACTATGGCGAGGGCAGCCTTTACGATCCCACCTCCATCGTTTTCACCGACCTGGTGGTCTATGCGCCGGTGGATGCCATGGATGACACGGTCGAGGCCGCACCTGCGGCGGCTGTGATCTCCGTCATGAGCAACGACACGGTCCAGGCGCCCTACACGCTGATTTCCGCCGTCACCCAGGGCACGCACGGCGCTGTGACCATCACAAACAATGGCACGACGGTCACTTACACTCCCGGGCCGGGATTCGCGGGTGCGGACAGCTTCACCTACACCATCGTCAACGGGCTTTATCAAGACACCGCCACGGTGACGATCCAGGACACGACGCCGCCGGTCATCGCGGGCAGCTTCTCCAATCTGGCGGAACTGACCGGCGAACCGCTGCCCGATTTCCGCAGTCGTGCCACCGTCTCTGACAACGGCCTGTTTGCCGGCAGCCTGGTTCAGACTCCCGCACCGGGCAGCATCCACCCCTCCGGCCTGCTGCCGGTGACGCTGAGCGCGCTGGATGCCGCGGGCAATGAGCAAACCCTGCCCTTCACGGTGGCCATCGCACTGCCAGGGGAGTTGATCGCCAATTTCGGGCAGGGTGGATGGGCCGTGACGGACATCGCGCCGGACTATTCTGGCAGTCAGGATCTTTGCTTTAGCATCGCCGAGCAGGCGGATGGCAAGATCCTGATGACTGGGCAGGCATCGACCTCCGCTGACGCGTTTCATCTGTGCTTGATCCGCCACAATCCTGACGGTTCGCTTGACACCAGCTTTGGCAATGGAGGCAAGGTTGTCACGGTCATTGGAGATGGGAGCGAGGGCAGAAGTGTGGTCGTCCAGCCAGACGGGAAAATACTGGTGGCAGGCAGAACCTGGACTCAGTTCTTGGGCTATTCCTTTTTGGTCACACGCTACACGGAAACAGGTGCACTGGACGGCGAATTTGGCACCGGTGGAATCGCACTAACAGACGTGGGTGCTGACGCATTTCTGGCTGCGATGACACTCCAGGCGGATGGCAAGATTGTCGTGGCTGGCAACGGCTTAAACGACATCGCGTTGGTTCGCTTGTTGCCCTCTGGAGAAATGGATTCGAGTTTTGGAAATGGCGGCAGAGTGGTTACTGACCTCGGAGGCTACTACGAAGGGGCATCTGCGATAGCCATTCAGCCTGATGGAAAAATTGTGGTGGCAGGCAATACCGATACCAATACTGAACGCGATCTTCTGCTGCTGCGCTATCTTGAAACCGGCACATTGGACCCCAGTTTCAGCGATGACGGAATTCTGTTAACCGATGTTCGTGCAACCCATGATTTTGCAACTGGCGTGGCTTTGCAGTCTGACGGCAACATTGTGGTGGCAGGGATTAGTTTTAGCGGCCAGGGCACTGATAGTGACGCTTGTTTGGTACGGTGTTTGGAAAATGGCAGCCTGGACATGAGTTTTGGCAATGGGGGCAAGGTGGTGGTGAATCTTGGTCCAGGGGAAAACTTTTGTGAGGGGGTGCAAATTGAAGAAGGTGGCAAGGTGCTCTTGGCAGCAAGGACAGGCGATTATCGCTTTGCGCTCGCCCGGTTGCTGCCCAACGGAGCGTTGGATGCCGGGTTCGGCACCGGAGGCAAGGCCTTCGCCCAGCATGGGCCTGACGAGGGATACAATGAGCCGTCAAGCATGCTCCTGCAGGCGGATGGCAACATTCTTGTAGGAGGCCATGTGTATGATCCTGACAGTGGCACGATAACAAACTTCGCACTGGCCCGCTTCAAGGGAGGCTCCATCAGCAACACGCCCCCAGAACTCCATCTGCCTGACTCACCGATCATCGTCGAGGCCACAAGTTTTTCGGGCGCGCCTGCAACCTTCACGGTCACGGCCGAGGATGCTGAAGACGGTGCGCTGGCACCGGTGCTGAGCAAGAGCAGCGGCAGCATTTTCCCCCTGGGGTCAACGACCGTCTCCGTGAGTGCGACCGACAGCCATGGTTTCACCACGACGGGCAGCTTTGTGGTCACCGTGCAGGACACCACGCCTCCGGTCAGCAGCACGCCGAATCTCATCGTTAACAACAACTTCGATCCCAGGCTTCCAGGAACCCTGGTCACCGTCTGGCTTTCAGGATGGAGCGATGGTGCCACGCCACCCGGCACTCCTTTGACTTACACGGTCCTGGCCAATGATGTGCCGGTCGGAAGCGGCACCACGGGTTCGGTCACATTCACGCTCGATGAAGGCGTTTACACCCTCAAAGGGAGGGTCACGGATGCGGCGGGGAACCACGCCTTCACCAGCCCCACGCTTCCCATCAGAGTGGATGGCACCGGGCCAACAATCACGACACCTCCAGGACCTGGCTTTCAGCCTCTCGTCATCGGATCGGGGCCCACAGGCATGGCCAGTGTACCGAACTACAAAAACCAGACTGTTCCGGCGGACCCCATTGGAGTGGCCAGCTTTGTCCAGGAGCCTCCGGCGGGAACGCTCGTGAGCGTCGGGGTGCATCCGGTGACTCTGACAGCCACCGACACCCTCGGAAACTCCACCACACTGACTTTGAACCTGACGGTGAATGACACCACGCCCCCGATGATCAGCCCTCCACCTGGCGGCTTCACACCGGGTGGGATTCGTGTGGGAACTAATGTTCCGGACTTCACTCCTCAGGTGGCCGTGGCTGACAACGTGGAGGTAACAGAGGTTCTGCAAACTCCGCCCGCTGGCACGTTGATTGCAAACCCTGGAATCCTCAACGTCACCCTGACAGCAATGGACTCCGCAGGGAACAGCAGCCAGCTTGTGCATCCGCTTGTCATCGGAGAGGGAGGCGTCAGCTTTGGCGCCCCGAAATACACCGTTCAGCAGGGGGCTGACGCCGTGGTGCTGACCCTTGTCCGCACAGACGGCAGCACCCCCACCACCGTCACGATGCAAACGGACAATGGAACCGCCCAGGTTTCCAATCCGCCCTTCTCGGCGGCCGTGGCGGGGACTGATTACATTGATCTGACAGGCGCAGCCACGCTTGTGGCCTTTGCTGACGGGGAGACCAGCAAGGAACTGGTCATCATCCTCAAACCGAGGACCGGCACGCAGACCAACAAGCGCTTCAATGCAACGCTCACCGCTGCGACCAATGGTGTTCTTGTGGAGGGTCAGACATCTACGACCATAGAGATCATGGCTGATGACACCACTCCGCCAACTTTGACGGTCACGTCGCCAAGAGCCACCACCACTTCCATTAGCGCCGGCTGGCCCTATATGATCCAAGGCTCCGCGGGTGATTCACGCGGGCTGGATCGGGTGGAGGTTGTGCTCAATGGTGCCCAACCTGTCGTTGCCATGCTGGGATCAACCGCACGAGCCACCTCCATCCCCTGGTCACTGAATATTGAACCGCCGAATGGCCCCAACACGCTCGCGGTCACAGCTTACGACAACGCTGGCAACACCACGACAGTCAGCAGGAGCTTTGTGTTTACCCGTCGGCATCTGCTTACCCTCTCTCGCGAGGTGCCAGCAGGTTTCGATGCGGATTTCATTGATACCCTGAGCGTCAAAGGCACGCCAGGGACAGGCAAGACGTCTCTGATGAAAGATGCCGCGAATCCGCATGTGGCCACAACCCAGGTCGAACCAAACACCGCCATCACCGTGACGGCGAGGCCCAAACCTGGATTTGTTTTCAGCCATTGGTCCGCCACACCCCCAGGGGCTGTGCGCTCAGGCTCGGCGCTCCAATTCCAAATGCCCGGTCATGATGCGGAGGTCAACGCAGTGTTCATCGAAAGCCCCTTTGCCGGCCCCCCAGGCAGCAGCGATGTCTTTCAAGGACTCATTCGTCCGCTGCCAGGCACGCCTGTCAGCAACCGCACAACCGGCTACATTCACATTGTCCTGGTTCCATCCACCGGGGCGGTCTCAGGCAACTGGTACTCCGATGGCATTGAGCAAAGATTTGTTGGGGCGTTTAATGGCGACGGCAGCAGTTGGTTCACTACTCCGCTCAAAGGCGCGACGTTGATGCACGGCACATTGTTCCTCACATTGACCTATAATGCTGGTGCCATTGACATCAGCCTGGTGGACGGGGCGCACTCAAGCACCGGAGTGGCACGCCGAGGCATCTACTCAGCAGCGAATCCGGTTCCTGCCAATCTACTGAACAGAAGTTCGGTGGCGGGTGGTGCCATTGACCAGGGCTTCTACACCTTTGCACTGCCAAGCAAACCTCAATCGCCACCGAAAGATGCCAGCGCCTATCCACAGGGAGATGGATTTGGCACAATGACTCTCAAGTCGAATGGAACACTAACCCTGAGCCTGAACCTGGCTGATGGAACACGCGTAAATAGCAGGCCCGCAGTCATCACGCAGGGGCATGAGTGCATCTTGTTTGCCCAACTTGCGGTTCCGGGAAGAAGCGTTGGCGTGCGTGGAGGCAATCTGAATGGGATGTTGTCCTTCGACACGGCCCATCCAGACAGCGATGTGACGGGAGGCGACCTTTTATGGATTCGTCCACCTGTGCCGGAGCAGATTGGAACAACCAGCCTCAACAAGGAGACACAGATCTACACAGATGGATGGCCGGAGGGCATCACTGTGGATCTTGTGGGTGCTCTTTATGACTTCATGCGGGATGTTCAGACAACACTTGGCCTGCCAACCGTCCCATCGGGAAGCAGCAACGGTCTGCTCAGCTTCACGTATGGCAAACTGCCTGATCCTGGAATTGACATCTCGTCCTTCCGTATCGTCGGCAATGTCATTTACGAGAATCCGGTGAGCTCCAATTATTCGATCTCAGCGAGTCAGCCCAGTGGGACCATGTCAGGCAGCTTCAGACCAACCTGGGCCATCCCGGCGTCGGCACTTCCCACCTACAAAGGCATTTTGCTTCGAAAGGGTGCAAGCAGGGGAGGCTATGGGTTCTTCATCAGCAACATTCCCAACGATCTAAATCCTGAAAGCGGGCGGGTGATTCTGGGGGAACCCTGATCTGTATAAGAGGCACCCCAAAGAACAGGTTCCCGGCTGGATTGCCGGGAACCTTTCACGTCCCGCAGTTGCATCCCGGCCATGACTCGCCACACTGGCGGCCCGTTTTTCCCGCCATGGCCTACATCAACGAAAACTACAACAAGCTCAAAGCCGGTTACCTCTTCCCCGAAATCGCCCGGCGCGTCAAAGCCTTCACCGAGGCGAACCCTGAGGCCGCGAAGCGCCTGATCCGCTGCGGCATCGGCGATGTGACCGAGGCGCTGCCGCAGGCCGTGCGCGACGCGATGCACAAGGCCGTGGATGAGATGGGCGACCGCAACAGCTTCCGCGGCTACGGCCCGGAGCAGGGTTACGACTTCCTGCGCAATGCGATTGCCGACAACGATTTCAAAGCCCGCGGCATCAACGTGGAGGCCGATGAGATATTCATCTCCGACGGCAGCAAGTGCGACACCGGCAACATCCTCGACATCTTCGGCGCGGGGAACAAGATCGCCATCACCGACCCCGTCTATCCCGTCTATGTGGACACCAACGTCATGGCCGGCAACACAGGCGAGGCGGACGCGAGCGGCGCCTACGCCGGACTGCACTACCTCAAATGCACGCCGGAGAACGGCTTCGTGCCCGCCATCCCCGACGAGGCGGTGGACCTCGTCTATCTCTGCTACCCGAACAATCCCACCGGAGCCACCGCCACGCGTGCCCAGCTTGAAGCCTGGGTGAAATACGCCCGCGCCAATGGCACGATCATCCTTTATGACGCCGCCTACGAGGCCTTCATCCAGGATCCCGAAGTGCCGCGCTCCATCTTCGAGATCGAAGGTGCCCGCGATTGCGCGATCGAGTTCCGCAGCTTCTCGAAGAACGGCGGTTTCACCGGCGTGCGCTGCGCCGTGGTCGTCATTCCGAAAGGACTGATGGGCAAAAAGAATGACGGCACGCAGCAGGCCATCCACCCGCTTTGGAGCCGCCGTCACAGTACGAAGTTCAATGGCTGCAGCTACATCGTGCAGCGCGGTGCCGAGGCCATCTACAGTCCCGAAGGCAAGGCGCAGGTGGCCGCGCTCATCGAGCACTACATGGGCAACGCGAAGCTGCTCGTCGAAGCCTGCCGGAAGGCCGGACTCACCGTCTATGGCGGAGTGAACGCGCCTTACGTCTGGGTCGGCTGCCCGGACGGCCTTACAAGCTGGCAGATGTTCGACAAGATGCTCAACGAAGCGAACGTGGTCATCACCCCCGGCAGCGGCTTCGGCAGCGCCGGTGAAGGCTACTTCCGCATCAGCGCCTTCAACAGCCGCGCGAACGTCGAGGAAGTCTGCAAGCGCATCGCCGCGCTGTGACCGGCGAGTGCCGCCGCTCTCATGAAGCCCCTTCTTGCCATCCTCCTGGCCGGATGCGCCGCCACCGCAGCCGCCCAGGATGGCTGGCTCTGGATTGACGATGGCTTGGCGCGTCTTGGCGTGGACCTCAAGGCGGGCGCGTGCATCGGCTGGTTCTCGCGTTCCGGCGGGGAAAACCTGCTCAACACCTTCGATGCGGGTCGCTACCTCCAGCAGTCCTACTACGGCGACGAGGATGGCAGCGATTGGAACGGCAAGCCTTGGCGCTACAATCCTGTGCAAGGCGGCTCCTGGAGGAACGAGCCGTCCGCTGTCATTGAACAACGTGCCGAGGCCGGACTGATCTATGCCAAAACACGTCCCCGCCATTGGGCCACTGGGAAGGTATTGTCCGAGATCGTCATGGAGCAATGGCTGCGCCTGGAGAATGGCGCGGCGCGGATGAAATTCCGCGTCACCCACAAGGGCGGCACCAGCCACGCCCCGCGTCATCAGGAGCTGCCCGCCCTCTTTGTCCAGCCTGTGCTCGACACCCTCGTCTTCGCCGGCGCGGCGGGCGCCCTGGTCAGGAAGCAGCCCGGATTTCCCAACGAATACTTCCGCCCCGGCAAAGGCTGGGCCGCCTGGGTGGACGCGCGCGACCAGGGCATCGGCATTTGGTGCCCGCACGCTGAGCTGCTCACCTGCTACCGCGTGCGCGCCGGCGACCGGGGCGACTGCTCCTACCTCGCGCCGTTGCGCACCTTCGCGCTGACACCCGGAATGGTCTTTGAGTACGAGACCGCTCTCGTCATCGGCGCGCTTGAGGAAATGCGCGCGCGCCTTGAGAAAATGAAACCCGCCCGCTGGTGACAGCATTCCTTTGCGTCCGGCCCCGTTTGCGTGAAAACCTCCCTCCCCATGTCCAAGACCCACCTCATTCTAGGCACACGCGGCAGTGAACTGGCGCTCGCCCAGACGCGCACCGTCACTGCGGGCCTGCAGGCCGGCCACCCCGGTCTCGACATCCGGCGGGAGATCATCCAGACCAGCGGCGACAAGCGCCAGGACCTGCGCTTCTCCGAGTTCAACCAGGCTGCCGGAGTGGACAAGGGCATTTTCATCAAGGAGCTGGAAAACGCCCTTCAATCCGGTGCCGTGGATGCCGCCGTTCACAGTCTCAAAGACGTGCCATCTGATCTGGCTCCCGGTTTTGTCATCGCCGCCGTGCTGCCGCGCGCTCCCGTCGAGGACGTGCTCGTCACAGCCGCCCCTCATACACTTGAGAGTCTGCCGCCGGGCGCGCGTGTGGGCACCAGCAGCGTGCGCCGCGCCGCCCAACTCCGCTGGCTCAGACCCGACATCCAGATCGTCGAAATTCGGGGCAACGTGCCCACCCGCGTGAAAAAAGTCACCGGCCCGGACGCGCTCGATGCCGTCCTGCTCGCCGCCGCCGGGCTGCTCCGCCTCGGCTTGATGCAGGGGGACCGCATTGGGATCGAGGGCATGACCCTGCACGCTCTCATCCTGGATGAAGCCCGCTTCCTCCCGGCGGCAGGGCAGGGGGCCATTGCCATCGAATGCCGCCAGGACGACGAGGAATCCATCCGCCTCGTGCGCGCTCTGAATCATGAGGAGACCGAGGCTCGTGTCACCGCCGAGCGCGAGTTCCTGCGCCTGCTCGGCGCCGGCTGCCAGACCCCCGTCGGCGCGCGCACCTGGATCACCGGCGGCACCCTGCACATGGCCGTCCGCGTCTTCAACGAAGCCGACCTCTCCGCGCCGCCCGTGGAAAAGCAAGCCAGCCACCCCGTCCGCGAACCGCGCGCCCTCGCCGCCGGGCTGGCGCGCGGTCTGGAGAAGTGAAATCCATTTCACCCGGCCGCGCCGGCTGCTGAATAACGCTTTGTTTTCAAAGGGGTGCGTCAAGGACACACCCGCTGTCCTGCTCCTGATCCCTGGATTTGCCTGGAATCTCCTCGCCCAGGAATGTTTTTGTTTAACAAAATTCGCAGGCGTCTCATACGACTTTGAAATGAAATCCATCCTCCGCTTCTTTCCTGCGCGTCGGCGCCTGGCTCCCTTCTGCTCCCTGACTCTGCTGGCGGCGGCAGGCTTCTTGCCGGGCGCGCTGCCGGTGTCTGTGATCAACCAGTCCACGCCGACGCTGTGCGCGGAGGAGGACAATGTGTCCCTGATGCTGCTTTCCCGAAATGTGACCTCGTATCTGCTCCGGGCGGCGCATCCGGGTTATGAGTTCACCGTGGACAACACGGACCCGAATTTTGAAAACTGCGAGTTTGGAAGCGACCCGGTGTTTCACTTCAGCGATCCCGGTTCGGTGAAACTTTACGACGATGGCGAGTGGGTGGTTTTTGGCGAGCGCTTCGCCACGTTCTGGATGCCGGTGACGATGGAGGTGAAAGCCGGCGCCGCAGTGATGGGGGGATGCCACACCTTCACAATTCACCGCAAAATTCAGGGTGTGCCGAGCTGGCCGCAGATCATGGTCGGGTACTGCGACGGCAACATCCGGCTCAAGCCGCATCCGAGGGAGGGTTTCGCGGACAATATTTTTGGCAGTTCGGCGTTGCTGGGACCGGTGACAAGCACGGGGCTGCGACCGGTGAGCGTGCTGGAGAGTGTGGAGTTTGTGCCGGCAGGGGGAGATGTGATCCTGAAGTTCGCGGACGGCAGCACGACGGTGCTCCATGTGAGTGTGGTCAACCGCGAGGAACTGCGCCTGGAGGTGTCCATGAACCGAATGGGGGGCGCGCTGGACCTGCCGTTCGCGGCGCTGCGTTCGATGTTTGTGGAGGACGGAAATTCGGACGTGGACACTGTCTTTGCCACACACGCGGGCGGCGGCATGAGCCAGGAGGGCGTGTTGGCTTTCGGCGGGGCTGGGGACTTGGTGGTGGCGCGCTTCGGCAGAGAGCATTTGAGCGTCCACAACACCTCCGCGCCGGACATCGAGTTTAGCGGCTTCAGTGGGGACGAGGAGCCTGCGGTGAGCGCGCCGTCTTTTGCCATAGGCGTGGTGATGGTGAGGCAGGGGAGGCTGTGGGCGGCTCCGCTGACTCCCGGGACGCATGCGGAGGCGATGCTCACGGGGGCGGATCTGGCGCCGGTGAACCACCCTGAGTCGCCTGGGCACGGCCTGCTTTATTTCGACGCGCCGGGGCCTCCGAATCAGACTGCGCGTGTTCACCGGCTGCGGCTGCCTAGTCCGCAAATGCCCGAGTTGATGACGACGGACAGCAGCGGGAGCAGCTTTGACCGCCGGCCTGCGGTGAGTCCGTGGCATGAGTGGATGATTTTTGAGACCAACCGCTCCGGCACGGCTTTTGACCGCAAGGTGCAGGGCCACCGCATGAGTCTGGGTGTGCCGTCATCCTTGGGAGGCGGCTTTACGGCGCGCTGCTGGTCGCGTGTGAAGGAGAACGGCGGGCATGTTTACGGGGTGACATTCGATGAGAGGCTGCTGGCGATTGATGGTCTGGGTGCCGTGGGGCCGCCGGTCTTCGAGGTGTCCCTGGCTGGGCGGGGGACGGCGGGTGTGACGCGGCTGGACCATGCCCGGAATCAGGCGGACGGTCATGCCTGGCTGCTGATGAGCAAGCCTGCGGGCATCCTGCTCTATGATGTGGAGGCGGATACGATGACGACGCTCTCGACGACGGGGACGGAGGCGGTCTTTGATCCCGGTGATCCCACCTGGATCGCGTATGCTGAGGTGCCGGCGGGAGAAAGTGACTCCGAGGTCTTCATCGCCAAAATTGGAGAGGATGGATTGGAGCAAACCCGGCGGCTGACCTTTAACAGCCATGACGACAAGCTGCCTGTGTGGATCACCGTCCCGCAGGGGCTGCCTGAGATCAAGCTGAGCCGGCAATCCCCGTCGAGCCTGAGGGCGGCCTGGCCGTTGTGGGCGGCGCACGGTTTTTTGCAGACATGCGATGACCTCGACTCCTGGGAGGACGAGCCGTTTTCGACTTCGAACGCGGTCTATGAAATCCAAAAGTCTTTCCACCTGCCTTCTCTGCCTGACAGGCTCTTTTTCCGCCTGAGCGCGGAGTCTTCGGAGAATTGAGAGCGGGAGCGCGCGTCATGCCCATCGGGGCGAGGAACACGAAGGGAGGTGCCGGGTCCGCTCTCTTTGCAGGAAAACAAAACTTTCTTGCCTTGCCTGGGTGTTCCTGGTTAGCGTCCTGCTGTTTATTTTGCGGATTAACTCATGAGCACCTCCTCCCAAGGCTCCAAACCCTCCTCCGGCTGGCAGCCGCCGTCGCTGGAGGAGATGCGGGCCATGCTGCCGCAGTATGAGTTTGAATCGCTGCTGGGTCGCGGCGGCATGGGGGCGGTTTACAAGGCGGTGCAGGTTTCCCTGGACCGGCCGGTGGCCATCAAGGTGCTGCCCGGTGATCTGCTGGGTGACGAGGATGTGCAGTTCGCCGAGCGCTTTAAAAACGAGGCGCGCACGATGGCGCGGATGAGCCATCCGGGCATCGTGAACGTGTACGATTTCGGCCAGACCCGGGCGGGGCTGCTTTATTTTGTGATGGAGTTCATAGACGGCACGGATGTGGCGCAGATGATCTCCACTCAGGGCAGGCTGCCGCAGGAGTACGCGCTGGCCGTCACCACTCATGTCTGCGACGCGCTGAACTACGCGCACGACCAAGGCATCATCCACCGCGACATCAAGCCGGCGAACATCCTCATCAGCCGCGACGGCAGCGTGAAGGTGGCCGACTTCGGTCTGGCAAAGCAGAGCGACCCCGGCCAGAGCGGACTGACGAAGACCAACATGGCGATGGGCACGCCGGACTTTGTGGCGCCGGAGGCCTTGATCGCCGGCATCCCGCTTGACGGACGAGCGGACCTGTATGCGGTGGGGGTGATGCTCTATCAGATGCTCACGGGGGAAATCCCGCGCGGCATGTGGGTCATGCCTGGCAAGAAACTGGGCACCGACCCGCGCTTCGACGCCATCATCGCCAAAGCCATGCAGACAGACCGCGAGTCCCGCTACCAGAGCGCGGCTGAACTGCGGCGTGATCTCGACACCCTGCTCACCACACCCCGCGCCAGCGCCCCTGCGGCCGCCGCCTCCCCCGCTCCGCAAGCCGCCGCTCGGCCCGCCTCACGTCCCTCAGCGCCGAAGCCTGCCGCTAATGAGGCTGTCGCGCCTCCCCCGCTGCCGCCCAAGTCGAGCTTCGGCCTCATCCTCGGCATCGGCTCCGCCTGCGCGGTGGGCCTGCTGGCATGGCTGGTCACGCGGCCTTCGCCGCCCGCAGCCGAGCCGCAGGTGGCGGCCGTCCCCGCGCTGAATGGCAAGGCAGTCGTCGAAACGCCGCTTACCGTGCCCGACTCACCGCCCGCTCCCGCGCCGCCAAGTCCTGATCCTTCCAGCCCTGAGCCTCCGCCAGTGCGTCCGGTGATTGTGGAGCATGATCTCCTGGCGTTGACGGATCCGCTGATGGACCGCGCGCCGCTCCCCAGGCTGGTCAGGCGCAACGAATGGCGGCGCGAGGACGGGGGAGGTCTCGCCTTTCAAAGCGATGGCCAGGCGGGCAGGCTGGCCGCGCCGGTCGCGTTCGAATGCGCGGACTACGAGATCGAGTTCAAAGCGCGCAAGCTGGAGGGCTCCGAGCGGGTGCAACTGAACCTGCCCGCCGGCGAGGCCAGGGAGCTGCGGCTGGTGTTCAACTCACCGAACCGCAAGGTGATGGATGGCAGGGAGGGAGTGCCATGGCGGCAGATTGAGGAGCTTGTGCATGTCTCCGCGCGGATCATTCATGCGGGCGGCGGCAAAGACCGTGTTTACATCCGGCGCCTGGACGGGGCGCAGCAGATCCTCGCGGATGTGACCGCGGACATTGCCAGCCTGGCAGCCGACAGTCGCGGGCATCCCGCTTTCCCGGGCCGGCCTGTGCTTTCCGTGTTCCTGCCCAAGGACGCCTACCGGATTGAGACGCTGCGCCTGCGCGTGTTTGAAGGCGGGGCAGGCGTGCTGCGCGAGCCTGGCGAGCTTCCGATCCTCACGCACGGTGGCAGCCGCTGGCAGTTCCAGCCCGGCGCGGTCTCATGGAACGAGGCGCGTGATCTCGCCGCGGCGCGCGGCGGTCACCTCGCCACCATCACCGACCAGGAGACTTATGACTGGATCAAGGGCGAGTTCATCTCGAAGCAGGCGCCGGGCCTGGCTGTCTGGCTGGGCGGGGAAAAGAAGCCCGATACGCCGGTCAGCGATTGGGCATGGGTGACCGGTGAGAGTTTCGCCTTCCGCGCCTTCCAGCCGGGCGCGCCTTCCGGCACCGTGCCGCATTTTGGCCTGGCCTGGCGGCGTCCGCCTGAGGCGGATGCCGCGCAGGGTGACTCATGGTGGCCGGCCAACCCCGGTCAGAGCCATGACATTTCCGGGTTCCTGATCGAATGGGACGAGGCGCCGCCCGCGTCCATGCCGGCGCCCGCCACTGTCATGGAAGCCCCGGCTTTGCCGCCGGATGACTTCATCACCAAACTTGAATCCGGCTTCAAAGCGCGCTTCGACGCCGACGCGCAAACGCCCTTCCTCGCCGCCGTCGCGCGCCTGGACCAGAGCTACCTGGCCAACGGCCTTCCGCGCGCGCGAGCCGCCGCGCAGGCCAGAGGCAGCCTCGCCGAAGTCACCGCGCTGGATGAGGAAACGGCGCGCGTCGGGAACAAGGAGGGCATGCCCGCCGAGGACGTGGAAGGCACGCCCGAAGCGCTCAAAACACTGCGCCAGACTTACCGCGCGGCGTTCGCAAAGCTCGCCGCCGAGCGCGATGCCAGGGCCGCGCCGCTCTATGACATTTATTTGAAATCGCTCGATGGCCACATCGCCGTGCTGACCAAGGCCGGCAAGATCACCGAGGCCACCGCCGCGCAGGCGTGGCGGGACCGCATCGCGGAGCGGAGGCCTGTCAATGACAGCTCCGCCCGGATCGCAGCGACCCAGCCCGCGAAAGCCGCGCCCTCAGTCACGGCACCCAAGGCGGCGAAAGCATCCACTCCGACGGGGGGCGGCAGCTCGTGGCGCGTGGCCGCGGATTACCTCGTCAACAACGGCGGCTCTTTTGTGTCCCTCAAAGGTGGCGCCACCATCACGGTCACCAAGCCGGATGAGATTCCGAGCGGGCGCTTTGACATCATCGAGCTTTCGCTGGACCGGCTTGGCTCCGCGCTGCCGTCCCCTGTTGACACGGACTTCGCCGCGTTCAGCGGTCTGCGCGATCTGCGCCGCCTGTGGCTTCGCAGTATCCCCGCGCTCACGGATGCCGCGCTCGCCTTTGTGGCCGCCAATGACGATTTGACCTTCATTAATTTCGAGGGCGTCAACGCACTCACGGACGCGGTCACCATGCATCTTGAGCCGCTGAAAAAGCTCGACTACCTCGCCATCCAATACGCGGAAGGCTTCACCGGCGGGGGACTCGGCCAACTGGCCTCAAAGGACTCCATGCGGACTTTTGAGTTCCTCTCCAGCGGCATCACCGACGAGGGCATGAGGGCTGTCGGCACCTTCAAGAAACTTCAGACGCTGCGCGTCACCTCGCAGAAAGTCACCCCCGCCGGCTTCGCGCCGCTCGCCGGTTTGACCTCGCTGACCAGTCTCACACTCAGCGGCACGCAGTTTGACGACACCTCGGCGGACGCCGTCGCCGGACTCCTGCAGCTCTCGCATCTCGACCTCGCAAACACCAAGCTCGGTGACGCCGGCCTGGCAAAACTGAAGTCCCTCAAGAAGCTCTCCAACCTCTACCTTTCCGGCACCGCCGTCAGCGGCAAGGCGGCGGGGGAGTTTCAGCTCGCGCTGCCCCAATGCCGCGTCTCGCGCTGACGGGGTTGGTGTTCAGGCTTTGGCTGGTGCTGGTCGCATTGTCGGCCTTCCCGGCCTTTTCTCAATGGCCGGCTGATGCGCGCGCGTGAGCCCTCACACATCGCACACCATGCAGGCGTGGCGCAGGGCCAGGATGGGATCCTCCCAGGTCGGGATGAACTCGTGGGCCACATAGTCGTGGTAGCCAATTTCAAGGAGCGCCTTCATCACGGCGGGGTAGTTGATCTCCTGGTTCTCGTCCAGTTCGCAGCGGCCGGGATTTCCCGCCGTGTGGATGTGGCCGATGAAGTCCTTGTGGAGGCGCAGGCGGCGGATGACATCGCCGTTCATGATGGAGACATGGTAGATGTCGAAGAGCAGCTTGAAGTTCGGGCTGCCGATCTGCTTGATGAGGTCCACGCAAAAATCCACATCATCGCCGAAATAGCCGGGGTGTCCTTTCATCGGGTGCGTGTCATCGCGGCTGTTGAGATGCTCCAGCACGAGCGTGACACCCTTTTTTTCCGCGTGCGGCAGGACGACCTTCCAGGTGTCCAGACAGTCCTTGACGGCCTGCTCGCGGTCCATGCCGTCAAACTTCATGCCGGTGAAGGTGATGACCTTCTTGCAGCCCACGTCAGCGGCCACGTCAATGCCCTCGGTGAGCTTGGCGATGACCTCCTCGCGGAACTTGGGATTGCAGGGTCCGTTGCTGAAACCGTGCCCGCCGACGAGCGAGATGCCCAGGCCGAGCTTTTTCACATCCGGGTAGAGCTTCCGGTCTATGCCCTCGATGCCAACGAGGCCGATGTCTTTCGCATGGCGCGCCAACTCCAGCATGTTCATCGGCTTCCAGCACCAGCCCATGAGCGTGTGCTTGATGCCGCTGTTCTTGATCTTGTAGGCGGGATCGGCGGCGGATTTCAGGATGGACTGCGCGGAAGCCGGGCGGGCAAAGCCAAGACCGGCGGCGGCAAGAGCGGTGGTTTGGAAAAAAGAGCGGCGGTTCATGAGAAAGAGAAAACAGGAAACGGCAGGCAAAGGCAAGACTTCAGGGGAAGTTCGAAATTCGAAGCCCGATTTTCGACCTCCTCCACCCGCCACGTCAACCACCTGCGCCCGCCCTCCCGCCACAAGGCCGCATCCGCCGCATCCGCAACACCGGCGCGCTCCTCGCCGCCCTCGTTATTGCTGTGCGGGTCTTCATCGGGGTTGGTCGTCTGCAAGAGGTTTGGCGAACTCACAAACCACTTCCGAGACTGAATCCGGGGACCACAATCCGCGAGCAAGCAGTGCCATGCAGCACCACCCATCACGACAAAGCACATCATCCCCGTGCAAATCCCCGCGAGAATGGCTTTAGTGCGTGCCACGGCGCTTCAGGGGTTTGGGCAACGTCATAGCACACCCACCGCCTGACAGCAGCCGGGCGTTGACTGTGGGTTGAAGGTTCTAATCACGGTGGAAATTCGACTCGGAGCGGGCGAGGCGGTTGTTGTGCCGCGCTTTGTTCGCCTTTGTTGTCATGAGTGGGACCGGTTACTCGCGAAGGATACGCCTCATACCATGCAGGAACTCTTCTTCGTCGTCTTTTCTGATCCGGTAGAATCCAGGTTGACCTTCGATCCAGAAAAAATTACCATAGAAGCTCACGAACAGATCCGGCGAGTCCTTAAATTTGAGATGAACGCTGCCTTTGTCGAGAAACGCCCCCGAATGCCAAGTGCTTCTGGAAACCGCTCGCTTGATTGGCGTGATGCCAACCACACGCTCCGAAACAGAATTCCCTTCTCTTTTCGAGTAAACGGCCGTCGCGGAAGGGATCAGTGTCGCGGGTGAGCGAATCTCATAGGTGCGGCAGCCTTGGATAAACATGGCGGGGAGCACGATAAGAAGTGGTAACCTTGGGGTCATTGCGCGATTCTTTGGCAACAGTTTGAAGTGTGGCAAGGCGGAGGTTGGGCGTCCAGAGCGAAGCGAATCAGCGGCGTTGTCCGCCGTTGCCACCACTGACTTGTTCGGTTTCTTCTATTGTTTGAGATCATGGAACTTCACTTCCTCGGAAAGCTTCTTCGCTTTCTTTGCCTGGAGATCAACTTGCACGACGGCCGTTCCATCATAACCACTGTCGCTAGCCTTTCCTGCGTGCGGCCCATTGAACTTCAAATGCAGAGTGTGATTGCCTCTCCATTCCGTGGGATAAACCCAAGGATTGTCCTGTCCCGCAGCGATCTCAGGCATCGTAATCTGGTGAAAGGACTTCCCGTCCCAAGCGAAAAGGTAGGTCCGAAACAACTTCGAGTATCCGGCTGAAATCGCGAGAATCCGCGAATCGGGACTCCAACGGAGGTGGTCGTCGTAAAAATCAAGAATATCAGTTCCGTCCATTTGACGCGGAGAACTATACAGTGTCTTTCCGTCCTTCTGGGTAATCTCCAGCCGCCTCGTATTCGTATCAGCCACCTTCACCAGTCGCACCTGAAATGCCCCGTTCGGGGATGCGGTTCTCACGTCTTCCGGCACTTCGCCAGCGAAGAGCGATGTCGCCAACGCGAGGCTGATGAGCATGGGCTTCATATTCTTACCGAACAGTGTGATTCGTGTGATGTGATATCGCTTGGAGGCGCTATGTTGGCATGTTTTTCTCGCGGAGCCTGGTCATCCAAGCCTTGACTGTCAATGTCTTTTGCGAGTTTGACTCGTGTCTCTTCATAGTTTTCTGATCCAGAAAATCCAGGCATCTGGAGCAACTGATATTTTGCTGTGAAATATCGTGATTCCCCGGCTTGCCTGATCATTCATGAACGAAGTATGTGGAGTTTGTTGCCCGAAACCCGAAATCCAAGAGACGCCCGCCGAAAAGGCGGGGAGGTGGCGGGCTGGCTGGCTGGTGGGGGAGGCGCTGGGCGGAGTCGAGGCTGCCTGTGCCGCTGCTTGGAGGCCGGGAAGTCCAGGACGAGTGGGAGACTTTCTTTTTGCGGCTTTTTGAGCTTTTTTGCGGCCATTCATTCCCGGATTCCGGCTCAGGCGCTCATTTCATTGGCTCCGCCCAGCACCCTGAAACGCGGGTCGCGGTGCCTGGACATTGGCACTCGTGCCCCGCTGACGCGGCGGGAGTGTGAGGGCAATCGAAATTCGAAGCTCGAAGCTCGAAGCTCAATTTTCGATTTTCGATTTTCGATTTTCGATTTTCGATTTTTTCCCCTTACTGCTCGCTGGGCTGGTGCCTCTCCTGCGCGCGCAGGGCCAGGTATTCCCCCGCGAGGAAGAGGGAGCCGCAGATGAGCACCCGCGCTCCATGGCGCGATGCGAGGGCCAGCGCCTCGGGCAAGGTCCGCGCCTGCTCGCACAATCGCGCCTCGCCGCCGGCGGCGAGGAAGGCTTCTTCCAGCACGGGCAAAGGCACGCTGCGCGGGGAATCGAAGCCCGTGAGCACCCAGCGCGCGGAGATTTCCATGAGCGGCAGCAGCGTCTCCGCGTGGTCCTTGCCGCTCGATCCGCCAAAGACCACCACCGCTTTCTCTTCGGGAAAAGCCGCGCGCCATGCCTCCGTCAATGCCCGCGCCGCATCCGGATTGTGCGCGCCATCCAGAATGACGCGGCCTTGGCCAAAGCTCTGAAACCGCGCCGGCCACACCGTCTCCCGCAGTCCCTGCTCCATCACCAGCGCGGGCAGCGGCAGGCCCGTCTCGCGCAGGGCTGCGACCGCCAGCGCGGCGTTCCAGCCTTGATGCGGTCCTGACAGACCGAGCGGGACTTCATTTACTGGCGCGTCCACCACGATGAGCGGCGCTTTTTTCGACCGCGCCGCCGACTTGATGACGCGCAGCGCCTCCGGCTCCTGCGGGCCCGTCACCACCGGCACCCCGGCTTTGATGATGCCCGCCTTTTCCGCCGCGATCTCCGCCAGCGTGCCGCCGAGCTGCGCCATGTGGTCCATGCCGATGCGCGTGATCACCGCCACTTCCGGCGTGACCACGTTTGTGGCGTCGAGACGGCCGCCCAGCCCCGTCTCCAGGACCACCCACTCCAGCCCGCGCGCCTGGAACCAGTCCAGGGCAAGCGCCAGCGTGATCTCGAAAAACGTCGGGTGGGGCTGCCAGTCAGCGGCGAGCGCCCGGATGCGCGCCAGGCCGGACTCGATCTCCGCATCCGTGATCTCGCGCTCCGTGTCGCGGATGCGCTCGTTGAAGCGCACCAGATGCGGCGAGGTGAACAAGCCCGCGCGGACGCCCGCCGCGCCCAGCATGGAGTGCATGAAGGCGCAGGTGGAGCCTTTGCCGTTGGTGCCCGCCACATGCAGGAATCTCACGCCCGCGCCCGGCAGCCCGGTTTCCTCCAGCAGCCGCCGTGTGTTGTCCAGCCCCGGTTTCATGCCGTAAAGCTGCGTGCCGTAGAGCCAGTCCAGATTCGGCGTCAGGCAGGCCGGAGCGGGGGAGCTGTCGTTCATCATGCTTGTGTGCGCGCCGCAGCATGCCGCGCCCGCGCCAGCCTGCCATGACAAATCCGCGCCGCCTCCAAAAACACGCTCCGAAACTTCCGCCCCACAAAGCCTGACAAAAATCTTGTCGCCGCCGCCGCTTTGCGTTCTCATCGCGCGATGAACGATCTGGAAAGGCGCGTCATGGCCGCCCAGGGCTACCTCGAACTCGGTCTCCACGCGGAGGCCGCGGAGGAGATGCGCCATCTGCCGAAGGAAGCCTTCGAGCGCGGCGATGTCATTGAGATCAGCCTGCTCTGCCTCATGGAGCAAAAGCGCTGGGGGGACGCCCTTGTCGTCGCCGAAAAGCTCTGCCGGCTCGAACCGCGCCAGGCCGGCGGATTCATCCATGCCGCCTTCTGCCTGCACGAGCTGGGCCGCACGCGCGAGGCGCTCGACATCCTCGCCCGCGGCCCCGCCAGCCTCAAGACCAAGCCCGTCTATTATTACAATCTAGGCTGCTACCTCGCCTGCCTCGGCGAGGAGGAAAAAGCTGTCGCCCTCCTGCTCCAGTCCTTCGAGATGGATGGCACCCTGCGCGGCCATGCCCGCCATGATCCCGACCTGGACCGCCTGCGTCCACGGCTGGAGACCGCTTGATTATCCGCTTCCCTCATGGCCGCCGTCTCACAGTCCGCATTGCACGCCGCCACACGCTGGTTTGATGAGAATTTCCAAACCCGCGGCGAACTCGGCGCCTCCGTCTCCGTCTGGCAAAACGGCGTCGAAATCCTCTCCCTCTCTCATGGCGTGCGCGACAGGCAGGGCGCGCGCCCGTGGGAGCGCGACACCCTCGTTCCTGTCTTCTCAGCCACCAAGGCGCCCGCCGCAGTCTGCTGCCTTCTGGCCCTGCATGAGGCAGGCTTTCCGCTCGACTGCCCTGTGGCCGAGGCCTGGCCTGAGTTTGTGGGCGGCGGCAAGTCGCGCATGCACTTCGCCCACCTGCTCTCCCACACCTCCGGTTTGTGCGCGCTGGATGAAAAAGCGCCCATTTATAATTACGACGCCGTCATCCAGGCCCTGGAAATGCAGCCCCCGCTCTGGGAACCCGGCACCCGCCAGGGTTACCACGCCCGCACCTTCGGCTTCCTCATGGACGAGATTGTCCGCCGCGTCACCGGAGCCGACTCCCTCGGCCAGTTCTTTCGCGACACTTTTGGCGATCCCATGAATCTCGACTTTTGGATCGGCCTGCCTGAGCAGCAGTGGCCGCGCGTCTCACCCGTGCATCCGGGGAAAATCAGCATCGCCAGCGGCGACCAGCCCTTTCTCAAAGCCTGGAACACCTCCGGCACACTCACCCAGCGCGCTTTTAGCAGCCCCTTCGGCCTCAGCTCGATCAGCGAGTACAATCAATCCGCCTTCTGGTCCCCCGGCTATGCCAGCATGGGCGGCGTCGGCAGCGCGCGCGGCCTTGGCAAATTCTACGCCATGCTCGCGCAGGGCGGCTCATGGGGAGGCGCGCGCCTCGTGCCAGCCGCCGTCCTCGCGCAACTCCAGCACACCCTCTCCCAGGAGGAGGACGCCGTGCTGCTCACACCCGCCGCCTTCGCCGCCGGCGTCATGCAGGACCCGCTGGACCCCGACCCGGAGTCCGGCGGCGGCAAGCTGCGCCGCCATTTCGGCCCCTCCCTCTCCGCCTTCGGCCACCCAGGCGCCGGCGGCAGCCTCGCTTTCGCCGATCCGGAGAACGGCCTCGCCTTCGCCTATGTCATGAACCAAATGGAGGCCGGCCCCATGCCCGGCGCCAAAGTCCTCGGCATTGTCGAGCGGCTCTACGCATGATCCCTCCACCATGAGCCTTCCACACATCGCCGTCATAGACTGGCGCGCCTCCCCGCAGGGTGACGACGACTGCTCCATCGAGCGTTCCGTCATCGGCTCCACCGCCCGCCTTACCCGCCACCTCTGTGACACCGACGCCGACCTCGACGACGAGGCCGCCGGCGCTGATGCCATCATCCTCTGGCACAACATGCCACTCACAGCCCGCGGCATCTCCCGCCTCGTCAAATGCCGCGCCATCATCCGCAACGGCGTCGGTTATGACAGTGTGGACACCACCGCCGCCCGCGCGCGCGGCATTCCCGTCTGCAACGTGCCCGACTACGGCACCGAGGAGGTGGCCGACCACGCCATCGCGCTCGCGCTCGCGCTCTGCCGTCAGCTTTTCCCGCTCGATGCCGAGGCCAAGGCGCTCGGCTGGGAGATCAAGGTGCGCGGGAAGCTGCGCCGCTTGCGCGGCCTGAACTTCGGCATCGTCGGCCTTGGCCGGATCGGCACCGCCACCGCCTTGCGCGCCAAAGCGCTCGGCTTTCGTGTCGTTTTTTATGATCCCTGCCTGCCCAACGGAGCGGACAAGGCCCTCGGCATCGAGCGTGCCCGGAGCCTTGATGAGCTGCTCATGCAGGCCGGCGTGCTCTCCCTCCACTGCCCATTGAATGACACCACGCGCCACCTCATCGGCGCGCGCGAACTGGCATTGCTCCCGGAGTCCGCCCACGTCGTGAACACCGCCCGCGGCGGTCTCATAGACAAGACCGCCCTCCTCGCCGCCCTGCTCGAGGGCCGCATCGCCGGAGCCGGTCTTGACGTCATCGAGGACGAGCCCCTGCGCACTCCCGAGGAGGCCGCCACGCCCAACCTCATCGTCACCTGCCACGCCGCCTACTACAGCGGCATGTCCGTCGTCGAAATGAGCCGCACCTCCGCCCGCATCGCTCTTGCCGCCGTCACCGGCGCGCCCCTGTTCAATGTGGTGAACGGAGTTGTGTGAACAGGAAGTCTCACTTGAGCGGACCTTTCAGATTCCACGCTTGCCGATGTGCCAGCCAAGGTCCGTGCGAATTTTCCCGGCGATTTCGGCGAGCTTTTGAGACAATTCTGCTGGAGTCAGGGTGTCGAGCGGGCGTTGCTCGGTTTCAGCCATGAAGTTGAGCATGCGCAGATCACCATCTCCATTCAGCTTGGTTCCGGTTTGGCTGGCCATGATGGGGAATATGCTCTTGTTCTTGCTTCTCTCCCTGTTCAGCAAAGCCGGCAGTTCGTGATGTTGGATGAATGCCGAATTCATGAAATCAACATCCACCAGCAAAACTGCGGCGATGGAGGCATCTAGCGCCTGCTTGATCCGCTCAAACCAATCATCTCCGCTTGGGATTTCAGTGTCCACCCAGAGTTTGATTTCCAGCGCCTGCTCGATCTGCTGCGCTTTCAAATGCATGTGAAGCTTGTTCATGATTTCCTTTTGATTGTGGGAATAGCAGACGAACAGGACATTGCCAGAGATGCGGTCTCGCAGCCGGCTGTAAACCGTCAAGACCAGATCTTCTGCGACTCTGTTGGCATGTTTCACCAGCACAAACGAACCTTCGATGCGCTTGGCTTCGTCAACCCATCTGTGGCCGGCGCTGTGTTTGGTGAAGAAAATGATCGGCATGGTGGAACCTGGCTGCATTTTTTTGCGGATTTCCTTGGCCAGTTCTATCCCGGCCGTGGGTTTGTCACCCAACGAGATGTCCAGCACGATCAGTGACACTCTCCCGGCGGCGAGGATCTCGTGCGCTTCCTTTAGCGTGGCCACCGGGCCGGTGACTCGATAGCCTTCCCTGCGCAATGCCTGGATGTAAATGGCGGCGTCATCAGCGTCATCGTCCACAAACAAAATGTGAGGGCTGTGACCGTCTTCGGACACGTTCAAAGGCGGGGCGGGCTGACGGGAATCGGGCAGGTAGAGCCGGAATGTGTTGCCCGGCCCGCAGCCGTCACCGGCAGTTTCCTGGTAATCAATGCGCCCGCCGAGGCTGTCAGTAACCAGGCGTTTGACAATGCCGAGGCCTTTATGCGGCTCAGCCTCGCGCAGCACGGCCTGTGTCAACGGGTGGCCGTTGTCGGAGATGGTAAGCTCATGTCCTCCATCCACATGCTTGAGAACGCAGCGAATCTGGAACGAGCCTCCCACAGAGGTGGAGTCAGCCGCCCAAAGGTAGGAATTGGAGAGCAGCTCGACCAGCACACGAACACAGGCGCGCGCCTTGGACCAGGGGAAGGTCCCCTCACAGAATTCGCTTTGCAGCGTGACATTGGAGTTCTTCGCAGAACGGTAAATGTTGGAGACCAACTCTGTCGCCTCCGTGAAAAAGGGTTTAATCTCCACCTCATCCTTGCCGCTTCTTTCATAAAGCAGCCTGACAAGACGGTCTGTGTATTGAATGCTGGCATTGATTTTTTCCAGCGCGCCCGCAGCCAGGGTCTCCTGTCCGGAGGTGCCGCGTTGCCCTGGGAGCAAGTGGCTGATCTGGCGGAAGCACGATGAGACCCGGTGAAAAAAATCGTCCGACCACAGCTGGTTTTCCAATTCGATCTTGTAGGTGTCAGTTCGGTCCCAGAAAAATACGAGGATGCGGCGTTTTTTATCGGCCCCTGTGAAGCAGGTTTTCCAGACTCGCACCTGCATGTCAGCATTGTCACGCGGACGAGTGTGGCGCTCCAGCTTTCCATCCACCCTGGGTTGCTGCTTTCCAGTTTCATGATAGCCCAGGGTTTTCAGGTCATCGCGGTAGTATTCGGCGGCCTCCGACTTGAAAATATCCCAGTCCGTGAGTCCCTCCAGGGAACCCTTCCTGTCGAGAATTTCTTTTCCCACATGAGTCAAAAACTGCTCGTTGGCCCATTCAAAAACGATCCTGGGCTGGCTGGCGGAGACTTCTTGCGGCCTGTCGTTCTCTCCCCAGGCTGATTCCTCGCGCTTGGTGAAGATCATGAACGAACCGCTGAGAGCCTCGAAAAAGACCTTCTTTTCAAGAAGCTCGGCGTTGATGTTCCAAAGATGAATGCGTGCCGCGGCGAGCCGTTGAAAAATCCGCACATAGCGCTCGGCCTGCTGGTGCCTGGGAGCGGGCCGGTCAATGGTCCACAGCACAATGCAGCCCACCGGCTTGCCTCTGAAGCGCAGCGGGAAACCGAATAGTGGCCCCTGTATCTTCCACACCTTGAGCGCCTCCTGGTCCACCGAGGTTTCACCGCGGGGATCAAGGCATGTCAGCCAGTCATCCTGACCGTTCTTTCTGGTAAGCTCAAAGACCTGTCGGGCAAAAGAGGGCTTGTCCAGTTTGTGCTTGAAGTCCGCTGGCACGGCTTCAATGTCCGGGGCGGCCACATAGGCGGCCACGCGCAGCCAGTTCCAGGACGGCTCATGCCTGTAAACCAGGCCGGCGTCATAGCCCAGAGTTTCGAGGATGCCTTCCAGGATAGGTTGAAGCCTTGTCTCCGGTTTTGTGGGAGGGTAAATGAGAGCGCGTTGAAGCAGTTGATTGAACTGAGCATTCTGGATGGCAATGGAAGCCGCCTGCGCGAGGTCGCGAAGGGTTTCGACATGCTCGTCATCGAAATATGACTCTTTGAAGGACTCGATGTTGATCACACCTGCGGGATTCCCATGCAAGTCAATGCGCACAGCCAGTTCGCTGCGCACTCTCTCATCGGCTTTGATGTAGTTTTCAGTTCTTAGATGGACCTTGCCATCCACACTATGGTCGTTTTCCAAATCCTGAAAGACGGCGCGCATGAAGGAATTCTCATGCACGATGGAGCCGGGCTTGATGCTGGCGCAGTCCGGCGCGCCGTTTTCCACCGCCGCGTAAACCAGCGCGTGTTGTTTGCCTTTCCACCAGGCCAGGTCACCCCTGTCTGCTTTGATGATTTTCACCGCCGATGCGATGACGAGCTGGAATGTCTGGCTGGGATTGTTGTTTTCACGCAGTTGCCGCATGGCGATGCGGCGCGCCACATTCCTCGCCTCCAGGCGTCTCGCGGACTGGGGGTAGGGCCAGAGCAGGGCAAGTGTCAACAGGGGCTGAAACTCAGTGGCCAGCCGGAGATCTTCATCAGTGAATGAGGCGCGGGATGCGGGCTTGCCCTGTTTGTCTAGTTTGTTTTCACATTTCAACAACCCCAGGAAAGCGCCCTCATCGCTCAGCAAAGGAACCCATAAAATGTTATGCAGAGGCTGCCCTCCCAAATGGATGGGCACGCTTTTGGAGTGGTATGCATTCTCCTTTAGGCCCTCAGAATTCAGTTTCCCCGGCGTTTTTTGGCTCGCGCACCAGGCTGTGATGCCTTTTCCCAGCTTGCTCATCGTCGAAAGCACCACCCTGAAGCCTCGGGACTGTTGTTCTTTCACCGAAGCCGCCAAATACATTTGCTCCAAATCATCCGGATCCACCTCAAACAAGGCGATGTTTTGCGCGGGAACGACGCCTCGTATCTCCTTTAGCAGCTCTTTGAGCACCTGATTTCGAGAGGTTCCGCTGTTCAACACTCTGATCAACCTTTGCATTGCCAGCAGATTCACTGATGGATTTTCCGGGGAGATTGTTTGCATGCGACAAGGGGAGTCCAAGATTTCCTGATTCAAACAAAAGCATTGCGTTTGCCTGATTTGAAAATGCTAAAACAACCGAAGACAAACGGGCAAGCAAAACAACACGGCCGGGTTGGCGCCATGTGTCATGGGGCGTGCATCTCTCATTTGCCGACGCTTCCGCTCGTTTGGCTGGTTGATGAACCTGACGGGATGCTTTGCAAAAAGCGTTTGAGTCTTTTGAATGCCGGGTGGTATGGAGCACGCTCACCTCTGCGGATGCTGGGAAAAGTCAGCGGCGCTGCTCTTTGTGGCGGGCGAAGAGGGCGAGGGTGCGGTCCCGCTCGGCGGCGTGGTCCACGATGGGGGCGGGGTAGCCGGGGGCGATGGGGCGTCCGTCTTTGGGCGGATCGAGCAGGAGACCGGCGGGCAGACCGCGCAGTTCGGGCACCCAGGTTTGGATGTAGCGCGCTTGCGGGTCGTGGCGCTTGCTCTGAGTCCAGGGATTCTGGATGCGGAAGTAGGGGGCGGCGTCGGCTCCGGTGCCGGCGCTCCATTGCCAGCCGCCGTTGTTGCTGGCGTTTTCACCGTCCACGAGGTGGCGCATGAAGAAGCTTTCGCCCAGGCGCCAGTCGCAGTGGAGGTCCTTGGTGAGGAACATGGCGGTGATCATGCGCAGGCGGTTGTGCATGAAGCCTGTGGCCAGAAGCTGGCGGATGCCCGCGTCCACGATGGGGAAGCCGGTGCGGCCCTGGCACCAGGCCTGGAAGTGGGCGTCGGTGCCGGGCCAGTGGAGGCCGCGAAAGTCGGGGGAGAACTCTTCCTCAAAAACGCCGGGGTAGTGCCAGAGGATGGCGAGGTAAAACTCGCGCCAGGCGAGCTCCTTGATGTAGGTCTCGATGGAGAGCCGCGCCTGCGGGGAGGAGTCGGCGGCCATCGCCTCCTGGCAGCGGGAGTGCAGCTCGCGGATCGAGATGAGGCCGAAACGAAGGTCCTGTCCGAGGCGGGAGGTGGTGACGCCCTCGGGCACGTCACGCCGGGGCTTGTAATCGTGCAGCACGCGGCTCTCAATGAAGGTCTTCATGCGCTGGCGGGCGGCTTTTTCCCCGGGTTCGGGGATGGCGGCTGTGCATTCGGGGAGCTGCCACCAGGCCAGAGAGGGCAGGGGCAGGGAAGGTAAAGCAGGGGCAGGGCCGAGAGCCTTGACGCGGCCTTCGGGCCGGGGCTTTTCAAGAGCGAGCCAGGCGCGCGAGTAGGGGGTGTAAACCCGGTAGGGGCCGCCGGCTCCGGTGAGGGCCTCCTCCGGTTCGTGCAGGACGCGGTCTTTGTGGTCATGGCAGGCGACTCCGAGCCTGGCGCAGAGAGCGCGAACTCCGGCCTCGACGGCGCGGCCAAAGGGGTCGTAGTCACGATTGAAAAAGACGGCGCTGGCGCCGGTCTCGTGGATGAGCTTTTCCAGGACGGCTTCGGCGGTGCCGCTGCGCAGGATGAGACGGCTGCCGATGGCTTCGAGATTTTTCGCCAGGGAGGCGAGGCTGCCGCAGAGGAAGTGCTGGCGCGCGGGGCCGGTCCAGTCGTGGTGTTTTTTCCAGTCGCTGAGGATGTAAAGCGGGATGACGCCGGCGGCGGAGCGGGCGGCGTGCAGAAGGGCGGGATTGTCAGTGAGGCGCAGGTCGCGGCGGAACCAGTGGATGACGACTTGATGAGCGGGCATGAGTCTGGCTTACGCGTGCTGATGCGGTTGGGACGCTGCGGGTGCGGTGATCCCGGCTTCCATTAGGCTGTGGTGGATGCGTCGGCTGCTCGGTCTTCAGTCAGGGACGATGAGGTGAGCGCCTCCGCTGATGAGGCCGTCGGGGCCGGGCAGGAGATAGTATCCGTGGCCCTGGCCGGGGTCGGCGCCGGGCAGGCGCACGAAGGCGCCGGTGATGGCGGCGCGGCGCGCGGGGCTGCCGGGCAGGGTGAAACTGCCGGTGAAGGTGCCGCGGCGGGCGTTGACCTGGAGGCTGAGGCGGTTGGGATTGTCGCCAAAGACGCGGAGAGTGCTGGGGGCTTGGAGGGTGAGGGGCTGGCGGAACAGTTCGGTGACGTTGTTCTCGGCGAAGACAGCCTCCGCATTGCCGTCACCCGCCGGGGCGGAGAGGAAGTTGAAAAGATGACTGACCGGCGTGTATCTGCCGCCGTGCGCGCCGAGCATGAGGGTGGGCAACCCGGCGCGACGGTGCTCGGGTGTGCCGGAAAGGCCGGCGTTGGTGTCGTCGAGGATGAGCCAGCCCTGGGCGCTGCCGCTCTTTTTGGCCACCAGGGCATGGAAGGCCAGACGGCCGCCGAGCAGATGGGGTGTGGAGCAGGTGAGGGTCTGGCCGTCGCCAAGGCGGCCGGTCCAGGCGATGAGGCCCTTGGCACTGAGCGTGCCGGCGATGTGGCCGCTACCCTGGGGGGAGGCGGGGTCTTCGGCAAAGGCGGGGTCGGGTTTGAAATAAGCGGTGTGCTCGCCGGAAAGGACTGTCTGGAGGGCGGGATTCCAATCGTGACGGCGGGCGGTGAATCCGGCGGGGGGCTTTTCGCCATCATCAAGGCTGCCGGTGATGATGCCGTCCTGGACTTCGAAAGCGAGGGTGACGGGGGGCCTGCCGCCGGCGCGCTTGATGATGACGGTGGCTTCTGGGGGGGCTGCCCCGGAGGGCAGGGCCTTGAGGCGGTCGGAGAAGCGCAGGCTCTCCGCGCCGAGGGTGAGGTTCCCGGAGAAGGCGCCGGTGGGTGTGAGGGTGGCGGTAAATCGCCCGCCGAGGCCGCCAGTGAGTTCGGTGCCGCCGTCCACGAGACCGTGGTAAGCGCCGGGTGTGCCGTCGGGTAGCGGCTCGACCTGCCAGAGGAAGGTGAGCGGCTGGCTGGCGCCGCTGGCATTAAAGGCGGTGATGATGATCTCGTGGGTGTCGGGCAGGTCGGGTGTGCCGCTGAGCATGCCGGTGGCGGTGCTGAACTTCATGCCCTTGGGCGTTTTTTTGATGCTGAAACGGGTGGCGCCATGAGCGGCGGTGAACTGCAGGGCGGCCGCGCCGCTGACGATGGCGGGGACGAGGGCGGGGGGCTGCACCACAGGCTTGAGGCGGACATCAAGCTGGGCGGACAGGGTATGCAACTCGACGGTGCCGGGCGGGTCAAAGCTGGCGCGGCAGGTGTAGGCGCCGATGTCTCCAGCGGCGGTGTTTTTGATCGTCAAGGTGGCGGAACCGGAACCGGTGACGCGTCCGTCGTCGTTGAGCGGGGTGCCATCTCGGAACCAACGCAGGGAGAGGCCGGGGCCTGCCGCGGCGGTCTTGAGCACGGCGGTCTTGCCCTCGGCGACGGACTGCCCGGCGACGGTGCGGCGGAGCACGCCAAGGGCGGCTTCGGGGCTGGTTTCGGTGCCGGTGGCATTGGTGGCAGTGACGGTGTAGCCGCCGGCGTCGGCGAGCTTGGCGCTATTGATCGCGAAACTGGCGGAGCCATCACCGAGCACGGTGGCGGCGCCGGTTTTGCGCCATTGGAAGGTGACGTGGCCGCCGCCCTCGCCTGCGGCGGTGAAGGCGGCGGTTTCACCTTCAGGAACGATGACGGGCATTGGCTGCAGGGTGAGCGCCGCAGGCTGGACCTGGGAGCCGTAAAGCCGCACTTCCGCGCTATGGAGGGTGCCGGTGTCGCCCCGCGCGAGGTCCTGGCAGCGCAGGGTCCACAGACCGCGCGCGGACTCGCCCCAATGACGGACGCTGGAAAAGGTCCAGCCGTCGTAGTCGAGGCCGTCGTCCTGGGAGGTTTTGGCGGCGAGGGTGCTGACGGTGCCGGCTGGGGAGGTGAGGGTGATGTGGAGGTCACCGCGGAAGGTGTGGGCGATGTCGAGCGTGACGGTGACGTGCTCGACGCGCAGGTCGGTGACATTGGAAAAATCGAAGGTGCGGGTGACACCGGCGGCGTTGTTGTCGGGTATGATGACGTTCGGTTCCAGGTCGCGGGCGTCTTCGATCATGGGGCCGAGATTTTCCCAGGTTTCCGCCATGGCCACGGCGGCCTGGGCGCTGACCGCGCCGCCGCCGTAAAGCTCGTGGTGCTTGATGGGGGGCATGGATGGAGGGGCGCCGCCGGCGCGGGTGACCCAACCTGCCTGGGTGGGGAAGATGTGGGTGGAGGAGCGCAGGAGGATCTCTTTGACATCGCGCCAGCCAAGCTGGGGATTGACCTCAAGCATGAGCGCCAGCACGCCGGCGACGACGGGCGCGGAGGCGGAGGTGCCGCCAAAGGTCTGGGTGTAGTCGCGCATCTCCGGGGAGCCGGTCAACTCTCCGGGCTTCGTCCCCGTGTTGTATCCCTGGGCGCCGCGATAGTCGGTGGTCACGACGCCGGTGGCGCCGGGGGCGACGACGGTGAGGTGGCTGCCGCCCTCGCTGTAGTTTGCCAGGGCGCCTGTCTGGGTGAGCACGCCGACGGCGATGCCATAGATGGAGTTGGGATAGCTGTCTTTGTTGCCCTGGTCGCCGCGGTCGCGGTCATTGCCTGCGGCCCAAACACTGAGAGTGCCCAGCCCGCCCCTCCCCTCAAGGGCGGCTGTGCGCCTGGCGGCGACGGTGAGCGGTCCGCTCCAGCCGAGTTCGGGGAAGAACTCTGGATGCAAGATGGTGGGCGCGGCCCCCCAACTGTTGTTTTTGATCTGGATGACGTCATTGCCGCGCAGCATGGCTTCCGCGTCGTCGCTGTCGTCTGTGGGCAAGGAGATCAGGCGAAACCCGACCAGTGTGGCCTGCGGGGCCACGCCGGAGACTCCGAGGCTGTTGCCACCGCGCGCCGCCGCGAGTCCAGCCACCGCTGTGCCATGAAAGTCTTCGTTCAGGAATTTTCCGGTCGGATCATTGTCCTGCGGGGTGTCATTCCAATCCCAGTGGTTGTCCTGCGAGTCGAGGTTGGGAAGCAGGTCGGGATGCAGCATGTCGAGACCGTCATCCACGATGGCGATGCGCACGCCCTGGCCGGTGCCTCCAGCGGACCAGACGGGCAGCACTTGAATGTCCGCACCTGGTTTGGAGGCGTTGGCGGCGGCGGCTTTCAGGTGCCACTGCCTGAAGAAAAGGGGGTCGTTGGGCTCGGCGTGCTTGTGCTTTTGCCTGAGCAGCAGGGGCGAGGCCGAGACGATGGCCGTGTGCCCATGCAGGGCGGCGGCGGCCTTCAATCCCCCCTCGGCGCCGCCGGCGCGCGCGGTGACGATAAGTTGCCCGCGCGCGTAGTCCGGCTCGGAGACGAGGTCAAAGCCCGCCGCGTCCAAGGCGGCGAGGGCTGCGGCGCGGTCACGGTATTGCAGCAGCCATTTGCCGGTGAGCACGACGAGGCCGGCGCTGTCATCGCCTGCGCGAGGCAGGGCGGGGTTTTCTTTGGGCGCATGACTCACCCTGGCGGGGCGCAACACCAAGCCGGATTGGTCTCCGAGTCGGGCGGCCTCCCTGAGCAGTGTGGAAACATCGGCCGCGTGGACGGGAATCCAGCGCTGGGCCACCGGAAGCGCGCGCGAATACAAGCGGTCGAGCAGCAGTTCCATGCGCAGGGGTCTGCCGTTTTCCACCAGAAGCACGGGCCGCCCGGCATAAAGGTCCGCCAGCGCGCGGTGCTCCCAGTTTTCGTCCGCCAACATTGCGGCGGTTTTTCTTTCCATGCTCAATGCCCCTTCGGCACCCACCGGCTCATGCTCCTTCCGCAGCCACCATGCGGCAGCCAGGGCCAGGATCAGCAGGACCGGGACCATGACATGCCACACATGATGTTTGGAGGGAATATTCGGCATTAAGGCGATCCTATGAGTTTCCAGAGGGGAAGGCAAGACGAGGATGTCTTGACCTTGTATTCACACGCTTTGATCAATGTTTGGTGAATTCGAGACGAGGCCTCCCTACTCACTTGTGAAGAGTCTCCAGCACTTCCTTTTATATAAGAGCGCGTGATGATCAATGAACCAGGATGATCTGACAGGTTCAAAAGTGGCGGAATGTGGATTTCCGTGGACAGCCTGATGCCTCGTTGAGTCGCCAAACCGTCAAAGCAAAGAAAATCAAGGCATACAACGCACGAGAAATGGCTTGGCAAGTTAAAACGCGGGTCTCAACAAGTCATGGAACTTTGAACTTCCTAATCAGATAATCCTATTAAAAGTATAATAATAATGCTTATTTATCTCTGTTTGATCATATAAACAACTGATAACCAGTAATTTGAAATGTAGCAATGCTTGAAGGTGCGCATGTCGAAATATTGAAAAAAACGGAAAAATAGTGTTTGCTATAATTATCATAATTGATAGCTTTTCATTCCGAAATCCTAACTCCACTCCCAATGAATGCTCTCAGCCTTCTCCAAAAAGCGATGCTTTCCAGCGAAAGCGGAAAAAGAACCCGTGCTACAGCACTTCATTTTCTGGCGAGCCTAAGATGGAAGCTTATATTAACCTTGCTGATTGGGGGCTTCTCGAATCACGCGCTAGAACCCATAATCGCTGACAACTCATCGAAAACACTGGTGATTGTGGACTCTCAAGTTCAAGGTTGTCAACTGCTTCAAAATGACATTGCTAAGGAATTTATTGTGTTAAATGCCGAAGAATGTGCTATTGAGCAAATTCACTCACACTTGGCTGGTAGAAGCGACATCGCATGCGTGGCTTTGGTCAGCGAAGGCAGCCCGGCTTCTTTGAACTTCGCGGCTGGCTCACTGAGCCTCGATTCATTGGCCCGCCACAAAGACCGACTGAAACTTTGGTCCGATACCCTGGCTTCCGGTGCTGATCTTCTGCTTTACAGCTGCCGTGTCGCCGAAGGGGAGGACGGCGCGCGGTTTGTGCGTGAGCTGGCGGAGATCACCGGACTGGATGTGGCGGCGAGCAGCAATTTGACAGGACCGGCGGAACTGGGCGGGGACACGGTCTTGGAGGTCGCTCATGGCGAGATCAACGGACGCTTTGAAGCTCTGGAGACCCTGCTTGAACAACTCCCCGCCGTGCTCGGCTACAATGACTTGCCCGTCGTCAACAACCCCGGCGCGCAGGCCACCAACGAGGACACGAATTTCGTCTTCGGCAGCACCATCGTCGTGAACGAGCCAGGCAGCGACCGCATGGAAATCGTGGTGAGGGTGACTGCGGGCAGCGCCACTCTCAGCGACGGCGAAATCTCCGACACCGAACTCGCCGCCCAGGGTTCCCGCGCGGCCTTGAACACTTTTCTCAACACCCTGGCCCTTGTGCCCGCCGCCAACTGGAACGGTTCCGCCACTCTGGAGGTCACCGTCACCTCCGACTTCAACAACCGCCACGCGGGCAACACAACCTCGTTCACTTTCGGCATGACGGTCAACGCGGTCAATGACGCCCCCGTGGCCACAGGCTCATCCAGTCTTGCCGCCGTGAATGAGGACACCGCCAATCCCTCCGGAGCCACGGTCTCCACACTGTTCTCCGCGCGCTTCAATGACAGCACCGACACCGTGGCCGGCGGCTCCTCTGCCAACGCCTTCGCTGGCGTCGCCATCGTCGGCAACACGGTGAACGCCGCACAAGGCCAGTGGCAGTACTTCAATGGCAGCTCATGGACCAATGTGGGGGCGCGCAGCGCGTCGAGCACATTCCTCCTGCCCATGGGCGACAGCCTGCGTTTCCTGCCCGCCGCCAACTGGTTCGGCACACCCTCGAATCTCACCGTGCGCCTCATTGACAACTCCTCCGGCGCGGTTGTCCGCGGTCCGGGACCGGACCTCTCGAACGCCTCCAACCACGGCGGCACCACGGTTTATTCAGCGGCGACTGTCGCCCTTTCCACCAGCATCAATCCGGTCAATGACGCGCCGGTCACCGCCAACTTCAACATCAGCGCCACCAAGAACCAGGTCGCGACTTTTTCCCTCACTTCGACAGACGCGGACACCGGCTCGAACAGCACGACCGACGCCATCGTCACCACCTACCGCATCGTCACTCTGCCCTCGAACGGCACCCTGCGCTCCAGCACGAACAGCATCATCAGCGCGCCGAACACGGACATCACAGTGGCACAGGCCACGAACATGACCTTCACGCCGGACACCAATTATGAAGGCCCAGCCAGCTTCACCTTCCGCGCCATTGACGCCGCCTCCGCGCAGAGCAATACCAGCACCGCCAGCATTGACGTGCAGCCATTCAACGAGCCGCCTGTCGTCACCGTTCCCGGCCCCGCCACCGTCAACGAGGACACCTCGCTCAACCTCATCGGCACCGCCTCCGTCGCTGATCCCGATGCGGCCTCGGCTCGCATTCGCGCCACAGTCACCGCCACCAACGGCACCGTCACGCTCAGTCAGCTCACCGGTCTTTTCGACGCCGAATCCGGCGGCAACGCCATCGGCACGGCCACCTTCACCAGCCTGACCTTCTATGGCACCCTGGCAAACCTCAACGGCGCGCTCACCGGCCTGCGTTACACGCCCACTACCGACTACTTCGGCGCCGCCACCGTCACCGTCACCGTCAACGACCTCGCCAACACCGGCAACCCGGCCAAAGAAGACACCGGGGTGATCAACATCACCGTCACCAACGTGCCTGACGCGCCCGTCACCGGACCCGCCACGCTGGCGGCCGTCAATGAGGACACCATCTCCCCTGGCGGAGCCACCGTCGGCGCCTTGCTCGCCGGTTTTTCCGACGCGGATGGCGACGCGCTCGCCGGGATCGCCATCAGCGCCAACACAACCAACGCCACCACCGAAGGCCGCTGGCAGTATTCCGTGAACAGCGGCATGAGCTGGAGCAATGTCGGCACTGTCAGCAGCGCCAGCGCCCTTCTGGTGAACAGCGCCGCAAGGCTGCGCTTCCTGCCCGTGCAGCACTACTACGGCACCCCCGCACCGCTCGCCATTCATGCCGTGGACAGCAGCGGCTCCCGCACCTTCACCACGCATCCCTCCACCCGCCAGACGCTGAATGTGAGTTTCGCTGGCAGTGACTATCACGCCGCAGGAAATGTGCTCGGCACCTCCATCACCTCGGTCAACGACATCTTCACCGTCGTCAATGACTACCCCTTGCTTGTGGATGAAGGCGGCACCTCCGTGCTCACCTCCGCCCGGCTTTCCATCACCGACATAGAGGCAGGCCCCTCCTCCATCGTGTACACCATCCTCGCCATCGGCACCAATCTTGACGAGGGCGTGTTCGAATTCGACACCACCGGCGCAGGCGCATGGGCGGCCATCGGCCCGGACGACACCTTCACCCAGGCCCACATCAACGCCGGACGCCTGCGCTATGTCCATAACGGCGACGAACCCGCCGCCCCGCAGACACTCGCCTACTCCGTCACCGATCTCCTGCCTGGCGCTGGAGGCACCACGGAAAACCGCGTTTTGACCATTCTCATCAGTCCGGTCAATGACGCCCCCGAGCTTTATGTGCCCGGTCAGACGCCCCCCGGAGACATGGTGGCGCTCAATGGCAACGCGCCCTTCGACACCACGCACACTTTCACCACCTCGAACTTCCGCGTCGTGGACTCGGACAACCTCGACGTGCAGCTTATCTTCCGCATTGAGAGCCTTCCCGTGAACGGCAAGCTGCGCTTCAACAACGCGCCCATGGCCGTCGGCAGCGTCTTCAGCTACGCCGACCTCGGCCTCTTCACCTACCGCCATGACGGCACCGCCACTGTGACCGACGCCTTCAGCATCAGTCTGCGCGACGGCGCGGGCGGCATCGTCGGCGCGGCGGGCGGCACGCCGGCGACACCGGTCGTCGTCAACCTCGACATCGTCCCTTACAACAACCCGCCCACCGTCACGAACCGCAGCATCGAAATCCTGGAGTGGGATCAAAACGTGCCCTTCACCTTCATCATCAATGACGTGGAGACGGATCCGGCCGACCTCGTTGTGCGCATCCTCACCCTGCCTCCCGCTGGCGAGGCCATTCTGCGCTTCAATGGCAGCACCATCACTCAGGGCATGGTGGATGCGCCCGAAGGCTTCACCTTCGCGGCCAATCAACTCCACCTGCTGACGATGAACCACACCACGCCGGAGCGCGTGACCCCTCCCGACTTCAGTTTCGACATCAGCGTCACGGACGATGACGAATTCTTCCCCGCCACCACCGACGCCACCATCAACATCCTCGTCCGCCCGGTGGATGACGAGCCAACTTTGACTGTGGCCGACATCGCCCTGCCCGCCGCTGGCGCCACCCACATCCTCACGGATGAAAACCTCGAAGGCGAGGATGTGGACACCCCCGCCGCCACGCTGCTCTACCGTCTTGAAGTCCGCCCCGTCAACGGCACGCTCTTCCTCAACGGCATCCCAGTCGGCGTCGGCGGCGCCTTCACCCAGGATGATGTCAATGAGGGCCGCGTCACCTACGTCCACCGCGGCTGGGCCAGCACCACGGACTCCTTCCAGGTCACCCTGCGCGACCAGGGCTACAACATCCGCTATGACCGTCCTGGCGGCGTGTATCCCGACACCATTTCGAAAACTCTGCTCGCTCACACCATCAACATCGGCATCCCCGCCGGCGGCAGCAATCCCGCAAGCGGCGGCACCTCCGGCGATCCCGGTCAAGGCGGCATCTACCCCGTCGTCGCGCGCACCGACTATCTGGAGACGGACAAAAACATCCCCGTCACCGTCCATCAAAACGCCCTCTTCGCCAATGACGGCGGCATCACGCCCTTCAGCATCGTCGGCGTGCAGATGAAGGCCGGCTTCGAGGCGGACGGTGTCGTCAACTACAACGCCGGCACCAGCGAGATCACCTTCACCCCCACCATCAACTTCTCCGGTGTCACCCAGTTTGAATACACCATGGAGGACGCCCTCGCCCGGCAGGACACGGCGGATGTCATCGTCACCGTCTATTATGTGAACTACCCCCCAGCCATCACCACCAACAGTACTCTCGTTCTGGATGAAGACGCGGAGGCCACGATCTCCCAGGCGCTGCTTGAGGCGGAAGACATTGACGACGCGCCGGAAAACCTCACCTACACCCTGCACAGCGATCCGGACAACGGCAGGCTCTACCTGGACAGCACACCAGGTGACAGCGTCGCCGACGCCGAGCGCCTCCGCAGCGGCGACATCTTCACCCAGGCCGACATCAATGCCGGACGGATCAAGTTCAGCCACAATGGCAACGAGACCTTTCTTTCCTCCTTCATCTTCCGCGTCACCGACGGAGCCAATCCCGATGTGCCCCTCGAACCCGCTTTTGCCACCTTCAACATTGACACCACCCCCGTCAATGATCGCCCGGTCATCGAATCAGAGGATGAAGACTTCATCCTGCTCGAAGGCGGCGCCTTTGTGCTCACGAACACCGAACTCGACTCCCATGATGTGGATGGAGTGGGCAGCGACAAGGAAGGCATCGGCTTTGCCACCATCAACACCCTCACCTACTCCATGACCGAGGCCGGCCACCTGCCGGTGAACGGCACTCTCCAGTATTTCGACGGCTCAGACTGGCAGGACCTCGGACTTGGTGACGACTTCACGCCCGCCCAGGTCGCTGCCGGCGAAGTCCGCTACTTGCACGACGGCACAGAGACCACCGCCGACGCCATCACGGTGACACTCGATGACAACACGGGCGAACCCAACGCCACCATCAGCGCGCTCCTGAACATCGGTGTCGTGCCCGTCAATGACGATCCCGTCATTGCCAAAAACGAACCCCTCGTGCTCGACGAAGCCACGGGTGCCACCATCACCTTTGCGGACCACCTCCAAGGCGAGGACCCCGACAACACCGACATTCAGGTCCAATTCCGCATCACCACCACGACCCGGCATGGCACGCTCTGGCTGGATGGTGTGGAGGCGCTCGGCGTCGGCAGTAAATTCACCAACCAAGACCTCAAGGACGGCAAGCTCTCGTATCAGCACGACGGCTCCGAGTCCACCTCCGACGATTTCCACTTCACCCTCTCTGACGGAGGCGGCGGCAATGAACCGGCGGACATTTTCCTCATCACCATCAACTCGGTGAACGACGCGCCTGTTGTCACCCTGCCCGCGCCTTCGATCTATGCGGTTGAAAACGAGGAGACCGACATCCTCGGCATCCTCGTCAGTGATGACGACAGCATCCACCCGGTCACCCTCTCCATTGACCAGGACTTCGGCCCCATGCTGCTGACCCTCAGCGTCACTGGCGGCGTGCTGGATGTGCGCGAAGACCTCGCCACCGTCACTGGCGCCGGCACCGGCACTGTCACGGTTGAAGGCACGCTGGGCGAGATCAATGACACCTTGTTCAGCCTCATCTACATCGCCGGTCCCGTGGCCGCCGAGACAGGTGCGGACACACTCAGCGTCACCATCAACGACCAGGGCAACACCGGCGCGGGCGGCCCGCTTTCCGACACGGAAAATCTCGCCATCATCATGCTCGGCGTGAACAATCCGCCCGTCGTCAGCGTGCCAGGCGCGCAGTCCGTCAATGAGGACACCGCCCTGGTCTTCTCCGCCGGTTTTAGCAACGCGCTCTCCTTCACCGACCCCGACATAGACACCGGCTCCGCCACAGCCACCCTCTCTGTCAGCCACGGCACGCTCACACTCGGTTCGGTTGCCGGCCTCGGCTCCGTCAGCGGCGACGGCACCGGCAGCGTCAGCCTCACCGGCACGATGGCCGCCATCAACAACGCCCTCAACGGCCTCAGCTACCAGGGCGCGCAAAATTACCACGGCCCGGACACCCTCACCTTCACCGTCAACGACCAGGGCAACACCGGCACCTTCGGCGGCCCGCTCTCCGACAATGACACCGTGGCCATCACCGTGAATCCGGTCAATGACACGCCCACTGTGGCCAATCTGGACTTCAATGTGAACGAGGACGGCGTGCTAACCCTCTCCCTGGCCTCCATCGAGGTGGATACCGGCACCGACCCGGAAGACGACGCCGTGGTCACCCACTACTTCATTGAGGTCTTTGCCGCTCTCGTCGGCGAGCTGCGCACCAGCGACAACGTGCTGCTCGACTTCGGCGGCAGCGTCACCCCCGGCGGATTCGCCGCCCTGCCCGCCGGCCAGCATGTCATCACCGCCGCGCAAGCGACAAACATGACCTACACACCGCCCGCAGAGTTCAACTCCGCCCTGCCTGGCGGCTCCCCTGACTGGCGCAGCGCCTTCCAGTTCCGCGCCATTGACGTCCTCGGCGCCGACTATGCCGCCTCCTCGAAGAGCGCCGTGGCCGTGGCGGACATGGAGGTCAATGCCGTCAATGACGCTCCCGTCCTCGCCGGCGGCGGTGACAGCGTGAACTACACCGAAGGCAGCGGTCTTGACGCCCAAGGCTCCGCCACCATTCTCAACGCCGCAGGCGACCTCACCGTTGCCGACATGGAGGTCACCGTGCAAGGAGCGGACGACTTCGGCAGCGCCACCGTCACCGTCCGCCGCTCACCCGGCGCCTTCTCCACCGACCGCTTTGGCCTCGCGGAAAACGACGGCATCAGCCTCAGCGGCGCGAACGTCATCATCGGCGGCACCACGCGCGCCGTCATCACCAACAACAGCGCCTCCGGCATCCTCGTCATCACATTTAGCGCCGACGCCAGCCAGGCCCATGTGCATACCATCCTGCGCAACGTCAGCTACGCCAGCGTGGCCAATGACCTGCACGGTGCCATCACCGCCATGATGGTCTTCAACGACGGCAACGCCGGCGCGCAAGGCTCCGGCGGCCCGCTCAACAGCAATACGATCAACTTTTCGATCAACGTCGAAAACGTCAACGACTCCCCCGCCTTCGCCTCCAACGGCCTCGTCACCGTGGCTGAGGACACCGCCGCACCCGCAGGAGCCAGCGTGGACACCATCATGGGAGCGCGCTTCACCGACCCTGATCCCGTCGCGCTCGACGCCGGTCAGTTCGCCGGCATCGCCATCACCGCCGACGCCAGCAATCAGACCACCCAGGGCCGCTGGCAGTATTCCGCCAATGGCACCGACTGGCATGATGTGACGCCGGCCGCCCTCCCCGCCGAGCATCCCTCCGCCACGAATGCCCTGCTCTTGAACAAGGACAGTCTGCTGCGCTTCATCCCGGTGGCCGACTTCAATGACCGCTTCGAGCAGGCCAACGCCCCCGCCGGAGCACTCACCGTCGTCGCCGTGGATGACAGTGGCGCGCGAACCTGGACCACGAACGTCTTGAAGCAGTTCACCGACACCGTCACCGGCTGGGATGACACCTCCGACCTCGGCTCCGCCGGGCCCGCGCTGGTCAATGTCTCAACCACCCAGGTCAATGACCAGCCAGTCATCACCAACCTCGACGACGACAGCACTTTCACCGAAGCTGTGGGCGTGAATGTCGCAGGTCCCGCCGTGCTGCTCGACGACCCCGGCACCGGAGCGGCGGCGTTCAATGACATTGACCTCACTCTGCGCGAGGAAACCACCTTCAATGGCTCGCGCCTCTTCATCCGCGCCCGTGTCGCCGACCCGTATGACCTCTTCCTGCCCCAGGTGGCGGCGGGCATCTCCCTGAGCGGCGCCTTCACCACTCCGGGACCTGGCGTTGTTCTCTTCAACAACGGCTCCCTCGTCCGCTACAACAGCGTCACCGTCGGCACGCTCACGGACAACAGCTCTTCCAGCGGCGAGCTCGTCATCACCTTCAACTCGAACGCCAGCAAGGAAGCTGTGGACGCGCTGCTGCAAAACCTGACATATTCGAACAACAACCCCGCTCTGAAAAACCTGCCGCCCAAGGCCATTGACATCACCTTCTACGACGGCAACGGCAGCTCGGGCAACAACCAGGGCGCGGGAGGCGAGCTGAGCCACACCGTCACGGTGAACATGAACCTCCTGCCGCGCAATGACTCGCCCGTGCTCACCCAGGGCACCACCCTTGTCACCAGCGAGGATGTCACCACCTCCGCTGGCACCTTCTACGACCTGCTTTCGGCTTACTTCCAAGATCCTGACGGACTCGACATACCCTCCGAGAACGATCTCGACGGCGTCGCCGTCTCGGCCTTCACCAACGCCGGCCTCGGCCAGTGGCAGTTGTCGCTCAATGGCATTGACTGGGTGCCCCTGGCCACCGTCAACTCTTCCGTCGGCGGCGGCATCGCCTCCGAACGCGCGCTGCTTATCGGTGGCGGCACCCTGGTGCGTTTCGTCCCGGACACACATGCCAACACCGCAGGTCCGGTGACGCGGCCTTCCCTCACCCTCCACCCTGTGGAAGCCGCCATCCCCTCCGGCGCGGTGAACAGCGGAGTCGGCGAGGCGGCCGGCCCAGTCACCTTCACCACCGACCTCGACGCGCCCCTCACCCATGACACCACGGCGAATCCGCTCGAGTCACGCGTGGCAGGCGCCTCCGTCGTCCTGGATGCGCAGATCAACGCCCTCAATGACGCCCCGCTTTTTGCCACCGGCAGCGCCTGGAGCGGCACGCTCATCGAGTCTCCCGAAAACGGCATCGGCACCGAGCCTCCGCAGCAGCTCCTCACCGGCGTCTCCATCAGTGATGTGGATCCCTCCACCACTGCCACACTTTCTCCCACGGTCTTCGGCGCGGGCAGCATCACGGTGGCCATCACCGGCGGTGTCACGGGTGACCGCTTCTTTGTCACCGGCAGCCCAGGCGGCATCGCCAGCCAGACCGGCGGCACGAATGGCACGAACCTTGTCGTCAACCTCGCCACCACCGCCACCTTTGCCCAGGTCAACACCATCCTGGAGGCCATCCGCTTCGAACATAACACCGACGCCCCGCCCTCCGGCACACGCGCCTACACCGTGACCCTCAGCGACGGCAACAATCTCACCACTGGCGCCGCCAACTCCGGAGGCCCCGCCGCCCTCACCGCCCAACTCGGCGGCGACATCACCATCACCTGGGTGAACGATCCACCCATCGTGACGGCTACCTCGCTGAACCCGACCTTCGTGGAAAACAGCGCGGCTCCTCCCGGGCACAACGGCAGCGGCAACATCTACTCCTCCGCCTCGGTCAATGCCACGGGCACGGGACAGCTCATCCGCGAGATCCGCTACACCATCACCAACATTGAAGACGGCACCAGGGAGTTCCTCCGCGTGGATGGCTATCTCATCGAATTGACCAACGGCTACTCGCGCGTCGCCAGCTACATCAACATGGGGTCTGGCTTCAGCGGCACTGTCACGGTGAGCGTCACCGGCTCCACCGCCACCATCAGCTACTTCAAAGCCACCGGTCTCACCACAGCCCAATCCCAGACACTGATCAACGGCCTGCGCTACTACAGCACGCTCGACACTTTTGCGAACACCACTCGTGTCGTCAATGTGGTTTACATGCAGGACACTGGAGGCACCGACAACGGCGGCAACGACACCACCACTAACTTCACCGTCGCCCCCTCCAGCGTTTCGTCTTCCACAGTGACGATTCAGCCGCGCAATGACGCCCCCGTCCTGACCGCCACCCTGCTTAATCCGACCACCGTCGAGCAGGCGGGCGCGGAAACCGGCACTAGCCCTGTGCTGCTCTTCACCGGCTCCTCGGCCTCCGACGTGGACTTCACCAACGCCAGCTTCGGCGGCGGCAGCATCACCGCCAGCCTCGCCGCTTATGTCGGCGGAGACGTGCTCGACATCGCTTCCGGCACCGGCCTCGCCCTCAACGCCGTGCGCGTCAGCGGCTCCAACGTGCAAATCAGTCTCGACGGCTCATCCTGGACCACCGTGGGCACGGTCAATGCCGTCAACAATGGCCAGGCCACATCCCTCGTCATCAATCTGAACGCCTCGGCCAATGAGGAAAACCTCGGCCATGTCATGGATGCTATCCGCTACCGCAGCACCTCCGACAACCCAACACAAAACGGCGCCTCGCCCACGCGCGCCTACAGTCTCATCGTCAACGACGGTAACAACAACGGCCTCGCCGGCGGTCTTACTTCGTTGAACTCCAACCTCGTCTCCGGCGGCACCATCAGCTTTGACACTATCAACGACACCGCCATCGCCGACCTCAACGGCCCCGCCCTCGGCACGGACACCTCGGTGAACTGGAACGAAGTCGCCAACGGCACCCACCTCGCCGTCACCGCTACTCCCGGCGCTGAATTCACCGATCCAGATAACACCAATCTCACCCAAATGCGGTTCACTCTCTCGGGTCTGCTCGACGGCAACTCCGAGGTGCTGCGCATCGCCGGCGCCGACTTCCTGCTCGGCACCACTTACACGAACGTGGACGTGGGTGACTTCCTCGTCAGCTACAACCACGCCACCGGCCTCTTCACCCTCGTGCCGGACGGCCCCGCCGTGGAAAGCATCGCCAACTATCAGACCCTGCTGCGCGGCATCACCTACAACAACACCACTGACAATCCCAGCGCTGGCGCGCGCGTCTTCACCCTCGTGCTGACAGACGCCGGCCCGGAAGATGACGGTGTGGACACCCTCGACGGCCCTTCCTCCGCCTTCACGGTGAATGTCGTCCCGAACAACGACCAGCCCGTCATCACCGGACTCACGCCCGTCGTGTTCATGGAAAACGCCATCAACACCGCCGCCGCCACCATTGATCCTGTGATCATCGTCACAGACATTGACAGCCCCACCTATGACGGCGGCAGCCTCGTCGTCAGCGGCCTCGTGGCCGGGCAGGATGTCGTTGGTCTTCCCGAAGACTCGCTCGGCCTGGCCGGCGATGTGCGCAGCAATGGCGGCTCTGTCGAATACCACGACGGCGTCTCCTGGTCCGTCATCGGCGCTCATGCGGGCGGGAATGGAGCCAACTTCACCATCAGCTTCAATGCCGCCTCCAACCGCGAGCGTGTGCAGCGCGTGCTGGAGCACCTGACCTTTGCCAACACCTCGGACAATCCCACCCTGGTCCGCACCCTCACCTACACGCTCAATGACGGCGGCGCCAACGCGCCCCTGCCCGTCACCGTGGACATCACCATCCGCCTCGAAAACGACGCCCCCGTCCTCGCGGCTGGCCTGGTCGGGGCGGATTACGTCGAGCAGGCCGCGCCTGTCGCCATCCTCTCCGGCGGCATCACCCTCACCGACCCTGACTCTCCCGCCAACTTCTACAACAGCGGCGGCAACATCGGCTCCGTCACTGCCTCCGTCACCGACTGGGTCAGTGGCGACACCCTCTCCGTCGCCAACATCGGCAACGGTGCCGGCCAGATCGGAGTCTCCGGCTCCACCATCAGCTATGCCGGAGCTTCCTTTGCCTCCTTCACCGGCGGCAACGGTCCGCCGCTGGCCATCACCTTCACCTCGAATGCCGCCACACCGGCCGCCGTCCAGGCCCTGCTCGCCGCGCTGCGTTACAGCAACGCCAGCAACGACGACCCCACCGACAACGACACGGACACCATCCGCAGCTTCATCGTCACCTTCAATGACGGCGGCAATGTCAAGCACGCCTCCTCCACAACCACGGCGCTGACGGACACCTTCACCGGCACCATCAATGTCGAGGCTGTGAACGACCTGCCCGTCATCACCCCCGCGCTCGCCGCAGCCTCCTACACCGAGGCAGGCGCGGCCATCACTGTGGACAACACCGTCACCGTCACTGACGCGGACGACACCGAGATCACCGGCGGCTCCATCAGCGTCTCCACCGGGTTCCTGGACGGCGACGTGCTCGCAGTCACGAACAGCGGCGGCATTTCCGGCGCGTATGATGCCGGCACCGGCGTGCTCACCCTCAGCGGCACGAGCACTCTGGCCGCTTACCAGAATGTGCTGCGCTCGCTCACCTACCTGCACACCACCACCGATCCCACCACCAACGGCACCCGCCCCTCCCTCGTGCTCACCTACAGCCTCACGGATGCCGACAGCGACAACGCGGGCGCGGCCACCGGCACCGCGACCAAGACCCTCAATCTCACACCTGTGAATGATCCGCCCGTCGTCGTCGCAGGCAATGTCGCCACCTGGGTCGAGGAAGACTCCGCCGAGGTCATTGATCCCGGCATCGCTATTACTGACGTGGACGACACCCGCCTCGCCAGCGCCAGCGTGACCATCTCCGCCGGACTCACCACGGGCGATGTGCTCGGCTACGCCACCCTGCATGGCATCACCGGCAGCTATAGCGCCGGCACCGGCGTTCTCACGCTCACCGGCAACGCCACCCTGGAGCAATACGAGGAGGCTTTGAGCAGCGTCACCTTCCACAGCACCAGCACGCATCCCACCCAGACCTCGGCCACGCGCACCATCACCTGGGTCGTCACCGACGCGAACAGCGACGGCGCGGGCGCGCAAAGCAGCGCCCCGGTGACCTCGACGGTCAACATCACCCCGGTGAACAACCCGCCCGTGCATACCTTCCCGCTGGCGGTCGTAGTCAATGAAAACGGCACGCTCGCCTTCACCGGGCTGAACACCATCAGCGCCGACGATGTGGACGGCGACACCCTCACCACCCGCCTCACCGTGGACGAGGGCATCCTCACCGTGAACCTCGCGGGCGGTGCCGGCATCAGCGCCGGAGCCAACGGCAGCGCCACCCTCACCCTCACCGGCACCAAGGCCCAGGTGAACGCCGCGCTCGCCACCCTCACCTACCAGCCCGCCGCGCATTACAACGGCGGCGACAACCTGAACCTCTACACCCTGGACAGCGGCATCCCCGCGCCCGCCCTGGATGTGGAGGACGACATCAGCATCTCCGTGCTATCCGGCAACAGCCCGCCCATTGGTACCAACAGCATCGTCACCACCGAGTCCGACGAGCCTTATGTCTTCACCGAGGCTGACTTCGGCTTCACCGATCCAAATGACACACCGGAGGACAATTTCACCCGCGTGCTCATCACCACCCTGCCCGGGCTTGGCGTTCTCAACCTGGATGGCGACGCCGTCACCGCCGGGCAGTTCTTTACCGTGGCCGACATCAATAGCGGGCTGCTGGTTTACACACCTGTGGCCGGCGGCTACGGCCAGCCTTACACCACCTTCACCTTCCAGGTGGAGGACGACGGCGGCACCACCAACGGCGGCGTGAACCTCGACACCACCCCGCGCACCCTGCGCATTGATGTGGAGGACCCGGATTACATCATCAAATGGGGCATCGCCGGAGCCGACACCTTCGACGGGCGCATGGACGCCACCATCATTCCGAGCAATTCGCTCACACCCGTCATCTACTCTGGCATGGACCTGGGCCGCTTTGACCTTCACATGTCCGTCACCGGGCTGCATGGCAACGGCTTGAAAATGATGGGCGGCGAGGCCGCCTGGTTCCTGACGCCGAACTCCCAGATGGCCAATGTCCGCTTCCGCTTCTTCAAGCCCGGAACGATGGACCCTCATTCCGTGCGCAACCTGCACTTCAGCATCGAGGACGCCGAGCCGGGCGAGGAGCTTTCGAACTTTGTCTATTGGAACGAGCATGGCGAGCAGGTTGTCCTGCCCTGGACCAGCGATGTCTTCACTTACAGCCACACGCCCTCCTACTCCGGCACCCAGGTGGTCGAAAACATGGCGCCCCTGGAGGGCAAGACCCAATACGGCAAATGGATTCGCGTGGACCTGCGCGGCATCCGTGTCACCGGCTTCCAGTTCAACTTCCGCAAGCGCACCAGCTCCGCCGGCTCCATCATCCTGAGCCACCTCACTGGCAACCCCGGCGCGCTGGAGTTTGAGGGCGAGTTCTCTCCTCTTGTCGTCAAGACCAACGCCGCCGGACTCGGTATGATGCCCGATTACCGCGCGCAGACGACCTGGCAAAGCGGAGTCGCGGGAGAGGTGGAGCAGGAGCCGCCTCCTGGCGCCCTGGTTCCTGCGGGCGACCACGCCGTGGTCCTGACCCTCACGACAGAGGAGGATGAGACGGCCTCCATCGGCTTTGACATGACCGTCGTTCCCTCGGAGAAGCCGGTGCTCACCGTCACCAATCCGAGGCCATTGCTCTCAAACATCATCGGAGTGGCGCCCTTTGAGATCACCGGCACCGTGCGCGACCATGAGAACAACGGCATCGAGCACATTGAGGTCGTGCTCAATGGCGTCACATTCCTGGCGCTGCCGGGAACGCCCAATGCCAACAACACCTCCGCCTGGAGCCTGCCGGTCATTCCCGTCAACGGGATCAACTCGCTCGAAATCACCGCCGTGGACAGGGCGGGCATCCGCAGCGAGACCGCCACGCGCACCCTTGTCTTCACCCGCCGCTACCGTCTGGATGTCACCTCCGAGTACTCGCTGGGCTCCGTCACCGTTAAAGGCACACCTTCCACCGCTTTGAAGCTCGACTCCACCTCCGGCCACACCAAGCGTTACATCGTGCAGCCCTCCGTCAGCGTCAACCTGACGGCGAAACCCCTCAACGGCCACATCTTCAGCCACTGGAGCGGCGCGCCCTCCGGAGCTTTGCTCTCCGGCCCTGTGATGACGATGACCATGCCCGCCAGTGACCTTGCCGGTGTCGAGGCGCACTTCGTGCCCAATCCCTTCCATGCGCATGATGGGGCGAGCAATGTTTTCCAGGGTCTCCTGCGCCCTCTTGCGGTTGAGGACACATCCAACGACTGTGTCGGCTGGATCACCGGTAAGCTCGCGCCTGCCACGGGTGCCTTTAGTGGAAAAATCAGCTTGTCGGGCCTGGTCCACTCCTTTGCGGCCGCCTTCGGTGGCAATGGCGACTGCCTTTTCAACGTCGGCAAAAGCAAAACGCCCACCCTGGCGCTGCCGGGTGGGCACACTCTGGAGCTCTCCTTCGAGACCACGGAGGGGGTCATCCAGGCCACTCTGACAAAATCCGGCATTCTCAGCCAGGGAATGCTCGAGCGCGGCATCTATAGCGTCAACGGCCTTGTGCCTCTGACGCTGCTTAATGCCAGAACCTCCGCCGGAATGGCCCATAACAACCAGGGCTTCTTCACCGTCGCCATGCCCGCCCTGGAGCAGGAGCCGGCGCGGCCGCGCCACACCTACCCCCAGGGGGACGGCTATGCCACGCTCACCCTGCGGAACAATGGCACGCTGTCACTTTCAGGCGTGCTGGCGGACGGCACCTCCATCACCGGCTCCACGATGCTCGTCTCCGATAGTCGCGCCCCGGTCTTCGTCCAGCTCCCCACTCCGGGAGCCGCCACCAAGGGCGGCAGCCTCGGCGGCCACATCTCGCTGGCTGACAGCGGCTACTGCGACGCCCATTGCGCCGACCTGCTCTGGATCCGCCCAGCGGTGGTCCAGAAAACAGGCGCCACCACCGCCGCCAAAGCCACCCAGCTTTACACCGATGGCTGGCCGCAGGGCATCAGCCTCGGCCTGATAGGCTCGCATTACTCGACCGCCAGCAGCGCGCAGGACACTCTGGGACTCGACACTGCGGGCAGCGGTCACAGCAACTGCGAACTGTACCTCCATGATGGCAAACTGGCTGCGGATGTCATGATCAACGCCTTCCAGATCAACGGCAACACCGTCGTCAAAATCCCCTCCACCAACAAAACCTTCACCCTCACCGTGTCCGCGCCGAAAGCCGTCTTCAACGGCACCTTCACGCCCAACTGGACCTCTCCGGCCAGCGCGAAGCCCGCTTTCAAAGGCATCCTCCTGCAAAGGGGCGGAGACTCCGCCGGTTACGGATTCTTCCTCAGCAACAGAAACGCGGACCTTAATCCCGAATCTGGCAGGGTGATCCTCGGTGCGCCCCTCTACGAGACGGGCGATGGCGAACCCTGACGCGGCTGCCGGCCATGAATCACGCTCCCCCGGACTCCTTCCGGGGGGGGGCGCTTTTTCTGGGATGAAGAAGCCTCCGCTTTCTTACTGCCCGCGCCATCAGATTGCGAATCTGAAGGAATGGGTAAGGTGTTTTCAAGCCGGAGTCTTGGGGGGATAGCCGGTGGTTCCCGCTCGCTCATCGCCTGGGTGCCTCCGGTGCCAGGCATCAGCCAAGTTCACAAGACATGATGACGTGCGGCATGTCCGAGGCTCAGTCGTGCGAACGTGTGACCCTTTTCCAGAAGAAATCCAGCTCCCGCGCAAGCACGCTCATCACTTGCGCGGGTTCGGCCTGGAGGACGCCGCTTTCGGCTTCTTTAATGATGCGCTGCATGGCGTAGAGCGCGGCGATTTCCCCCGGCTCCAGCCAGACGAGGTCCACGCTGTCCCGCAGCGGGGCGGGAATCTCGCCGCTTTGCGCCAGAGTTTGCCAGGCGGCATCGTCATGGGCTGAGTTGAAGATGACCCACTTCACTTTGGGCGCGGCGCGGTCTTCCTTTTCCGCCAGATCGGCCAGGTCCGCCTGACGACCGGCGCAGAAGCCCGCCAGGGTGCGCCAGTAGTGCAGGTCGGACATGGGGGACAGTCCGAAGATGATTTCCAACCCCTGCAGAGACCAGCACAGGGTGTGCCGTCCGGTCATGCCCGGCAGTTCGTGCTCCGAAAGCCGCACAAGAGGAAAGCGCCGGCCCGCCAGACGCACCAGGTCGGTGAGCTTGGCGGAATCAAGTGGCTGGCTGGACGCCTCGGCATGCATTTGCATGCGCAGCGCTCCGAACCTGCCCAGCAGCAGATCAGCCGCAGGGTCCGGCTTCGGGGGCGCTGGTGGTGGCGGAACTGCGGGAGAAGAAAGGGAAGGGGGGGGCGGCGCTTGCTGGGGCGGTATTTGGGAAGACGGCGCCGTTCCCGAATCGGGATGAGCCGAGTCTGTTTCGCGCAGCCGGTGCAGCATCTCCCGCAGTTTCACAAACGCATCGGCGGCGGGAGCCACATGCGTCTGGGCGGGCGGAAAATCCAGGGCAGGTTCGGAGGCGGGCGGCGGTGAGGGGGGCAGGATGTCCGGCAGCTTGTTTTGAGGCAGCGCATGGGCTGGCTCGGCCAGTCCCTCGGCGATGATTTTCATTTCGGAGGTGGTGTCGGCATCAAAGATGTCCGGCAAACCTTCGGCGACGGTGTCCGTGACCAAGGGCACGGTGGGGCTCTCCACGAACAGCTCCGACGTGGCGGGGAAGACACCGGGCGTGTCCGCGTCCTCCTCGGGGGCCGACGCGGGTGAGGGTGGCGAGTTTTGAAAAATCTCCCACTGCCGCGCGCAGTGGCGCAGAAAAGCGCGCGCGGAAACCGAGCCGACCGGACGTCCGATGAAATGCCGTTTCACATCCACGAAAGTCGCGAACTCGGCGGACTCGGCGGACGTCACGCCCGCGCGCTCCAACCGCAGCCGAAGCAGTTCGGCGGCATCCGCCTCGCGCAGGCCGCGCAGGAGCACCTGGCTGGCGGTGAGCCTGTCCTCCAGGGCGCTGGGCAGATGGTGTCCGAAAGTGGCCTGCCACACATCCTGGTTGAGGCTCAGCAGCACATGGATGCCGTGGCCGTCCACAAGGTCCATGAGCAGCGAGGCGATGGCCACGCCCGCCTCGGCGTTGCGGTAGTAGCCGTCCAGATGGTCCACGAGCAGCACCACGGGCTTCCAGAGACCGAGCAGCAAAAGCCACAGCGGCACTCCCTGCGCGGAGTCGCGCGCGGCCTGGTCGCGCATTTCCGCCAGTCCGTCCATGCCGCCGTTCACCGCCTGGGCCAGCATGGCGTCCAGCCAGCGTTCAATGACATCGCCGCCGGCGGGCAGCAGTTTCGCGGCCTCGCGCGCCATGAGCGGGCGCAGGCTCTCGGCATGGCGTGAAAGCCAGTCGCTGATGGCACGGGCCGGGCCGCGCGCGTCGAAGACATCCTCAACCTTGCCCGCAAGCACCTGCCGGGCCTGGGCCGGGTTCGCGCACGGCAGGCTGCCCGCGTCAATCATGCGCGTCATCAGCACCGCCAGCACGCCGCCACTGGCCTCGCGCAGCCGCGTCCAGCCTTCGCGTTCGCCTGCCGGCGCGCGCGCCAGCGCCTCAAGACCGCGCCGGGTCAGCATGGCCAGGCCGGGCTTGTCCCCGCTTTGAAACGCCATCGGCACCATCAGAGCCTGGCGGTCCGCCGCGGCGACGACCCTGCCGAGAAGATGCGTTTTCCCATAACCCGCGCGCGGGGCTGTGAGCAGGATCGGCGGGCCGCCTGCGCGCGACTCCACCGCATCCAGCAGCGAGTCGAGCAAATCCGCGTTCAGGCTTTCCACAGTGCCTCCGGCCTCCAAATCAAACGGCCCTGTGCAGACATCCGCGCTGAAAGGATTGCCTCCGGCGGAGGATCGTGGATGGGCAGCGCCTGAGTTCACTGGGGTCTGGACTTTCGTCACGGGAGGGGATGTTTAATCTTTGTGAAATTATGGCTAACTATTGAAACTATTCTATGCCATGAAGTTTTAATGCAAGCGGTTCATCCATTTGCGAATAATTTCAATCTCGCAAAAGTGATACAAGCGGGTGTGCGAGGGGAGTTTGTCGGTCGCTGATGCGGGCAGACAAGAATCGCCTGTCACGGCGACTTACCCCCGCCCGAAGCGTGACCCCATGAAAAAGGGCGGACCGAAGTCCGCCCTTGGGTTGATTCATCAGCTCTCTGCAATGAGGCGTCTCGATCAAACTTCCTCTCCCACCGCGTAGCGGGTGAAGCGGCGCACGACGAGGTTTTCGCCGAGTTCGGCCACCTTGCTTTTGATCAGGTCGCCGATGTTGATGTCGGGGTTCTTGATGAAGGCCTGCTCCAGGAGGCAGTGGTCGGCGTAGAATTTGTCCATTTTGCCGTCCACGATCTTCTCGACGATGTTCGCGGGCTTGCCTTTGACCTGTTCGGCGCCGATCTCGCGCTCTTTGGCGACGAGGTCCGCGGGCACTTCCTCGCGGCCCACATATTTCGGGGAGGCGGCGGCGATGTGCAGGGAGATGTCCTTCACCAGCGCCTGGAAGTTTTCATTGCGGGCGACGAAGTCGGTCTCGCAGTTCACTTCGATGAGCACGCCGATGCGGCCGGCCATGTGGATGTAGGAGGCGATGATGCCTTCCTTGGTCTGGCGGTCGGCCTTCTTCTCGGCTTTGATGGTGCCCTTTTTGCGCAGGATGGTCTCGGCCTTCTCCAGGTCGCCGTCGGCTTCCTTGAGGGCGGCCTTGCACTCCATCATGCCGGCGTTGGTTTTTTCACGGAGGGTCTGGACGAGTTTGGCGGTGATTTCTGCCATGGTAAGTCGGAGTTCGGGGAAAGGGTTGAGGTTACTTGGATTCGGCCATCGCCGCGATCACCGGGTCAATCAGCTTCTGCAGGATGATGCGGATGGAGCGGATGGCGTCGTCATTGGCGGCGATGGGGTAGTCAATGATGTTCGGGTCGGCGTTGGTGTCCACGAGGGCCACGATCGGGATGCCCAGACGGCGGGCCTCATGCACGGCGATGTGCTCGCGGGCGGAGTCCACGATGACGACCGCGTCGGGGAACTTGTCCATGCCGCGCACGCCGCGCAGGTTGCGCTCCAGCTTGATGCGCTCGCGGTTCAGGCCGGCGAGCTCCTTCTTCGACATCATCTTGAACTCGGGCTTCTTCTCGATCTCCTCGAGGTAGTTCAGGCGGGCCACGCTCTTGCGGATGGTCTCCAGGTTGGTGAGCGTGCCGCCCAGCCAGCGGTGGTTGACATAAAACTGGCCGCAGGCCTCGGCGGCCTCGCGGATGGCCTCCTGGGCCTGGCGCTTGCAGCCGACGAAAAGGATGCGCTTGTTTTTGCGGGCCAGTCCGGCCAGGAATTCGGCGGCGGTGGCGATCTGGGTGAGCGTCTCCTCGATGTTGAGGATGTGGATCTGGTTCCGGGATTCCAGGATGAAAGGCTTCATCTTGGGGTTCCAGCGGCGGGTTTGATGGCCGAAATGGACTCCGGCTTCGACGAGTTCTGCGAGGGCTTGTGACATGTGGTTTGGGTGCCGTCTCCTGCACGCGGATTCCGGCGGGGCCGGCGCGCTCAGCGCATGGGGCGCTGATCCAGAAGGTGGGGCGTTTGTGGTTTGGATTTCCCATCCGCCGGGCACCATGCCGGGCAAACGGGCCGGGATAGTAGGAGACATGGCCGGGACGGCAAGCGGTTTTTCGCGGCGTTTCCGGGCGCGTTTTACCACCGCTTTGAGGGGCATCCCGGGCTTCATGCCGCGATTCCTTGAAATGCCCCGCCTTCCTGCTTCGTGCTTCTTTCCTCCATGAAACCCGCCTCCTCCTTCTCCCGCCGCCACTTCCTCTCCGCCGCGCTCGCCGGCGGTGCTGCCAGCCAGGCTTCCGCGCAGGACGCGCAGGCTCTGGCGAAAGACGGCCAGTTCCAGGAACCCGCGCGCGGCATCCCGATGGCGGACGACGCCGATGTCATTGTCTGCGGCGCCGGACCCGCGGGCGTCACCGCCGCCATCACCGCCGCGCGCGCCGGAGCCAGGGTGCGCCTCTTTGAATGGCGCGGCTGTCTCGGCGGCATCTGGACCGCGGGTCTCCTGGGTTACTTCCTCGACTTCAACAAGCCCGGCTTCGCCAAAGAGCTGCGCGACAAGCTCGACGCCCGCGACGCGCGCGCCAACTCCACCAGCACCAGCCGCTTCTGCTACGACCCGGAGGCGCTCAAGCTGCTGCTGGAGGAGCTTTGCCTGGAGGCGGGCGTGAAGTTCCAATACCACACCAAGGTTTCCGCCGCCTTTCGCGAGGGCGCGCGCCTCACCACCATCGTCACCGAATCCAAATCCGGCCGCCAGGCATGGAAAGCCCCCGTCTTCATTGACACCACCGGCGACGGCGACCTCGGCCACCAGGCGGGCTGCGCCTTTGAGACCGGCATTTCCGAGGACTGCCCCTGCCAGCCCATGTCCCTGAACGCGCTCCTCGTCGTCAAGGACGCGGAAGCGCTGCGCGAGTTCATCCGCTTCGGCCAGCCCAAGCCGGGTGAGAACTCAGACAGCGAGAAAAAGCAGCGCATCAAAGACGCTCTCGTCTCCACCGGCCACTACCCCTCCTACGCCGGCCCGACGATGTGGCATGTGCGCGACAACCTCGTCTTCGCCATGATGAACCACGAGTATGGCGTCAAAGCCTGGGACGCCGCCGAGATCACCGCCGCCACCGTGCGCGCCCGCGCCGAGATGAACAAAATGGTCGCCGGCCTGCGCGCCCTTGGCGGCCCCTGGGAGGGCATCCAGATCGTCGCCACCGCCGAGCAGATCGGCGTGCGCGACGGACGCCGCATCCGCGGCCGCTACGTCGTGCTCCAGGACGACCTCGCCAATGGCGCGCGCCATGACGACGCGGTCACCCGCGTCACCTTCGGCATAGATGTCCACGCCCTCAGCGCCGACGACAACAAGAAGCACGCCATCATGCCCAAGCCCGTCAAGATGAAGCCGTATGACATCCCGCTGCGCGCCCTCATCGCGAAGGATGTGGACGGACTCATGATGGCGGGCCGCTGCATCAGCGGCGACTTCATCGCCCACTCCAGCTACCGCGTCACCGGCAACGCCGTCGCCATGGGCGAGGCCGCCGGCGTCACCGCCGCGCTCGCCGCTTTGTCCAAGCGCCTCCCTCACGAGGTCGCCTGGAGCGAGGGCGAGGCCCGCCTGCGGGAGATGGGCCAACGGGTGTGACTGCGCCGCCTGCGCGGATCACTGGCCGGCGGCACGCCTTAGCAGGCGCTTCATAAGGACGGAATCCATGCTGCTCAAGCGGGCGAATCCCTCCGGCAGGCCGTTTCGGATCAGCCGTAGAAGCCGCCCGTCTTCTTCGATCTCCGCCCGCCACTCCGTGCCATCGGCTTGCGCAAGGCCGCCGTTTTTGTGGCGAAAGCGGATATTGCCTCCCGGAAGGTCAATGCCGCTGATGACCAGATCACCATTCATCATGAACACAGCCTGGCGGCCCGGCTTTCCCTCGCCGCCGTCCGCCTTCGATGGCGGGGATGCAGGCTTCTTTTTCCGCAAAAACGTCGGCACATCCAGATCCTCCCCATGAACCACTGTCGGCTCCTCTTGAACAAAGCGGCCCTTCCGCGGCTGCTGGACATCCGTCGCAGTTGGTTCCTTGGGCTTGGCTGGAATCAGATTCAGATGTGTTTGCGGCTGGATTGCGGAAGGCAAATCCGGCGGCGCCGGCACTTGAGGCAGAACCACCGGCCTCTCAGGCGGCGTCCGCACTGGAGGCGGCGCTTCGTCGGGCTTCCTCGTTTGAGTGGCTGCTGGCGCCGGCTCTGGATGGGCAGGCGTTGCGAAGATGCCCGCCAGGCGTGTTCCGAGAGACTGCAACGCCGAGGATCGCTGCCGCGCGCCGCCGGCGGCCTGTGCGTCAGTTCCGGGAGACGGTGACGGGGCGGACGTTTGCTTCCTTGCAGGCTCCGCGAGCAGGCGCTTCAGCTCCCGGATCAGGCGGTCCGCGTGATGATGAAAGTCCCGTCCGGTGTCCAGGCGCAGGGCATTGAGGAAAGGCAGGTCGGACAGCGACTCCGGCAGCTCCTCCACCTTCGGCATCGCTGTCTGGTCCAGCAGGATCGGGATCACCCGCGCGCTTGCCGTCATCGCCTGCTCCACCTCCACGCGCACATGATCCGCGCTTTCATCCAGCCTGCGGCGTCCGTCCGGCCGTGAGCCGGACCACCGCTCGCCGATCACCACCAGCACCACGCGCGACCTTGCCCACACCTCCCGCACATGGCTTCTGAAATCCACACCCAGCGGGATCGAGTCCTGGTCCAGAAACACCGCCTCCCTGCCAAATTCCGCCGTCAGCTTGTCCGCCAGCCTGCCTACTGCAGCCTGGCTGTCTTCCCTGCGGTAGGAGAAAGCGATCATGACGACGGCGCAAGCATAGCCAGCCCTCATCCCGGCAGGCAAGCACTCTTTGACCAGGCGCGCAGGAATGCCGGCCCCGCCAGCGCGAGCCGCCCTGTCATGACTGCCCCGCGCATTTCCCGCCAGCGCGTGTCTCCGGGCCGCGTAGTCTGTGCCCCATGTCCCGCCTGCCCGCCTCCCTGCTCCTGCTCTCCGCATCCCTCCTGCACTCCGCCCCGCCGCCGAAAGCGCCCGACGTGCCCGCCGAGGTGCCGCCGCGCATCGAGACCCTTCAGCCCGGCGTGAAAATGACCCTGCTCGCCGAGCACCCGGACCTCGTCACACCGACGGGCATTGATGTGGACGCCCAGGGCGGCATCTGGCTCGTGGCCTGCCACACCCACTTCCGCCCGGAGGGCTACACCGGCCCCGGGCACGACGAGGTGCTCGTCTTTGACGCCGAAGGCAAAAACCGCCGCGTCTTTTACACCGCCACCACCGCCACCATGAATCTCCAGCTCGGCCCCGATGGCTGGGTCTATCTCGCCGAGCGCTCGCGCATCCTGCGCGTCAGGGACACCGACGGCGACGGCAAAGGCGACCTGGAGGAAACCCTCGCCGCTCTCGACACCCTGGCCGACTACCCGCACAACGGCCTCAGCGGCATGGCCTGGGACCCGCAGGGCGGGCTCGTCTTTTCCCTCGGCGAAAACTTCGGCAAGGACTGGACCCTCACCGGCACCGATGGCGCCCGCGTCAGCGGGCGCGGCGAGGGCGGCGTCTTCCGCTGCGCGCCGGATGGCAAAGGCCTGCGCCGCATCGCCCGCGGCTTCTGGAATCCCTTCGGCCTGCTCGTGCGCGCCGATGGCGAGATCTTCGCCGCCGAGAACGACCCCGGCAGCCGCCCGCCCTGCCGCCTCCTCCACATCGTCGAAGGCGCCGACTACGGCTACCAGTGGGTCTATGGCAGCGCCCCCGTGCATCCCTTTGTCGCATGGAATGGCGAGCTGCGCGGCACCCTCGGCATGGTCCACCCCTGCGGCGAGGGCCCCTGCGCCATCCTCGACCTCGGCGGCGGACTCATCATCCCGAGCTGGAGCGACCACCGCATTGACTACTACCCGCTCACCCGCAAAGGCGCGGGCCACACCTCCGAGCGCGTGCCTCTCGTCAAAGGCAGCGACTACTTCCGCCCCACCTGCATGGCGCGCGGGCCGGACGGCGCCTTTTACCTCACCGACTGGGTCTTCAGCTCCTACCCCATCCACCAGCGCGGCCGCCTCTGGAAGCTGGAGATGGATCCGCAGGCCGCCACCTGGATCAAAGCCGCGCCCGATCCGCTCAACGAAGCCGCCCGCCTCGCGCAGGATCTCCGCACCGGCAAAGCCACCCTGCCTTTCGCCAGGCTGCTCGCCCTTGCCCAGGGCGATGACGCCTATCTCGCCGATGCCGCCCTCACCGCCCTGGCCCGCGCCAGCACCGGCTGGACACCCGAAACCCTGCGCGCCATGTCCGCGCCAGACCGCCTCTGGTCCTTCATCGCCCTCCGGCGCAAGGACATCACCGACGAGCAATGGCCCCGCGCCTTCCTCCGCGACACCGACCCCGAGCTGCGCTTCGAGTGCCTGCGCTGGATCGCCGACGCCGTGCTCACCCCCTTCCTCCCCGAGGTCGAGGCCATGCTCTCAGACACCACGCTCGACTTCCGCCTCTTCGAAGCCGCCCTCGCCACCTGGAACACCCTGCGCGGCGAGCCCGGCGCCGGCGTCACCAATCCCGATGTCCTCGCCGCCCGCGTCACCGACCCCCAGACACCCGCCCGCATCAAAGGCTACGCCCTCCGCCTCGCCCCGCCCGCGCACAAGCTCCTCACCGTCCCCCTGCTCCAGGAGTTGCTCGACTCCGGTGATGACGATCTCGCCCTCGAAGCCGCCCGCAACCTCGCCGCGCGCAACACCGACGAAGCCCGCCTCGTCCTGGCAAAGACCGCCGCCGATGAAAAACTCCACCCCGCCCTGCGCGCCGAAGCCATCGCCGGACTCGCCGCAGGCACCCAGCCCGGGCTTCACGCCCTCCTGGCAAAGATCGCCGAAAAAAGCCACGGCATCGTGCGCCAGGAGGCCCGCCGCGCCCTCCGCTTCACCGAGCACGACACATCCTTTGTCATGGCCGCCGACCGTCCTGCTTTTGACGACACCACCGCCTGGCTGCAAAGGCTCGACGCCCTCCCCGGCCAGCCCGACCCCGAAGCCGGACGCCGCCTCTTCTTCCACACCAAAGTCGCCCTCTGCGCCTCCTGCCACCGCCACAGCGGGCGCGGCACCGTCCTCGGCCCCGACCTCACCCTCATCGCCCGCCAGGGCGGCCGCGAGGACATCCTCCGCTCCATCCTCGAACCCCACCGCGAGGTCGCCCCGCAATTTTACCCCTCGCACGTGAAGCTGAAGGACGGCACCGAGTTCACCGGCATCCTCCTGCGCTCCTCCAGCACTGAAGTCTTCCGCGACCTCGCCGGCAAGGAGCGCAGCTTCCCCAAAGACGCCATCCACTCCCGCACCGAGTTAAAGACCTCCCTCATGCCCCCCGGCCTCGTCCTCTCCCTCACCGACACCGAACTGCGCGACCTGCTCGCCTTCCTCCACCCGCGCTGACCCCGCGTGCAGAGCGGCGGAGCTCACGCCGGCAGCGCCTTCGCCTGTTGCGGCCCGCACGGCGCGTCGAAGAGCCGCAGCGCTCAGCGGATCATCCGGGTGCCCTGGGTGGAGGTCTGTTTGTGGAATTGCAGCGCCGTGTCCGCATACTCCCGGTGCCGGGTGTAATACTGCTCCTCCCCGGTCCTCTTGTAATCCGCATAAGCCCGGTCCGCCGAGTCAATGTAGAACTTGATGTGGTCCCCCTCCGCCGAGCGGAAGCGCGCGAGATGGCTGTGGGAAGGCAGGTCAAAGAGGCTGCGCTTGTTCGCCACGATCTTTTTCGGAGCCTGGCCCGCCGCCGCGCCGGTCAGGCCGCCTGTGGAGCCGCCGCCGCCGCCCATATTGGCAATGTGCTGTATCGCCCCGGCGTCATCCCCCGCCATCATGGAGACACCGCCCATCAAAAGATTCGCGTCACCGCCCGCCAGTCCGCCCAGGGCGAACATGCCGCCCAGGATGTCCGTGTCCGAGTAGGAGCTGGACGAGGAGGCCGCCGCCACGGGCTGCTTCACGCTGCCGTCGGGGTTGTAAATCGTCTTCGAGAGATGGCTGCCGTTGCTCCATTGGGACACATACCGCGTTCCGTCCAGCGTCCGCTGCTCGCATTGGCCGTGAAGCTGGCCGTAGCCGTTGTAACTGCCCTTTTTCATCACATAACTGTCAGGAGTGTCCGCTTGGAAATAGCGGGATCCAAACTCTCCGACTTGAATGCCTTTGGAATAGGTTCCAACAACCTCAGCATAGACTATTCCATCCTTGAAACTACGCCACACATACGGCCCGTGGAATTTGCCGGCGGCGCATTCGGTGTCCATTTCCAGCCGCTTTTTGCCATCCACGGCATAAAGGAAGAGTTTGCCCTTGCCGTTGGCGAAGCCTTTCTCCGTCTTCCCGCCCGTCCACTCCATCGTCTCGCCGTATTCCAGCGTCCAAGCATAAGGCAGGTTCACTTTCGCGCCGTTGTTGCGCGCCGTCGCGGGCAGGACGCATTGGCTGAGCAGCAGGGTGGAGGCCAGGGCGGCCAGGAGCAGGCTTGTGGATTTCATGGGAGCGGGAGCAGGTTGGAGGTGAGAGGGAGCCGGCCTGCGCAGGCCGGGATTCCCAGCTTTCTGCGCCATCCGCGCGCGGATGTAACGAAAAAAAACGCGCCCGGTAAAAATTCCCCGCGCCCGGCATTTGCCATCAGGCACAGCCCGCAGCCGCCTCAGTCCCCGTCCCCGGAACGGCACATCAGCCGGATGGCGTTGACGAGCAGGAGCGCGCCGGCGCATAACGCCAGGAACGTGCTGCCTGTCATCGCGGCGGTAATAATGATGACCGGCAGCAGCAGCACAGGCAGGCCGATGGGGCCAGGCTGTCGGTGGCGTCATTCCCTTTCATGGCCGCACCCTTCGTGACCTTGCCTGCCGCGTCAACCGCCGCCCTGCATGCCCGGCCAGACACCAGTTTTCAGGAACCATGCCAGACACAAGCCCAGCGTCACCGCCCTCGCGCGGGGAGAGCGCGTGAGTCATTCATGAGACTCGAAGCGGAAGAGGTGTGTGCCCGCGCTGCTGGCGTGTCACTTGCCCTTTTTCGGCTTCTTGGCGAGCGGGAAGTCCGGGTGGTCGGTGCGGTTCTCCGCCATGAGCCTCTCCATTTCGGCGGCGCGCTCGGGCAACTGGGCGGCGAGGTCGTTTTTCTCGCCGATGTCCCCGGCCAGGTTGTAAAGCTCCAGCGGCTTGTCCGGCGCGGGGCGGTAGGCTTTCCAGTCGCCCATGCGCAGGGCCTGCTGCGGGGCGGCCTCCCAGTAGTGCAGCTTGCGCGGCTTTTGCCCGGCGGAGTTGCCGAGCAGGGTGGGCAGGATGGAGACGCCGTCGAGCCCTTCCGGCGCCGGCGCGCCGATCAGCTCGGCGAAGGTGGGAAACATGTCCGTGAAGTCGCTGACGCGGTCGGTGACGCTGCCGGCCTTCACTTTGCCCGGCCAGCGCGCGATGCAGGGCACGCGGATGCCGCCCTCATAGAGGCCGAACTTCATGCCGCGCAGCGGGCCGGCGCTGTTGAAAAACACGGGGTCCTGCCCGCCGGCGGTGATGGGGCCGTTGTCGCTGGTGAAGACGACCAGCGTGTTCTCCGAGAGGCCCAGCTCGTCCAGCAGGTCCAGGATGCGGCCCACGTCGCGGTCCAGGCGCGTGATCATGGCGGCGCGGACGGCGCGCGGCTGGTCCTGCGGGCAGTAGGTCTTGCTGCCCTCGAACTTCTTCGGCTCCTCCCATTTGCCCCGGTATTCGGCCAGCGAGTCCTCCGGCACCGCCACCTCCGCGTGCGGGATGGTGAAGGCGGCGTAGAAAAAGAAGGGCTTGTCCTTGTGCCGGCGGATGAAGTCCAGCGCGCGCCCGGCGAAGAGGTCGTGGGAATAGGTGCCGCGCCTGCCGTCCGCGTTCTCCGGCAGGTCCATGCGGCTGCCGTCATTCCAGAGATACTCCGGGTAGTAACCGTGCGCGTGGGTCTGGTCCAGGTAGCCGAGGAATTCGTCCATGCCCTTGCGCCAGGGAGCGCCGGTGGTGCCGGAGTCCCCCAGCGCCCATTTGCCGACACCGCCGGTGGCGTAACCCGCCTGCTGGAACATCTGCGAGAGCGTGAAGTCCTCCTCCGGCAGCGGCGTCTTGCAGTTCTCCCGGATGCGCCCGTGCCCGGTGTGCAGTCCGGTGAAGAGCGCGCAGCGGGAGGGGTGGCAGGAGGGCGCGCCGGAGTAATGCTGGGTGAAGCGCATGCCCTGCTCCGCCATCCTGTCCAGACGCGGCGTGCGGATCAGCTTCTGCCCGTAGCTGCCGAGGTCCCCGTAGCCCAGGTCATCCGCCAGGATGTAGATGACGTTTGGCGGGGCGGCAGCCAGGAGCGGGCAGACGGCGAGTGCGAGGAAAAGCAGGGCGCGTGGACATTTCATGCCCCCTGGCAACGCGGCCACCCTGGCCGCCTATCAAAAGGCCGCCACGTCCATGACACCCGGCGCCCTCCGGCACGGCGGTCAATGCGGGGGCTTTCTGCGGGAAGGCAAGCTTGGGGTTGTCCGAGAGGCGATTCCAGTTCACAACCTTCCCACGCATCCGCCCTCCCTTTGAAAACCCCGAAGCTCCTCCTCCGCGCTGACGCCACTGCCGCCATGGGCACGGGGCATGTGATGCGCTGCCTGGCGCTGGCGCAGGCTTGGCAGGACATGGGGGGGACGGTGAGTTTGCTGGCGCGGGATTTGCCGGCGGCGCTGGCGGCGCGCTGCGGGGAGGAGGGCGTCACGGTTTTGCCTTTTGACCCGGTGGCGCCGGATGGGGAGCAGACGGCGGCGGCGGCGCGCGCGGCGGACTGGACGGTGCTGGATGGCTACCACTTTGACGCGGCTTTCGGCGAGGCGCTGGCGCGGGCGGCGCGGCGGCTGCTGGTGGTGGATGACCTGGGGCTGCCGGTGCCGGGGGCGGCGGCTCTCGTTTTGAATCAAAACATCACGGCGGATGCGGGGCTGTATCCGCCGGCGGCTGGCGGTGCCGGGCTGCTGCTGGGCTGCCGGTTTGCGCTGCTGAGGCGGGAGTTCCGCGCGCCGCCGCCGGTGCGGGACTTTGCGGAGCCGTGCCGGCGCGTGCTGGTGACCCTGGGCGGCAGTGACCCTCAGCAGGTGACGGGCAGGGTCATCGCCGCGCTGCGGACGCTGCCGGGGATGGAGGCGCGCATCATTGTCGGCGCGGTGAATCCGCGTCTGGAGGAGCTGCGGGCTCTGTGCGCGGAGAGCGACGGGCGTTTGGAAATCCTGGCCGGGGTGAGGAACATGGTGCCGCTGATGGACTGGGCGCAGATGGCGGTGAGCGCGGGCGGGACGAGCGTGCTGGAGCTGGCCTCGCGCGCTTTGCCGACGCTGCTGATCACGGTGGCGGACAACCAGGCGGCGATCTGCGCGCTATTGGCGGAGGCGGGGGTGATGCGCCATGCCGGCTGGCATCATGAGCTCGATGTGTCAACGCTGGCTGCCATGATGCAGGGGCTGGCTGAGGACGGGCCGCGCAGAGCCAGGATGGCGGAGCTCGGGCGCGCACTCGTGGACGGCCTGGGCGCGGTGCGGGTGGCGGGGGAGATGCTCGCGCGCCAGGCGGCGGAGGGCATCCGCCTGCGGCGCGCGACTCTGGATGACGCGCGGCTTTTGCTCGACTGGGCGAATGACCCTGTGACGCGGGAGGTGTCCTTCCAATCCGGGGTCATCGCCTGGGAGACGCATCTGCCCTGGCTGGAGCGCCGCCTGGCCTCGGCGCAAAGTCTGCTGCTCATCGCCGAGGAAAGCGCGGGCGTGCCGCTGGGCATGGTGCGCTTTGACATTGGGGACGCGGCTGCGGCTGGAGCCACGATCTCCATCAACCTCGCCCCCGCCCAGCGCGGGCGCGGCCTTGGTCCGGCGCTGATTTTGCTCGGCTGCCGGGAGCTGCGCCGGGCGCATGGGGAGATGGAAATCCACGCCTTCATCAAGCCCGGCAATGCGGCCTCCGTGCGCGCCTTCGAGCGCGCCGGTTTCCAGCCGGCGGCGCCTGCGGATGTGGCTGGACAAGCCGCGCTGCGCATGATTCAGAGGTGAGGCATGAGCGATCTCTGCATCCACATCGGCGCGCGCGCCATCGGCCCCGGGCACCCCTGCTACATCATCGCCGAGATGTCGGCCAACCACGGCCAGTCGCTGGACCAGGCGCTGCGCATCGTCCACGCGGCGAAGGAGGCGGGGGCGGATGCCATCAAGCTCCAGACCTACACGGCGGACACGCTGACGCTGGACTGTGACGAGCCCTGCTTCCGCATCGGCGCGGGCACGCTGTGGGAGGGGAGGAATCTGCACCAGCTTTATCAAGAGGCCTTCACTCCCTGGGACTGGCAGCCGCGCCTGAAGGCCGAGGCGGAAAAGCTGGGCATGGACTGCTTTTCCACGCCCTTCGACGCCACTGCCGTGGATTTCCTGGAGGGCATGGGCGTGCTCTGCCACAAGATCGCGTCCTTTGAGATCGTGGACCTGCCCTTGATCCGCCGGGTGGCCGCCACGGGGAAGCCCGTCATCATGTCCACCGGCATGGCCACGCTGGCGGAGATCGAGGAGGCGGTGACCACCGCGCGCGCGGCGGGCTGCCGGGAGCTGGCGCTTTTGAAATGCAACAGTGGTTATCCCGCGCCGGCCTCGGAGATGAATCTGCGCACCATCCCGCATCTGTCGGAGGCCTTCGGCGTGCCGGCGGGGCTTTCCGACCACACGCTGGACCTCGCCGTGCCGGTGGCCGCCGTGACGCTGGGGGCCTGCATTTTGGAAAAGCACTTCACGCTGGACCGCAGCGTGCCGGGGCCTGACAACGCCTTTTCTTTGGAGCCTGCGGAGTTCGCCGCCACGGTGAAGGCCGTGCGCACCGCGGAGGCCGCGCTGGGCCGCGTTCACTATGCGCCCTCGGCGCGGGAGGCGCCGAGCCGAGCCTTCCGCAAGAGCCTGTTCGTGAGCGCCGACATCGCCGAAGGGCAGCCCTTCACGGTGGAAAATGTGCGCTGCATCCGCCCGGGGGATGGCCTGCATCCGCGGCATCTGGATCAAGTGCTGGCCTCCCGCGCGCGCCGTGCTCTGAAGCGGGGCACGCCGCTGACGCTCGCGGATTTGGCGTGAATCTGGCGCTGGGTGGCCGCGGTCATTGAAGATGCCGGCAGCTGCAGGGAGGCCCGCGGAGGAGTGGTCAAAAGTTTCCCTTGGCAGGGGGCGCTGGCTTTCCATGATCGGCGGACATGTTTTCCCTTTCAGACAAGACGGTGGTGATCACGGGCGCGGGTTCGGGCATCGGCAGGGCGGTGGCGGTGCTCTTCGCCCGCCAGGGCGCGCATGTGGAGGTGCTGGACCTTTCGGCGGAGGCGGGGGCGGAGACGGCGGCTGAGATCACCGGCGCGGGCGGCAGCGCGCGCGCCACGGCCTGTGACGTGGGGGACGCGGAGGCGGTGCGTGCGGTTTTTGCTGAAATCACGGCCAGGCGGCCGAGGCTGGACGCGCTGGTGAACAACGCGGGTGTGGCGCACATCGGCACGCTGCTGACGACACAGGAGGCGGACATGGACCGGCTCTACCGCATCAACATCAAGGGTGTCTTCAACTGCGCGCAGGCGGCGGTGGAGCGGATGGTGGCGCAGGGCGGGGGGGTGGTGCTGAACCTGTGCTCCATCGCGGCGCAGATGGGGCTGGCGGACCGCTTCGCCTATTCGATGACGAAGGGCGCGGTGCTGACGATGACTTACTCGATCGCCAAGGACTTCATCCACCAGGGAGTGCGCTGCAACTGCATCTGCCCGGCGCGAGTCCACACGCCGTTTGTGGACGGCTACCTGGCGCGCACTTATCCGGGCCGGGAGGCGGAGATGTTTGAGAAGCTCAGCGCGGCGCAGCCCATCGGGCGCATGGCGCGGCCTGACGAGGTGGCGGCGCTGGCGCTCTACCTGTGCAGTGACGAGGCGGGCTTCGTCACCGGCTGCTCGTATCCGCTGGACGGCGGGGCGGTGAATTTGCGCTGAGCCGCCTCAACGCGCGGCGTGGCGGGCGATGAATTCGACGATGGGGGCGCTGTCCTCCAGGCCGTGCGGATGGTGGCCGATGCCGTGCTTGGCGATGAGGGTGATGCTGCCGCCGAGGGCGCGGTAGCGCTCGGCGATGACGCCGGTGTTTTCCTCCCAGGGCACGACCTCGTCGTCGTCGCCATACACATGCAGGAGGGGGACGCCGGCTTTGGCCAGGGGCGCGAGGTTGTCCACGGGGTTGACCCTGGCGGCGAGGGCGGCGGCCTCGTCGGGGAAGGCCCAGAGCTTGAGCACGCGCTCCCAGTTTTTGGGATCGCCTTTTCCTTTGCCCTTGCCGCCGGGCCAGCTTTTGAAATCACAGACCGGAGCGTCGGCGTAGATGCAGGAGACTTTGCCGGGATTTGCGGCGGCCCAGTTGTAGCAATACAAGCCGCCGCGGCTGAGGCCGACGAGGGCGGCTTTTGCGGCGAGTCCGTATCTGCCCGTCATTTCGGCATAAAAGCCATTCCAGTGCATTACGGCCTGGGGGGAGCCGAGCAGGTCGGGCACTTTCAGGTAGGCGATGTGGAAGCCCCTGGCGAGCAGCGCCACATCCGGCGTGGGCTTGTGGCCGAAGAACTCGCCATGCCAGACCCAGGGGCGTCCCGGAGCGGCTTGCCTGGGCGCGACGACCACGGCGGAAAGTCCGGCCTGGGTGGTGAAGTCATGCCGCGTGAAGCCCTGCCACTCGGAGACGGTGCCGGAGAAGGCGGCGGACTGTGCCGCCCGCGCGAGTTCGCGGGCTTTGGCGTCGAGTTCGCGGGCTTTGGCCTGCGCCTCGGAGAGCGGCAGGCCGGCTTTGACGCCTGGGCGCAGGTGGCGGGTCTCGGTGAGCCAGGCGTCCCGGAGCAGAGTCTGCTTTTGCTTGATGAGGTTAAAGATGTCCGCGCCGAAGGCATGGTCGGGCAAACCGTCGGCGGTGGTTTTCAGCCCCCAATGCTCCAAAAGCGGGCGCGCCATCACGAGGTGGCCGGCGGCATCGGGATGCACGCCGTCTTTGGCGAAGGTGAAGGCGGGGTCGGCGCCGCGGGCTGCGGCCAGGGCGGTCTTCATGGCGTTGTGGACATCGAGCACCTGCCAGCCTTGCGCGCGCTGGTCGAGCAGCCACTGGGCGTAGGCGGAGAGCACGTCATTGTAGCCGCTGTAGGGCTGCGGATAGGCGTCGAGACCGGCGGGCAGCAGGCGCGCGGCGATGGGCGCGGGGTCGAAGACCGGCGGGGTCAAATGCAGCACACTTGCGCCGATGGCGGCGGCCTTTTCCCGCAGCCTGGCGATGCCCTGCTGGTAGGCGCGGGCGCGCTCCTCGCTCAGAGGGTGGTAGATGCCGCAGTTCATGCCATAGCAGGCGATGACGAGCTGCGGCTTCACGGCGGCGAGCACGCGGTCCAGGCGCTCGTGCAGATTCGGACGCGGAAACTTGCCGCCGGCGTGGCCCTCCTCGGAGAGGCCGGAGACCGTCTCGCTGGCGAGGCCGAGATTCAGCAGCTCGTATTCCTTGTCCGGGTGCTGCGCGATGAGCGCCGCCTCGATGATCTGAATGTAGGTGCCTGCGTAGGTGATGCTGTCGCCAAGAAAAAGGATGCGCCTCTGCTCCGGCGGGGCGGCGGTGAGAGTGGCGGCGGCGAAGCAGAAGACGAGGCTGAGAAGGCGGCGCATGGGTTGTGGAATACGCGCCGCTTTCCGGCGAGTCATCAGGATTTGTCAGCGCCGGCCGTCGGCGTTGACTTTGACGCTGTAGAAGCCGGTCTTGGCGGTGATGTAGAGGGTGCGCGTGCCTTTGGCGCCGAAGACGCAGTTCGCGGGGCGCTCGGGCATCTGGATGACGCCGAGCAGCTTGCCTTCGGGGCTGATGACGTAGATGCCGTTGGCGGCCACGTAGAGGTTGCCGTGCTCGTCGCTAGTGAGGCCGTCGCCGCCGCGCTGCTCGGCGGGGTCGAAGACGCAGAGCTTGCGGCCGCCGGCCACTTTGCCGTCGCCCTGGATGTCGTAGGCCCAGAGGCTGTTGGCGCCGTTGTCTATGACGTAGAGGGTCTTTTTGTCGTTGGAGACGAGCACGCCGTTGGGGCGCACGAGGTCGTCAATGACGCGGACGACTTTGGCGGGCTTGGTGCGGTCTTTGTCAGGCGTGGCGTAATAGACGCCTTCGACGCCGAGGGGCATCTCCTCGGGTTTGCGGCCATAGCCGGGGTCGGTGAAGTAGATGCCGCCTTTGCCATCTATGTCGAGGTCGTTGGGGGCGTTGTAGGGCTTGCCGTCAAAGATGTCGCTGATGACGGTGACCTCGCCCGTGCCCTCCTGGCGGGTGATGCGGCGCGCGCCGCCCTCGCAGGCGAGCAGGGCGCCGGCGGGGGTGAACATGAGGCCGTTGGCGCGGCCGGTCTGCTCGCGGTGCAGGGTGGTCTGGCCGGTGGCGGGGTCATAAATGTGGATGCGCTCGTTGGGGATGTCGCTGAACCAAATTTTGCCGTCCGGGCCGAGGGCGGGGCCTTCGGTGAAGGTGAAGCCTTCGGCGAGTTTTTTCACTTCCGGGTTCTCCGGCAGCACGCTGGAGGGGGCGGCGGCGGAGGGCGCTTCTGGAGTCCCCTCGGCGGGGTTTTCCTGGAGGCGGATGTTCCGCCAGCGCACTTGCAGGCCGGCGAATTTGTCCGGCACGCCGTGGACTTGGAGGGCGATGAAGCCCTGCTTCGTCATGTCATCCCGCAGGTCGGCGGCGGGCACGCCGTTGAGGAAGGTGCGCAGGCGGTCGCCGATGGCCTCGATGCGGACCTTGTTCCAGCCGCCCTGCTTGAAGGCAAAGCGGGCGGCGTCGTTGTTGGCGAGGTTGTTGAGCCAGCCGCGGCGGCCTTCGTCATAAATGCCGGCGGTCCAGCCGCGGTCGCTGGGGTCAATCTCGCACTGGTAGCCGTGGACCTGGCCGTTTTTGTAATCGGGCAGGCTGTTGCTGCGGAACTGGATGCCGGAGTTCAGGTTGGGGTCCACTTTGAACTCCAGCTCCAGGATGAAGTCGCCATAGAGCTTCTCGGTGCAGAGGAAGCTGTTCGGCGTCTTGGGCACGCTGACGCCGACGATCTCGCCGTTTTCGATTTTGTACTCGGCCTTGCCGCCTTTGAAGGTCCAGCCGGTGAAGGTTTTGCCGTCAAAGAGGGAGACCCACTCGGCGGCGGGCGCGGCGCTGGCGGCGAGGGTGAGGAGGCAGGTGGTGAGAAGCGTGGTCGGTTTCATGGCGGGGCTGAGTGTGCGCGTCTGGCGCGGGGGCGCAATCTTTTCCGCTTTGCGCCTTTGCCGCGTCCGTCTATAGACAGCGCCGCATGGCCGTCCTCGAAGTCCGCAACCTCACCAAACGCTGGCGCAGCGACCGGCTGGCGCTGGATGATGTCAGCTTTGATTTGCGCCAGGGGGAGATCCTCGGCCTGCTCGGCCACAACGGCGCGGGCAAGAGCACCATCCTCGGCATCACCCTCGGCATGGTGCGTCCGGACGGCGGGGAGGTGCGCATCGGCGGCCACTCCGTGCAGCAGGAGCGCGCGCAGGCGCTGCAAAGCATCGGCGCCATCTATGAGGCCGCGCATTTTTACGACTACCTCACCGGCTGGCAGAACCTGCGCGTGCTGTGCTCCCTCTCCGGCTGGTGGGACGAGGCCGAGGCGCGCCAGGTGCTGAAACTGGTCAATCTCGGCGAGCGCGCCGCGCACAAGACAGGCACCTACAGCCACGGCATGAGGCAGCGGCTGGCCCTGGCCCAGGCGCTGCTGCCGCGCCCGAAGGTGCTGCTGCTGGACGAGCCGACGGACGGTCTCGACCCGGAGGGCATCCGCGAGTTCCGCGAGTTCGTGCTGCGGCTGCGCGCCGAGTTCGGCATGACCCTGCTCATCAACTCCCACCTGCTGGCCGAGGTGGAGCAGATGTGCGACCGCTGCGTGATCCTCAAGCAGGGCAAAAAGATGTACGAGGGGCCTGTGCCCTCGCAGGAAAAAAAGACGCGGCAGCATGTGCTCAAGACCCAGGATCCCGTGAAAGCGCGGGAGGCGCTGGCCCGCGCGGGGGCGTCCTTTGACCCGGTGGGCGGTCTGGTGGAGCTGCCGCCGCACCTCACCGGGCCGGAGATGCTGCGGCTCATCGTGGAGAGCGGCGCGCGCGTCGAGTCCTGGCAGCCGCACAAGCCGACACTGGAGGAGTTTTATCTGGGCCTCACGGGCGCGGGGTGAGGCTGCCGGAGGTTTCAGCGCTGGCGGGACTGGCGAGCTGGAGCAGGGTGGGGAGCTTTCGCAGGGGATCGCCGCTTTCGTTCGCGGCGGTGGCCGGCGGCGCGGAGGGCGGCGCGTCGGGGGACTTGAGCAGGCGCAGGAGGTCGCTGTCGGTGCTGAGGATGAGGCTGGTGTCGGGAGTGAGGGTTTTTTTCCAGGTCTCCATGGTTTTGAGGAATTGAAAGAGCTGCCGGGCTTCGGAGGTGGAGTCGTATGCGGCGGCGTAAATACTGGTGGCTTTGGCGTCGGCGGCGCCCTCGATCTCCTGGACTTTGCGGTAGGCCTCGGACTCGATGGTCTGAAGGTCGCGCTCGCGCTGGCCGAGGATTTTGGCGGCCTCGCCGGCGCCCTCGGATTTGTAGCGCTGGGCGATTTGGGTGCGCTCGCTGATCATGCGCTGGTAAATGGTCTGGGAGACGGAGGAGTTGTAGTTGATGCGCTTGAAGCGCACGTCCATGAGCTCGATGCCAAAGATGGTGACCTTGTCGCGGGAGCGTTCGAAGATTTCTTTTTCGAGGACGGCGCGGCCTTTCTGAATGGGAGGCAGGACACCGATGCGCGCGTCGGCGATGGAGGCGCCTGCGGCGGCCTCGCGCGGGACGACACGGTCCTTGGTGGTGCGGACGGCCTCAATGAAGTCGTGGCGCGCAATGACGTTGCGGGTCTCGCTGCCGAGGATGTCGTTGAGGCGGGAGATGGCGCCGCGCTCGTCGCGGAGCTTTTCAAAGAAGAGGCGGGGATCGCTGATGCGCCAGCGGGCGAAGGTGTTGACTTCGATGTACACCTTGTCGCGCGTGGGCATGGCGGTGGAGACGCCGTCCCAGGGCAGGAGGCGCTTTTCAAAGCGGTTGACCTTTTGGATGAAGGGCAGCTTCACATGCAGGCCGGCATCCTTGACGGGTTCGCCGACGGGTTTGCCGAACTGGGTGATGACGATCTGCTCGGTCTCGCCCACGGTGTAGAGGGCGGCCATGCCGAGGATGTAAAGAAAGACGGCGGCGATGAGGACGAGGAGGGAGGCGGCGGGCTTCATGGGGACACGGGTTCGGGCTGCTGCAGATGCATGAGGGGAAGAAACTGGGGAAGGGTTTCATCCACGATGACCTTGCCGGGAATGGCGGGGAGGACCTCGCCGAGAGTTTCGAGGTAAATGCGGCGGCGTGTGACTTCGGGGGCTTTTTGATACTCGGCGAGCACGGCGGTGAAGCGCGCGGCGTCGCCTTCGGCCTCGTTGACGCGCTTGGTGGCGTAACCCTCGGCCTGGCTGATGCTCTGCTCGGCCTTGCCGCGCGCCTCGGGGATGACGCGGTTGTACTCGCTGCTGGCCTGGTTGATGGCGGTTTCCTTTTCCTGCTGGGCGCGGTTGACCTCGTCGAAGCTGTTTTTGACCTCGACGGGCGGATTGACATTGCCGAGCTGGACCTGGTCAATCTGGACGCCCATTTTAAGGGTGCGGGTGAGCTCCGCCAGCCGCTCGAAGGCGCGGGTCTCGATGTCCTGGCGGCCGATGGTGAGGACCTCGTCCACGGTGCGGTCGCCGACGACCTCGCGCATGACGGACTCCGACATGTCCCGCAGGGTCTGCTGGGGGGCGAGGAAGTTGAAGAGGTAGTCGCGCGCGTCGGAGATGGTGAACTGGACGACCCATTCGACGACGGCGGCGTTGAGGTCGCCAGTGACCATGTTTTTCTCCAGCATCTGGTCCTGGCGGTCGGGATTGAATTGCATCTCGTTGGTGGCGCCGCCGGTGCCGTAACCGAATTCGAGTTTCAACTGGCGCCTTGTTTCCAGGACGGTGACGCGGTCAATGCCGAAGGGCAGTTTGAAGTTCAAGCCGGGCTGCGCGGTGTCATGATACTTGCCGAAGCGCTGGACGACGCCGACGGCCTCGGCGGGCACCTGGAAAAAGCTGGAGAGCGCGCCGATGATGACGAGGAGAGCGGCCAGGCCGAGCAGGATCTGGGTGGTGTTGACCTGCAAATTCGGCGGCCCGGAAAAGGGGGACTGCGGCGTGTTGGGTGAGGGCATGGGGCAAGGCTAGCTGTGATTGAGGGAGCGGCAAGCCGGGATGTGAACGCGGACGGACTAGCGGCGGGCGGGGGAGAGCATGCCCACGAGAAGGCGCTCCAGCACGACTTTGTTGTCGAGCTGCGTGGTGACGAGTTTGAGATTCGCGTCGAGACAGGAGCAGAGGGCGCCTTCGAGTTCGTCGAGAGTGAAGCTGGCAGCCTCGGCGAGCGCGAGGAAAATGGGATAGGCATTGAAGCCGGTACCGTCTTTTTTGCGCGGGATGTGCGCGGTGACGGCGGGCGGCAGCGCCTCGAGGCTGGTGCAGAAGGCGTTGTAATTGCCGCGGTTGACGCGGTGCTTGGAGGCCAGTTCCCTGGCCATGAGCATGCTCCTCACGCGCGGGACGATGGCGGCCAGGAGCACGCCGACGGCGTTCTGCCCCTGGTAGAGCAGGACGTCGAGCAGGCTCAAGGCGCGCGGAAGATCGCGTTTGCCGATGGCGTTGCCGAGGTCCCAGAGCACGCCCGCGCGGCTTTGCGAGACCAGGCCGCGCACGGTTCGTATGCCGCAGCGGCGGCGCTCCCCAAGGTAGAGGTCGAGTTTTTCGATCTCGTTTTCGAGCTGTCTTGTGTCGTCTCCCGCCATCTGGACGAGCAGTTCCAGGGCGCCGCTTTCGAAGACCAGACCCAGGCTGCGGGCGATTTTTTGGGCATGGGCCAGGACAGGCCCCTCCCAGCCCTGCTTGCTGGTGTCTGGCTTGTCGAAAATCTCGATGTTCGCCAGCTTGCCGAGGCGCTTCCAGGCGGTGCGGCGCTTGTCTATGGAGCTGGCGCTGAGCACGAACCTCACCTCCGGGCCCAGACCGGCTTCGATGACGTCGAGAATGCTTTCGAAGCCCTCCACCGAGTCCTGCGCTTTGCCGGTCTGGGATTCGCCGAGAAAGTTGGCGGCGCGCAGCCACACGACCTTGGCTCCGCCAAAGAAGGGCAGCGTCTGCAGCGCCTGGATGACCTGGCCGCAAATCCTGCCGGCGTGCTCGGCATTGTCGGCGTTGCCTTCGATGATTTCGTTGGCGAACTCGCCCGCGTCCGGCGGGGTGAGCCTGCGCACGATCTGCATGGCGGCTTCCTTGACGCGCGCGTCATCGGTGCCGAGGACCACATGAATCTGGCTGGCGGCTGAGGCGGATTTTTTCGGGGCTGGCATGGAGCGCAGAGAACAGAGGATTCGCGGGACGAAAAGAAAATCCTCCGGTTCATTGTGACTTCTCCGCCTCATGACGGCGCGGGGCGGCTGTGCGCGGAGATGAGCAGGGCCGTTGTGCCGGGGACGGCTCGGTTTTCAGCGCACGGCGGCCAGGTCCCGGGCCTGGCCAGTCCAGTCCTCGCGCTCGATGCGGTCCTTGAAGGCGAGGTGGCGCGAGATGTCCCGCACCTGCTGGGGTGTCCATGAGGCGATGTGCTCGTAGCGGCGGACACCGAGGGAGCGGAGTTTTTGCTGGATGCCTGGAGTGATGCCGCGAATGCGGGTGAGATCGTCGGGCGCGAGGGCGGAGTCGTTTTCAGCGCCCGCGTCTCCGCCGTGGATGATGGAGGCCAGACTGGCGCGGCGCGCCGCCGGACGCGGCGGCGGCGCGGCGGGAGAGTCAGTCATGAGAAAGCTGAGCGGCTCGAAGGCGGGGGAGTCCCACGACTGGCTGCGCGCCATGGCGCTGATGACGCCGGTTTTGCGCGGCTGCCTGGGCGCGCCGGAGGCGGGGGCATTGTTGTTGGAGACCAGCGGGGCGGGCGGCAGGGTGCGGGGTTTGAAGCCCGGGGCCGGCGCGGCCTCGGCGGGGCGGCTGTGCGGAGGCGGGGAGGCGGCGCCGCTGAGCATGGCATCCCACGTTTCCTGGAAGCCGGGCAGTTCGGGGACTTCCTCAGCGGAGGGGATGGCGGGAACCACGTCGTCCATCTCAGCGGGCCGGGGCGGCGCGGGCCGCTCCTCGATGACATGCCCGGCAAGGCGGCGCTTGAGCAGGGCGAGTTCCTGGCGCTGCTCTTCGAGGGTCTGCGCATGGGCCAGCATTTTCCGTTTGTAGCGCCCCCAGGTCAGCGCGCCGAACACGAGGCCGAGGATGAAAAACGCCAGTCCCATGACGGTGACGAAGACGCCGCTGTGCAGCAGGAAGTAGAGCAGCGGGCCGGTGTCCAGGGCTGGAAGTTCAAAAGTCATGCGCGCGGCGGATCATCGCACCAAAATTTCCACCGTGCCAGCATGGGAGGCGGCGGGGTGGGAGGAGGGCATTCGTTCAAAGAGGGCGGTGGTGACACCGGTGCCCGGCAGGCCGGACTCGATGAGCAGATCGGCCACGCGGCGGGCGCGCTGGCGGGCGGTTTCTTCAGCGACCATGCCGGCGCCTTCGGGGTGTCCGCCGATGACGAGGAGCAGTCCGGGACCGGCGGCGAGCAGCTCGGGCACAAGGCCTGCCAGGCGCGTGCGTGCGGCCGGATCGAGCGCGCCGCCGGGGCCGTCGAAACGGAGGGTCTCCGCCTCAAGGACGGCGCGCAGGGAGGCGAGCGTTTCCGCCGGCAGGCCGGACTCGGTTTTGCGTCCGGGGAAATGCCACGGGCTGGGGTGGAAACGCAGCCGCATGTCCACGCGGCGGCCTCCTGTGGCGGGTCGCAGCAGGGCCAGCCAGGCGCTTTCATCCGAGGGCAGCGCGTCGGCCTCGATGACGGGACCGGAGCCGGTCTCCAGATAAAAGCGGCGCGGCGCGGGGCCGTCGAAAAAGTCGCGGAGAAAGGCGGCGAGCGGCGCTCCTTCGGCGAAGCCGTCAGCCTGCGCGAGCGGGCTTGCGCGCAGACCGGCGGCATCCACGGGCGCGCCCCCCCCGCTGGCGAGCAAAGCCGCGCGGATGGCGTTGTGGCTTTCGCGGTCCGGCAGGATGCCGGTGGCGCGCAGGCCGCCGCTGTGAAGCACGACTTCGAGGCGGGCTTTCACCGCGAGCAGCGGCATGAGCGGAGCCAGCAGGGGGCCGTCCGCATCCCAGTGGCCGGCCTCCCGCTCAGGCCAGCGCACCTGGGGATGGCGGCGCACCCCGCCCGTCTCGACATGGAGGTCGGGGCGCCAGTCGGAGAGGCGCCCGCGCAGCGAGTCGAGATCGGCGTCAAGGGGCAGCCAGCCGTTTAAAACAAGCCTGCCACCCGCGAGACCGGCGCGCAAAGCAGAGGGGACCGTGATGTCCTGGACCATCAGCCGCAGCGGGCGCAGCGCGCGCAGCTCATCAAGCGCGGCGTCCATGTCCGGCGTGCCGGCGGCCTTGCCGGAAACGGAGAGATCGAGGTGGTTCAGCCCGACTTTGACATCCTGGATGTGATGCCGGTCGAGGATGGAGAGGACCTGCTCATGCAGGAGCGGCATCTGCTTCCTGGCATAATACCATGCGTGCGCCAGCAGCATCACCGGCAGCAGCGCGAGGGCGATGAGGATGATGGAAAAACGCATGGCCGCCGTGGGTGGGGGATCGGTGATTGACACCCGGCACGCGCACGGGATACTCGCGCCGCCTTCGCCGGGCGGGAGTGTCAGCCTGCCGTGGCGCGCGGGCAAGAACTTCTTCCCTCATCATCCCCTCCATGTCTGTCTTCATCGCCGGAACCGTCGCCCTCGACAATGTGAAAACCCCGCACGACGCGCAGGAGAACCTGCTTGGCGGCTCGGCGTCGTACGCGGCGCTGGCGGCGGGCATTTTCTGCCAGCCAGTGCACCTGGTCGGCGTCATCGGGCACGACTTCCCGGAGGCGCATCTGCGCCTGCTGGAGAGCCGGGGAGTCAGGCTGGAGGGCCTGGAGCGCAGCAGCGGGGAATCCTTCACCTGGAGCGGCGAGTATCACGACGACATGAACAGCCGCACGACTCACAAGGTGGCGGTGAATGTGCTCGAGCACTGGCAGCCGAAACTCACGGACGAGGCGGCGCGGGCGAAGATCGCCGTGCTGGCAAACATGAGTCCTGACAACCAGATTCAGGCGTTGGAGCAGGCGCGGGGCGCGGACTTCATCGCGGCGGACACGATGGACCTCTGGATCAGCATCGCCAACGAGCGCCTGCACGACCTGCTCAAGCGCGTGGACCTTCTGGTCATCAACGACGGGGAGGCGAAGGAGTTTGCGAAGACGACGAACCTGGTCGAGGCGGGCCGCAGGCTCCAGGCCAAGGGGCCGCGCTTCGTGGTGGTGAAGCGCGGCGAGCACGGCAGCTTTTTGTTCGGCGAAAGGCCGGAGGATTTCTTCGCCTGCTCGGCCTATCCGCTGGACTCGGTCTTCGACCCCACCGGCGCCGGGGACTCCTTCCTCGGCGGCATGGCGGGCTGGCTGGCGGCGAACGGACGCACCAAGCCGGCCTTTGCCGACCTGAAAAACGCCGTGGTCCACGGCAGTGTCACCGCCAGCTTCACCTGCGAGGCATTCAGCACGCACAAGCTGCAGACCGTGACCGCCGCGGATGTGAGCCGGAGGCTTGAGGAGTTGAAAAAGTTCACGAACTTCGAGGCTTGAGCCGCCAAGCCGCGACCCTCGCCGGCCCGTCATGGGGCGCGAGGACCCAGGGGGGCGCTCCAGGCAGCCCCGCCCGCGCCGGAAGGCGGGGGGTGTGCCATTTCGCGTCCGGTGATCTCCGCGGCGTTGTGGCCAGCCCGCCGCATCGTCACCTCTGAGCCGGGTTCATGCGCTGGAAAACCACGAATGGACACGAATGAGCACGAATTTTGGAGGTATCATGTCCGCTGAGCTGAAGCGCCGGGAGATCACCCCTGGGTGATGCCCCCCCATCCCTATCTTCTCCGCATGGATTCGTGTCCATTCGTGTCCATTCGTGGTTCAACTGCATCGTTACGGCTGAGGCGGGACGGGCTGCCTCCAGTCTGCCGGGCGGGGCGGGCGGGTGTGGGG
>ERZ761607.211-NODE-211-length-121241-cov-48.668600_pt1 | contig 121241 bp, 99 predicted proteins | sample MGYA00511164_ERZ761607 | MGnify/ENA primary metagenome ERZ761607 (study PRJEB28899, sample SAMN02445080) | bioreactor sludge metagenome | biome: EBPR sludge | place: Australia: Brisbane, Thorneside Wastewater Treatment Plant | collected 2011-06-22 ... | reverse complement strand
CATCAGGCGCAAACAGTGATTTTATTGGTATCGATCTTATAAGAGTACTGGGACCTGCACCCGCAGCAAATACTACATTAGTACTGATGCATGATTCAGTTAACGCAACAAGTACAGCAAAAAGAAAAGCTGACAGAGACTCAATGAGGGTTTATCTTTCAGGTTTAGTTGGCGGATATGACCTGGTTACATTTGATACAAATTCAGCTTTACCTTCACTTGCAGGTTACGACAGGATTATCGTTCAGGAAACCAGCTTTGACGCTATTGGCTGCAGATATCTTGGCGCTACTGCAAGAAACAACCTCACAGCATGGTTAAACAGCGGAACACCCGCAGCAAGGAAAACACTTATCATGATAGGTGCTGATCTTGGTTATAACTACAGCAGAGCAAACACCGGACAGGATCTGAACTTCGCAGGACAGATGTTAGGTATAGTTTACAGGCTTGATAACGCTGATCCTACACCAGGTACACTTGTTGGCGAAAGGATTGATGCTGGAAACTCAAGGAACATTGCTTCCCCGGTTGACGCAGGTTACTATCCTGATGGCTGCGGATTAAGCAATGGTTCATACCCGCTTTACAGATGGGTAAACCAGACTGTGAATGATACACTTGCAGCTATCGGAAGATACACAGCAAATTATGAAGTAAGAAGCATGTTCGCTGACCCAAGATACTTCACAGGCGGCAGTTTGCTTCCAACTTTGACCGCGTTGATCAACGGCGCTTTAACAGCAGTTAACCCGTTAAACAACGAAGTACCTATGGTTTATTCATTAAGCCAGAACTATCCTAATCCGTTCAACCCTGTAACAAACATCAAGTTCTCAATTCCTGCTGCTGGAAATGTAAAACTTGTTATATTTGATATACTCGGAAGAGAAGTAAAAACATTGTTAAACGATGTTAAACCCGCTGGTAACTATGTAGTAGATTTCAATGCTGCAGAGCTTTCAAGCGGAGCTTACTTCTACAGACTGGAATCAGGTAACTTTGTTGAAACAAAGAAAATGTTACTCGTAAAATAATATTTACATTTGCAGCAACTATGCCGCAAACAAAAAGCCATCCTGTATAACAGGATGGCTTTTTTATTTGGCTAATTTTCAGAATCCGGAACGGCCAGTTATTCTTTCATTTCCTTTTGCAGGTTCGTAACAAGGTTTTGCCCGCATGTACTGCCAATTTTGAGCTCTTCGTAATTTCCAATACTTATTATCACTTCATAACCGGCATTTCTAAATTTTTCGGCGAGGTTTTCAATCCCGCTGCTATTTAACGGACTGATAAGAGAAGTCAAATTGTTTTTTACGGCAGCCGATGTTGTGTTCAAGGGTGTTAGTTTGATCAAAAACCTTTGCGGGTCAAAAAGCGCCAGAATTTTCTGCGGGTCTATTTCATTTTCATTTGAAGGAGCAAAGCTTAAGGTAATTTTCCTATCCCCTGCTTTAAAAAAGCGGTCTCCGAAAGAAGCAATTTCATTGAAACTCCATTTCTTTACGGGTATGAGTTCATCTCTTTTTCCAGGATCAGTAGTATGAATAGAAAACTGGAGCTGGAATTTCCCGCCGCTGAATTTTTCATTTTTGATCTTCTGTAATTCTTCAAAGAATTTTTCGCTGCCTTTTGGGGCAATAGAAGATATTGAAGGCATGAACCCGGGAGCGTTAAAATACAGGTTAAATTCCTCAATTACATCAAGGACGCTCATGTTAAACGCAGGTTCACCCATTCTTGTAAAATGTACTTTAAGCTGCTTAACAGGTATTACACCCGCCGGATACCGGCGTGATATCATATGATCCAGCTGCCAGAACATACCTTCTTTGCTCACTCTGCCAAGGTAATAGGGACCGGCATCGCATATAGCGCAGCTAACCGGGCAGCCATAAAGAGTTGAAAGTGTTAGTATCCATTTTTCTTCACGGGCTTTGGGTGCGTGGAGTGATTCCACGAACTCAATATAATTTCCGCCGGCTGCCTGCGCAATATGAACTATTGCCAGGTCCTCTTTTCCGGTAGAATTTATAATTTTCATTTGTATTGTATGGTTTTAAATTCAGCGAACAAATGTTTGACTTTATTGCGCTGATACTTGCCGGTTGATGTTACAGGGATAGTATCGCAGAAAATTATTGTTTTTGGCGACTTATAAGCGGGAAGTTTTTCCCGGCACTTTTTCAGTATCTCACCTTTTAATTCTTCAGAAGGTTTGATGTTTTCATTCAGCAAAACCAATGCCCCCACTTCCTCTCCGTACCAGTCGTTATCAAAACCAACGGCAATCGCTGATTTTATCTCCGGAATTGACATAAGCACTTCGTCAATTTCAAGCGGCGCAATATTAACCCCGCCCCTTATAATAAGCTCCTTCAATCTCCCGGTAATGAAGTAATACTTTTTGCCGGAATTATCATTTATATAAAACCCTTCATCCCCGCTGCGAAACCAGCCGAATTCAAATGTTTTATCATTGGCATCGGGATTTTCATCGTAATACTTCATTACATTGTGTCCCCGTATGACAATTTCACCCCGTGCTTTTTCGGGGAGTGTTTCCCCTTTCTCATTTTGTATATCCATTTCATTGGGTTCAATTGCAATACCTATGCTTGGGAAGCCATGCTGAAGCAGCCATGCTTTGTGCTCAGCTTCGCTGAGCTCTGCGGGAATAAAACAGGAATAGCAGGTAGTTTCCGATAAACCATATCCATGAACAATCTTTAGACCGAACAATGATTCGAATTTATGAACAAGCTCGCAGGTCAAGGGTCCCGCCCCGCATATGATGTGGCGGAAATCGTTTAACCTCACCCCCTTGCCCCCTTTAAGTTTTTTTGCCTCATAATCATGGCATAAGAATTGCAGCAGCGTTGGAACAACGCTAACGATGTTAACCTTTTCATCGGCGAGTCTCCGGAAAAATACATCGGTATGAAATTTTTGATTGAGGATCAATGTACCGCCGGCGTACATCGGAGTCATTATAGTGACAACCGTACCGTTAACGTGATGTATAGGCAGAACGCACATCATAACGGTACCCCGGGAAATACCGTGCCATTTACTGATGCCGTCGGCATCTATCATAAGGTTATATTGGGTCAATACAACGCCCTTAGGCAGCCCGGTTGTGCCTGAAGTATATACTATAAGTGACTCGGTTTCAGGATTTACGCCATCATCAGGGGTAAAATCAGTGCTCTGATTTTCAAGCTCAGTTTCGTAAATTATGTTATCACTTTCAACATCTCCTGCTTCAGCAGAGTGAACAACCGGAATGATCGAAAGTTTGTTTAACACATCTGTAAACTTAGGCAGGTATTCATGCTTTATAAAAGCAAGCTTTGTGTGAGAGCTCTTAAGAATATACTCTATTCTATCGGGTTCTTCGCTAACATTTATCGGAACAACGGTAACACCCATACACCATGCCGCAAAATATTGAATAACGGTATTTATGTGATTGTAAGATATGGTTGAAATTCTATCACCCGGTTTTATGCCACTTGCTTTCAGCAGGTTGGCAGTCTTAAAGACTTTTTCAACGAATTGTGAGTAAGTAAGCGAGGATCTGAAACCGCTATCGGGATAGTAGGTTATGTAAATATCGTCAGGCTGCAGGTGAGCGCGGTATTGGACCAGCTCGAAAATGTTCCGGTATGCAACCAGGTAGTTATCCGGAGCAATACTGTTTACATAGTGCGCTTTGTGTATGTTATGCTGTGTTTGTTCTGAAAGTATCATAGAATGCAAAAATAAACCATTGTCAAATAACAAAAAAGGCTGTTTTGCAACAGCCTTTTGAGAGGATTAGAACACTGATTTAACTGATTATACAGATTTTCACAGATTTGACTTAAGGCTATTTTACAAGGACCATCTTTCGGGTTTCAGTGAAATCACCTGCTGTGATCTTGTAATAATATACACCACTTGGATAATTTGATGCATTCCAATAGGCGTGGTACTGGCCGGGACTGAGTTGTTCGTTAACCAGAACTTCCACTTCGCGCCCCATAATATCAAAAACAATAAGCCTTATTAACACACCCTCACGCTTTGGCGTGACAAGCTGTCCGCCTCCGGCGTCCACCCCTCTCAAGAGGGGAATATCAAAAGCAATATTAATCTTCAATCAGCAATACAAAATCATCTCATTCTATTTCGGCTTCGTGGCCTTCTTCATTCCATGTGTATGGATAGTTGGGAAGGTCGAAGGGTTTTGCGTGCTCTGTTAATTTGAGCGGGTGGAAAGTATCAACCATAACGGCAAGCTCAAGAGTTTCTTTTTTGCCGATCGATGCTTCCATTGTTCCCGGGTGCGGCCCGTGGGGGATTCCACCGGGATGTAAAGTGAATGAAGCCATATCAACACCCTTGCGTGACATAAAATTACCTTCAACGTAATATAATACTTCATCGCTATCAATGTTACTGTGGTTATACGGCGCGGGGATGGCATCGGGGTGATAGTCGAAAAGTCTCGGGCAGAAAGAACAAATTACAAAATTTCTGGCTTCAAAGGTCTGGTGAACCGGCGGCGGCTGATGGATTTTGCCTGTGATAGGCATGAAATCGTTGATATTGAAAATCCATGGATAGAAGTAACCGTCCCAGCCGACTATATCAAACGGGTGGTAATCAAAAATGTAATGATGCAGTTTATTAAACTTCTTGATCTTAACCAGGAACTCACCTTTTTCATCAACAGTCAGCAGAGTTTCAGGAACGCGGAAGTCGCGTTCGCAAAACGGTGAGTGCTCGAGGTACTGCCCGTAGGAATTTTTATATCTTGCGGGGGTGTAAACAGGACTTTTGGATTCAATCACCATGAATTTGGTTTTTTCACTCGTTGTAATTACTCTGTAAATTACACCGCGGGGAATGACAATATAGTCGCCATCGTGATAATCCAATGAGCCGTATTGTGATTCCAGGGTACCTGTGCCGTAATGTACAAATATTACTTCATCACCTTCACCGTTTTTATAAAAGTAATCCATTTGTTTATCGGGATTACAGATAGCCATGGAAAGATCATTGTTGAACATCATGACTTTTCTTCCGGAAATTGGGTCACCCGCAGGTTTAGCGTCCAGTGTACGGATGTGGTAATGTCTTAAACTGCCTTCATCCCACTCCTTATAACCGATATCTTCAATCTTTGTTATCTTTTTTACTTTAGTAGGCGGGTTAATATGGTAGAGTATTGAAGAAATACCTGAAAATCCTTCGGTGCCGATTACCTGTTCCTGATATAGTGATCCATCAGGCTGTCTGAACTGAACATGTCTTTTTTGAGGAATCTTCCCCAGTTTATGATAATATGCCATTAGATTAAAATGTTATTTCTTATGCTAAAACTTTAGTGCCGGCTTTAAAATTTTTGCCGGTTCTGTTCAATGAAGATTTACGCAATACAGGTTTTCCCAGCATGGAAGCAACTTCAATTTCATAATTATATAAAGATTCAATTGAAAATTTCTCTGATGCATTTAGAAATTCTATTCCAATGATTTCACCTTTGTTTGTTGTATCAACATTAATAAAGTCAGAAACTTCAACAACGCCGTTTGGTTTCTTTTTGGATAATTCTATATACGCTGAGTCTGATTCTTCATCATAATATATTTTCATAATTTTCTACCTTTCTTTAACGGGTATGCTGTTATTATCAACACTTCAGTTTTGATTACCGTTGCAACGATCCTGATCGGTAATTTTAGTTTGCTGTATTTGCCCTTAGCAAGAATACTGATCTGAAATTTACTCTTTGAAACAACAGTGTGCTGTTTACTCCAAAGTTGGATTTCATCAATAATATCTCTATCGTCTATCCGGTAAAGCTTCAATCTTCTTTTAGCATGCCTTGAAAATTTTACATTAAGACTCTTAGGCATGACTTACAGTGTTCCTCTTACGGCCTGCTCTCTTTCAATAGCTTCGAATAGCGCTTTGAAGTTACCTTTACCAAAGGATTTTGCGCCTTTTCGCTGAATTATCTCGAAGAATACGGTAGGCCTGTCTTCAATGGGTTTGCTGAAAAGCTGCAGAAGGTAACCATCATCATCGCGGTCAACCAATATTCCGTGTTTTGCCAGTTCATCCACATCTTCATCAATCTTGCCAACCCTTGCTTCAAGCTTCTGGTAATAAGTTGTTGGCACTCTTAAGAACTCCACTCCCCTTCTTTTCAGTTCGCTGACTGTTTCCACGATGTTAGTTGTGCTCATTGCAATATGCTGGCATCCTGCACCATGATAGAATTCCAGGTATTCATCGATCTGTGATTTCTTTTTGCCTGCTGCGGGTTCGTTAATAGGGAATTTTATTTTACCAGTACCGCTTTGCATTACTTTGCTCATTAAAGCGGTATATTCGGTTGAAATATCTTTGTCATCAAAAGAAAGAAGCTGGCTGAATCCCATGGTTTCAGCGTAGAACTTAACCCAGAAATTCATTTTACCAAGCTCAACATTACCAACCATATGATCTATTGATCTTAGGCCGGCGTCTTTTATACCCTGTACAGCTTTTGCGGAGGCATCAATGAATCCGGGCAGGAAAAAACCTTTGTAATTGTTACGCTGAATAAATGAATGGATAGTATCGCCATAGGTTTTGATAGCTGAGCGGATTATGAATCCGCTTTCATCTTCAATTTTAGTGGGTTCCAAAGCCGGAACCGCTCCACGCTTAACAGTCTCATTGAAAGCGCTTTCGGCATCATCCACTTCGAGAGCAATATCTCTTACGCCATCGCCATGCTGCTTAATATGCTCGGCAATGAAGCTATCGGGGTGGTATGGTGTTGTAAGCACAAACCTGATCTTACCCTGTTCAAGCAGGTAAGAAGCTCTTTCGCGGTTTCCGGTTTCAAGTCCGCTGTAGCCTGTTAATTTAAAGCCCATGGCATATTGGTAATAGAATGCTGATTGTTTAGCATTGCCGCAATACAACTCGATATGATCCCAATTCTTCAGCGGAAGAAAATCAACCGGTTTTTCTTTGGAAGCTGTTTTAACTTTTGGTGATAAAGTATCCATATAAATTGTAATATTAAATAGTTTCGTTTTAATTGAATTGGCAAATATAAAAAAATTAGATTTGATAAAATATCCTTAATTAAATCAAAAGTCCCATTCTTCCTACATAAATACCCCTAATATAGTTAATAGTATTTACTACCTATGTATGTATTTTTACCCTTTTTTGCAGTTCTAAATATTTTATGTTTGTTTTTCAAAAAATCAAAGAAAGAGGAGATATGAAAAAACTCACGTTACTGTTATTTCTTGTTTTAACAACAGTTTCCATTAATGCCCAAGTTACAAAGCTGTTTGAAAGCTTTGAAACCTCAGTTCCGCCGGTAGGCTGGAGAAGTATAAATGTCGCTACAAACGGCACCGTTATTTGGAATAGAGTTACTGCACCGTTGATTGCGTCTTTTGGTACATTACCGGCTAAACACGGTTCTGCTGTAGCATTTATCAACTATGAAGCTCCCGCCGGTGAAGATTGGCTTGTTTCACCAAGGATAAATGGTATCGTTGCAGGTGATTCAGTTGTGTTCTGGTTAGTGAAGCAGTTCAGCGATGGTCCATATCCATATGATTCATTACTCGTCAGGGTTTCAACAACAGATTCATTACAAGCAAGTTTTACGCAATATGTCGGAAAAGTCTGCGTACATTGCATCCCTGTTGGCGCTCCTGAGATCATCTGGAGAAGATACAGCTTTCCGCTCACAGCATGGGCAGGCCAGGATATCTTCTTATCATTTATACATAAAGATTCAGACGGACACGGAATGGTTTTAGATAGTATCGCGGTTTTTGGCAATGCCGCAACCGGTATAGTTCAGGATCCGAACGCAGTACCAACAAGATTTGAACTGCATCAGAATTATCCAAATCCGTTTAACCCGGTAACAAAGATCCAGTTTGATATACCGAAAACCGGATTCACCACATTAAAAGTATATGACGCTACAGGCTCAGAAGTTTCAACATTGGTTTCTGATAACCTGGTTACAGGCAAATATACAGTAGATTTTGACGCATCCAATCTTTCAAGCGGTATTTATTACTACAGGCTTGAATCAAACGGTTTGATAAAAACCAACAAAATGAGTTTAGTAAAATAAACCGTTTTACATGAATTTATAAGTGAAAGCCTCTGAATTTTCAGAGGCTTTTTTTATTTATATATTCTTTGAATATTTGAACAATAATCGATAATTTTGTAACTAATCTAGCGGATACATTTTTTGCCAAAATTCAGGCTATTTATATCATTAAATCCTGAGTCCGGGGACCTGGTTCACTTGAAAGACGTATTCCCGGAAATCAAGAAAGATCTGGAGTCATATCCTGTTAAATGGATTGAGCCAGATAAATTCCATATGACACTGAGATTTTTAGGTGATGTTGATGAACAGAATATAGAACCTTTGGCGTGCACGCTTGACAGGCTGAAATTTGATTTTGAACTGATTGAATTCAGCACAGATAAAATTGGTTTTTTTCCGGATAACCGTTACCCCAATGTTATATATGCAGGCTTGCTTGAAAAGGGGAGCAGTGCAGAGCAGCTGGTAAGTTTTATAGACAGGATAATTCTGAATTTTGGCGTAAAGCCTGAAAAACGATTTGTACCTCACATTACACTGGGCAGATTTTCGAGAGATAAGAGAAAGAAGATAGAACCTGAATTCAGTTTTCCTCTAAAACCGGAAAATGTTATATTCAGATCCTTCAGCCTGATGAAGAGTTCGCTTAGGCCTGAAGGTCCCGTGTACGAAGAATTATATAAATTTAACTTTTTAAAATAACCATATGCCATTTTACGAATACCAATGTTCCAATTGCGGACACACACTTGAAGAGTTACAGAAGATGAGCGACCCGCCGCTCAAGAAGTGCCCAAACTGCGGAAAGAACACTCTGAAAAAGCTGATAGGAACCGGCGGCGGTTTGATCTTCAAAGGCAGCGGTTTTTATCTTACGGATTATAAAAATAAGCCGCAATCTGCAAGTAAGTCGAGCAAAGGCACCGATACAAAGACTATTGATTCAACCAAAACAGAGAATAAAACAGATTCAGCCGCGTCTAAGGAAATTAAATCCGCTGAAAAGAAAACCGGTTCAAAGAAAGATAAAAAATAAATAATGTACTCAGTAGAATTCAATAAGCTGCCAAATTTCAACAATCTTTATCTTGATTACATTTCACAGTCAGAAGAGGATTCCGCAAAGCTGAAGCCCTTTTTTAACGCGATGTTCAGGGATAATGAAGATTTTTTCAAGGTAATAGATGATAAAGTACATAACTACAATACCAGCAGGTACTTCGATAAGAACGTACTTATAGATATATTAAAAAGGCAAAATGTCACCTTCGGCGGAGATGAATATACAGCAGCTAACATTGAACTGCTTGAAAATGACAACACGTTCTCAGTTGTTACCGGTCAGCAGGTTGGCTTATATACCGGTCCTTTTTACACAATATTAAAGACTATTTCAGCAGTTAAGCTATCAAGAGATCTGAAAGAGCGGTTTCCGCAGTTCAATTTTGTGCCGGTATTCTGGCTTGAAAGCGAAGATCATGATGTTGATGAAGCCAATCACACTTACCTTATTGATAAACAAAATGAACTTGTAAGAGTTGGGTTTGAAGATGAAAGCGCCGGTGAAGAAGAAACTACTAAGAAAAATACACCACCTGTAGGCAGCATTGTGTTTGGAGAGCTTATCAACAGCATTAATGAACAGCTGCGAAGCTCGTTGATAGACACTGATTTTAAGGATAAGATAATGAACATGGTAACCAAACATTACAGTGAAGGTAACGATTATAAAACGGCGTTTGCCGGTTTAATGAACGATTTCTTCAAAGGTTACGGTGTTATATTTATTGATCCTTCTGATCAGGAAATAAAAAGGCTTTTAACTCCTGTGTTTGAAAAAGAGCTGACAAGTAACACAAAGCTTTGTGAATCCATAATTACACAAAGCGCGGAGCTTGAAAAGAATTACGATCTTCAGGTTAAGCCGAAGGTAATAAATATGTTTTTTCTCCATAATAACAACAGGCTTCTTATAGAACCGCGCGATGGCGGGAAATTCGCTTTAAAAAATTCAAAACGCAGGTTTGAAAACGGGGAGATGCTTAATTTGCTGCAGGAATCGCCTGAGCTGTTCAGTCCGAATGTTGTATTAAGGCCCATCTGCCAGGATTACCTGCTCCCTACCGCAGCTTACATAGGCGGCCCCGGAGAGATCTCATACTTCGCGCAGTTTAAGCCCGCATACAGGCATTATGATATAACAATGCCTGTCATTTTCCCCCGCGCATCTGTAAGTATAATTGAAGGGAAAATTGCCAAGTTCATGAATAACTTCAATGTTAAGCTTGAAGACATTTTTCATCACAGTTTCCTGGTTTCAAAGGTTGTTGATAGACTCTCAGAAGTGAAAATTGACGACGAAATATCCAAATATATAGATGAGCTGAACAAGGTATTTTATGATATGCGTAATATGACGGTGAGGGTTGACCAGACGCTGCTTAACGCTGTGGATAATATGAAGGAAAAGACGAAACAGAACATTGAGCATTTCAGAAGCAAACTGATAAACGCCCAGGCTAAAAAAAGCGAAACAACAACAACACAGATAGATAAAGTAACCAACAATATCTATCCGAATCATAACCTGCAGGAAAGAGTAATAAGCATAATATACTTCCTTAACAAGTACGATGAATCATTCATAAAGAAGCTGTTTCATGAAATTGATGTAAATAATTTTAATCACCAGGTAATAGAAATGTAATTAAACAGCCTTAATGTGATAAACGAACAGGTTCGCAGAATACTCGTCATCAGATTTTCATCAATGGGGGATATTATTTTAACTACTCCATTGATTAGACTTATTACAAAAACTTTTCCCCTTGCAAGAATAGACTTCTGCACCAAGGAAAGATTCGCCTACCTCTTAAGATCTAACCCGCAGATACACAAAGTAATTAAAGCCAAGAACGATCTTGATTACCCAGCATTAAAAGATCTCAGGCAGCTCATCAAAATGAGCAATTACAATATGATAATTGACCTTCAGAATAACATAAAGTCATTGTATTTAAGGGCAGTACAGGATGCAAAGACAGAGGTATTCAACAAACACTCTTTCAAAAAATTCCTTCTGGTGAAAATGAAGCTTAACCTTCTTAAGAACGAAAAACCTGTTACAGAAAGATACAAACAGACTATCCAAAAGTACGCATCAAAACAGGATCTTGAAGAAAAACTTCTGCCGGAATTATTTACCGATGCTGCTTCTGAGCGCTCAATTGAGAACATGCTTCGGGAGCTTGGGCTTGATAGCGGTACAAAGTTGATCTGTATTCCGGCGGTCTCTGCGCATTTTACCAAAACATATCCGGCTGAGTATTACGCGGAAGTCATAAACAATTTCCCTGAAAGCGAAGCGGCTTTCTTTTTGACAGGCAGAGGAATGGATAGTAAGAATATTCAGATAATTAAATCACTTACAAAAGCAAAAAAAGTTTATGATCTATGCGACAAGCTTGAAATTGAAGACTTAATTTCACTTATAAAGAGATGTTCAATGGCAATTTGCGGTGATACGGGTCCGATGCATATAGCTGAGGCATTCAATATTCCGGTTGTGATGATGGCGGGCTCGAGTGTAAAGGAATTTGGTTTCTACCCGCAAAATGAAAAAGCTGTTGTTTTAGAAAACAACAGCTTAAGCTGCAGACCGTGCTCACACTTTGGCAGAGCCAAATGCCCTAAAGGGCATTTTAAGTGTATGAGAGAAATAGCACCTGAAATGGTGATAAAAGAAGCAAACCGATCACTTAACTAAAGCAATTTTGATCGACATAACATACGGTCCCTGGCGAAGCTGAACAAAATAAACTCCGCTGGCCAGATCGGTGAGTGAACTTGACGCAAGATGAACCCCTTCTGTTACAATACCATTAACAATACTTTTTACTTCTCTGCCTGAAATATCATATATCTTAAGAGTGGTGTAGCCTGTAACAGGCAGCTCATACTTAAATGAAGTTTCCGGGTTAAACGGGTTGGGATAGTTTTGATGCAATACAAAACGCCGCGGAATGTACATTGGATCAGAGATACCGGTTAATATTCCATCAGTTCTGACAATTGTTCCATAAGAACCAACTCCAATTGCCGTATTGTAGTCAATATATTCAACACCGCCCAAAGAGCTGTAAATAGATGTTGAAAAATTCCAGTTGACTCCTCCATTTGTAGTACGATAAATATTGCCGCCCATTGCAAGGCCGTTCAGAGAATCAATAAAGGAAAATCCTGAAAACGAACCAAAGCCGGGAGTATTTTCCCCATATTCAGTAAAAGTATCGAAGCCATCATTTGTTTTTAAACGGAAACCGTAACCGCCGGAAGCAAAGCCAATATTTTCATCATACATGTACAAAGTACTCATGGCAAAGCCGCCTGAAAATGTATTAAATATCACGCTGAATGAATTTCCGCCATTAGTGGAAAGCATCATTGCAGCATTGCTTGGATTGTGACTTTGGGAAATACTGCCGGCTATGATAATTCTTTCAGGTGAAGCAAATGCGATTTCCTGGATATAAAAGCAAGATGTTGGAATTGGTGGTACCTGAAAACACTGCCAAATCAGCTGCCAGTTATTGCCTCCATCAGTTGATTTAAATAGTTTATACCCGGCATCTGCTATAATATGTTCGGCATCATATAATGCTATATTTCTGAACTGAACATTTGCAGAGTCCATAACGGAAAACCAGTTAAGTCCGGAATTGGTGCTTTTCAGCACGTTATTTCTGCTGGTCATATAGGCAACCTGAGAGTTTGCCATTTTTACTTCAACTAAATCATAGATCGCCCGCATTGGTACTTTTATCCAGTTAAGCCCTTTGTTTGTTGTTCTGAACAGGGTTCGGTTAAGCCCTGCAATGAGTCCTGTGTTGGCATCGCCGAATGATACTGAATACAAGTGCTCACGGGTAAAACTTCTGCTGACCCTTTCCCAGTTTATCCCGGTATTCGCCGTTCTTTCTATAAATCCAACGCTGCCAACTGAGACTAAATTACTGCCGGATTTACAAAGATCAAAAATGATAGTTGAAGTATCTGCAGAACGGTTCTCTATCCAGTTGATTCCCCCATTTGATGTATAAAGCCTGTAACCTTCATATCCAACGGCCGCACCGTTTTGAGCATTTGTAAATTCCAGATCAGTTACAAAATATCCCTTATTGTTCATTTGATATAAATTCCAGGTAGAGCCGGCATCAGTTGATTTAAGAATTTTAGTTGGAAGGCCGTAGCCTTTTTGTCCGCAAATTATCAAGTTCTGATTATCAGGAATACTTATCTTATCAATATACATTGAATCATTGGTACCCATATTCACATCGTTCCAATTCAGCCCAAGATCAGTACTCCTCACCAGTTTGGGTATCATATCTTTAACGCCTATCATGTATGCGGTGTTTCCGGTGAATGCAATATTTGAAAAGTATTTTCCTCCGGGAATGGTGGTTAGCAGCCAGGAATTGCCTGCATTAGTGGTTCTGTACACTTTCCCCGAATCATTTGCAAGCGCGAAACCAGTATTTTGATCGATGAATTTTATGCACTGAATGCCATAACCTTCGCTAAAATTGATCTTTCCCCAGTTTACACCCGCATTGGTGGTTTTCCACACATTATTAATACAAACAAAGCCGGTATTTTGATCAAGGAAAAACAATTCAGGGTAATCAGTATATAACGAATCAATTCTGCTGTATTGCCATGTTACACCTGCATCACCGGTTTTCATGAATACGCCTCTTGCGCCAACAACATACCCTGTGTTTGAATTAAAGAATTGAGAGGATGTTAAATAATTCGCGGTCGGATATGGATTTAGCCAATACCAGTTATCCTGCGAGTATAGATACTGATTTACAAGAATCACAATAAGAATTAAGATTTTTTTCATTTTATCATCACCATTTTTTTACTTTCTGAATAAACTAAGCTGCCTGAATTGGGGTCTGTTACCAAAAGCCTGTAAAAAAATATACCTGAAGCAAGATCGTTGCCGCTCCACTCAACTTTATATATTCCCGGCTGCAGAACTTCGTTGACAAGTGAACCGGTTTCCTGACCGAGTGCATTGTAAGTAATGATCCTTACGTATCCGCCGCGGACTTCGCCGCCAACTGAAGAGCTTAGTCTGGGTGCTTCAAACTTGAATACGGTTGCTGCGTTAAACGGATTAGGATAATTTTGATGAAGTTTATATACTGCAGGAATTTCGTTTGAAATTATGGTAACGCCTTCAATAATAAAATTAAGGCGAGAAATTCCGCCGTTATTTCTGACGCCGTAAATCGCGCCGGGTCCGCCTATAAAACCTGATCTTGCGGAGGATAGATGATTAAAATTTCCTGCCGGCGCGGTATATTGAATAGTAAACGGACCGCCAACGTTTGAGAAATAAATATTTGTGTTACTCCTTGTGTACCAATAATTGCTTAAGCCTGGTATCGCGGTAAACGCGGTTATCGCTCCGGTGCCAATAGAAGGATTTACTATCCAGTTTGTACCGTTATTGGTTGTTCTTGAAAGTGAATCACCGGCAGAATAACCCTGCTGAATGTTCATAGTGTTCATCCATACGGTGTAAATATTTGTATTGGGGGCGGTTGATTGCTGCATCCACGGCGGGCTCCCGGTTGAGGAATAATATATTCTTGATTTATCAGTGCCGAACCAAATGTTGTTACTAACACTCCAAACTGAATTATTCCAGCCAAGTTCGCCATTTAGCTGGGCAAGATATTGACCTGTGGAATCCCAGTTCACTCCCCCGTTTGTTGTTCGCCATAAGGACCATCTGCCTCCAACGGGATCGCCCTGCATAAAACCATTTACCGCAAATTGCATCCAGATACCGTTTATGAAACCGTTAGGCTCGGTAAACACCAGCTGCCAGTTAGCGCCTGAGTTTGAGGTACGGTAAACGTATGTTGTGGTGTTTATGAAACCCGCCGTTAAAGCAGTTGTTTGGGAAATGCCAAAAATGTTAATCAGTGAAATGTTCGCAGGGAGTCCCCCGCCGCTAAGATTTGCCCAGTTATATCCGGCATTGGATGTTTTTATAACGGTTCCGCTGTACCCGCATGCCCATGCATGGGTACCATCAATGTTTGATACGGATGTCAGGTTAGCCGTAACTCCTGTTACCTGTTCAGTCCAAAAATACTGCGAAAAGATGTTTGTGGTAAAAATAAATAAAGCGGCTAAAAAGTACTTAAAGGCTTTCATACTTACCTCATTCTATTTTGGTTAGGAACAATTTAGAATCTGACTTCTAATATAAACATATAATTTTAAATAAAACAGAAATTTATTCCTGTTCCGTAAACTTTGTATGTCATATTTGTCCGGGTTAGTGGATTAATTTCTTTAAAAGAATTGAATTTTCAAGGAAAATCAATATTATATTTGGCACAATAATTGAGAATAAATATGTTTAATTATTAAAGAAATTCCGGAGGAGAATTATGTCCAAATCTCATAACACAAACCGCGCAACAATTATTTCAAGACCAACGGTACACAGAACCGATATCAGCAATCAGGATGTGAAGTTAATAAGTGAAGAAAAGAAATATGATGTGAACATTAAGCCGGGTAAAGTTGAAAAGAGAAAAGAAGCTGAGTTCAAAGAGGAAGAAACAAAAGCGAATGAAGAAAGAACAGATGCAGAAAGCGTATTGATAAATGACCAAACCACAGAAAATCCTAAACCTGAGCGCGGTGATTACAAAGATGAAGATGAAGAATTAAAGGAATCCTATGAGATGGATAACCGCAAAGCAGTTGACGGAACCGCCGACGATATTAATAACGTAGGCGGTGAGTTGAACAAAAGGAATACATTTTGATTACAGCTATTTGAGTAAAACCATCTTCCGGGTTTCTTTGAATGATCCCGAAGTAATTGAATAAAAATACACTCCGCTTGGGAAAGCTGACGCATCCCAGTCAACTTCGTACGATCCCGGGCGGAGCTGTTCATTCACCAAAACTGCTACTTCCCTGCCGAGGATATCGTGGATTTTCAGGGAGACGACCCACCGGGTCGTCTCTACAAAGGCTGGGAGATCAAATTTAATTTTTGTTACCGGGTTAAACGGGTTGGGATAGTTTTGAGACAGCGAAAATTGTGAGGGGATGTGGGAAGAAATTGATTGACTCCCAGTTAAAATTCCTCCTGAATTTGAACTCCTCAAAACTATTGAACTGTCTGAGGCTATGAATCCAAGTGTACTTGATAGAAAATATACAGAATTTAGATTTGCCGAAACACTGCTAATTTGGTAACCCCAATTTAAACCGCTGTTAGTTGTTTTTCTTATGATTCCATTTTCTGCAACTACCCAGCCTGTATTGAAATTTATAAATTTAACAGACTTAAAATTAGTACCTGAAAGAGAAGATAACAAGTTCCAATTCTGTCCCCCGTTAGAAGAATGCAAAATAGTACCATTGCTGCCGGCAGTATAACCATTTTGTGAGTCATAAAAATATATCGAATTAATTGCTGTGCTGATTCCGGAATTTTGCAGGATCCAACTTGAACCGGAATTACTACTGAAGTAAATTTGTCCAAGAGTTGACGCAGCCCAATAACTTTCTGTAATATTAGCAGATGTTATAATATCAGCATTTGAATTAAGATCAACTATTGTCCAGTTTAGTCCTGAATTTTGGGTATAAGCTATTTTCCCGTTACTGCCGGTAACAATTCCAGAACTATTGTTCATAGAAATAGAATTTATAGTTGACAAACCAATATTTTCAAAAATTAACCAGTTATATCCTCCGTTAGAGCTCTTAAATATTTTTCCGCTATGAGAAGCAATTAGTATATTCTGGGCATCAATAATCGAAATGTCAACGAAGTTTTCTCCCGAAAAAATAGAAATGTTACTCCAATTAAAACCACTGTTTGTTGTTTTATATATTATTGAGTTCTCTCCAACACAAAAGCCATTTGCTGAATCAGTGAATTTAATACTGTTAAGTTTACTATCATTTCCGCAATTGACTTTATACCATGTATTTGGGATCAGAAGAGTCCTGAAATTCCATACTTGTGACCAATTACTTTCACCCAGTTGATTTATTGATTTGACTCTCCAGAAATAAATACAGTTATAAGTGAACTGGCATTTCATATTGCACTGAGACTGTATAATGTTGCCGTTGTCATAAATTAACTGGTTAAAACCATTATCCAAAGAAATCTGCAGTCTGTATTTATCGGCTATTTGTATGTCTTCCCAATCAAGATTGATATTCAAATTCTGATTTGTTGCATTGTTCAATGGCTGTAAGAGTAATGGAGCTGTTGGGGGAGTTGAACCTCCCGTAGTAGTTTTAAGTATTATACCAGAATCACCGCACATCCATCCGGTGTTTTCATTGACAAAATTGAAATTCCTGATATTATATGAACCAAACTGATACTTCTTCCAAACGGCTCCGCCATCTGTTGTTTTGAGGATATAATTGCTGAGTATCCAGCCATTATTAGAATTGAAAAAGAAAATCTTTCCGCCGGACAAACTGTCATTTACCCTGTTCCAGATTACTCCACCATCAGTTGTACAATACGCTCGTGGGCCAATTACCCAGCCTGTTGAATTATCCTTGAAATAGATCGAGCGGTGGTAAGGTGTTGTATATTGTGACTGATTGGACCATGAAACTCCTCCATCAGTGGTTTTGTATAAAGCATCAGCATTTTGAGAATTGTATACTCCCCCACATATCCAACCGGTATTTTCGTTCATAAAAAACAATGAATATAAAGGAGAATTTGTAATTCCAGTGTTCACTACACTCCAGTTTTCACCCAGATTACTGCTTTTGACCATAACATTAGTCACAGATGGTGTGCCTACAGCAAACACTGTATTGAGATCAACTATCGTTAGATCAATAAGCTGCGTAACCGAGCTGTACAATTTAACAACCCAATTTACTCCGCTATTTGTTGTTTTAAGGATAACCGCCATTCCATAGTTATCTCCACCAACTACTATTCCCGTATTGGCATTGATAAAATCAATACCAAGCAAATGTTTAGTGCTATTTGAAACCTGGTTATCCCAGTTCAGTCCGCCATTTGTAGTTTTTATAATTAACCCATTTTGTCCAACACACCAGCCAGTATTGTTATCAATAAATTTCAAATCATGAAGATTTAATTGAGTATTGCTGTTTTGCGTTGACCAGCCTATCTGGCAGTTCACAATAAATGTGTTTAAAAACAAAGGAATAAGCAGAAGAATGATTTTTTTCATAACCCAAAGGAAGTTAGTTATACAAACATATATTTTAAATTTTGATATTTCAAGCTAAATTCTTATTATCTTTAATGTTTAAACATATTAAATTATATTTGTAGATATGAAGAAAATACTGCTAAACGGCGAAAATCTGACGATTTCACAAGCCAGAGAAATAGTTGATAGGAACCTGGAAATAGGCATATCAAATAACACCATTACAAAGATCAAAAACTCACGCAATGTAATTGAAAAATGGATAAAAAATGATGAGGTCATTTACGGCGTAACTACAGGGTTTGGTGAATTCAAAGATGTAAAGATCCCCAAAAAAGATATCGAAAAACTTCAGCATAATCTGATCATTTCACACTCCGCCGGTGTTGGCGAACCGCTTCCGAGAAATATCGTACGACTCATGCTTTTGCTAAGGATTAACTCATTGGTTAAAGGATATAGCGGTGTAAGGCTTGAGCTCGTTGAACAACTCATTAAGATCTTTAATCTTGGAATTACTGCATACATTCCTTCGCAGGGTTCAGTCGGTTCATCGGGTGATCTTGCCCCTCTCTCGCATCTGGCAGGCGTGTTGATTGGTGAAGGCTACGCATACGATGGCAGGGATGTTCTGCCCGCCAAAGCGGTGCTTGCAAAGCACGGCTTGAAGCCGTTCAGGTTGATGGCGAAAGAGGGTCTGGCGCTGATAAACGGCACGCAGATGATGACGGCCTATGCGGTTGAAATACTAAACCGGGCTGAAAGACTTGCGAAGCTCGCTGATATTTCCGGCGCGCTTAGCATTGAAGCATTAAGAGGAACTGATACTGCATTTAAGGATATTTTACAAAAAGCCAGACCGCATAGGGGACAGATAAATACAGCATCTAACCTGCGCAAACTACTAAAAGGAAGCGAGATCAGACTCTCACACATAGATTGCGGCAAAGTTCAGGATGCGTATTCGCTTCGCTGTATGCCGCAGGTTCACGGCGCGGTAAAAGATACCATTGAATATGTAAGCGGAGTTGTAGCCACAGAAGTAAATTCTGCAACTGATAATCCGTTAATTTTTGCAGATAGCAATGAGCACATTGAAGGCGGTAATTTTCATGGTGAGCCCGTTGCGCTGGTAATGGATTTTTTGAAGATTGCTATCAGTGAGCTTGCAAATATAAGTGAACGCAGAACAGCAAGGCTTGTTGACGGCTCACTCAGCGGCTTGCCGCGGTTTTTAACCGCAAAAGGCGGGCTGAACTCCGGCTTAATGATAGCGCAATACACCGCAGCCTCGCTTGTATCGGAAAACAAGGTGCTCTGCCACCCGGCTTCGGTTGATTCCATACCAACCAGCGCAAACCAGGAAGATCACAACTCCCTGGGCAGCATAGCTGCCCGAAAATGTTTCGAGGTGCTAAACAATGCCGAAAAAGTCATTGCCATAGAAATGCTTTGCTCATGCCAGGGCATCGATTTTTTAAAACCGCTTAAATGCGGTAAAGGTACCGGCGCTGCATATGATGCAGTAAGAAAATATGTGAGCCATATTGATGAGGATGTACTAATGAATGATCATATCCAGTCGGTTTGTGATGTTATATTCCATGAAGATTTTATAAATAACGTAGAAAAATCCGGCGGAATGCTTCATTGAAAGACCCCAAGACAACAAAAGTGAAGAAGTTAAATCTGAAGAAGATCTACGGAGAGCTAAAGTATTACGCAATTGGCTTCTACAATAAATTTGATGAAGATCATATCTGGATAATGTCCGCCAGCATTGCTTTCAATATTATAATATGTATAATTCCCATAACGCTTATACTTACTTCAATACTCGGCTTCTACCTGCAAAGAGAAGGCGCTGAAGTTTATCTTAATGACGCGATGAACAAGGTTGTTGGTTTAACTCCGGAATTCAAAACAAAGATCATGAACCTTGTACTTGGCGCTATTGATGAACTTTCGAAGAATTCCACATTAACAGCAATTATAGGCTCAATTGGCATTTTGTGGACAGCCAGCGGATTATTCAGCACAATACGCGATGTACTCAACAGGATATATAAAACGCGCAGTGATACGTTTTATTTATGGGTTAAGCTCCGCGATGTAGGTATGGTATTCCTTATTTTAACGGTATTTTTACTTTCATTTTCATCTACTTTTATACTCTCAATCTTCCAGGCTGTAGATGAATCATTTTTTGGCGATACTATTCTGAAACTTGGATTCACCACTACCCTGCTCACACATACAATTGGACTTATATTTACATTTATAATGTTCTATTTAATCTTTAAACTTGTACCGCAGGGATTTGTGAGCCAGAAGGTCGCCATAATTTCAAGCGTAACCGCATCAATTCTTTACGAAGCTCTGAAATACCTGTTCATTGTGTACCTGGTTTCATTTGCCAATTACCAGCGCGTTTACGGAACGTATGCGGCAATAGTTGCAGTGATATTCTGGCTTTACTATTCATCATTAACATTTGTGATTGGCGCGGAAACGGGTCAATTGTACAAAGAAAAGAAGCTCTTAGGTGATAACTGATTTAACATAAGACTTCAAAAGTCTTATCACTCAATTCTTAATTTACAAATTGCAGGAACATCCATAATAGATTTTTAAAAAACAGACTTTTGAAGTCTATTCTAAACGGGTTAATTGGAACAAAGAAAACTATATAAAACACTTGAAAATGCTTTTAAGCATTTTCCTGATTTCGAGAGCGATAAGGAACTTTTGAGCTACGTGCTGAAAGAAGTTATCAATCACGAAAACATTGAAATAACCGGCGGAAGGCTGTGGGAGCTGAATGATAACAGGACAGCTTATATAATGGCTGAGCAGCACGGTGAGGTAGAAAAAATTAGAAAAGGCTACGCCCTTAAACTGGCTGACTACCCGATCTTTTATGAGGTTGGCAAGAACCGCTCAGTGCTGGCAAAGGAAACCGATAAGTATTTAAGTAATTTAGGGATCCACCTGTATTCCGCAACAGGAATTGGAGACAGATTCAAAGTCAAAGATGCAGACGATAAGGACCAGCTTCTTTTCCAGTATATAATGGCTTTTAATTCCCGTGAGATGAATATAAACCTGATGAATACAATGAATATCATCAGTACATCGGTAGGCTCGATGCTTCGCACAAGGGGAATAGAAACCAAAGCGCGCGCTATAGAAAAGGATCTTGTAAAAGCCCGTGATATTCAGCGCGCAATTTTACCCGAACATGAACACAGTTTTGCGAACTATGAGATATTCGGAATTTCGATACCGGACAGGATAGTTGGAGGCGACTTTTTTGATTACCTAACGTTTGAAAACGAGAAAGATAAGATAGGAGTAGCTATAGGTGATGCGGCTTCAAAAGGTTTTTCAGCCGCGGCGCAGGCGCTGTATGTTTCAGGCGCGCTTAAGATGGGCACGGAAAATGAGCTAAAGATGACCGCAGTAATGAAGAAGATCAACTCTCTGGTTCACCGCGTCTTTCCGGATGAAAGATTTCTGACATTGTTTTATATGGAGCTTTACAAAGATACCAAGGGACTCTGTTTATATGTGAACGCGGGCCACAATCCACCGATACACTTAAACTATGAAACTAACAGCATGGATACCCTTGATGCGACGGGCCCGGTGCTGGGTCCCGCGCCTGAGCAGGACTATAATACTGATTCCTTATATTTAAGCAAGAACGACGTAGTTGTACTATATACAGATGGTATTGTAGAAGCAGCTAACACAAAGTTTGAATTTTACGGCGAAGACAGGCTGAAGGAAGTAATTCTGAACAGCAAGAATTTTTCTGCCAAGGAAATATGCGCTCACATAATTGAAGACGTTCAGAAGTATTCCAACCGAGGTAAGTATTCTGATGATAAAACGGTTGTAGTTGTGAAGAGAGTCAAATAGAGCAATCCCGCCGTTGCGGGACTTCGAAAAATTACTTCGTAATTTTCCTGTGAGCAATGTAAAATTAGCTTTATGAATAAAGATATTCAGTTTACATTTAAAAAATAATTTAACAATCTTTAAAACAAAATTAATATGAACATTCCAGCAGATTTAAAATACACAAAAGATCACGAGTGGGTAAAAGTTGAAGGAAATACCGGTACGGTAGGAGTAACCGATTACGCACAAGGCGAGCTTGGCGATATCATTTATGTAGATGTTACAACAGTTGGCAACGATGTTGCGATGGGTGATACTTTCGGTACCATTGAGGCTGTTAAGACTGTGAGTGACATGTACGCGCCGGTATCCGGCAAGATAGCTGAATTCAATTCAGCGGTAAACGATAATCCCGCAAGCGTAAACCAGGATCCGTACGGCGCAGGCTGGCTGGTTAAGATAGATATCTCAAATATGGGTGATCTTGACTCATTGCTTTCGCCGGAAGATTATAAGAATTTAGTAGGCGGGTAGATTCTATATACTTAGATGAATCTCATTCATCCGATGACACCAAAGTCATCGGATGAAGATTTATTTAACAAGTACCATTCTCTTCGTTTCAACAAAACCATCGGTTACCAGCGAGTAGAAATATACTCCGCTGGCGAATGCAGTGCCATCCCAATCGACTGAATAGCTGCCCGGTTTTAGCTGCTCGTTTACTAAAACAGCAACTTCCGTTCCCTGGATATTATATATAATCAGTGAGACGACCCACCGGGTCGTCTCTACAGAAGCCGGAATATCGAATTTAATTTTAGTTACGGGATTGAATGGATTTGGGTAGTTTTGGTGGAGAGAGAATTTCTCAGGTAATGAACCAGAATTATTGGTACTTCCAGTCAAGCATAACTTCGAAATGCTTCCCCAACTATACATACCAGGATTCACGGAATTTAAAGTAATATTCATGTTATTAATAACCACGGGATATTTAATAATTGAACCTCCGGAATCTATGTGCGGTACCGGGACAGTTGAATACCCACATGAATTCCCAAAAGAATCAATTTTAGCCAAAAATACGTCACTAGTATTCAAATTACCTGATCTCCCAATAGCAACGTAACCACCGTCATAATCATGAATAATAGATCGAATGAAGTCAAATTCAGATCTGCCAATTGTTTTACCCCATAAATATTTTCCTGATGCATCAAGTTTAATTATGTACATGTCAATCTCTCCTAAGCCGTATGTAAAGCTCTCTCCAGCAACAATTAAGCCTCCATCATCAGCATTCAAAATTGAAAAAGCATAATCATCATTGTCGCCTCCTATCGTACGAGTCCATTGAAGTGTACCAGTAGAAGATATTTTAGCAATATAAAGATCAGGTGCACCAGCACCATAAGAAACTGTATATCCTGATAGTGCATAACCGTTATCACCAGTTTGACATACTGAGACAGCTTCCTCTATGCTCGTTCCGCCAATTGCCCATGACCACTGCAACAAACCGAATTTATTCAACTTTATCAAACACATCTCCTGGCCTCCAAAAACAGAGTCAGCTGTTGTTGCAATACAATATCCGTCGTCACTTGTCTGAATAACCTCAGGATATAACAAAGCAAGTCCAACATTTTCCACAAACTTGCTCCATTCTACAGTATCATCTTCACGGAACTTAACTAATAATATTCCATATCTTGTTGAAGTTAAGCTTGAATATCCAGCAACTATATAACCGCCATCATTTGTTTGTTTAATAGAATATGCAATATCCCATCCGGTGGTACCAAAAATTTTAGACCATAATAATTCACCATTTACATTAAGCTTCGCAATGAACATATCTTCGTAAAAATCAAGCGAAACTGAGTTTGTTGCGCCAACAAAAATGAAACAACTGTCAGAAGTTTGTATCAAAGAATTTGCTATATCATTCTTCACACCTCCTATAACAGCTCCCCATTGTAATTCAGCATCTGAAGAGAGCTTAACAACCAATGCATCATCTAATCCCGAACCAGTTGAATTTGTATATCCGGTTGCAGCAAAACCTAAGTCAAGAGCATTAATGATACATGTGCCATATTCCCTTCCGGATCCTCCAATGGTTTGCTGCCAAGTAATTCCCGGATAGAGTGAGTGAGGTTTTTGATCAGTTTGAGTTATTACTTTCCCGTTTGAAATAGTCACGAGAAATATGAAAAAGATAAGTTTTTTCATAACTAAAAGAGTTTAATTACTGTAAAAATAATATATTAATCAAGGGAATGCAAGATATTTCCAGTCATCCGATGACTTCAGCCTGACTTTGCCAGAAATTTATCGGTTGACTTTGGTTTATTATTTCACCAACACCATTCTCTTCGTTTCAACAAATCCTTCGGTTACCAGCGAATAGAAATACACTCCGCTGGCGAATGCAGTGCCATCCCAATCGACTGAATAGCTGCCCGGTTTTAGCTGCTCGTTTACTAAAACAGCAACTTCCGTTCCCTGGATATTATATATAATCAGTGAGACGACCCACCGGGTCGTCTCTACAGAAGCCGGAATATCGAATTTAATTTTAGTTACAGGGTTAAACGGATTTGGGTAGTTTGGCTCAAGCGCAAATTTATCGGGAATCTCTGTGCTGATCTGCGTAATACCGATAGGTGATATGACCAGCGCTCCGGTCGTCAGTTTTGAGCTCACCACAAAATCGCTGCCATCAATAATGTTATTGTTATTTTTATCATACCATAGCGCTGTAAGCATATCATACGTGCCGGGTGCTGCATTACACGGAATTTTAAATGTTCGAGTATAGTTTGCTGTTCCGCTTGTAAAATTACGCTTAACGTCGCCGGTCGCGTCGCTTATCCAGTTCGTTGTTCCCGTTGGCGCAATTGATGCGCCAATCATTAAACTTGCAGCACCTGTTGAGGTAACATTATTGTTAATTGTTACCTGCGCGCATGGATTTGTATTTGCCGGCACAACTGATGATGTATTTATAACTGCAGTTGTACCCAGTGTGACCTGCCAGTTTTGTGGTGATACGTTGTAATAATGGTTCAGTATTTGCTGCCATGTTTTTGTGCCGTAAGAATGCGCAGTACCCTGTCCGCAAGGACTTGATGTACTTATCACTCTTCCGGTTGCCCAGCGAACTGTTCCCCATTGACACAATCCCCTGCCGTGCCCGTTCGGTGTACCGCCGGTGCAAACCGGGTCATAAATGCACGGCCAGGAAGAACCTGTACCTGAATAACCGTTTCCGCAGCCTTTATTATTGTTTTCGGCAGAGTATTCTGAGCGTACTACTCCAGATGAATTAGTTAATATGTAACCCAAAGTATTATCAATGGCAGTACTGGTGTTGCTTGATGTAACACTGCCCATAAACTGGCAGTAAGTGTTATCGCAAATATCGTAGCTTGAATTTATTGGATTATATACGTGATACACAGCATAGCTTCTGGCAGCTACGGCGCAAGCCTGCAGTGAGTTCATGCCACCGCTTAAATTACCCCAGCATGCATATATTTCAGCGGGCAGAACATACTTTAAATAAGTTTGCAGTGTATAAACCTGCACGGTAGTGCAATTTGTACCGGTGCAATTTCTTCCGACCCTGATGTTTAGCGGAACAACAAATCCGGTAACGGCCATATCAGGGAACATTGTTTCCGGGATGCAGTCATTGCACCTGTTATCGTGAGATAAAGTATTGAGCGAAAAGTTATCGCTCCCCTGTTTTAGTCTGGTTGTAAAAATGTAATCGGTATTTGGGGTTATCTCAAAATCTTTATAAATTTTTATACTGTATGGAGCTTTTTCAAAGTTAAGCGTCACAAATGTTCTGTTATCGCAGTGTGCGGGTAATGAAATCTCAAAATATCCTTCGGAATCTGTATATCCCAGTATTTTTGATGATGCATCTTTTATGGCAGTACTGCTGAGCGGAGAACCTGTGTTATCATCAACAACATATCCAAGCAGCAAAGCTGCATCGGGCTTAAGTAGTGATTTGATACGGGGTGTATTAAGTCTAGAGTTTGGTGTTAATGGATCGAGGAATATACTGCAATTTATTTCATTAGCATTGATATCAAACGAAATCTGTGAACTTTGATACCCGGATTTAAAAACGGTGATGGAATGAATCCCTTCACCAAGTGATACTGAATAACTGTTAGTTTGTAATGCCTGTGGCGTGGGAATTTCGTAACCTGTAGTTGCATTATAGATAACGAGATTATCAGGAACAATAGAAATTCCGGTTTCACTTGAGAAGAATTTCAGTTCAATATTACCTGCAAATGCAGTGGATTGGAATATTAAGGTAAGTATTGAGAATAATGTTAAAAGTATATTTCTTTTCATTTGACTAGAAATTAATCAGTTGTTGGTCAACTTAGAAAAAAGTCTTGCAAGACCAACAACGGGATAAAATTTATTGAATAAAAATACTCAATACTTAGAGGAAAAGAAATAGTAATTGATGTAAATAATTGTTTCAAAATCTTTGTCATTCTGAACGCAGCGACGCGAAGTGAAAAATCCACTGAGTTTTCTTCCGGATCCTTCCTTCTCGTGCTTCGCACTATAAGGCAGGTGCTTCAATTAATATAAAAAAAAAGGACGCTTCTGGCGTCCTTTAGAATATTACTCTCTATTAGAAATAGAGATTCCAGCCTGCCATGCCAAAGGCAGGCACGGTGCGGGAATGACAAAATTTCAATATGCCCACTTAACTAAAATTGAGCCCCAGGTATAACCTGCGCCGAAGCTGGCGAGAACAAGGTTATCACCTTTTTTGATCTTACCTTCAGCCCAGTATTCACTTAAGCAAAGTGGAATTGTTGCTGCGGTTGTGTTACCGTATTTGTGAATATTTACCATAACCTTATCGTGGGGCAGACCCATACGGTCAGCGCAGGCAGTTAAGATACGCATATTTGCCTGGTGAGGAACAAGGTAAGATATATCATCGGCATTCAGACCGTTTTTAACCATGATCTCATGGGATACATCAGCCATTCCTTTTACAGCATCTTTGAACACATGCTTACCTTCCTGGTAAACATAGTGCCAGTCCTTTTCAACGGTTTCATGTGATGAGGGGTTAAGACTACCGCCGCCAAGCATGTTAAGGTATTTTCCGCCGGCACCATCAACATGCATGTTGGTATCCATTATACCGTAAGCGGGGTCCGCTGAGGATTCAAGCAGAACGCAGCCTGCACCATCACCAAAGAGGACACATGTGTTTCTATCTTTAAAATTTGTGATCGAAGACATTTTATCCGCGCCAACTATAAGCACCTTTTTATACATACCGCTTTCAATGAACTGCATTCCGGCAACCAGCGTAAAAATGAAACCTGAGCAGGCTGCAAGAACATCGAATCCCCATGCGTTTTTAGCGCCTATCTTTTCCTGTATAACGCATGCAGTTGAAGGGAAAAGCATATCAGGGGTAACAGTGCCAACAAGAATAAGATCAAGCTCATCAGCTTTGATCCCTCTGCGTTCAAGCAGCATATTTATTGCCTGAACAGCCATAAAAGACATTGGTTCACCGTTGGTCAAAATTCTTCTTTCGCTGATACCGGTCCTGGTTTTTATCCATTCGTCGTTGGTTTCAACTATCTTTTCCATATCTGCATTGGTCATAACAGTTTCAGGGACATAGTGACCAACTGCTGTAATTGCGGCTCTAATTTTTTCCATAGAAATTTTATAATAGGAAATAAATTTCTAAAATTCAGTTTGTGTTCTTAAGCAGAGTAATCTTTTATATCTTTGATCTTTTCAGCAATAATATCATTTATACCGGCTCTTGCCATTTGTTCAGCTTTAACTGCCATATTCATAATTGCTCGGGGAGATGACCTTCCGTGCCCGATAATAGAAATACCGTTCACACCAAGCAAGGGTACGCCTCCATATTCCTGGTAATCAAAATCTTTCAGAATATCTTTCAATGTTCCGTATGCCATGCCCACTTTAACTTTATTTACAAAACCTTTATCTGCATAATCTTTAAACTTGGTTTTAAGCAGGCTTAAAACGCTTTCAGCAAATTTAAGCACTATGTTACCCGTGAATCCATCGCATACTATAACATCGGTAGTGCCTTTCATAATATCCCGGCCCTCAACATTGCCAATAAAGTTCAGACCGCTTTTTTCAAGGAGTTCATAGGTTTCAACGGTGACCGCGTCACCTTTGGATTTTTCTTCGCCAACACTTAGCAGCCCAATTTTGGGATCATTTACCCCGTAAATATGATTGGCGAACACAGAACCCATAACGGCGAACTGGAGCAGTTGTATGGGCTTGCAATCAACATTTGCGCCAACATCAAAAACCATTGTTATTCCGCGCTCGGTGGGGAATCTTGAGCCTATCGTGGGTCTGGAAACATTCGCAATACGCCCCAGTGTAAACAGCGAAGCGGCCATAACGGCGCCGGTATTTCCCGCGCTGATAAAGCCATCAGCTTCACCTGACTTGCAGAGTTTAAGACCCGATATCAGAGATGAATCAGGTTTTTTGCGGATTGCTTCAGTCGGACTTTCATCCATACCGATAACATCTTCTGCGTTATGAATATTTATTCTAGCGCTATCGTAAGTGTGTTTTTTGAGTTCCTGCTCAATTAACGCGGCTTTGCCAACTAATGTAATATTAATACCCTCGTTGGTGCGTACGGTTTCAACGGCTCCTGCAACTTCGTTTACAGGAGCATTATCTCCACCCATTGCATCCAGGGAAATGGTGACTTTATCCTTTGCCCCTTTGCTCAATTTACCGGTTTAATTAAATTTATTTTTTGGGAATTACTATTGAACGTCCATCGTAGAAACCGCAGCCCGGACAAACCCTGTGCATAAGCTTTGTTTCACCGCAGTTAGGACATGACATTGTGCTGGGAGCACTAGCCTTGTAATGTGTTCTTCTCTTCCTGCTCCGCTGCTTTGAATGTTTGCGCTTTGGATTTGGCATTATATCACCTTTATATTATTCTATTTCTTAATTATTAATTTTTCTTTTTATAAGCTGTAACCAGAAACAACAAGCTAATCATTATCATTATCATCATCTTTTTCTGAAAGGATATCTTTCCAGAATTCCTTAGTTCTTCCGCACCATGAACATGAGCCATCAGGCTTTTCTTCGGGGATCTTCCGCATAGGAACCGTAAGTATCACAGCTTCCCGGATATCCGTTGTGATATCAACGGATTTCATGTGGCTGCTGTAAGACCTGATATCATCTTCGCTGAATGCTTCTTCTCTGTGAGTTTGCTGAACAAAGACCAACTGAAAAGAAGTGCTGAACTTCTGTTCAAATCTATCCAGACACCTATCGCACTCAAGGAAAATTATTCCGCTGATCTCAGCTTTCAGATCAAGCTGGTGGGTAGTTTTAAAAAGCTCAAGTTTAATGGAAACAGGTTCTTTAAGAAAACCTTCTTCGATCCCTAACTCTTTTTCATCACTTTTTAACTCAAGAACCTGCGAACCATCGTTTAAAGAACCAATATTGATCTTAATAGCCATAATATCCGCTAAAAATCCCTTGTTTTGCCCAAATTTTGTAGAAAATCTAACAAATATAAGAAAAATTAATTAAATTTTAAAGTAGCAGAATAATGCCAAAATTAAAGGCGTTACCCGGAAGTAAATTTAAGGTGTATCAGTAAAATCTAAATTAGCTAAATTGGTTTTATTTTGTTGTTTAAATTATTAATTTACATTAACAAATAAACCACACTTGGCATCGAAAGCAACATCAAAGAAGAGTAAGAACGCTTCAATATTACCCGAAATTGAAAACAAATACCTTTTGTGGGGCTCCTATTTTGTTTTCATGATACTGATTTTTTCGGTGACTTCACATAAGATAGAAGATGATGATTTTTTCTGGCATCTTTCAACCGGAAAATTTATAAGTGAAAACGGATATGTGCCTGATAGAGATGTATTCGGTTATACTTCGCCTGATACAAGATGGATAACCTTTGAATGGGGTTCTGACCTCTTGTTTTATAAATTATACCAACTTTCAGGTTATACAGGAGTATATGTTTTCAGATCGCTGATCTTTTGTTTTATATTTATTATACTTTTCAGGTTGTTTGATAAGTTCAAAGTTAATACTTCAATATCCCTGCTGTTTTCATTCCTGCTTCTGATAGGTTTATTTAACAGGTATTCACCCCGTCCGCATTTATTCACCTATTTGTTTCTGACTCTGCTATTATATTTACTGTTAAGTTACCGTTACATTAACCGGGATAAATATTTCAAAAGATTGTATGCTCTTCCGGTTCTCTTTTTATTGTGGGGCAATATGCATCCCGGAGTCATTACCGGTTTAATTGTACTTTTTTTATTCCTGCTTTCTGAATTTTTTACATACAGATTCCCCGGTAAATCCGGAAGCAGAGATCAAACAGCAATATCGGTTGATAGCCTAAAAAAGCTTGCAATACTTTTCGCTGTATCAGCGCTGGTTTTATTACTGAATCCGCACGGCTACAACACATACGTTTATGTTTACCAGCATACAAACATGAAAATGCTTGAAAACATTGCTGAATGGCTAAGTCCGTTCAGTGATAAGATTAACCCAACCTTTGTAATTACGCTTTATAAAGTAATATTATTCGCTTCACTCATAGTTTTGTATTACGCATATAAGAAAAAAGATCTATTGTTTGCTCTGCTGACCTTGTTTTTCGGAGTGTATTCAGTTACCGCAATCAGATTTACAGCTGATTTTGAATTGATAGTAACACCGTTACTCGTTATTTGTACGGGAATCCTGATGCAAAACCTTCATAACACTTCATTACGAAAGATCATTCAAGGAAATCCTGTAAAGATTGTTTTAATTCTGTTGTTTTCATATCTGGCGGTGCAGTTTCAGAGGGATGAATTTTACATTTCAATCCAGTATAACAGGGAAGCAGGATTAGGAATAAGCAACAGGTACTTTCCCCTGGGACTTTATAAGTTTACTAAAGATAACAACATTCAGGGCATACCGTTTAACAATTTTGATACAGGCGGTTACATGAAATGGGAAAAGCCGGATCAGAAGATATTTATTGATAGCCGCAATCTGAGCGATGAGCTGTATAACGAGTATAATTCAATTTTAAAGATGCAGCCCGGTTTTGAAGCTAAGATTGAAAAATACGGCATCAACCAGGTTATATTTTTCGAACCAATGCTTACGCGCTTTCCGAACACGATAAAGCAAAATATCACTGAATTCCTCTTTCACAATAAAGATTGGGTGTTGGTTTATTTTGATGATCTTTCGTTCCTTTTTCTAAAACGGACGCCTGAAAATGCAGAAGTGATAAACAAATACGCCTATACAGTTTTTAATCCTTACACTGCCCTGTTCAATATGCCGCAATTTAACAGTGAAGTTAAAAATTCACCTTTAGCCGCGCAGAATGAAGCCAATAGAAAACTGGCCGAAGAGCCTAACGGTTATTTCTTTTCGGGTATGAACGGAATGCTTAAACAGATACTTAAGAAATAGTACATACCCAAATTATAAAGGCGTTACTTTTGCAGGTAACGCCTTATTCGAAGAGCTTTCCCGGCTATTTACGGGAAAATTCAATCGGAGGTATTTTAATGTTGGATTATTTTATCAGTACTATTTTTTTAGTTTCCGAAGCATAATCAGTTTCAACCCTATAGAAGTAGACACCGCTATTCAGATTTGAAGCGTCAAAAGTAACCGAATGCACGCCTTCAGGTTTTTTTCCGTTAACCAGCTCAGCAACAGTTCTGCCAAGCAAGTCATATACACTGATCTTCACAAATGATTCTTTGGCTAAATTGTAGCTGATATTTGTAGAAGGATTAAACGGGTTTGGATAGTTTGTAGAAAGTCCCGTGAAATCAGCTGAACCATTCCTGGAAAGCTCTGTAATACCAATTACACCATAATCATTGGCAAACACGCCTCCGGCATAAATAACCGGGTAACTTGGTTTTACCGCTATGCTGTAAGCGGCGTCACTTCCGTTTGTGGGTCCGTTGAATCTTGATTCCCATCTCTGATTGCCGCTTTCACCGTAACCATAGGTGAGAAAATCATTCTGTTGACCAGTTTTGAAACTTTCACCTGTTACATAAACAAAAACATCCCAGCATGGTACATCTCCTGCAGCAATACAGGTTTTGTTGATCACCTTAATATCCCACGCTTTATCAGAAAGGCCGCCATCATTTCTTTTGAGCCACTCCTGGTTACCTGTGGGTCCGTTATACTTTATTGTAACAAAATCATAACTTGCGGCACCTGATGATTTGCTGTAGCCTGTAACATAAACATGACCGTAGATATCGAGATCAATTCCTGTTGCGGCATCGGTATCGTTAATAGGTGAATTGGTATATCTTTTAAGCCATTGCTGCTGACCTGATGTATTGTATCTGATTGTTGCGTAATCAAGCTTAGAATTACCGCCGTGCGAGGAACCTGTGACAAATACATTGCCCGTACCATCAACTTTGAGTTCTTTTGCAATATCATTCAGGTAACCCGGTCCATCATACCTTGATGCCCATTGCTGCTGACCTGAAGGATTATACTTAACGGTCAGGTAATCATACCCTTTACCCTGCTGCTCGCTGCCTCCTGTTACGTAAACATTGTTGTTTGCATCCAGCCCTATAGAAAGAGCTTTATCATTTTTGCTTGATGGTCCGTTGTATCTTTTAGCCCATTGCAAAACACCGTTTGCGTTATATTTTACGGTAAGGTAATCACCATTGAGATCATCATTTCCCCAGCTTTCGCCTGTTACGTAAACATTGCCTGCATTATCAACAACTATAGCGTTTGCATAGTCATAGTAGTAGCAATCGGCACCACCAACTGCCCCATCATACCGGGCGACCCACAATTGCTGGCCGTTGTTATTGTATTTGATAGTGCAGTAGTCTTCGCTGCCATAGTCGCTGCCTGAGCGGCTCCACCCGGTAACATAAACATTACCTGCATTATCAATCGTAATGGCTGTTGCCTGGTCTATGTTATGACCCGGTCCGTCATATCTTACAGCCCAGATAAAATCACCATCTTCGCCAAATTTTATGGTGGCGTAATCCTCCTTGGTACTGTTTGAGCCCCAGCTTACTCCGGTTGCGTACACATACCCGAAATTATCCTGGGTAATACCGGCACATTTATCAACCTGATTGCCGGGACCGTTATATTGTAATACTTTTGTAACCAACTGACCAAATGAAACTGATGTAATGAACAGCACAGAAAGTACTGCTATTTTTAGTATCGTTTTCATTTCTTTCCCCCTGTTAGTTTATGATACAATTAATATTATTTTCTTTTTCTTCAAGACTCACATTTCCTCAACCTGAAAAGCATTGTTCCCCGCTTTTGGCAGGCAGGTTTTAGAAAACTGTTATTTTATCAGAACCATTTTGAATGTTTTTACATAATTTTCGCCTTCAGTGCTCAGCGCTTCAAGTCTGTATATGTACAAACCGCTGCTGAGATCACTCCCATTGAAAGAATATGAGTATTTTCCGGCTGATAATTCTTCATTCACACCCTGCGAAACAACCTCACCCAGCAGGTTGAAAACTGTTAGCCTTACTTTTGAGGCTTTCGGTATATCAAATGAAATGAGTGTTGAAGGATTGAACGGGTTTGGATAATTATTATACAACCTGAATTCAACCGGAAGCTCTGAGGTATTATTGCTTAAACCTGTGATAGCTGTTGTGAAGCTCCACCTGCCGCTGTAGAGACTTGACATACAAACATTTGAAGAAAGTACCTTCCAGTAATATTTAGTGTTTGGCTGAAGTCTGCCTGCAGGAACTGTAATTTGAGTTCTTGTTATGTTGTTTGAATCAAGCACAAGATTTGTGAAACCTGTATCAGTTGCAATCCTGACCCGGTAAGATGAAGCGATAGCAATAGAATCCCATGAAAGCTGCGGTGTTATATTGACAGTTGAATTGTTAGCAGGCAGAAGCAGAGTTGGAGCATAAACATCCGGCAGCGCCGTTCTGAAATTACGGACACTTGACCAGCTGGCGCTTTCACCCACCTGGTTTGTAGCTTTAACGCGCCAGTAGTACTGGGTGTTGTACTGCAAAACACCCGGAGGCATAACATACTGTGATGCATTTATACCCGCTACGTTGTATATTATGTTTGTGAAGTTCTGGTCGGTAGCAATATTCAACCTGTAGTTGCAAAGCGGCGGAAAAACATCCGACCAATCGAGTAAACCTGTAGTGCTGAAACAGGTCGCGTTGTTCGCTGGCGCGCTGAGTGAAGCCGCGCCGGGAAGCAGCCATCCGCCTGTTGTTGTTTTTATGATTGTGCCATTAATACCAACTGCCCATCCGATGCTTGTATCTACAAAAGAAACCGCGGTAAGCATGCTTGAAGTATTGCTGGTTTGACTGTACCAGTTTGTTCCTCCGTTTGAAGTCTTACGCACAGTTCCGTAATCTCCTACAAGTACATAGAAGTTCTGATTCTTTACTGAATTAGCCATTAACCAATTGCTTGTTCCGCTTGATTGTACTACCCAGTTATTCCCGAGGTTAGTTGATTTGCGGATGAAACCGCCTTCGCCAATTATCACTGCTTCACTTATTGCAGTAAAATTCACTTTTTCTATTTGTGATGTTGTACCACTTGTGATTTGAGTCCAGTTAACGCCGCCATTGGTAGTTCTGATAATTTTTCCGAACTGACCTGCTGCGAATCCGTTGTTTGCATCTGCAAAACTAACACTTGTTAAATTAGAAGTTAAACCCGTTGAATATGATACCCAGTTTGTACCGCTGTTGGTTGTTCTGAGGAATGTACCATACCAGCCTGCTGCAAATCCCGTGGTGGAATTAATAAAACTAACTGAGCGCAGCTGGTAGCCAACGCCGGTTGGCTGATTGCCCCAGCTTGAACCGCCATTGGTTGTGCGCAGGATAACCCCAACATCACCCACTACCCAGCCGGTATTCCCGTTAATAAAATGAACCGCGAACAAGTGCACGTTTGTACCGCTTGTTACTGTAGCCCAGTTTGTGCCGCCATTGGTTGTACGCAGGATAGTACCAGACTGCCCTACTATTATACCGGTGCTCGCGCTGGCAAAATAAACTCCGTTCAGGTTATTGCTTGTTCCGCTTGATTGCGAGAACCAACCATAAGGCTGAGAATAAAGCTTAACACATGCTAAAATAAAGAAGACGAGAATGAAGATCGTAGATTTTTTCATAAAATTTCTCCCCCTATAAAGAAATTTATATACTGCTTTTTAGTTACTGATAATTACTATCTATGGTAACGAATACTACTAACTGATAATTGTAAACATAATGCATAATGTTTCATTTAGCAATAGTTGATTCTAGCTTGTTTGGTTATAAATATGAAAATGACAGATTTACGGTATTAACCTGCAAAGGTGAAATGAGATACAAAAAAAGCCCATTGAAAGTTCTTCAATGGGCTTTGATGAAACTGAGAAATTTTTATGCTTTACGGTACGCGTCAATAACCCTTGCAGTTCTGACGCCTTCTTTGACATCGTGAACCCGAATGATATGCGCGCCGTTGAGCACGGCAATTGTATTTAATGTAATAGTGCCTTCGTGCCTATCGTTAACTTCTTCGTTGTTAAGGATCTTTGCGATCATACTTTTCCTTGAAACACCTATCATGATCGGCGTATCAAGTCTTTTGAGATCATTCAGATTTTTAATGATCTGCAGGTTATGTTCTACAGTTTTGCCAAACCCGATACCCGGATCGATGATAACCTGTTTTATACCGGCCACATTGGCTTTCCATGCAACATTTTCGAAGTATGTAATTACTTCAGCCATCAGGTCATCGTACTGCGGGTCATTCTGCATATCTTTGGGCGTTCCTTTAATATGCATTGCAACCGCAGATGCGTTATGTTTGGCTATAGTTTCAGCCATCGCGCTATCGAAACCGAAAGCGCTGATATCGTTAACTATCAAAGCACCTGCTTTGAGGGCTTCATCGGCAACTTCGGCGCGGTATGTATCAACACTTATTGGAATATTTACCTCTTTGGCAAGAGCGTTTATAACGGGAATAACTCTCTTCAGTTCTTCAGCGGCAGAAACTTCTTCCGCGCCGGGCCTGGTTGAAGCTCCGCCCACTTCGATGAAATCAACTCCGAGTGATTCCATTTCTTTACCATGCGCAATTGCCGATTTGGGATCCATAAATTTACCGCCATCACTGAATGAATCCGGGGTAACATTTATCACTCCCATGACATGGGTTCTGGCGCTTAAATCGTAAACCTTTTTGCCGAATGTATATGAATAATTATCGTTCATTAAATATCAGTTTTATTATTAAATCTATTCTCTTTTATTGTTAACTGTTAATTGTTAATTCTTTTGACTTTTAATTTTTGCCTTTTGACTCTAGTATCAGTGTTCTATTTCGGTATCTTCTATCCTCGCGAAAAGAATTTCCGGTTTGTTCAGCTTATGGCCGCCGGAAAGCTTAAGTTCAGAGGCGTTATCCCATGTGTTTCCTTCAGCAGGAATATTAAGCATTCTGTATAACTTCTCAGAAGTGAACGGTAAAACCGGATTGAAAAGTACAGCAAAAGTTCTGCATAGCTGCAGGCATGTATTGATAATAGTACCGCACCTTGCTTTATCCTCTTTTATGACTTTCCACGGCTCAGTATCGTTGAAGTACTTGTTGGCATCCCGGACAAGGTTCATTGTTTCACTCACCGCATCCTTAAATTTGTAATTTTCATAATAAGATGCAATACTTGATGTATATGATTTTATGCTATTTATGATATTTATATCAATTTCTTTGTATTCGCCTGCTCCAGGAACGGCCGCATCAAAGTACTTTTCAGCAAAAACAAAGGTACGGTTCACAAAGTTGCCAAGAATTGAGCCCAGCTCATTGTTATTTTTTGCCTGCAGGTCTGACCAATAAAAATCAGTATCCTTATTTTCAGGCATATTGCTTGCTATGGCGTACCTGATGGAATCAGGGTTATACTTTTCAATTACATCCTTAACATAAATGGCGTGACCCTTGCTTTTGGACTGCTTGGATCCTTCAAGATTCATGAATTCATTTGCGGGGACATTTTCCGCAAGAACAAGATCTCCGTGAGCCATTAACATAGCAGGAAAAAATATCGCGTGGAATATGATATTATCTTTCCCAAGAAAATGAACAAGCTTTGTATCTTCGCTTCCCCAGTACTCAAGGTACTTTCCTTCATTTCCCTGAGATGCGAACAATTCCTTAGTAATAGAAATATATCCCATCGGCGCTTCGAACCAAACATATATGACTTTTCCGTCAAATCCCTCCATTGGCAGGGGCACACCCCAGGCCAGGTCGCGGGTTATGGCCCTATCCTGTAAACCTGTTTTGAACCACCCTTTGCAGTAGTTTACAACATTAGGCTTCCAGTCGGTTTTTGAGTTTATCCACTCTTCCAGTTTAGGCTGAAATTTTGAAAGAGGAAAGTAAAAATGAGTAGATTCCTTCACAACAGGTGTATCACCTGTTATTGTGGATCTTGGGTTTTTGAGTTCAAGGGGTGAGAGCGCACTGCCGCAGTTTTCGCATTCATCTCCGCGCGCTTCTTCAAAGCCGCAAACGGGACATGTACCGATCACGAACCTATCGGCTAAAAATCTTTGTTCCTTTTCTGAATAGAGCTGCTTTTCCGTTTTCTGGTAGAGCAGGTCCTTGTTGTAAAGATTGGTAAAGAAATCCTGTGCTGTTTTCTTGTGCGTATCAGTTGATGTTCTGGAATAAATATCAAAAGACATGCCGAGCTGTTCATAAGCCTTTTTATTGGCAAAATGGTATTTATCTACAATTTCCTGCGGTGAAATACCTTCTTTTATGGCAGACATTTCAATGGCAGTACCGTACTCATCTGAGCCGCAAACATATATCACATCGTATCCTGCTAATCTTGAATACCTTACAAACATATCAGCAGGCAGTATTGAGCCTGCTATGTGTCCTAAATGCGTATCACCATTAGCATAGGTAAGCGCAGAAGTGACCAGAATTCTCTTGTATTTTCCTGTTTTTTCCATAATAATCTACAAATATACCCAACATAAAAATAAAAAGCCTGCCATAAATACGGCAGGCGGTTTTAAACATTAAAACAGAAGATTCCTGCTTCCGCAGGAACGACAAAAATTTATTTCACCAATACCATTTTCTTTCTTTCTGTAAATTCACCCGCACTCAGCTCATAAAAATAAACACCGCTTGGAAAGTCAGATGCATCCCACGTAACCTCATGAGAGCCCTGCTGCCTGGTTTCGTTGACCAGTGTACTTATTTCTATTCCAAGTACATTACATATCTTTAATGTAACAAATCCGCTTTTGGGAATTTCGTACTTAATATTTGTAATCGGATTAAATGGATTTGGGTAGTTTTGGGAAAGTGAAAAATCTACCGGTATGTTGTTATTGCTTATGCCTGTAAGATCATGCACCAGTCTAACTATTGTTCCCTGTGTTAAACGGCAAATATACAAATATCCGTCACTGCCTTGCAGCAGGGTTGTACCGGTTAGATCGAGAAGGATAGTTTTTGAAGTAATTGTATCATATAGTGGCGCATTTCCAAGCTCACATTTTACAAGTCCGCGGTAGATCTGGCCAGCCCCCATTCCGATTACAAGAAGTTTATTATTTAACTCAGGCATTTGGGAGCCGTTATAGATAATGATTCCGGCCGGGGCATAATTGGCATTATCATTACCGGGCAGGATACCAATCGGTTCTTTATACAATGGATTATACGGGAAACAATATCCCGAACAAATTGGCCAACCATAGTTCTTTCCTTTACGAATGAAATTTATCTCATCTGGATTACCAACCATATTTTCGCTGGCATAAAGTGAGTCGTTTGCGGGACTAAAACAAAGATCAAAACTGTTTCTCAACCCATAAGCCCATATTCTGTCATCGTTAGCAGTGTAAGGATTCCCGTCATCGAAAAAAGGATTATCATTTGGTATTGTTCCGTTTGAATTAATGCGTAAGATCTTACCTTTAAATGTTGTAAGTGACTGAGCATTTGAGCTTGTACCGTTATCACCAATAGATACATATAGTTTATTATCTTTTCCGAACCTCATATTACCGGCTACGTGAACGCTGCCAGTTGAATTAGGCTCATCAAAAACATAAAATGGTTCCGTACCAAGATTATTATTCTCTTTCAGACGGACTATTCTGTACCTGTTGGAAGATGTAATATAATAAAAGTAAATATACCTGTTACTTTGGAAATCAGGATCAAGAACAACACCTAACAAACCCTTTTCACTCGAGGAGTTAACCGAATCAGTAAAACTCCAGAAATTTGAGACAAATGTGTTATTAATGTTATAAATTTTTGCCAGTCCGGTTTTTTGAGTTACAATTATATTGCTGCCGGGAAGAAAAGCAAAACAAACAGGCTGAGTAAGCCCGGTAACCACATTTTCTGTCAGATAATTCTGGCTGTTAGTTAAACCGCAGGGAATTATAAATAATGCAACTAAAATTAATTTTATAGCTCTCATTTCTTATGGATTTACTTTAAGATTTCAATTTTAATAAAACCAATAATTTATTCATTTACTTCAACAGGATCATTTTTTTAGTATCAGTAAAACTACCTGATATAATCTTAACGAAATAAATTCCGCTGGAGTACTTTTCAGATCCCCATAAGATTTCATAGGTACCCGGATTAAGTTCTCCGCTGATCACAGTATTTATCTCTCTGCCGGCAGCATCCATTATTTTAAGCATAGTATAATTTTTACCTGGAAGATCAAATTTAATTTTCGTAACCGGGTTAAAGGGATTGGGATAATTTTGGTACAGGCAAAATTTTTCAGGGATATTGCTGCTTACAGGCTCGACTGGAGTTAATTCACTGAAACGTCCAATGAAACTAATATCCGTCGAACCCGATCTTGTAAATTGGCCTCCTGCAATTACCTCACCTGCATAAACAGTGAGAGCAAATACTTCATTATTAAATCCTTCACCCATTGCCTGCCAGGTGTTTTTCCATTTTGCAATTCTGTTTGCCGGCGTACCGCCAGCTGTTGTAAAAATACCCCCGGCAATAAAAAAGGAGTCGGTTGCCGTAAGGCAGTTTATATATTGATTCATCCCGGAACCAAGCGGTGACCAGGAGGTACCGTTCCATCTGGCAATGCAATTTACTACAGATGAACCGGCTCCGCTAAAAACACCGCCAGCAATCAGATCAGATCCGAATTTTATCATACAATGAACTGCACCGTTACATCCACCGGCGATAGGAACCCACTCAGCACCTGTCCATTTGCCGGTATTTCTATATGTTTGAAAGAAGTTTCCACCGAGGAAAAGGGAGTCGTTGATACTTGCAACACCATTTACAATATATGGTAAACCATTACCGTAAGCGCTCCAGGAGTTTCCATTCCAGCGTGCAATCGCGCTGGCAGGAATACCGCCTGCAATAGTAAAAAATCCGCCGGCAACCAGATCGCTGTTGTGTACAGAAAAACTGGTGACGTAATAATTCATGCCTGATCCTAAGGGTGACCATACGCTGCCGTTCCATTTGGCAATACAATTTGCTCCAACACCACCGGCAGTAAAAAAATGCCCCCCTGCAATAAGTTCATTATTATAAACAATCAATGCTTTAACATTACCTATAATTCCTGAACCTAAAGGTGACCATGAGGTACCGTTCCATTTTGCGATATTGTTCGCAGGCACTCCACCGGCAGTTGTAAAACTGCCGCCGGCAATAAGCTCACCATTATAGACCGTTAACGCGGTAACCTGGCCGTTTGTGCCGCTGCCTAAAGGTATCCAGTTTTGTGAATAGAAAGCTGAAGGAAGGAGAAGAAGTATAAAAATGAATGATCGCACTAGCATGATCCTTATTTATTTTATAGTTAAAGTTCGTGCAAGTTAATAAGATTTGTTCAATTAACAAAGCGTTGAGCCTAAAGAAACGCATTTTGATTAGTAGCTGGTTGTGACTACAAAGGCCAGGAATACTAATTCACCGGATGACGGAGTCATTTGAGGAATGTTATTTTAATAAAATCATTTTCTTTCGTTCTGTGAAATCTCCTGTACTTATTTCATAAAAATAAACACCGCTCGGGAAGTTTGAAGCATCCCACGAAACCTCATAGCTGCCGGGTTGTTTAGGTTCGTTTAAGAGTACTGCTACTTCTATTCCAAGAACATTAAATATTTTCAGACTTACAAAACTTTTTCGCGAAATTTCATATTTAATTCCGGTTACCGGATTGAAAGGATTTGGATAGTTTTGGTATAACCTAAAACTTGCAGGTGTTTCATTCAATAACAACCCGGTTTCAAACGGTTTAATTCTTGAGAGAAAACCTTCGTTTGTAAAACCATAATTGAGAACATAAATATTGCCATCGCCGCCCTGGGTGATAGAGACTACCCTGCCGGTACCCGCCCAAGGGGTAATATACTCAATTGAATCAAGCGCTGAATTTAATGTGGCTGTATATAAGGACTGGAAACTGTAACTGCCGAAGATCACTTTACCTGAAAGAGTTGGAAACGCTGAGCCATTATAAACTGTTATTCCGGTGGGTACATAACCATTTAAAGCAAACATGGGCTGACGAAGAGAATCTATATAAGGTGAGCAATATCCCTGGCAAACAGGCCAGCCATAGTTTTCCCCTTTCCTGATGTAGTTTATCTCATCAATTGAACTGCCATTTTCAGTGGCGTACAGTGAGTCATTGAAAGGGCTGAATGCAAAGTCGAAACTGTTCCTCAAGCCCCTAACCCATATTCTGTCATCTCTGCCTGTTAATGGATTTCCGTCATCATAAAACGGATTATCCGATGGAATGCTACCGTTGCTGTTTATTCGCAGCAGTTTGCCCCTGGGTGAAGTTAAGAGCTGGGCATCATTATTAACGCTGCCGGTTCCGACTGAAATATAAAGTTTGTTATCGGAGCCGAAGTGCATGTTGCCTCCGTAGTGTATCCCTGATTGTGACTGGGTGATATTCAGTATTGTAACCGGGCTGCTTCCTGAGTTATTGATTTCAGTAAAACGCACAACCCTTATAGAAGCAGGTGTTAAATGTGTATAGTAGACATAGACATAATGATTAGAGCTAAAATTGGGGTCAATGCAAACACCCAGCACTCCGCTTTCCTGTCCCGCTGCATAAAGAGAGTCACTGAAATTCCAGAATGTTTTAAGAAAAGTTCCGTTAGTATTGTATACCCTAACAGTGCTATCTTTGATTGAAATAATAAATTTATTCTCCGGCATGAATGCAAAGGAAACCGGCTTTGGAAGTCCGCTAACTATTGTATCAGTATTATATGCCTGGGAAATAACAATGAAGTTAACGAACAGTAGAATTAACGATATATATATTTTTTTCATTATACTTTTATTAACAGCTCAAAATACCAATTAATCTTTAATAAAAAAAGCGTTCAATGGAATTGAACGCTTATTGATTAGTAGTTGTATATGACTACTAAATTAATATTAATAATTCATCCGATGACTTAAAGTCATCGGATGAATTGGGTTAAATAATTATTTTACTAGAACCATTTTCTTTTCAATTGACTGGCTTCCGTTAATTGTCATTTTGTAGAAGTAAACACCGCTTGGCATATTAAGCGCATTCCATTCAATGGAATACCTGCCGGCTGATTTAGTTTCATTCAGCAATACGCTCACTTCTTTGCCGGTCATATCATATATAGCAATATTAACAACAGCGGCTTCACCGACATTGTAAAATATGTTTGTTGCAGGATTAAACGGATTTGGATAATTCTGCTCCAGCGAAAATCCGGCCGGCAGTTCATTGGAGTTTCCGTTAATTCCAATTAACGCATCCTGCAGTTTATAAATGGTACCGCTTGAGCCTACTATATATAACTCATTATTCTGATCAACGCCAAATGAAGGAACACCCTGCGGTGCGTTACCAATAACCGAATTATCGCTTACTACGCCACCGCTAAGTAATAACTTCCAAACTTTTCTGCTGCCGTAATCGGCGTAAATATATCTTCCAACAAGCCATGGCACTCTTGCGCCGCGGTAAACATACCCCCCGGTGATAGATATATCTGAACCTGAGTTGGGGTATGTGGCAATGGGGAAAGTATAAGTCCCGATTGGCTGGCATCCGGTTGTATTGTAGGGACTGTTTCCTTCGTAACATCTCCAACCGTAATTTTTACCGACCGCAAGTGTATCAACTTCTTCAACGGCATCCTGGCCAACATCACCGCAATAGATAGTACCTGTTACCGGATCCTGTGAGAATCTCCATGGGTTTCTCATACCGGTAGCGTATATCTCCGGCGCTCCGCCGCCTCCTGCAAACGGATTGGATGGAGGTATGCTGTAATTGTTTCCGCCATTTGGGGTGTTTACGTCAATTCTCAAAATTTTACCCAGCAGACTGTTTACATTCTGCGCGTTGTTGCCGGGGTCGCCGCCTGAGCCGCCATCACCGGTCCCCACATACAAATAACCATCAGAGCCAAACATCAGGCATCCGCCATTATGATTAGTATAAGTTGGGTGAGCAATGGTAAGCATGTTAAGCTCACTCAAAGAGTCAGCTTTATTCGGATTTCCGGATTGAGTTGTGAAGCGGGATATCCTTAACGCGCCATCGCTGGAGCGTGTATAGTAGATAAAAAAATACCTGTTTGAAGAATAGTTGGGATGGAAAGCCAATCCCAAAAGTCCACGCTCGTTACCCGATTGATTTACAAGATTTGACACATCAATGAAGTTCTGCACGCTTGCGGAAGAAGTCATGGAATCATTCGGGAAAACCTTTATCAGGCCGCGCTGCTGCACGACAAAAATCCGGTTCGTTCCGTCACCTGCATGAGTTAAAAATATAGGGCTGGAAAAAGAAAGGTTAGTAAAAGCGTTCACAAAGGTTACCTGAGAGTAACCCTGCGCCGCCGCGAAAAACAACAGGATAAGCAGTAATTTTATGTTTTTTATCATTTAAATATATAGTTAATTAATTAGTTTCTTTTACCGAGCAATCTTAGTAAGAAAAGGAACAGGTTTATGAAATCGAGATATAATGTCAGCGCTCCCATAATAGATGCCTTTTTTCCGTCTTCGGAAGCTGAATCTATAGAGCCGGCCATATTTTTGATCTTCTGTGTATCATATGCAGTCAATCCAACAAAAAGCAGCACACCAACGAATGAAATTATCCAGCTCATCATGCTGCTGTTAAGAAATATATTTACGACCATGGCCACAATAAGACCGATCAGAGCCATAGTTAAGTATCCGCCGAATTTCGTGAGATCCATTTTTGTGATAAAACCAAGGATACTTGTTCCGCCAAACATCATTGCGCAAATAAGGAAAGTTGAAAATATTGATGCGCCCGTATATATGATGAAAATTGGAGAAAGCGTTATCCCGTTCAGCAGCGAATAGAACAAAAATGCCGCCAAACCAAGAATAGCAGGCATTTTGTTAATGAGGAAAGATAACCCCAGTACAATAAGGAATTCAACTATTAATAATCCGTAAAATACGAAAATATATTCTGAGATCAGGTTAATGTACTGAGTTTCAGAAAGTACCAGAAACGGCGAAATAGAAACACCCGCCGTGATGAACAGGCCCAGCGACATCCACATATATACCTTAAGTATAAATGTCCTGGCGTGGTCCTGGGTTCCGGTATAAGCATCCTGCATTACAGGAATTGGTTCCATAATGAAAATCTCCTTTAGATTGAGTTTAAGACTGAAAATTATGTAGTATTAATGACAAAATATAAATATTTTTAGTCATATAAAACTGCCATATTTGTATTTAAAAAGTAGTAATTTCAGTTAATTATAGTGATAATATCTAAAATAAAAGAATTCTTTAAATCGTTCCGTAACAAAGTGATAGTAATTGCAGCACTTCTTGTTGTAACAGCTTCGCTTTTAGCATCAAAATACCTTCTAAATGAAAGCCCTCCGGGTACCGATAGCCAAACATCCATATCTGGTAACTTTACGGATATAACAGCCGAAAACTTATCCAATGAGCAGTTAAAGAGCATACTTTCAACGGGGGTAGATTCTGTGTTAGGAATTTTCGGCATTAAAAATGACTGGATATCCAATTCAGACAATGAGAAATCACAAAAAAAGTCTGTAAAAAATGAATCCGGCCAGACGGAACTCTTCACAAAAACTGTACTTATACCCAATGAACTTTCTTCAATTGAGGTGAACGCTGAGCTGAGTTCTTACTTTAAAAACTACGGACTTGTAACAGCGGTAAACGAGGATATTATTACAAAAGATGTAGTGATAAGCGTTATGTACAGTGATACCGCCAAAAGCAAACTGCCACTTGCTAAGATAAATATTGTTCACTCCGAAAAGGTTCACCGTGAAAGCGCGATAGTCTGCGTGATAATAAATAATATAGCAGAATATGACCCGGAAGATGTTGACAAATTACTGATAAACAAGAGTGAGTTCAGCTTTGTTTTCCCCCGGAATCTTGATGAAATTGACCTGCAGAACAAACTGCTTCACCATAAAAAGGATGTGATCATCAATCTGACTGTTGGCGGCAGGGATAATTATGAAACTGATTTTACCGCTTCAATGGATGAAAAGGCAATTCGTGAAAGAGTGAAGAGCTTCAGTGTGGACTTCCCCACTGTAACCACAGTTATATTGACTAAAAAAGATAATGATATAAACCCGGCATTTGTAAACGCAGTGGCAAACGATCTTTCTTCATTTAAGATCAAAGTTATTCATGATAATGAGCTGGCTGTACTTTACAACAAGGCCGAAGAGGAATCAAAAGATAAGTTCACTATATTAGCAGGTAATTTAAAGAGCAAAGGCAATCTTTCCAAAAGTATAGTAACCTCTATAAAAGTAAATAAAGATGAATTCGGGATTTTTTATGATGAAGTGCTGAAATTAAAAAGACTTGGATATAAGTTCTATAATTTCGCGGAGTTTTCGGCCAGGAAAGAAAAATTCGAAAAGGCGGAGCTTGAGAAACAGGAAAAGATAGAAAAACTGAAGGAAGACCAGCAGAAAAAGTTAACTGAGAAAAAACTACTTGAAAAGAAACAGAACGAGAAGAAAAAAGTTGATAAGAAAACTGACACTAAGAAAAATACTGATGTAAAGAAAAAAACTGATATTAAGAAACCCACTGAGAAAAAGAAAACTGAACCTAAAAAGAAAAGTGATGTCAAGAAAAAATAACCTACAAGCTAAGAAAAATATCGGTTCGACACACCCCGTCTTCATCCCGAGTACTCGGGATGAAGCCACCCCTCTTGAGAGGGGAATTATAATTCAGATCCCCCTCTTGAGAGGGAAGGGAGCCAAGCGAAAGGGGTGTGCTATCAGCTATAAAACATTAAACATTGCAGGTTTTTTCCTGATACTCTTCATCTCGATGAATGTCTTTTCGCAGCCCGGCACAAAGGATTTCAGACATATACTTGAATTGAAAGATACAAGATCACTTGGTAAAGATAATGAGCTTTTAAAGAGCTTAAGCAACAGTGATAACACGATCGCAGAAGCTTCTGCATGGGCACTCTCCAACATTTCTGATGTTGTTACAACAAAAGATATGGGAGAAGCATTAGTGCATTCCGTAAACGATATAACAGAAGAAAAGTCATCGCTCTTTAAACCCTTGTTGCTTTCTTTTGCATTGGGCCAAATAAACACGGCTGAAGGTAATGAATACCTTGTGAACGCTTTAAATATTGCTTCAGGAAAGAAGAATGATTTACTCCCCCAGCTGATTGCCGAGATAGTAAACAGTATAGGTAAGAGCGGGAAAGAAAACGATCTTAGAGTGGTAACAGATATTCAAACAGGCAATAGCCAGATCAGTTCTGCTATTGCAATGGCAATTGCAAGATTTGGAATGCGGAAAATAAAGAATGGCGCGGGTTTCAGGAAACTTGCTGAACTGTTTGAACAATCATCTGATTCCACAGTGCGCAGTAATGTAATTTTCGCTTTCAACCGCATTGGCGATAAAGACGCGTTATTGGCATATAACACTGAACTTGTTATTTCCGCAACTTCACCTGATCCGATTTCGAGAATGTGGGCTTTTTCTGCTCTGGGAAAAGCACAGGATACCTCTTCGATAGAGTTTCTCTTAGATGCGTTTGCCAAAGAAAATGATTGGCGGGTGAAGGTCAACATAGTTAATGCGCTGGGGAATTACAAAATTGATTTAAACTCTCCCCTGCTGGAACAAACAGTTAATGCTTTGGTTGATCATGCGGTAAAAGATCCTTCGGTACATGTATCAATCGTAAGCTGGCAGGCGCTTGGCAAGATCTTTGCGGGAGTTGATACGCGGAATCCTTATGCGCGCAAAATTCAGCAGGAAATACTATTTATCACCACTCCCGGCAAGGCGTTTGACTGGCAAATAAAAGCCGAGGCGATCAGAACATACGCAAAGATATTCAAGGATGAAGCTAAAGCTGATATGTTCGCGATATTCAATTCAACGGATAATTACGATATAAAATCCGCGGTTGTGGGAGCCTTCGGCTCATTTGACGACCCGCTGGTTTATAAGGAGCTTCGCGAAAATGTAAGCAATGATGTAATGAGGTATAACGAGATTCACCCGAATAAAGACGGCTCAATGATAGGTTCAAACGATCTTGCAAAAATGTACCGCGCTTTTGTAAGCGCGCTTACTGAGCTTGACGACAAAATGGATAAGGAAAACCGTAACATTATCAGGCTCATACTATCAGAGTTCGCTTCATCAAAGGACGCGCCGCTGACTGATATATGTTTAACCAATCTGCAGGATTCCATTTACCTTGAGTACCGCGCAGAAACCTGCCAGATTATGACATTTGACTGGCAATCGTTGGCATTGCCAAAAGATAAGGACGTAATGCTGATGTATATTGAAGCATGGGGCAATATGAAGTTTGAAGGCGCGAAGGAAATCTTGACCGCTAACTTAAAAAGCAGTGATTACGATATCGCCAAAGCTTCGAGCGACGCTCTGCAAAAGATAACAGGTGAAGATAAATCCGATGTAATCACCGCCCCAAAATACCGCACTGATTTCGACTGGGCATTCCTTGAAAAGCTTGAGCAGAAAAAATTTGCAACTATAAAAACAAATCAAGGTAACATTGTGATTGAACTGGCTCACACAGTTGCGCCTTTCACCGTGCAGAATTTTGTAAAGCTCTCTGAAAAAGGATATTACAATAATACCATTTTCCACCGTGTAGTGCCAAATTTTGTAATACAGGGCGGCGATCCGACGGGAACAGGTTATGGCGGACCGGGATACTCAATTAGGAGTGAGTTCTCTTCCCTGCCGTTTGGTGAGTACACAGTAGGCATGGCTTCAAGCGGCAAGGATACGGAAGGCAGCCAGTTTTTTATAACGCACTCACCGCAGCCGCATTTGGATGGCAGGTATACAATGTTCGGTAAGGTTATTGAAGGATTTGATGTTGTTGATAAAATTCAGATAGGCGATGCCATTGAAACAATAACATTTTCAGCAAGCAGATGAAAACACTTGAAACCGAAAGACTGAGATTAATTCCGCTGACGCTTGAACAGGTTGAAATGTTCACGCACTTAGATAGCAGGCTTGAAGATTCACTTGGCATAAGCCGCGCGGAGCGCGAATTGACGCTTCAATACAGGGATGCAATCAGAAAGTACACGATAAACTGGATGAAAGAGGAACCGGAAAATTATCTCTTCGCTACAATATGGGTGATAGTTGAAAAGGCTTCTGATACGGTTGCAGGCGATATCGGGTTTAAGCGCAAAGCCGATGAGAACGGTTATATAGAAATAGGATATTCCACTCAGCCCAAATTCAGAGTACAGGGTTATATGACTGAAGCAATTGGCGCGATGGTTAACTGGGCTTTCACCCATCCCGAAGTAAAGGCGGTAATAGCTGAGACCCGCGAAGATAATATTCCCTCGATTAAGGCATTGAAGAAGAACGGGTTTTACGAGTTCAAATATTCCAAACCGCCTGAGCCTGCTCACCTGGCCTCAATGATGAGCGATGTTAAAATGCTGTGGCATATCAGGGATAGGGATTAAAATAACTCACTTATGGTCACGGCTAAAAATCATTACGAAAACCATTTATCAGAGCTTTATGGCTGGATGTCAGGTGATTTCACTGAAAGAGTAAACCAAACACTTTCGTATTTCATCAAAAATAATATAAAACCCTCTTCAACTCATTTTGCCATAGATCTCGGCTCAGGTCACGGAATTCAATCAGCAGCACTTACCGAACTGGGCTTCAATGTAACAGCCGTTGACCAAAGCGAAAAACTCTTAAATGAGCTGAAACAAAATACAGCAAACAAAGTAAAAACAGTAAACGGGGATATAACAGATTACGGCTATCCCGGAGAAATTAAGCCGGAATTAATAATATGCATGGGTGATACTTTGATCCATTTAACCTCCAGCTCTGATGTAAACAGGCTAATAAGAATAGCGGCAGAAAATCTGGCAGAAAGCGGTAAATTGGTTCTTTCATACAGGGATCTGACCGCAGAATTGAAAGGAGTATCAAGATTCATTCCCGTGAAAAGCGGAGAGAATAGAATACTGACCTGTTTCCTTGAATATGGAGAAAAAAAAGTTACAGTGAATGATATTCTGCATGTATATAGAGAAGGCAATTGGGAAATGAAAATAAGCAGTTATCAAAAGCTGAGGCTTCCCATAAAGGAAGTTACAGAAATGTTAATATCCGCAGGATTGAAGTTGAATCATACAGAGAAGATCGGCGGAATGGATCATTTGACAGCACAAAAGAATTGAATCATAAAAAAAAATAACGAAAGGTAAAAATGAAATTTTTAAAATTAACAATCGCTGCACTGCTGGTTATATTCGCCGTAAATGTGAATGTAAAAGCAGATGACCTTAACAAGAAGAAAATGGAACAGGTTACCAAAGAAATTCTTGAAATGATGGTAAAGGGTGATAACGCTTCTGAAAAGCTTCGCAAGTATATTTCAGAGGACTGGCTGGAATCGAAAAGGCTGAACGTAAAAAAATATCTCATAAATAATTACTCCCCTGAATCATTTGAAATTATCTATTCCGGAGGCGATGTATGCATAGCCACAATTGGCGGCTCTTCCTGGCAGCATTTGCTGGTATTTAAATTCACCGAAGAATACGGCGCGTATAAGGTAATACCCAAAGGCATTTCAGATGCATCGAGTGAATACATCGATCCCTGGAATTATGTAAAAGATTACATCTGTTCTGCAAAGGACATGGAAGAACCGCTTCCGCCGGATGAAAAGTAAGCCGGATTTGATTTTTAAGACTATGTAAATAATCATATTACATCATGATTTTTAAACCTCATTTTTACCCGAAAAATGAGGTTTTTTGTTGTTATATTTGTACTTTATGTTGAAATTTAAATTCTGAAAGCAATAAAAAAGTGAGCATATTACCAAAAGTAAAATATAATATAGCAGTATCCTCGGGGAAAGGCGGCGTTGGTAAATCAACAGTAGCCGTGAATCTTGCTGCCGCATTGATAAAAGAAGGCTACAAAACCGGTATAATTGACGCAGATATTTACGGTCCATCAATACCCACAATGCTGGGGGTAACAGAAGAAAAGCCAAAGCTTGTAAAGATAGAAGAAAAGAACAGGCTGCTGCCGGTTGTAAGATACGGGCTTAAGATGATGTCAATCGGCTTTTTAGTTGATCCCGGCGAAGCGGTCGTGTGGCGCGGACCCATGGCGGCAAGCGCGCTGAAGCAGTTTATGAGCGATGTTGAGTGGGATGAACTTGACTTTCTGTTGTACGATATGCCGCCCGGCACGGGAGATATTCAGCTCACTTTAACACAATCGCTGCCGCTTACAGGCGCGGTAATTGTTACTACTCCCCAGGAGATAAGTCTTATTGACGCCCGCAAAGGAGCAAAAATGTTTGAAAAGGTAAATGTGCCGGTATTGGGAATTATTGAAAATATGAGTTATTATGCCAATAAAGATGGATCTAAAGAATACATTTTTGGCGAAGGCGGCGGCAGAAAACTTGCTGAGGAGATGAAACTGAACTTTCTTGGCGAAATAGCAATTAATACTGATATAAGGATCTGCGGAGATGAGGGTAAACCTATAGTATTGGGCAAACCTGATTCCAAAGAGGCTGAGCAATTTACGGTAATTGCGAAGAATCTTGCCGGTGATGTAATATCCAAAGCGAAGCTGCAGCCAAAGCTGCCTGTGATAGAGATATAGACCCGGAATACGAATATAGATATGAGATTGCTTCGCTTCGCTCGCAAAGTTTATATTTGTTGGAGAATCACTTAAGGGCTAAAGCCCGGTTTTGGGGTGGGCTCAATGCCCCCGGCATAAATGCCGGGGTTATTAGGCGGTAATTGTTGATGTTTTTTAGGCAAAAAAAAACGCCTCGTCGTGGCACGAGGAAAATTCTCAGGGCAGGACAAGTGAAAAATCATATTTACATTAATGTTTTTTTAATAAAGTTTTCTTATTTTTGCAAAGCTAAAGCTTTGATGGAGCAAATGTCTTTAAATGTTAGTTACTGAAAAAACAGCAGAAATTGAAGCTAAGATCAATTCAGTTTTGGAGCGTATCAGGCCACATCTCCAGCAGGATGGCGGCGATGTGATGCTGGATAAGATCAGTGACGAAGGTATTGTGGAATTGAAGCTGCTGGGAGCATGCAATACATGTCCACTAAGGCCCATGACATTACGCGCCGGAATAGAACGGGCGTTAATGCATGAAATTCCAGAAATAAGAAGAATTGAGTGTTTTAATTAATAGTGTTTTTGATAAAAAAACGAAACACACCCCTCCCGCTTCTCTCTTTCCCCTCTCGAGAGGGGAATTAAGCTCCAAATCCCCTCATGAGAGGGGTGGATGTTCGGCGAATGCCGAACAGACGGGGTTTTATTAAGTGAGTTTTAAACGAATTTATTGAATGTTATTAAGACTGTTAATTAATGAAAGAGTATAGTATATTATAATCATGTTATATTTAATTATAATAATTGCATTAAGTTACCTTGTGGGTTCATTCCCAACGGCGCTGGTATTCGGCAAACTTTTTAAAGGGGTCGATATCAGGCAGCTTGGCAGCAAAAATATGGGCAGTACCAACGCTTTCCGTGTGCTTGGCTGGAAGATCGGCGTGCTGGTTCAGTTAGTTGATATTGCCAAAGGATTTATAGCAACACTTTTGATATCAAAATTATTTTTCGGCAGCCTGCCGTTTGAAAACCGCACGCCGTTCACGGATTTTACAATAGTACAGCTTATTGCCGGAATATCCGCGATAATAGGCCATGTGTGGACGGTATTTGCAGGCTTTAAAGGCGGCAAGGGTATCAATACTACAGCCGGAATGCTGCTAAGTCTGGCCCCGGTTGACGCTACAATTGCAATTGGAATGTTCATAGTGGTGCTTATGTTTTCAGGATATGTATCGCTTGGTTCAATAGTAGCCGCTTATTCCTTCCCCAGCGCTATGTTTATAAGGGAAAATGTTTTCGGGGTTGATATTGACGGCTACCATACGCTGATATACTTCAGTCTTGCCGTATGTATATTTTTGACTTACAATCACAGGGCAAATATAAAAAGGCTGCTGTATGGCGAAGAGAACAGGTTTGAAAAATGGTGGAAGGTCCGCTGGATACAAATAGACGCGCCGTTTAAGCGAAAGAAAAAAGTTAAGGATTTATAATTGAAAAGGCGGGTTTATCCCGCCTTTTGTTTTGTTGAATATAAATCGGTATTACTTTAATAATATCATTTTCTTGGTTTCTATAAAATTATCATTTTCAATTTTATAAAAATAAATGCCGCTTGAATAGTTTCCTCCGTCAAAATCAACAACATAAGAGCCTGCAGTTAAATATTTATCTAATATAACAGAGATAATTCTTCCTGAAACATCAAAAACTTTTATTTTAACAACACCTGATCCTGGAATCCCAAAAGATATTTTAGTATCAGGATTAAATGGGTTTGGATAGTTTTGACCTAAAAAGTAGCTTTCGGGTACGCTATTAATAATTTGATTAATACCAGTTACCTGTGAAAATCTAAACGTTATTAAATCCCAATATGGTATTGAAAAGTATGTGCCAAATAGTAACATATCGTTATTGTTTGCCAATAAAATTTTTATTCCTGAATAATATCTTCCACTGTAAAAATTATCAAATTCCCAAACTACACTGCCCAAAGGATCATACTTAAGCGTATGGACGTAACCTGTTACATAAACATTTCCTGAACTATCTAATGTTAATGAATTAGGAATATCTATTTCCCAGCCAGGTCGTGTATATCTTCTTGACCACTGCTCTATACCATTAGTATTATATTTTATTGTTGCGTAATCATAATCAGTCTCTGGTGTAGTGCTTTCGCCTGTAACGATAACATTACCAAGCCCGTCCACAATCATATCATGTGGGATATTAATTGTGGTTCCGGTTACTGAATCCGGTGCGGGACCATGATAAAAACTATTCCATTGAAAAACTCCGGAAGAGTTATACTTTAAAGTTAATATAAGATTATCTGAAATAGTTCTTTCAGTGTGTCCTGCTACATAAATATTATTTTGTGAATCTGTTCTTACAATATAACCTTCGTCATTCCGGTTATATACACTTCTATATTCTCTGTTCCATAACGAATCGCCATTTATATTATATTTTATAGTGAGAACATTTGAACCATTTGAAGTTTCCTGATTACCTGTTACAATTATGTTATGCTGCTTATCTATAACAATCGATTTTCCGCCTGCACCTCCTGTATCCCCTGAAACTCTATTGTAGCTTTTGACCCAGATAAGAACACCTGCCGGGTCATATTTTAACGTTACCAGATCTCCTACGAGATTTGTAACCCTTGACTTACCTGTTACATATATATTATTTGCAGAGTCTATTGCAATATCCTTGAAAGCGTTATCCCCGCCTGTCCCCATAGGACCATGATATCTTCTCACCCATTGCTGTATTCCATTATTATTATATTTAACCAATATGCACTCATAATCGTAGGCAATAACATATACATTTCCGTTTCTATCAACCGCAATTTTAACCGGTATGGGGATAATAGTTGAAATTAACGTATAGCGGGCAGTCCATTGCTGCACACCGGCTGAGTTATATTTAATTGTTACGAAGCCCTCGGGCACATCGCCATCCCTGCCTGTTACGTAAATATTGCCGGATGAATCCAAGGCCATATCCACTGCCGTCTCATCTCCATTATTAACACCATTATAACGGGCAACCCATTGCTGCGTTGGCAGTTGAGCAAAAACAACACCGGAAAAATACTGAAGTATTATCGTAAAAGTAAAAATTAAGTATATTTTTAGTCTCAGGTTCAAAATATAAATTTTAGGTTTGTGTAAATTAATAATTTATTTAACATAACTCAAGCTTTTATCAAAATTATTCAAAAAAATAAAAAAGGAGGTCGAGCAGGAAACCACTCCTGCTTAACCCCCCTAAAGTTATATTGTAAAATAATAAAACAACTTTGCTTTGTCAAGTACCAATTCTAAAAGTTGCTTCCCTTTAATTAAAGCTTTCAACTCGATCCGCTACAAAAAAAACAGAGCAATAAACTTTCATTTATTGCTCTGTTTGGTCAATTATCACATAAGAGACTCTTTTTCTGCTAGGCCTTTTTTTCGGGTGCATCCGATATAATCGGAATTATCACATCTAATAATTTATATTCAAAAGCCTGAGATCTTTTTTCAGGGTTATCTCACGATAAACATATTTTCTTTTATTACCTGTTTATTCAGTTCAATCCTGTAGTTCAGCACGCTGCCCGAAAGATTATATTTCGGCTTCCAGAACACCGTGTGATCCCCCACTTCAAGATGTCCGGCCGGAAGTTCATCAATTTTCAAGCCTATCAGGTTGTAAATTTCAAGGGTAACATTTCCGGGCTTTTCTATGCTGAATTTTATCTTAGACAATTTTGTTTAAAAAATTTATTATAAGTTCTCTTCAACGTACTTGGTTACAAATGTACCGTCTTCGGTGTAAACGTAAACCCAAATTGCTCCATCTTCATAAACTTTTATGAAAACTCTTGATCCGTTATTTTGTGTAGTATTTGCCGTGTTAACTGCTGCAAAGGTTGATACTGTTGTGAAACCGGTTACGAGGCTAAGGGTTAAAGCGAGTGTTAATAATGTCTTTTTCATTTTTTTTATAGGGATTTAATTATTTGTTGTTTGTTTATTTTCTTATCTGTTCAAACATAACTGTTAAAAAGGGAGTCTGCCACCACTTTTTTGGCATAAAGTTGCTTATTTCTTCGCCTTCCGGATGACAAAGCGGTAAAAATATGCTTTAAATTGCATATATTTTAACATATTTTACTATTGCTTAAGGATTTTGAGTTGCTTATATTTACATATAAATAAATATAAAAATGCTTGATTACGCGTTTATAGAATTGCTGGAATCCCTTACCAGAGATGAAATAAGATCACTCAGAAAGTTCATAGTTTCGCCGTACTTTAACAAAAGCGCTAAAGTGGTGAAATTGTTTGATATTATTATTAAATATCATCCTAACTTTGAAAGCCCGAAGCTTGCAAAGGAAGAACTGCATAAAAAAATTACACCTGAGCTGCCTTACAACGAGCTGACCATGCGCAGGCTTTTATATGACCTTCAGCAGCTGGTTTCAAAGTTTATCCGCCAGCAGTATATTGAACGCAAGGACGCGGAATCCGCATTGTTTACTATAGAAGAGCTGGCAGTAAGAGGCTCAGAGCGGATGCATGCAATTACCATACGCGAAGCAGAAAAGATAATGGGCTCCGCCCAAATGATAGACGCGGACGCGTGTTTGAATAATTTTAAGCTTGAGACCGAAAAATTTTATTTCGGCATGATAAATGATAAAATAACCAAAAAGAGCTTTGTTGATACTGAAGCGGGCAAGCTTATTAAAGGAATAACTTATTTTATAAGTTACTTTATGCTCGAAGCAATTAAACATAACGATACCCTTCTGAATTACTCACGTTCTTTCAACATTCAGCGCAACAAAAAATTCATTTCACAATTCCTGAACCTGTTCGATTTTCAGCGGCTCGAAATATTCATGAAATCTCACGCAATGGCAGGCTCTGAAATAGTAAGAGCATACATAAATTCACTGAAGGCGTACCTGTATTTTGAAAATGATGAATTCTACACTGAGCTTAAGGAATCCGTGGTAAACCACCTGGATCAATTCAGCCAAACCGATAAACACTTCCTGTTTTCAAAGCTCAGCGGCTATTGTATCCTAAAACGCGATCAGCTGCCGCCGGATGCAATGAAATACGAAAGAGAGCTTTTTGAACTCTACAAGATACTTCTGGAAAACAAATATTACACCACTGAAGCAAGCAAATTCATGCCAGTGGATCTGTACCGCAATATCCTTATCCAGTCGGTGAAGATGAAGGAATTAAGATGGCTGGAAGATTTCATTGAAGATTACGGCCGGGAGCTTCACCCAGCAAGAAAAGCCGATATACTGAATTTCAGTTACGCATACCTGAACTTCGCCCGGGGCAATTTCAATGACTCGCTCAGCTGGCTGAGCAGGATAAGGATGGAAGAGTTTTCGTACCACCTGGATATCCGCAGCCTGTACATTATGATCTATTTTGAGCTCGAGGAGTACGAATCTGCTCTGGCAGCAGTAAAGGCATTTAAAAAATACCTCAACGAAAATACAATGGTAAGTGAAGATAAAAAAACTTCCTACGAAAATCTTTGTAAGTTTGTTACCAAACTGGTAAACTACCAGGGCTCAAACAGCAAGACCGATATATCTTCACTTGCAGTTCAGCTTAAGAAGTGCAGGAACATAACATCCAGAAGCTGGCTAACAGAGAAAGTTGAACACTTTGAGCGTTCAATAAGAAAAGCTGTTTAGCTTCGCGGCACCGTTCATTGAACCGTAAAATAACATTTTATAAGTAAATTTTTATAGATAAATTTGCTATATGAATATATGCATTTTAGGTTCCGGCGGCTGGGGTACAGCATTAGGAATAATACTTCACAATAACAGGCATAAGGTTACCCTGTGGGAGTATGACAAAGAATATGCCCATACATTAAGCGAATTCCGCGAAAATTTTTATTACCTTCCCAAGATAAAGATCCCCGAAAAGATCACGATCTCAAGCGATATACATGAGGCCGTTGAAGGCAAAGATCTGATTGTGGTAGCTACACCTACCCAGTATATCAGGGGAGTTATTGAGCATATCAAAGATATAGATTTTACAAACAGGGTAATATTGAGTGTATCAAAAGGTATTGAAAATCATACCCTGATGACCGTATCTCAGATATTTCAGAATGTATTTAATAATATAGAAAAACGCAATATCACGGTACTTTCCGGACCCTCACATGCCGAAGAAGTGGCAAAACACATTCCAACAGCAGTAGCCGCAGCCGGCTTTGACGAAAAAAACACAGAGAAAATTCAGAAGGCGTTTTCTAACAGGTACTTCAGGGTTTACAAAAGCGGCGATGTTGCCGGAGTTGAGCTCGGCGGAGCGTTAAAGAACGTTATAGCAATTGCCGCAGGCATTGCAGACGGTGCAGGATTTGGTGATAACACGAAGGCTGCCATTATGACAAGAGGTTTAAGAGAGATAACCAGATTTGGCATGAGGTTTGGCGCGGAGGAGCATACTTTTATGGGACTTTCAGGCATTGGCGATTTAATTGTTACATGTATGAGCAAACACTCCCGCAACCGTTTTGTTGGCGAAGAGATCGGTAAAGGTAAGAAGCTGAAACAGGTTCTTGCGGAAATGAAAATGGTAGCCGAGGGTGTAGCAACAACTGAATCAACCCATGAACTTGCCCATAAACTTGGCGTAGAACTGCCAATAATTGAACAGGTGTATAAAGTTCTGTTTTTGGGTAAAGACCCGCACCATGCAACAGAAAAACTTATGACACGAAATCTAAAGGATGAAAAGTAATTTACAAAGTGTCTTCAACATTATACATAAATGCCAAAGTATGGCAGCCTGATGGAAGCTACACAGAAAGCTTCGGGGTAAATAACGGTCACTTCGATTTTTCAGGTTCAAACGCAGAAGCAGCTACCCTTAAAGATAAATATCCCAAAATAACGGATCTAAAGGGTAAATTAGTACTGCCCGGTTTAATTGATGGCCACCTGCATTTGGTAAATGGCGGTGTGATGATGAAGCGGCTGGATTGTTCCAGGATAGATTCAGTTGCGGAGCTTAAATCTGCAATTGAAGCTTACGTTAGTAATAATAAAGTAAACTGGGTAATTGGCGGCAATTTAGATCTGAACAAAGTATTTGAAAACCACGATACAACCCGAGGCAATATTATTGATGACATTTTCAGCGAACTGCCTTTATACATAACTAATTACGATTACCATTCCGCAATATGCAACAGCAAAGCTTTAGCTTTGGCGGGTATTGATGTAAACGAAACAAATTTGCCGAAAGATGAAATTGAAATTTCATCAGCGGGAAAATTGACCGGCTTTGCTGCAGAAAGAGTTATGTACAGAGTTTACGATACAATTCCCCCACCCTCTCTCAAAGAAAAATGTGACGCAGTTTATGAGTGCATTAAGATGCTGCACTCCTATGGAATTACCTCAGTGGGAGATATTACTCTGCCCGGGGATATTGATGTATATTTGGAATTGTACAGGCAAGATAAGCTAAACATACGGATCAACTCATACATACCCTTTGATGAATTTGAAAATCTGCAATACCACCTTGATAGAACCACAGAGATTGATAAAGATCATTATTCTATTGTTGGATTCAAAGCTTTTTGGGATGGCGCGTTGGGCTCTGAAACAGCGCTGTTTTCACAGAACTATAAAAGGCGAAAACATAACGGCTATACAACGGAAATTGTGAGATCAGGCAGAATATATGAGCTTGCAGAAAAAATAGATGCTGCAGGGAAGCAGATGATAATTCACGCTATCGGCGATAAAGCGGTCAGCGAGGTACTCGAGCTATATGCCGGGCTGCCAAATACCAACCGGCTTCGCCACAGGATTGAGCATGCGCAGCATATTCAGCCCGCTGATATAGACAAATTCGGTGAGTACGGAGTGATCGCATCGGTGCAGCCTCTGCACCTTAAATATGATGCGCGCACCGTGTTTGAAAAGCTCCCCGCCAGGCTAATACCGCATACACATAATTATTACCATATCACCAAAGCGGGCGGCATCATGAATTTCGGCACAGATTTTCCGATAGTGGAAGCTGATCCGTTTGAAAACATTCGGCTTGCTGTAACCCGAGATACAAAGTATGGTGAGTTTACGCCGGAGCATAAAATTCCATTGCATGAATGCCTGAAGGCATATTGTATAAATAACGCTTATGCCTCTCATAACGAGAATGCCGTTGGAAGTATAACAAATGGTAAAGTTGCGGATTTTGTGATTATGGATGAAGATATTTTCGAAATGGATGAAGAAAGTTTAAATGAAGTTACAATTTTTGAAACACACCTGGGCGGTAATCTCGAATACAAAAATAAACTGTCATTCTGAGCCCAGCGAATGATGATTATACTTCCTTACCAATTCCATCACTGCCACACCGTATGCTACTGAAACATTAATTGAGTGTTTGAATCCGTATTGCGGTATTTCGATCGAAAAATCCGCGATTTCAATAATTTCATTTGATACACCGGTAAGTTCATTCCCTAATACCAGGCACAGCGGAAAATCACTGGGTTCTATATCGGTATAATTCCTGCTGTTTTCGGTTATTTCCAGTGGAACGATCTTTATACCCTGAGCTTTGAATTTCTTAACCGCTTCAATGGGATCTTTAATATATTCCCATGGCACGGCATCGGTTGCGCCAAGCGCAACTTTTTCTATTTCGGGTCTGGGCGGATATGGTGTGTAGCCCGTTAAGTACAGCTTTTCAATCAGCGCGGCATCACTTGTGCGGAATATTGAGCCAACATTATAAATGCTGCGGATATTATCCGCCAATGCATAAACAGGATGGCGTTTTATTTTTCCGGTTTCTTCAAGCGAGATTCGTTTCTTCCCGACTTCTTCGTGTGTAAGTTTTCTCATATGTTTAAATTTAAGAAGCTAAAATCAATTTGTGAAACCCTGCGAAATGAAATACGAAGTATGAATTGACACAGTCAATGCACTCCAAGAAAAGCAAAGGCTACCGTAATCAGCAGTTTGAATTGCTAAATCCGAAATCAAAAATACGCTCTTATTTCCGCGGTGCCCGTGTGAATTACCTTGGACTTATCTTCGGCCCTGCCGAAGTAATTTATTGTTGCCTGGATGAAATTGCTAATCCTGTATTCAAAGTTTATTGACCAGAAATAACTTTTGCCTGCGACGAGTCCTTTGGTTAGATCAAACGGCAAAAATGCCGGGTTTGCATTCAGAATAACTTCATTGCGTGAAATTTCGCTTCGCAGGGTGCCTTTGCCAGAGAGCGAATATGTTAACCTGAAGGTCTGGACATTTATATCAGCCTGTGTTGGCGCAGCGGGGTAAAAGTCGTTTGCCCGTTTTATCTGCACCTTAAAGCCTGTTTCGATAAACTGAGTTGGTTTATAAATAATTTCGGATGTTACCCCTTCGGTATTGATATTCCAGTTGCGAATTTCAACGGCGGGGGCGGAATTACGCTCTATCTGCGTTACATAGTCGGTCACCAGCGCTAGATCAGGTGTGAAGGAAAGCCGCAGCCTTCCGGTTCTTTCAACATTAAGCAGTCTTTCATTGCCTGAAAAATACTGCGTAAAACCTTTTCGCTGTACAAAGCGCAGCTTCACACCGAAATACTCATAATTTTCAAAAATGCCAAGATCCTGCTGTACGGTTGTTGCCCCAGTAATTGTATTTTCGTCGTTCTGGAATGTGCTGAATTTAAGCAGGTAAATATTCCGCTGCAAAGGATCTTTGCTTTTTTCTGAAACGCTTACGTAAGTATCAGAAGTTATATTGTTAAGCGCGGTCTTAACAGCTCCGCTTTTCATTGAGGCTATAAACCTTGAAGGAACCAGGTTAAGCGAAGCGGAGCTTTGCAGATCGGTGGTAGGGAAAAGCTGATCGGTGGGCCGCAGAATTTTAATGTAGTCGCCATCAAAGCTTGTCAGCACAAATTCATTTTCATCCTGCAGACCGTTGTTGTTAAGATCGCCGATATACTTGTAGTTTCCCTGTCCCAATGGAACTGAAATAAACACAACTTCCTGTTTTGCGGTACGCTCACTGGATACTTTATAGAACAGGTTCGTATTAAATCCGCGGTTAAGGAACCATACATTGCTTTGCGAAGTAACAAGTATAGTTCGGCTATCAGTAAAGCCTTTGCTTTGGAACTCAGGAGTATATTTTTTATCATACACAATTACATCTCCCGAAGCAGAAAGAAAGTTCAGGTTCTTTACCCTCACCCCAACTGTGCTGGTGTATGAATTTGACTGTCTTGCAAGTGTTCCGGCAGAGAACTGGTCATCAAACCTGTAATTGAACTGGTATGCAAGATCGAGATTCAGCAGATCGGTAATGATAAATTTCGGCTTGAACTCGTAAAACCTGAAACTGCCGGTATTGGTTGTATCAAAGTTAAGCGAGCGGGTTTGTTTATCTTCACCATTAAATTCCACTATCAGATTATACTTTCCAAATTTTTCATCTTTGAAGGGCTTCAGCTTATAGTCGATACTTCCGAACTGGCGCAGCCACTTTCCACCGTAATCTATGGTGTTATCTTTGCTTGAAATATAATCAGCGTAATATGTAACAGATGGCGCCAGCAGGCTATCGCCGGCGAACTTAAGATCAATTGATCCGCGCATTGAGTTAAAGGAGTCGCCCCTTTTTATTCTGCCCGCAGAAGTAACCACGCGGATATATTTTCCGGGGTTAATGCTTAAACCCGCTTCAGTGGTAACCTCGGTGAGTTTACTGGAATCCTGGATATCCCAGATCCTGTCATACTCAACCCTGTTGAGCCTATCCACAGCATTGTACAGCTTATTGACAACTCGCTGCCTTATATTGAACTGAACTTCACCCAGTGATAATTTGCCAAGCCTGAAATTTTTAGGATTGAAGATCAGCGAGGATGTGAATGCGCCGCCTTTGTTTTCAGTGTCATCGGCATCGCTCAGCAGGTTGGCGTCAAAATCGCTGGCTGTGCCTTCCATCAACAAAGAAAGATCCTTCGCGATCTTGAAATTCAGACCCACATCAGCGGATTGATATGCAACAGGCAGCGGAAAAAATACCAGAGGCAGGTAACTGCCGGCACCAATGCCGGCAAAAACAAATGCATTGCTGCTTAGGCTGTTATAGTCACCCTTGCCTAAACCCACAAATGAAAATGTAACCTGATACAGAGCGTTAGTATCACCCGGTGCGTAGATGTATTTGGTGAATGTTTGGGAATTTATAAGGGTATCACGCTGAATATACAGCCCAAGTGAATTGCCGGCAGTATCCCTTCCTACGAACACGACCCCGCTCTTTGAAGCCAGAAATTTACTATCACCGGCGTTTGAGATAATTGTTTTGTCAGTATCAGAGAGAACAAAGTCAATAGGTTTATCCGGGTCATCGCGCTCACGGATATAGGAAAAGGAAAGCTTGAGCCTGTCATTTATCACGGCAGTGCGGGTTTGACCCGCTATGAAGCTGCGTGAATATTTCTTATCGGAGTATTCAAAATCAACAACGATCCTAGAAGCATTAGTTATTAGCCTGTTGTTTGTGAATTTTATCTGCCCGTTGGAGTAATCTATGGTATAATCATTGCTTTCACCGCGCGTCATTAAAATACCATCTAAATAAACCTTTTCACTGCCCGCAATTACAACAATATTAACTTCATTATCCGCGCCAATCAGGCGGTACGGTCCCTGTACTCCATCCTGTCCGTTGAAAGAATTACTGTTGAATCTGCCCCGGCTAATGGCGCCTGTTAAGAACAGATCGGTCTTATCAAAATTGGCGAATCCTTTTGCGCCCTGGAGTTTTTTGTTAAAATTGAAAAATTCACTGCCCGAAAAATTCACTTCAATATCACCCAGCGTTGTTGTGATATTGCTTGAACGAAGTTCAACAAACACCTTGTCAATTTCCTGCAGCTTCTGGGTATTGCCTTCGGGCTGGATGGGTGTATTTTCATCCGTCAGTGCGGCGGTAATATCAATATCGCTTGAAAGCTTGCCATTTAACTGCAGGCGGAAGCCTGACTGAAGTGAAAGATCGCGGTTATTGCCAAGAGTAAAGCCGCGGAATATGCTGCCAGATTTTTGAAGATCGGTGCCGGCGAAAATATCTTCAACGAAATCGGATCTTATTTCAACCACTTTGACGCTATCGCCTGCGGCAGTATCAAGTTTGTTCAGCACCTCGAAGCGTGAATAAGTATCGGCAATATCAAATGGGTAGTTTTGATATGTGACTATCAATTGCAGCCTTTCAGGCTGCCCGCTGTTTATAATATCATCGATGAAGGATCTATACAACCTGATCTTACCAAAACGGTAGTCAACGTAATAGTCAGCGGGGCTAACTTCAGCGGAATCTGAATAGACAGTGAGGCTTCCGAACTTAATGAATTTATCGGGCAAAGATATCAGTGAATCTTCACCGGCAACGGTTGTTATGAATTTTTTATAATTAATATCGCCAAAGGTATTGGGCTGCGAATAGAGTATTCCAGTTAGCAATAAAGAGAAAAAGACCGCAATTTTGGGAATTTGCTTCAAATAATACCAGAGGATAATTGAGGTAATTCCGTTTTGTTAAATTACCTGTTTACTTGGTCTGTGAACCCTGATGGAGATCATCAAAATAATACTTTTGATAATCTTTGTGATCTGAGATCAGGCTTTCAACAATTGGTATTAGTTTATCATCACTTAGCTGGAATTGGTTTGGTTTATGTTCTGCTTTATATTCAGCAACAATATTTTCGACGGTTGAAAATGTCATGAGCTCTTCCCTGTCAAACTTGCTCCAGCGGTTTCCGCGGGCGTAGCCGTACACATCTTTGAAGAACACAATATAGTCGCCGTAGGAATCATTGCCAATTTCAAAAGTTTTGTATTTAATTCTCACCGGGAATTTCTGCTTTTCCTCTTCGGTGAAGTTATACATCATTGATTTCTTGCTGTTAGCCCAGAAGCTGATATCCTGGCTGGTAACCATTCGTTTCACTATGAATTTCTTCATCTTATCGATGTTGCCGTTATCATTCCTTACGCAGCCGTGCGAAAGCGCACGGTATTCATTTTTAAGCAAACCGTTCTTATTGGTACCATGGAAATATCGCAGTGAGTTCTCATCATAATGCGCGGCAAATAAACCCAGCGGGTTGCCCGGTCCGGGCGGTGTTGCGGGTTCAAGCGGGTCGCTTTCGGGATCTTTCCAAGTAGGCCAGTTGCGAAGCCTGAAAATATTATAGTAACCTGTATAGGTTTTGGTTGATGGCGCGCCAACAACGTTAGGCCATACAGTTATTAGAATAGTATCGTTGTTATATATCTGGTAAATACGTGAAGTGAACTCAGGTATGTTAAGCTCCCACAGCATTGTTGGGGTTGGGTCAAGGTAGTGCTCAGGTACGTTAATTGTGAGGCTGAACTCAACGTGACCAAGAGTATCATTCACCAGCTTTTTGGATATATCCTTGCTGCCAATGATGGCCTGTATCTCATCATCGTTCATAATTGGCCACAGGTCAAACAAATAGTCTTCAATTTGGGCATCAATTGTTTCTGCGTTTTCAAATGGCAGTGTTACCTTTTTGTACCCTTTTAAGTTAGTTGGGCTTGTATTGTTTGTAACACTCTCAGTTTCAACAATTTTAGTTGATTTGTTGGCTTCCTGTGAGTAATCTGCCTGTGTATAGACTAAACCGCTAACCAAAATGACGGTTAAAATGCCGAAAAGCTTAAATTTTGAAGACTTTTTTATCATATTTTTAAATTAGAACCGTAAATTTACTTTAAATTCCTCACTATTTCAAACCATATTCAGGGGATAGAAAATTCCTGATCAAGCCTCGATATTGATCTTAAAACCTGACGAAACACACCCCGTCTTTATCCCGAATGCTCGGGATGAAGCCACCCCTCTTGAGAGGGGAATTAAGATTCAGATTCCCCTCTTGAGAGGGGAAGAGCAATTGCATTTATGCAATTGCGAAGGGGTGTGTTTTCAGCAATTTTGGTGACTACCCGTAAAACTTAGAATATATCATTATATCAATAATACTTATATTTGTTCCGTACAATATGACTGAAATCAAACAAAAATTTTACGATATTACCTCGCTTATACAGGTGGAATTTGACCGCAACCTTGAGATATATGGCGATAAGATACAGTGCCGGAAGGGCTGCAGTAAGTGCTGCTCACAGATATTTAAAATTACTTTGATAGATGCGTATATTATACAGGATCATATCCGGGCATTGCCGCGGGAGCGGCGTGAGGAGCTGCAGCAAAAGGCGAGGGATTATTTAACGAATCTCCCCCTGACAGGGGGAGAAAAAGAACATACCGCAGGTATGTTCGCAGAGGGGGTCAGTGTTGTAACAGAGGAGGTCCCCTGCCCCGCCCTTGGCACCGAAGGCGAATGCACCATCTACGAAGCGCGCCCGGTAATTTGCCGCAGGTTCGGTATGCCGATATATGACTATAAGAATCCCCAAAACGTTCACGCTTGCGAGCTGAACTTTGCCGATGGCGATGAGATAACGGATGAATTGCTTGTACCTAATCAGACGGAAATAGGAATGAAGTGGGATGAGTTGAAGGAGGGGTTTATCAATTCTCTCCCCCTAACAGGGGGAGACAAAGAGGGGGTCAAAGGAACGACAATTGTGGAGGCGATAGCGGGAACACGACTATACTAAAAACGTTTTTAAAACTTCATAAATTGCATTTGCAGAAACAGAAGTTATCATTGATGAACCATTCCTAATCAAAAAAGCCTTTACACTTTCCATTTTAGACATCTTAGAATCAATGTTTGCATCATTTACAATTTCTTTATGGTGGCTCAACAAAACTGCTTTCTCTTCATTTGATAGACTAAGAATTGTTTTCTTAATATCTTCAAATTGACTTTCATTAACACTAGTATTCTGATTGTAATTTATCGAATCAATTTTGTCCGCAAAATTAACTTGACTATCTTTAATATTAATATTCTTTATTTTCATAATTTAACTATTTATTTTTTAGAATTTATTATTACTTGATTATATCACCTATAGAATCTGCAAAATTGACAAGACTGTTATCGATATTAATAGTTGGATTAGTAGGAGTACTAATACCCTCTTCTGAATTTGGGCCAATTGCTGAACCTAACAATTCTTCAATATTAACGTTTTGAAAACTCTTTTTACATTCAGTAGATTTTCTGTTCTTTTGCCTAGCTATATATAAATCATCAAAAATATGGAAATATGGAGAAAATGATTTCTTACATTCAGAGCAAATACATTGAATTCTTTCTTCAACAAATAAATTATTTAATGATTTATGTATTGCGTAAATTTCTCTTCTTATTATAGCAAGTAGTTCCCTTTTTTTACTACCATTCAACCATATTCTTATTTTCCTATCTAAACCCTCCGCTATAACTAACGCTTCAGTATTTTCAAAAGTCAAAATAAATCCGTTCTTCCAATAGAAATCATTTTTGATTAGATCATGTATCCTTACTATTAATCTCGTTATTAAACCTGCAGGCATAAACTTATAGCTGTATTCAAATCGCAAGTTATTATCTTCATCCCAACCAAAACTGGGCTTTACAGGATTTAAGAGTTCAGGAATTATATAGACTTTACTATTAGCAATCTCAAAACACAATTCAAATTTTTTCATTAATTCAATAAGTACCTCATATTTGTCATGTGGGTACAACTCCCATATTTCAGACAATTGAGTATATTCCAAAACACCGTATTTTTTTTGAACTTCGATATTATCAACAATTTTATAAACAGCTTGTGTGGCCCATTCTGGCTTTAGAATAAGAGTATTCTTTAGCAATGGATTATCTTCAAAATGTAAAAAAACCCCTAAAATGTGGAAATATCTGCTAAGATAAACTGCCCTTGGTTTTGATAGATTAAATTTATGACATAATTTTAAATATTCTTTATAAGATATGTAATTATCATTCAACTTCTCTAAATGTTCACGAATTTCCTTCCACACAATTGGAAGTGTATCACCGACATGCGGTAATGTTACAACCTGTTCTCTAATTAAGGTTTTTAGATAGTCTAAACCTACACCATTTAAAGCACTCACTTTATGAAATGATTTAATATTTGGGAATTTTCTTTTTAATGATTCTTCATCAAGCATTCTATTTCTTTCATCTAGCTTATTCATAATAACAATAACTGGACTTGAATCACTTAATAAATCAATTATGTTTAGCCAATAATCAAAACTTAATAGATTATCATCTGTTCTTGCATCCCAAACAAAAACATACAATGATCTTTTGGTAAGAAAAAACTGATGAGTTGCATGATAAATCTCCTGACCGCCAAAATCCCAAATATTGACACGGAAATTGATGTTTTTATCAGTTTTTAAATACCAATTTTCTACTTTTATTCCTTCCGTTGTCTTGATACTTTTTAAATCTCCAATTTCAGAATCAACCAAACAATTTAAGATAGTAGTTTTACCCACACCGCCAGAGCCCACAATCAGTAACTTCGCTTCATATAAGTAAAATGTTTCTTGTTCCCCTATTGAATCATAGTAGTTTTCGATTGCTTTAATACCATCATAAAGGATCTCTATTGGGGGTACAACAAGAGGATTGTTTTCCACATTTAGTTCTTTCAATGTCCCAATTTGGGATAACTCTCGTGGCAAGACTCTAATATTATTGTAACTCAAATTCAAACTTTTTAAATTTTGCATTTTCGAAATGTCTAACGGTATAGAATAAATCCTATTAGACTCTAACGTTATGCTTTGCAAATACTCCATACTGCTCAAATGATCTATCGAATCGATCAAATTAGAACCTAAATTCAAGTCTACTAAATTACTGTTATTTACTAACTCTTTTGGAAACTGCCTAATCTTATTATACATCAAATCAAGAAATTTCAAATTTTTCAATTTCGAAAAATTTTCCGGTATTTGTGAGATTTTGTTGAAACTAAAATCCAAATATTCTAAATAATGTAATTCACTGATTTTGGGATCTAAAACAGCAATTTCATTACCGTTCAAATACAAATTATGCAAATATCTTAGTTTAAAAACTTGTGGTGGTATTTTATTAAACCTATTATTACTTAGCCCTAATGTCCTAATAGACTTTAATTTTGCAATAGAATTAGGTAAAATTCTTATTTTATTTTCACTTAAATAGAGTGAATCTAAATTATGAAGGTTCCCTATTGAAGCAGGCAACTCTTCAAGATTGATTCCTTCAATAAATAATTCACTTAAATGTACTGCATTACCAATATTCTCCGGTAGTCTTTTACAATTGTATCCTCTTATAATAAGTTCTCTACTTTGTAAATTAATTGCTTTTTCTATTAGAGAATTAATCTTATTGAAATCATTATCCATAAATTTATTAATTTCTTTACTAACAAAAATAGGAAGCCAACAAGACATTTAGTCTCGTCAACCCCCTTGCGTGTAAAGCAACAATAATTATTAATTTAAATTAAAACAAGTAATAAGTAAAGGTATCATGTGTACTTAGAATTTATTGAGCATCTTCTCAACTTCTTCCTGTGTAACTACTTCACCGCGGGCTTCCTGCTCTTCGGATTCTTCAATATCTGAAAGATATGCAAGCTGTTTGTAAATATCTTCAAGGGTAGTTTCAGGCTCAACCCCTTCAGCGATCTTTAGAAGTGATTCTTTTAGTTTAGTGCTTTCCATGTACTAATATAAATATTACTTTTGATAAAAAAACGGCATTCAAACGCTCTAAAGTAAATGCCTTGTCTAAATCCATACTTTACGCTAAATTTGTAGCTAAATCATAAAAAACAGCTAAAAATCACTAATTTTCTCATCCATCAATACCAATGTACGAGTCAGATAAAATAATGTTCGAAATTTACCGCGATAAGCAGTATAATGAAAAATTCCACGTGGTATATTATACAGAACTAAACGAGCACAATAAGCACGTTGAAATTAACCGCGCGCTAGCGGGCGAAAGCTACTTCGATGGCTTTATTAAGGATTATAAAAAAGAAGAAGCCAAACAGATTATTGATGATATAGTTAAACAGCTCAACGAAGGCAATACAGTTGAAAAAGCGGCTATTAAAGATAAGCTGAAAGAGTATACTCCGTAGAGTTACAAGTTACATGCTACAGGTTTTGAGGTGTGAAGTTCTTTTAACTGATTTGTACACCCTATCTTTGGATCTTATCAATTAGTTTATAACCAATCCGGGCAGTTAAACAGGTTGGTTCGTTTTAACCTGTAACCTGATTCATTTAACCTGCAACCTGCAACTTTTGACCTGCAACCAATGGAACATTCACACAAAAACATATTTATAGACGAACTAAGCACCCACTGGAAATTCACAGCGGGGGCCGTATTGGTATCGGGTATCATCATTGCCCTGCTTAAGATCACAATTTTCCCTGAGGCTGCGCCGGAAACCGAGCACCTGTTCGAAGGATTTTTCATAGCGCATTTATTTTTCGCTTCGCTCACCCCTGCATCACTGCTTGCAAAGTATAACAAAGCCCTATGGCTTGGAGTGTTCGTAGCGATACTTACTGCGTCAATCACATGTACGCTGAGCGATATTGTGCTGCCGTATCTGGGTGGACTTGGTTTAGGGTATGATATGCATTTTCATATCTGCATTATTGAAGAGCCGCTGACATCGTGGAGCTTTATAATAGGCGGCGCGCTGCTGGGATTTCTGCTCTCACGCTTTGTACGCAGACTCTCAAGGTACACTCACGGACTGCATATTTTCCTCAGCTCAACAGCAGCGGGCATGTACCTGATAACTTACGGTGTTGAAGTGATATCACTAAAAGCGCTCATCTTCCTGCCGATACTTGTAATATCGGTGCTTGTGCCATGTGTATTGAATGATATCGGAGTGCCGAGCTATATTGTATCAATGAATGCCGGCTCAAAAGCCAACAAACGCGAGCTGCTTGATGAAATACATCATGAGCATCATGATCATCACCATTGATTGGTGGAGTAGTTGAGTGGTTGAGTTGGTGAGTTTAGTACTTGTAACACCTCACCCCTAACCCTCTCCTGCAAGGAGAGGGGAACTAAATCCGAAAGTCTTTAGGATATCTCCCCCTCTTCCTTTGGGAGAGGGAACTGGGGGTGAGGGAAATCATTTTGTCTTCAACAATCTTTTCACCTTATACAATTCCGCTATTGAAATTATCACACCTGAGAGCACTACCGCGAAGATTATCCTGTAAATGAGATCTAATCCGCCGAAAGTATAGAAGAATATTGCAATTGCCGCTGAGTCAATAAGAAGTATCATCAACAGCTTGCTTACTTCATATTTTACGGGGTAGAATTTTTGTGATACTGCATATATGTAAACCGCCATAGCAACATAGCTTACAAGCGTGGAGATCGCCGCGCCGGTTATACCCCAGAGCGGAATCAACAGAAAAGCTGATGCGATGTTGAGTACTGCGCCGAGCCCCGTAATGAGCGGTAGGTATTTGGTTTTCTTTTCTATGTAAATACCCGCTATTAGATTGGTATAAATCCCCAGGAACAAATACGCGAACAGAACGATCGGCACTATAACAACACCGCTCCAGTAACCGGGTCCGATAATATACCCTTTGTATGGCAGCGGGATTTTTATGATATCCTGTATTGTGAACGTGAGTATTAGCAGCACAACAGAAGCGCCGCCTGTAAAGAGTGTAAGTATTTTAGCAAATAGTGCTTTGGCATTGGGATCTTTGGCGTTATTTAAGAAGAACGGGCGCCAGGCGTATTCAAACATTGATACTATGAGCATCATAAATATGCCAAGCTTATAATTGGCGTTGTAGATACCGACAGTTTTAACATCAACCAGAAACCGCAGGATTATAATGTTCAGGGTCTGCACCACCATTGAAGCCAGCGCAGCGGGAAGATATGGGATTGAGAACTTCCACAGCTCATTGAACAATTGTTTGTGGTAGCTGAATGAAATATTTTTCAGAATATTGGGCGCAAGCAGAAGCAGAGTTACCAGCGATGCCGCGAGATTACTTATGAATACGGCTTCGAGTCCGAGTTTAAACACAAGTATCAGCAACAGATTAAGCGTAACATTCACAACTATATTAACAAGCTTGATCGAAGCGAATACCTTTGCTTTATTTTTGAGTCTTAAGTAAGCAAAAGGAATAAGCGCAAGCGCATCAAAGAATAAGATGAACGCTGAGTATATTACAATGGATTCATCCTTAACCCCTATCAATGCAGCTATGCTGCTGTGGAAGGTAAGTATAAGACCCGATATTACGAGACTGTTTATTGTAATGAGGAAAAACGGGTGTGTGAAATTTTGTTTTTCATCACCAACTTCTTTGGCGGAGGCGAAGCGGAAATAGCCGGCTTCAAATCCGAATGAATACACGATATTAAGGAATGCAATGTAGGCAAAAACCACGGCAACCACGCCGTATTCCGCCGGCGGAAAAACATTTGTGTAGAACGGTACGAGTATAAAATTCAGGAAACGGCCAACTATGGTGCTTGTGCCGTATATCAGGGTCTGCTTAGAAAGACTTTTAATTTTATCGAGCATTCAGCTACAAATATAGCTAAAATTATGGTTTTTTATAAGTTGCCGGTTTGTGGGGAGAATTTTGGAACACGGATAGAACTGATGAGGCGGATTTGCGCGGATTTAATCAGTGTTTTATCTGCACAATCTGCCTTGTCAGTGTTCTATTTGCCTTTTTTTGCCAATAAAAAAGCCCCGCAAGCGGGGCTTAAATGTGGATTTAAACTTGAATACTATCTCCAGTTAATCCTTACGCTGCCTGAAGTCAATCTGTAATCAAAGCAGTCATAAACATCAAATGAATATGTGCCTGCATCATAAAATGTGATCTTCTTCCAGAACCAAACCCAGTTCTTTTCTGTATCAACGTAAACTGTGTTATCGTAGCTTCCGCCTTTGTAAATTTCAAATCTTACTGAGCGGCATGCAACTTCATACGGAAGCCTTACAAGCACGTAAACATAACCGCCGCCTGAGCCGATATTGAATGTGGAGCTTTCTGTTATCGGGTAACCGTCATCGGTAACGCCTTCACAGAAATAAATTGACTGCGCGTTTGAGCTCTGCCCAACAAGCATAAGCGCCAGCGCGAAAAATGAAGCTGTGAGTATTTTTTTAATCATTTTATTAAATGATCCTTTCCTTCTGATTTATTTTTCCTTCTTGTAAATGACTCTTGAATGTTATACCCTTTTAAAACCATTACAGGCACCTTTTTAACAAAAGATGCCTGCATGGAAATACAAAACTATTTATCTCATTGAAATTTTCACTTCGCCTGTTGCAACCGGGGTTCCGTCAGGTTTCATGGCTGTAACTTTGTAATCGCCGGCTGAATAGAAAGTATGGAACTTATCGAAGAAGATATAATCCCAGTCAGGCTGTACGTCAAATTTTTCTGTAGCGATAATTTTTTCACTGGGTCCAAGCTTTGTAATTCTGAGCTCAAGCTTACCAACTCCGATTTTTTTGCCGGTGCCTCTCATATCGATCATACATGTGAAGTATCCGCCATTTTTGCCGATAATGAATTCATCAGATTTGCCTATTTCTTTGCCTCCTGTATATTCTTCAACGAAATACAGCTTTATATCACTTGATGAAGTTTCATCGGTTTTTCTTTCATCGGTCTTTCTTTCGTCAGACTTTGTATCTTCTTTCTTGGTGTCCTCTTTCTTTGTATCTTCTTTCTTATCTTCCTTTTTATCATCTTTATCTGAGCTGCATACATAGCCAACTGCAAACATAACCATTAAAGCAATTAAGAACTTTAATTTGTGGTTGTTTAACATTTTGTTTTCTCCTTTAGAAAAGTTAGTTTGTTTTGATTTGAATAGATGTGTTTAAAAATTGTGTTTACCCCGAAAATTATTGCAGATCTATAGAAAGCTATAAAATGCTGTTATATGAAATGCTTCTGTTTGAACAGATATTGTTAGTAATTCAGGTCAAAATTATGCATTTTTTGGAAAAAAATCAATAATGAATTGTAACAATTAGTAATTTTCCAAAGATTTAAAATTCCAGCGAAAAATCGGAGCTTTTGTAGGAATGCGTTAACGCGCCGATTGAATAGAAATCGACCCCTTTTTGCTGATATTTGGCAAAATTCGAGTCATTTATGCCTCCGGAGAGCTCAATTTTGAACTTACCGGACTTAAGCAGAGCAATAGCCTTTTTAAGCTGCGCCGGTTTGAAATTATCGAGCATTACGATCTCAACCAGTCCCCTGCCGAATTTTATCACTTCATCAAGCTCTCTAAATGATTTTACTTCTATCTCAAATTTTTGTTTCAGCCTGTAGGGAATATTTTTCCTCAGCAGCAGGTCCATTGTGTTTGACATTCCCCCAAGGGCTTCTATGTGGTTATCTTTTATCATAACCGCTGAGCTTAGATTGAGCCGGTGGAAATCACCGCCGCCGGTTTTAACCGCAGCGGCTTCAAATACCCTGAAGTTAGGGGTAGTTTTCCGGGTGTGAAGTATCTTTGCGTTCTTATCTTTAAGCTGCTTTACAAAGCTGTTTGTCATTGTGGCAATACCGCTCATACGCTGCAGGAAATTCAGCGCGGTTCTTTCACCCCTTAGCAGCACACTTCTTGATGCGGTAACTTCCAGAACCTTGCTGCCCTTTTTAACCCGCTGCCCATCGATGGCATATTGTTTGAACTTTGCATTTTTATCTATGAGCCTGTATGTCTTTTTGAATATTTCGATTCCCGCCAGAATACACTCCTGTTTGCAGAGCAATACCGCTTTCAGCTTTTGGCTGCCGGCTTTGCCTGCAAGCACCAGATTTGTAGTAACATCTGAGGTAATTTTATCTTCAGTGATTGCCTGTTTTATTTTTGAATCAATTTCACGGGCGTATATTTTGTAATACTCTTTTAATTCCATACGATACTATTTTTTAAAACATTTAAGTTCTTCTATGTTGTTTACGCCTTTGGGCAATACGGCGTCATCTATCAATAATAGCGGGATTCCTTCAGCTACAGGAAATTTAGCGCCGCAGTTTGTGCATTCAAGATACTCACCGGTTTGATTTAGGGGATATTTCCCCAGTGGGCAAACAAGTTCTCCGGTATATTCTATTTCACTCATGCTATTATTAAAAATGGGGTGATACAATTTCCAGAAAATCCTTTGGGGGGCGAACCGGTTTCATGGTTTCAAGGCTGATAAATGAATGCACGGTGTATCCTGTGACGATCAGTCGTTCATTTACATGAAGCTCGTAATCAATCTTAACGCGCACGCCGGGTTTTGTGCGCAGCAGCGCTTTTACAGTAACAATATCGTCATATTTTGCGGTTGATATGTAGTTAGCGTGCGCTTCAATTACGGGCAACCCGTAATTGAGCTTTTCAAGCTCTGTGTACGGATAGCCGAACTCGCGCAGGAGTGTATTCCTGCCCGCTTCGAAGTACTCTAAGTAACGCCCGTTATTCACAATACCCATATTATCGGTATGCGCGTACAGGACCCTGATATTTATTTCAGATTTGATCATTTAGTTTCTTATTAAACCTCTCCCTCCGTCTCCCTCTCCTGAAAGGAGAGGGGCTGGGGGTGAGGTCAACACTCAAAATATTTTACCCGGGTTCAGAATATTATTCGGGTCAAAAGTTTTTTTGATATTGCGCATCAATTGAAGCTCCGCTTCGGCTATTGCAATCGGCAGATATGGCTTCTGGGAGTAACCAATGCCATGCTCACCTGATATCATTCCGCCCAGCGATACGGTTAACTCAAAAATTTCGCGTATGGCTTTATCAAGATTCTCCTCCCAGCTTTTTGCATCCAGCTTATCTTTTAATATATTCACGTGAATGTTTCCATCACCAGAGTGACCGTAACAAATTGTAGTTATGCCGTAACGCGCGGATATTTCTTTTACACCACGGATAAGTTTCGTCATATTAGCCCTGGGTACAACAGTATCTTCTTCTTTATAAGCTGAAATCGATTTCACCGCTTCGCCGATACCGCGCCTGAGCGACCATACATCCTGTACCTTCTGTTCATCTTCGGCAAGCACCATATCAAGCGGGTTGAATTCTTCAACTACCTCGGCGATTTGTTCAATATCTTTATCAAGCAGTTCCGGGTAGTTGCCGTCAACTTCAATAAATAGCTGCGCTTCGGCATCGCTGTTGGGGAATTTTTTATTTTGCCGCTCTTCTGCCGCGCGAACCGCGGCTTTTTCCATGAACTCAATTGCCGAAGGGGTAATTCCCCTTTGGAATATCTTCGCAACCGCGTCTGTCGCATCTTCGAGGGTGCCGAATGCAGCAAGTATTACTTTTTTGAACTTAGGCAGCGGAATAAGCCTGAAATTTATTTTTGTGATAACGGCAAGTGTGCCTTCGCTGCCAACTATGAGCTGAGTTAAATTGTAACCTGTAACATTCTTTAACACCCTGCCGCCTGTGTTGATTATCTCACCTGTGGGGAGTACGGCTTCGAGTCCGAGGACATAATCCTTGGTAACGCCGTACTTAACGGCTCTTGGACCCCCGGAACATTCCGCAAGATTACCGCCTAAATGACATGATCCCCGCGAAGCGGGATCGGGGGGATAGAATAATCCGAGTTTTTCCACTTCTTCCTGGAATACCTGCGTAATAACTCCCGGCTGCACAGTTGCCTGAAAATTCTGTGTATCGATATCAATTATTCTATTGAAGCGCGCCATGCTGAGGCAAATACCGCCGTGTATTGGCAATGCTCCGCCGGAGAGTCCAGTGCCACCACCGCGGGGAGTAACGGGGATATTAAAGCCGTTGGCTAACTTAAATATTGCGGATACTTCTTCGGCTGTTGCCGGCTTTACGATAATTTCAGGGGAAAAACTGAGATCTTCGGTTTCATCTTTGGAATGCAGATGCAGGGATTCAGTATCACTTAGTATATTTTCACTGCCAACAATTGCCGCAAGCTTTTCTATTATGGCGGGGGTTATTTTATTGTACATTTAAGCTCCGCGTGTAAGTTTGTGTATAGCAATCAGTTTTTTGAGCAGCGCGGAAATTTTATCAAGTTTCAGCATACTGCTTGCATCGCTCAGCGCTTTTGCGGGATTGGGGTGAGTTTCTATGAACAGACCATTGATGCCAACAGCAACCGCCGCTTTTGCAAGGGGTTCAATGAATTCCGGGCTGCCGCCCGATACGCCGCCTTCTTTGGAAGGCATCTGCACGGAGTGCGTCGCGTCAAATATTACCGGGCAGCCGAATCTCTTCATTATTTCAAGTGAGCGCATATCTACCACGAGGTTGTTATAACCGAAGGTCGAACCGCGTTCAGTTACCATTACTTTACTATTACCGGCTGCGATTACTTTATTACATTGATGCTGCATATCTTCAGGCGCAAGGAACTGCCCTTTTTTAATATTTACTATCTTACCTGTTTCCGCAGCCGCTTCCAGCAGTTCCGTTTGCCTGCAAAGAAACGCGGGAATCTGCAGCACATCAACATATTCAGCAGCAATTTCCGCTTCAATTTCTGAGTGAACATCTGTAAGTACCGGGATATTAAACTTCTGCCTGATATTACCTAGAATATCAAGTGATTCCATCACTCCAATTGACCTGAACGATGAGCCGCTGGTGCGGTTAGCTTTTTTGTATGATGCCTTGAAGATAAAGGGCATTTCGAGCTTTTGTGAAATATCTTTGAGCCGTTTGGCAATTTCAAATGTGATTTTCTGCGTTTCAACTACGCATGGGCCTGCAATTAAAAAAAGATCTTTGGTGTTGTTTAGAGTAAAGGTTTTGTTTCCGTTGGTGATCTTGATATCCTGCTTTTTAAACAGCGGTTTAACCGCCCGGCTTTTGGATTTTGTATTCAATGTGAGCTTAATTTTGACCCAAAATTAAAGATTATTCGCTATTTTAACAACGCATTTTAGAGTAACATCATATTGTCCAAAAGTTGGGTTGGGCAATTCATCAGTATTCTTAATTGATTATTGTATTTTTAGTTATTAAAATTATGAATGACCTCACCCCTTACCCCTCTCCTGAAAGGAGAGGGGGATATATACTCGAGATATCAGGTTTGCTCTCCCCTCTCCCTCCGGGAGAGGGGCTGGGGGTGAGGGCAAAAACAAGATTATTTTCACCCTCATATAGGGATTGATTTTACAAACATAGTTCATTAAAATAACATTCATACATCACATAATTTCAGCAGATAATATGAAAAAACTCATTATATTAACACTGTTTTTAGCCCTCGCAGTAAGCGCATACTCACAAACAGATGATACGTTAAAACCAAAACTGAAAAGGGTCAAAGAACCTCAGAACAACTGGTCAATGAATCTGACATTTTCAGATAACGGTTTTGGACTTGGCGCCACGAAATATTTTAATGTTTCCAGGGATATTTCTATTCAGACGGGCATATTATTTTCCGGAGCTAAGGATGACAGGGAATTTGAACAATATGATTTCTTCGGTAATTCTGTAACACCGTTTAAGGTGAACAGGCTGTTTATGTTCCCGATACTTAATATCGGGATGCAATACAGGTTATTCAGGGATGATGTGACCTCCGATATGAGGCCATTCATAAACTTTGGCGTATCGCCGGCAGCGATAGTTTACACTCCCTACAATGAATCGTTCTTTTCCAGTTTCAAATACGCGAAAGCTAAATATACTTTAGGCGGATACGCCGGCGTGGGATTGGATTATATGACAAGCCGTACATCCGGACTGAGTTTTAACCTGCGGTATTATTATCTGAAATTATTCGGCGAGGGTATTCAGAGTATCTCAACAGCAGAGATCAAAAACTTCGGCGGGATATATTTTATTTTCAGCTATAATTTTGTGAAGTAAGAGAAATTTAAGTTTAAATAAAAAGGGGCTAAAGCCCGCATATTGTTTAGAATCGCAATAACCCCGGCTTAAAAGCCGGGGTTAACTAATTGTGGGAATGTCTGCAGCAGCCAATTTTTTTAATTGGCAAACTACAGGTAGTCATACGATGATTTGAAGTCATTGAATAAATATACTTTGCTTGCTTAATTAATCTGCTAAGCCAGTTTTAAAAAGATTTCATCATTTTATCAACTTATCAAACTCTGCTTCATCGATCACCTTTACGCCGAGTGATTCCGCTTTTTTAAGCTTACTTCCTGCTTCGGCTCCCGCAAGTACATAGCTTGTTTTTTTGCTCACAGATGACGCGGCTTTGCCGCCGAGTGTTTCAATCAATTCTTCGACTTCCTCGCGTTTGTATTTTTCCAGTGTACCTGTTACAACAAAGGTCAGTCCTTCAAGTTTGTTCGAGGCGTTTGCAGTAACTTCCATTTCAAAATTCAGCCCCGCTTTGCGAAGCTTTTCAACCATCTGCAAATTACTTTTGGTATGGAAGAAATCATACACGCTCTCGGCAATTCTTGGACCAATTTCGTGAATGCTTTCAATTTCTTCCTTTGAAGCTGCAATAATATTATCAACACTCTTAAAATGTTTGGCAAGTACTCTTGCTGTTCTATCACCAACGTGCCTTATACCAATAGCATATAATACTTTTTCAAACGGGCGCTCTTTGCTGCGCTCAATTGAGCCTAAAATATTATCAATACTTTTATCACCAAATCTATCAAGAGATTTAAGCTCTTTAACTTTGCCTTTAAGCTTATAGATATCCGTTATATCCTTCAAGTATCCCAGCTGAATGAATTTTTCGAGGATTTGAAATCCCAGCCCTTCGATATCCATTGCAGTGCGGGCAACAAAATGCTCCATCCTGCCCTGCACCTGTGCAGGGCAAAGTGAATTGGTACAGTAATGGTTTGCTTCGCCTTCGGGACTGTGCAGCGGCGTGCCGCAAACGGGGCACTTCTCAGGCATCCTATAGGGCTTGCTGTTCTTTGGCCTTTGGTCAAGCACAACTTCTACAACCTTTGGGATAACATCGCCGCCTTTTTCAATCTTAACATAATCGCCCTCGCGGATATCTTTGCGCTCAATTTCATCGCTGTTATGCAGCGTTGCCCGAGATATTGTTGAACCCGCCAGGAACACAGGCTCCAGCTCCGCCACGGGTGTGATCGTACCTATCCTGCCGACCTGCAATGTAATGCTCTTTAGCTTCGTTACTGCCTGCTTCGCTTTGAATTTGTATGCAATTGCCCACCTTGGACTCTTGGCAATAGCTCCCACCTTACTTTGCTGTTCAAGTGAATCAAGTTTTATCACAACTCCGTCAATTTCATATGGCAGGCTATCGCGCTGCTTTTCAATTTCTTCGCAGAAGTCTTTTACTTCCGCTATACTATTCACAACCTTAGTAGTTGGATTTACCGGGAATTTAAGTGACTTCAGCAATTCCATGTTGCCGGAGTGCGATTTAAGTTTCTTCTGCTGGGCTTCGTCAAGGTATCGCATGTTGTAGCAGAACATATTCAGCCTGCGGGATGCGACCTCGCGGGAATCCTTAAGCTTAAGACTGCCTGCTGCGGTGTTGCGGGGATTAGCGTAACGAGGCTTGCCTTCGGCTTCCTGTTCCTCGTTAATGCGGAAAAAATCCTTAAGCATAAAAAAAACTTCACCGCGTACTTCAATATCTATTTGTTTATCAAGCTGCAAAGGTATTGCGCGCACAGTTTTCAGATTGGATGTAATATCATCTCCCCTAACGCCATCGCCGCGCGTTGCGCCCTGTACGAACAAACCGTTTTTATAAGTTAAAGAAACTGCTATACCATCAAATTTAAGTTCGCAAACATATTTGTACTTTTCTCCTTTGAGCAGGTTGTTGATGCGTTTATCAAATTCATCCAGATCATTCTCATCGTATGAATTTGAAAGCGAAAGCATTGGTATATCGTGTATTACTGTGGGAAAGTCATTAGAAAGATCGCTGCCCACTCTTTGTGTAGGAGAATCAGGGGTTTTAAGTTCAGGATAAGCAGCTTCAATCTCCTGAAGCTCTTTCATCATCATATCATAGGTATAGTCATCAATATCAGGCTTATTGAGTATATAATACCTGTAATCTGCATCAAGCAGTTTTTGTTTCAGCTTCGCGGCTTTATCAGCGGTTTTTTTATCTGCCTTCATAGGTTGTGCTTAGGAGTTTAATTCAAAGCATTCCCAATGAGCTTACTGCTTCTGAATGCCTTCTTTGGTTATAATGAGATTTTTGATAGATGAACCGGGAGTTAAACCCGATTTTTTGAGGTAATTGCCGTTCAGGTACAATTCAACATTTTGGCTTGTATTCGCGCTGAAACGGAATTTATCTTTTGCGGTGAACACAATTGAATCTTTGGCAGAGATGTTTTCGTCATATGGCTCAGCGCCGTCATCAACATAAAGTTTTATTTTGATATCCTTTATAGCTTTTATAACAAGCGTTAACGAATCCATAGCCGCCAGTGTTTTAAGTGAATCCCTTATGCGGGCAGAATCTATCTGATTGCCGTTTATTTTATTTTCGTACTCGCTTGAAATTTCGTTGAACGATTTAGGCTTGACATCGCTCTTTTTATCACTGCTGTTATTCAGATAATCGATAAGGAAATATATTCCGGCGCAGACGGCAAGGATCAGTATAACGAGCAAAACTTTCTGGGTTACAGAACGGCCTGAAAATTCCGGAGCACTGTCTTCGTAAGACTTTTCAGGCTTAGGTTTCATGTAGTCGGGTTTATCCTGTTCAATACTCTTGGTATAAACAGGCTCATCAGCTTCTTCATCTTTTTTAATGGGGTGATCGAGCACAGAAATGCGCAGCTTCGCATCGGGTGCGCTGATATCTTTGGCGTCATCACCTGCAAATTTTCTGCGGGCGTAGAAACCGGCTTTTGCTTTATCGTAATCGTTGAGTATCTGGTTTTCATTTTCGTTAAGGGCCCGCGCGTATGCTTTAATGAATGAGCGGATGTATGTTTCAGGCTGGAATTCGAAGTTGCCGCTTTCAAGGAGCTGCAGGAACTTTGTATTGATCCTCGATTCCGCGGAAATTTCAGCGATAGAAATCCCTTTAAGTTCGCGCAGCTTTTTTAAGTCCTGGCCAAATTCCTTAAGCATTCATTATTTTGATGGAAATTACAAAATATCAATTTTGTAAAAATAACGCAACTTTATTTTAATTTCAATTGATTTATTGATAAAATCGAAACTTTTTTCAGAAATATGCAACGGGGTTTGGTATCAACAGAATAAAATGAAGTGCAGCATTAACTGAAATGTAAATAAGATAAGAGACATTCATGCATGATTTAATACTACTTTTTAAATTGAATAACATTTGAAAAAAGGGTATATTTGTTGATTAATGCTTAATTTCTATAGATTACCACAGGATTTTTTGAAGTTCTCGGGAAGTGAAAGACTTGATCTGATAAACAGGCTCTCCACAAACGGGGTCAATACTTTGGAAAAATTTCACAGTGTAAAAACTGTTTTAACATCCGATAAGGGAAGGTTCATTGATCTGCTTCAATTGTACTCACTCGGTGAAACGGTTTTTTGCACCTGTTCTTTTCAAAATTCCGCAAACGTGCTCTCGCACCTGGAAAAATATACTATCATGGATGATTTCACCGCAGAAGATTTAAGCGGCACCCATGAAACCATTTTATTTTTTGGCGATGATGCTTCTGCTTTTATAAACAAGATCACCGGCGTTGATATTGCAGCATTAACAGAGAATAGTTTCACGGTCACTTCTGATCACGATGCGATCATTCAGTTAAATGATGATGCTTTTGGCGGCGTTAAGTTTATTTTCGCAGTTAGCGATAAAGAATACTGGAGTGAAAAGCTTTTCGCAGATGAAAATTCAAGTGAATTCGGCTTGAAAGAACTTAGCGCAAGCGAGTTTGAAACAAAACGAATCGAGCTTGGTATTCCAAAATTCGGTGCCGAAATGTCTGAGCTTACAAATCCGCTGGAGTGCGGTATGAATAAGTACGTAAGCTTCACCAAAGGATGTTACATTGGCCAGGAAGTAATTGCCAGGCTAGATGCTTATGATAAGATAAGCAAGCATTTGGTTGGACTGAAGATCAAATCGCCCAACAAGATTGACCTGAGCAGTGCGGGCAAAATAACAGTTGACAGTAAAGAATGCGGATTTGTAACAAGCGCGGCATATTCAGATGCATTCGGCAGCATAGCATTGGGATTTGTTAAAACAATATTTCTGGATTACGATAAAAACTATATAATCAAAAATAATGAAAGCGGACTTGAGTGTACAATTACAAGACTTCCTTTCACACAGTAAATAATAAAGCAAATACAATAACAGCAGGAGAGATACTATTATGGCAGTAAATATAAAAGAATTACTGGGAAACGACGTTTCCCTGTTAGAACATAAATGTGAAACAATTTCGAAAGATCAGCTACATTTACCCGGACCGGATTTTGTTGACAGGGTGTGGAAAGATTCTGACCGCTCACCGCAGGTGTTGCGGAATATGCAGGCAATTTTCAACGCAGGCAGACTGAAAGGAACGGGCTATTTATCAATATTACCTGTTGACCAGGGTATTGAGCATTCTGCGGGCGCATCATTTTCACCCAACCCGATCTATTTTGACCCAGAAAACATAGTTAAACTTGCAATTGAAGGCGAGTGCAACGCAGTTGCTTCCACGCTTGGTGTACTTGGCGCGGTTTCGAGGAAGTATGCGCATAAGATCCCCTTTGTGCTTAAGATCAATCACAATGAGTTCCTCTCATACCCCAATAAATACGACCAGATACTTTTTGCCAGTGTAGAGCAGGCATATAACATGGGCGCAGCGGCAATTGGCGCGACGATTTATTTCGGCAGTGATGAATCAGCAAGGCAGATTCAGGAAATTTCCGCGGCATTTCAGTATGCTCATGAATTTGGTATGACAACTATATTATGGTGTTACTTAAGGAATTCAGCTTTTAACGTGAAGGGCGACAAAGATTACCATGTATCGGCAGATCTGACCGGCCAGGCGAATCATCTGGGCGTAACAATTGGCGCGGATATTATCAAACAGAAATTGCCCGAAAACAACGGCGGCTATAACGCGATTAAGTTCGGCAAAACAAGCAAGCTTGTTTACGAAAAGCTTTCAAGTGATAACCCGATAGACCTGACACGCTACCAGGTTGCAAACTGCTACATGGGCAGGTGCGGACTTATCAATTCAGGCGGAGCTTCGACAGGTAAGGGAGATTCAGACTTAAAAGAAGCGGTTAAAACCGCAGTTATCAACAAACGCGCAGGCGGTATGGGTCTGATCTCCGGAAGAAAAGCGTTCCAGAAACCGATGAAAGAAGGCGTAGAACTGCTTCATGCAATACAGGATGTTTATATTGATAAAGATGTAACCATAGCTTAAAATAAATAATTTTTTATAAACCATAAAAACAAAATGAACAAAAAATTAAAAAAAGTAGCAGGCAAACACAGAAAAAAGCAGTCAAAGGCAAAAGCAAAATTAAAAGAATCAAAAGCTAAGGCTACAAAGAAATAATGAAAAATGTTATGCTGCTGGTGTTCATAACACTGGCAGCAACTTTTACACCCATATTCGCCAAGCTTTCAGTAGCGGAAATATCACCGCTTTCATTCGGGTTTTTCCGTTTCGGCTTCGCAGCCATATTGTTTTATATCACACTGAAATTCCGGAAGCTTGATCTGAAATTTGATAAAAAAGATTACCCGCGGCTTATTTTACTTGCGCTGCTTTGCATTCCGCTTAACCAATTCTTCTTCCTGACGGGAATAAAACTATCATACGCTTCGCACAGCGGGATAATTTATTCACTTAACCCAGTTTACGCCTATATTGTAGCTGTTTTGTTCAACTACGAAAAATTCAATTACTCAAAACTGTTTTCAATTCTCCTTACCGTTGTTGGCATTTTTTTCATTTTTTACGAAGGCTTAACTCAGGTTAATGTTGATAGCAATGTTATAAGGGGAGACGTTCTGCTTCTGTTCGCTGTTTTAACATTTTCAATGTATTTAACGCTTGGCAAACGCACCATTGAAAAATACGGCGCACTTAAGACCTCAACGTTTGTTTTCCTGGCCGGCAGTGTGTTTTACATTCCACTGTTCATTTATGACCTGCCTAACTTCACTCTGGCGCATTTAACATATAAGGGAATCATAGGTTTCTTCTATCTTTCGGTGGTTGTGGCCTACCTGGCGTATTTTGTGTGGTATTACGCGCTTAAAAATATAGCCGTAAGCAAGCTGACAACGCTTTCAAATATTTCTCCACTGCTTACTGTATTATTTTCAATTATATTTCTATCGGAGCATATTTCTGTTTACTTCATAATCGGCTCCGCAATCACTTTGCTTGGTGTGTTCGTAATGCACCGCGTAAGCATAGATATTTCTTAACCAATAAATTTTATAACAATTGGCAGATAAAATTTTAAATATAGGTCTGGCAGGCTGCGGACATTTAGGTAAGATCCATACAAGACTGATAAGCGAAATAGCGAAAACTGATCCGCGTATAAAGTTCAAAGGTATATTTGATCCAGATACAGAAACAGCCGCCGCCGTAAGCGGCGAATATAAAGTAAAAGCGTACAATTCCATTGATGAGCTGCTGAGGGAAACAGATACACTGATCATAGTTACGCCTACATCAACGCATTTTGAAATCGCATCAAAAGCGCTGAACAAAGATATTAATGTGTTCATAGAAAAACCGGTTACCGGTTCGTTGAGCGAAGCAGAGGCATTGATAAAACAGGCTGAAGGTAAGCCTGTTAAGATACAGGTTGGTCATGTTGAAAGGTTCAATCCCGCCCTTGTAGCGCTTGAAAGGTTTGAAATGAAACCGATGTTCATTGAATCACACAGGCTTGCGCAGTTTAACCCAAGGGGCACGGATGTATCTGTAATACAGGACCTGATGATACATGATATTGACATAATACTTCACCTGGCAAAATCAAAAGTGAAAAAAATTGACGCAAACGGCGTAGCCGTTATTTCAGATGAAATTGATATTGCCAATGCTAGGCTTACACTGGAAAGCGGCTGTGTAGCCAACTTAACATCCAGCAGGATATCACTGAAAAAAATGCGTAAGATGAGGATATTTCAGAACAACGCGTATATTTCAGTTGATTTTCTTAACAACAAATCAGAAGTTTTCAGGCTTACAGATAAAGAGACCGAAGCAACGGGTATGACATTTGACCTGAATGATACGAAAAAAATAGTTTACGATGAGCCCAAACCGGAAAATCCGGAAAACATAAATCCGATCAAAAATGAGCTTGAATCATTTTTTGAAAGCGTGCTCACAAATAAGCCGGTAAAAGTAACACTGACAGCAGGGAAAGAAGCAGTTGAAGTTGCTGATAAGATAATACAGATAATTAAGAACGGGAATCAGGGGAATTGACAGACTTCATCGGTTCAAATATTACTTTAAAAAAGATATCACGAATAGCTGTAAAAAACAATGTTCAGGCATACGTTGTCGGCGGATACGTGCGCGATAAATTGCTGAACCTTAACAAGACAGATATTGATATTACAGTTATAGGTGATGGTATCGCTTTTGCTGAAACTGTAAGCTCAGAATTCGGCAAACCGCTTTCAGCGATATATAAAAAATTCGGCACTGCCCTGCTTGAAATAGATGAAACAAAAGTAGAATTTGCCTCAGCAAGGAAGGAAAGTTACAGCAGCAATTCCCGAAAGCCCGAAATTGAATTTGCTGACCTGCAGGAAGACCTTTCACGGCGGGATTTCACGGTAAACGCGCTTGCGGTTTCGCTGAATAACGATAAAAATGAGATCATTGATCTTTTTGAAGGATTGGTTGACCTTAAGGAGAGGGTGCTTCGCACCCCGCTTGAACCGGAAAAAACATTCAGCGATGACCCTCTTAGAATGATGCGCGCATGCCGTTTCGCATCACAGCTTGGCTTTGAAATTGCAGGTGATACTTTCCACGCTATCAAGCTGATGCGTGAGAGGATAAGGATAGTAAAAGGCAGTGATACTGTTGTATCACAGGAAAGAATAACTGATGAATTCCTGAAAATTCTTACATCCAAAAAACCTTCTATTGGATTGAAATTATTATTCAAATCAGGATTAATGGAGATAATTTTTCCGGAAGTTCATAACCTTGAAGGCATTGACCAGCGCAAAGATTTTCACCATAAGGATGTATTTTGGCACACACTGCAGGTTGTGGATAACATCTCAGAAAAGACGGATAACCTATGGCTGCGCTTCGCAGCTTTGATGCATGATATAGCTAAACCCCCTACGAAGAGATTTGTGGAGGGTACGGGCTGGACCTTCCACGGTCATGAAGAGCTTGGCGCGCGCTGGCAGAGAAAGATATTTACAAAGCTTAAGCTGCCTTTTGATAAACTGCCGTATGTGGAAAAACTTGTAAGACTGCACTTAAGACCTATCGCATTAGCGAATGAGAATGTGACTGATTCCGCAATTCGCAGGCTTATTTTTGATGCCGGTGACGATATTGAGGACCTATTTACACTTTGCAGAGCAGATATTACATCTAAGGACCCGGGTAAAGTTAAAAAATACCTGGAAAACTTCGACAGCGTTGAAAGAAAAGTTGCCGAAGTTGAAGAACGTGATAATATCCGCAATTTCCAGTCACCTGTACGCGGGGAAGAAATCATGAAAATCTGTAATTTACAGCCTTCAAGAGAGGTTGGAATGCTGAAGACAGCAATTGAAGAAGCTATACTGGATGGTATAATCCCGAATGAATATGAAGCAGCTTTGAAGTACTTACATGAGATAAAGGATGACGTGCTTAGCAAGAAGTAAATCTGTTTTTTATGACCTTCTTTATTGTACCGGGCATTGAAATTTAAGCACTTCGATCAGGATTTAAAAATTACCCCCGCGGATGGAATTCCTTATGAACCTGTTTAAGATAAGTAATATCTACATGAGTGTAAATTTGAGTGGTGCTTATATCGGCGTGACCCAGCATTTCCTGGATTGACCGCAGGTCGGCTCCGCCTTCAAGCAGATGCGTAGCAAATGAGTGCCGAAGGATGTGCGGGTGTATCTGCTTTTGGATCCCTGTTAGTTTGGTATATTTGTTGATGATATCCCAAATTGCCATTCTGGAAAGCTTCCTCCCCCGCCAGTTCAGGAACAGATCTTCTTCAGAATGCGGTCCGGAAATCACGGTTCTGGACTTTTCTATGTACAACTTTATCCATTCAAGAGTTGAAGCGGCAATCGGCACAATTCTTTCCTTTGAGCCTTTCCCAATAACACGAACAACTTCATCAGAATACAGGATATTTGAGGTTTTTAGAGTCAGAACTTCGCTTACTCTTAATCCGCAGGCATACATAATTTCGAGTATGGTTTTATCCCGCAAACCGAGAGGCGTATTCACATCAGGCTGCGCGAGCAGCTTTTCAATTTCTTCGATGGTAAGTACATCCGGCAATTTTCTGACGAGTTTTGGTGAGTCGAAAAATTCCAGTGGATTTAGTTTTATATCACAGGATTTAGAATCTATCAAATGATCATAAAATTGCCTGAGTGCAGAGAGCATTCTGGCAGTTGACGCGGCTTTAAGATCTTTTTTAAGTACCGCAAGGAATTTTTCTATGTGTGATTCTTCAACATCCTCAAATCCACGAACATTCAGCTCATCCAGGAACAACCTGAATTTATCCAGATCAAATGAATAAGAATGGATTGTGTTTGGCGAAAGGGATCTTTCAAGCTCCAGGTAAAGCAGGAAGCTTTGCATCTGGTGTTTTTTGGTATCAACTGAAACTGATCTTTCAATCTTCTTCTTCAGCATTTTCAGGATACTTAATTCTGTGGTGATGAATTCCAACAACAGTTTTAAGGAAACTTTGTTTTATCTTTATCAGGTCTTTTAAAGTGAGATCGCATTCATCAAGCTCGCCGTCAAGAAATCTAGCCCTTATAATTTCGCTTATCTGCGTTTCAAGTTTAGCCGGTGTCGGATCTTCTATTGAGCGGGTGGCGGCTTCAACAGAATCGGCAAGCATTACTATCCCGGTTTCTTTGGTTTGCGGTTTTGGCCCCGGGTACCTGTAAATATATTCATGCGAAGTATCTATTTCACCTTCATCAGTACGCGCCTTCGCATAAAAATAAGAAACCAGGTTTGTCCCATGGTGCATTGGTATGAAATCGATAATTTCTTTTGGCAATCTGAATCTTTCCGCCATTTTTATGCCATTTTTAACATGCGCTATGATCATTTTTGCGCTAAGCGATGGATTCAGCTCTTCATGCTTATTAGAATCCATTTGGTTTTCAACAAAATAATCAGGGTTCATCATCTTTCCAATATCATGGTAATAGCATCCTACTCTTGCAAGGATCTGGTTCGCTCCAATTTCCTTGGCAGCCTGTTCGGAGAGGTTACCCATAATTATTGAATGATGGAATGTACCGGGCGCTTTGGAAGAGAGATCGCGAAGCAGCGGATTATTAAAGTCACTAAGCTCCAGAAAAACCAGATCAGTTGCCACTCTGAAAACTTTCTCATAAAATATAAGCAAGCCGTAAGCTAAAATTGGTGAAAGTATAGCGTTTAGCCCGGCACCGATAAGCTGATTTTTTATCACATTAATATCTTCATAACGTTCAAGCCCGATGGCTATGATAGCCGCAAAATACCCCAGGAGTATATAGATCATTGAAATGAATATCTGCGACCGCTTTTTAATATCACGTACAGAATAGACCACAAGCACAGAAGCGGCAAAATTAGGAATAAGTATATCATAATCACCCCCGCGAACCGCTGAAACCAGGATGCATATTATCATAATAGCATACACGGCAACCCTTGAGTCAAAGATAATTGTAAGCAGCATAGCTGCTACGGGAACGAAGATGATATATTCGATTGGGTAATTGATCTGCAGCTGGAGGCTAAGATAAGAGAGCAGGCATTGAAGCAGCAGTATTGTTGATATCAGTATAAGCTTTAAATTGTCATCAAAAATGGATGCTCTCATTTTATAGAGGAAAATACCGAGTAAAAAAATCATCAGCAGAACAAAAAGAAAACGTCCCACCTGCTGCAGGTAGTAATCACTTGAGCCCATTTGTTCATTGCGTATCTTTTTGTAAGATTCAAGTTTCAGCTTCGCAACTTCATTTATCGGTTCATGTTTGCTTATGATCCTTTCATTTTCGCGCACCAACCCGAATGTTTTGGGTACTGCATCGGTTACTGATGAAAGTATCTTCTGAGTTTCCGCTTCGTTGTAGATATAGTCAGGGTAGATATAGAGTTTTGCTATTTTAAGTGAAATTGCGGCAAGCTCTTCATTCTTAAAATAGCTTGTAAAGTCATTATTAAGTATCTTATCAACTTCGTTGAGGTCACGCACTTCGGAAAGATCCACACTTTCTTCAACTTTATTCTTTATGAAAGAGATCTTACCGGAAGTAATTCCGGATTTCGGTAAATCAATTATCTTTTTATCGTAAACCTGGTTAATTGACTGTATGATCTTTTTTTTGAATGCGTCTGAGGTTTGGGGATTCCCAAGAGTAGTTTTGAGACTATTCCACTCAGCTTCAGTAAGCGTGAAACTGAGTTCAGATTTGAGTTTGTTAAGAGTCTGTTCGCTTGTAGTGCGTCTTTGTTCAGGAAGCGATTTCTCTTTTTCAAGCTCGGTTTCATAATCAGAAACTTTTGTCAGGCGGGCAAACTGACTGTTCACTGAATCAAGCCAGTTGTTTTCGCCGGCTTTTTGAATATTCACATCAAATACAGGGTAAACTTTGCTTCGGGCTTCACCAACTTCTTTAGAATAAACCGATTCACTCTTATATACGGGAAAACTGAACGGGGCAATAAGGTCCTCTTTGCTCCAGACCATTCCGGTCATGTAGTCAGTTTCGATAGTTTCAGTACTTGGAAACATGGCAGTTATGAGAATAACTGTAATAAAGGCAATAAAGAACTTCACCGTCTTATCGGTTTTAAACTCTCTTTTATTTTTACTGAGTTTTGCCAATTTTTTCTTATGTTCCGGACTAAATTAACAATAAAATTGCTTCTTAAGTGTCCAGATATAAAGGTATAGCAGGAATTAAAGCCAATTCTGCAAATAACCCCGGGAAAAAAACAAACTATCAGTCTATCTCGTAATGAGTATAATACCGTGTTTTCCCGTCAACAACATACTGGCTTAAGATCTTTGTAGTAAGGCCGTAGATGGTATCATCCATTTCATCTTCAAGTCCTTCAAATTCCGCTTCATCCTTAAGTATGTAAACTTCGGTAAAACTGTTAGCTTTGTTCTTATCTTCAACAACCATGTAGTTATGGTCAGTTTTTGATCTAATGTAAGCTTCAAGTTCTTTGGCAGCAGCCAGGTAATCATCCCTTTTTTCGGGATGAACATCGTAATTTATCTGAAATAATATTCTGCTCATGATTACGCAATATAATTTTATGATTTTTTAATTGAAAGTGCAATTTTCAGTTATTTCAACAAAATGAAAAAAATATTAGTTCAAAATAAGTATTGAATTATAAGTTTTTTAATGATTTTGAATTTGTTAAATTTGTTTTCAGTTTGATCCTGAAATTGAAGGATCAAATATGATGTTAAACTAAATACAATTGTAATAAGTACCGAAACCGCAAATAGTAATTCACCCGAAGAGCATGGCGCTCAAAGAAATCTGAAGTATTTTCTCTTTCTATCCCTGGGAGCACTGGGAGTAGTATACGGAGATATTGGTACCAGTCCTTTATACGCACTTAGAGAATGTTTTAATCCGCATCACGGAGTTGCACCAACTGAGGCCAATATATTAGGAGTTCTATCTTTGATATTCTGGTCATTGGTACTTCTCATTTCAGTTTGGTACCTGCTAATTGTTATGAGAGCCGATAATGAAGGCGAAGGCGGGATACTGGCTTTAATGGAACTTGTAAAGCCGGCAAAAAAGAAATTTGTGTACTTTCTGGTAATTACTGTTGGTCTGTTTGGCGCATCATTGCTTTATGGTGATGGTATTATTACTCCGGCAATTTCGGTACTTAGTGCCATGGAAGGATTAACTATAGCCTCCCCGTTTTTTGAACATCTGGTGATTCCCCTTACAATCGGAATTCTCTTCATTCTGTTTTTTCTGCAGAAAAAAGGTACCGCAAAAGTTGGAATTGTTTTTGGTCCTATAACTCTGGTATGGTTTTTCACACTGGCGCTGTTGGGAGCAATTTCTGTAGTTGAAAATCCGCATATCTTCGCCGCAATGAATCCGATTTATGCCGTAAACTTTTTTATTAACAATGGATTTCATGGATTTGTGATCCTGGGTTCGGTGTTCCTGGTTGTGACGGGAGGCGAAGCATTGTACGCAGATATGGGTCATTTTGGCCGGAAACCCATAAGGTTTGTTTGGTATGTTTATGTGCTGCCGTGTTTACTGCTTAACTACTTTGGGCAAGGGGCATTACTGTTAAGAGAACCGGAATCTATCTCAAATCCGTTTTATCATCTGGCCCCGGAGTGGGCGTTGTATCCGATGGTAATCTTGGCAACTCTTGCAACTGTGATCGCATCACAGGCTGTAATTTCAGGAGCGTTTTCATTGACACAACAAGCACTTCAATTGGGTTACCTTCCTCGTTTGAGGATCATACATACCTCAAAGGATGAAAGAGGTCAGATATACATTCCGCAGCTTAACTGGCTGCTGTTTATTGCCACAGTTATACTTGTTCTTCAATTCAGAAATTCGAGCAATCTTGCGGCGGCATACGGCATTGCGGTCACATTAACTATGGTTATAACTTCATTCCTGGCGTTTTTCGCAATGAGAAAGTGGAGATGGCCCGTTATTGCAGCAATAGTTTTAACATCAATTTTTATCTCGTTTGACCTTTCATTCTTCATTGCGAACTCACTTAAGCTTCTTCATGGCGGCTGGGTTCCTTTGGTACTTGGAATAGCTGTATATTTTATAATGACGACCTGGAACTGGGGAAGGAAAAACCTGCTTCAGAAAATAGAAGAGCAAACTCAGCCAATTGAACGTTTTATTGATGAAGTGATGAGCACCAGGGTTGTAACTACTCCGGGTACGGCGATATACATGTCAAGCAATCCTAAGGGTACACCGCCTGCGCTGGTAAAGAATCTTAAACATAACAGGATACTTCACAAACAGATAATTGTATTAAGCATTATTTATCAAAAAATTCCGCGTGTGAACACGGCAGAAACCATAGAAATAGTAAATCCGACAGAAGGTTTTTACAGGGTGGTAGCGTATTACGGATTTATGGATAAAGCGAACATTTCCCAGATCTTAGAAATACTTAACAAGAATGGTCTTAATATCAAAATGGAAAAAACCACATTCTTCCTTGGCAGAGAGCTGCTGATTGTAAAGGATAAAGTCGGGTTTAACAGGTTCAGAAAGAAAATATTCGCGCTGCTATCCCGCAACTCACAGCGGGCTACTGAATTCTTTGATATACCAACAGACAGGGTTTTTGAAGTGGGGTCACAAATAGAAATTTAGCATTAAAACAACATGTAAAACTAATAGCCCGCGGCCCTCACCTGGTCTTCATCCATTCCGAAATAGTGAGCAATTTCATGCACCAGCACTTCCCGGATCTTTTCCTTTAATTCAGATTCGTTATCACAAAATCTCTCAATATTCTTCTGGAAAAGTATTATCCGGTCCGGCGTAGTATTCATATAATATGTGTTCCTGTGAGTATAGGGCACACCCGAATATATTCCAAGCAGAGAGTATTTATCTGTCAAGCCAACTCTACCAAGATCAGCCTGGCTGGGAAGCGGTTCGACCATAAAAACAAGATTTTCGATCTTATCTTTAAACGGCTCAGGTATATTGTGGAGGGCATTTTCCATCATTTCACCGAATTTCTCTTCACTAACTGAGATCAAACTGTACCTATTCCTTCCTTAACGAATGGCTGCGTAATAGTAACAATCCTGAATTTTTCACTATATTTATATTTCCCGGTGTAACTTGAAAGGTGTGTTTTAACCCACTCGCTCATGGATTCATGCTCACTGAACTGCGATCTGTGAGCAGAAATGAGTTTGATCTTATCATTTATATATTTAGTGATATTTTCATAGTGGTTGGGCTTATTGCAGCCAAAGAACCAAAAAGTTTTAACAGCAAAGGGTTTACCCGGTATCAAATACCTGTTACGCGCCGCGAACACTGCATCAAACACAGCCTCAGAAATAACACGGTGATCTCTATGCAGCAGGTTTACGCTTTCAAATGATCTGTTTGCAGGATCAAACGAAAATATTATTTCAGGCTTTACTTTCTTGATAATTAACGCAATTTGCTTTCTTAGTTTATCATCATTTTTAAGAAGGCAATCCTTATAATTAAGGAAAAAGACTTTCTTTACTCCAAGTATTTCCGCCGCCCTTAATTGTTCTTTATGCCTGGTTTTTATACGCTGGGTTTTAGGTTTATGGTCTATTTTAAAACCGTTTTCTCCGTTGGTTGCAACAATAAAGTAAATATCGTAGCCAAGCTCTTTGAACTTGAACATCGTACCGCCGCTTGAAAACTCTATATCATCCGGGTGCGCAGAAACCGCAAGAAGCACTTTGTTCATAATTTGTACCTATCAAGTTTAAAGGTTTCACCGAGATAGAGCTTTCTGACCATTTCATCACCTGCCAGAGATTCAGAGGAACCCTGCCGGAAGATCTTGCCTTCTATGAGGATGTACCCTCTATCAACAATAGAAAGTGTTTCATGCACGTTATGGTCAGTGATCAACACTCCAATTCCTTTGTTTCTGAGTTTGGCTACAATTTTCATGATCTCTTCAACAGCTATAGGATCGATACCTGCAAAGGGTTCATCAAGCAGAATGAACTTGGGATCAGAAGCAATAGCTCTGGCAATTTCTGTACGGCGGCGTTCGCCGCCTGAGAGGACAAAACCTTTGCTGGAAGCGATATGAGTAATGCCAAATTCTTTCATCAATTCATTAGCCTTATCTTCCCGTTCGGATTTATCCATTGCCATAAATTCCAACACTGAATAAATATTCTGGTAAACGCTCATCTTTCTGAATATCGAGGCTTCCTGGGGAAGATATCCAATTCCCAAACGTGCCCGTTTGTACATTGGTTCAGTTGAAATATCACTTCCATCAAGCATTATTTCACCTGAGTTCGGCTTAATCATTCCGGTGATCATGTAAAAGGTTGTAGTTTTGCCTGCCCCGTTAGGACCAAGTAATCCAACGATCTCTCCCTGTTTAACAGATACACTAACGCCATCAACAACAGCTCTTTTGCTGTATTGCTTCACCAGATTATTCGCCTTTAATATTGATGGCATTTAGTTTTTGTTTTCTTTTAAGTAATTAACAAGTTCACTAAGTACTTCCCCGCTTTTTCCGCAAATTGTTTCATTCAATTCCCATGAAATTGCAGTGGGGTTCAGATTTATTTCTGCAACATAAGCACCCGCTTTTTTTGCAATAATAGGCAGCATAGCTGCCGGGTAAACCTCTGCAGATGTCCCTACAGAAAGAAAGACATCGGAATTGGATGCGCATTGTTCTGAAAATTGAAGCGCCTGCATAGGCAGCATTTCACCGAACCACACAACATCTGGCCTGATGAGTCCGCCGCAGCTTTCACATTTCAATACTTTTTTTTCAGTTATATCAATTTCTTCAGCAAACTTCCTGCATGAAATGCAAAAATTTCTTTCAATGTTTCCGTGTAACTCCGTGACCTTTTTGCTTCCGGCCCTGAAATGAAGGTTATCGATATTCTGAGTAATGAGATTGAAATTCCTGAATATACTTTCCATTTCAGCGAGGGCAAAATGCCCGGCGTTAGGTTTAACATCCCGCATTATTTCCCTTCTGTGCTGATACCAGTTCCACACAAAATCGGGGTCACGCATAAAAGCCTCAAAGTTTGCGAGCTGTTCAGGTTTGAATTTTTCCCATATTCCGCCGGGATCCCGAAAAGTTGGCACTCCACTTTCGGCTGAAACTCCCGCGCCAGTTAAAACAGTGACATTTTCGGCAGCCTTTAACCTTCTTATAAAGCTTTCAGAAAAATTCACTACTGCCGTATCCTCCGGATTATATTCAGCATATCTTTAACTGCTGTATCCAACCCGGTAAAAACTGCCCTGGCAATAACAGAGTGTCCGATACTAACCTCATCAATATCCTGCATATTTGCAATTGCTGTGATGTTATGATAATTTAATCCATGCCCTGCGTTTACCCCAATACCAAGCTCTTTGGCAATGCTTGCCGTTTGCCTAATCCTTTCAAGCTCCGCCAATACCTCCGAAGGTTCGGTTAATCTGGCGTATTTTCCCGTATGGATCTCGATCATATCCGCTCCAAACTCCAGCGATTGGTCAACATTATCCGGATTAGGTTCAATGAACAGGCTGGTTTTGATCCCGATATCTTTGAGTTTTTCGATTGCCGGTGTAAGCCTGAATTCCGCTGCTGTCAAATCCAAGCCGCCTTCAGTAGTAAGCTCTTGCCGCTTTTCGGGAACAAGAGTTACCATGTAGGGTTTGATTTCGCATGCTATTTTTACCATTTCATCAGTTGCGGCCATCTCCAGATCAAGTTTGGTCTGAACTGTATCTTTAAGTATGTAAACGTCTCTATCTACCATATGCCTGCGATCCTCGCGCAAGTGGCAAACAATACCGTCGGCTCCCGCAAGTTCACAAATTGAAGCAGCAAAAACGGGGTCAGGCTCTTTTTCAAGCCTCGCCTGGCGTAAGGTGGCAATATGGTCAATATTAATGCAGAGTCTCATTTTAGTAACATTTTAGTTTGTAAAAAGTTTTAAAAAATCGTCGATGCCAATACCGTAGGATTGTGATTTGTACCTTAAGACAGAAATCACATCAACAAATATCATAACAGCCCAATGTACAAGAAAGCAGTAGATGAATGAATTCGCTCTCCATGCCTGTATGCCGAGGATCAATCCCGCAAAAATAGAAGCAAAAGTTTCTATATCAGGTTTTCCGCGGTGTAATATAAAGAACGGTATCATTTGAATAAAAATTGCATAATACCCGAATTTTTGTTTCAGACCAAACAGCATATACCCCCGCCAGAAAAACTCCCAGGCAAGCATGTAAAAGCCTACAAAAAGTTCGTAATACAGCAAGACTGAAATGTTCTCCCTCACAAAGGGTCCGCCCTGGGGATAGGTTTTAGCGAAGCTTTGATTTCCGGAGACAATCCATAGGAACGGAAGCATAACCACAACAAATAGTAGTGAAGACTTCAATCCGAATTTATAGTCGCCCAGCCTGAATCCGTAATCAGACGGCTTACCCTTTAAAACCAATGGTATCAGGATCATGGGAATGATAAACATCAGCAGTCCATCAGCCGAGCACCAATAAAGGAATGAGTAAAACTTGTCATCAGAGGTATCAAAAACTTTCCTGAAGAAATTCGGTGAAGCGTAATGCATAGAAAGGAAAGTTATCACCGCAACAGAAAGGAAAATAAACGTTTCCTTGAAACTCAGCGTTTTTATCGCGTCAAAAAGCGACTTCAATTCGATCTTAAATGAATTCAATTATACTCTTATAGATTAATATTTCCGTTTAATAACATATTGGATGGTTTCCGGTTTCACTGAAATTACTGTGCTGCCCGGAGGTATATCAAATACCGGGGTGAGTGAACCTGTTGAATCAGAAAGAATTTTCCTGAAGTCAATACTCGCTTTGATACCTGCGGGTTCAATCTTTGCAAGCTGGTTTACCCCGCCCTTTAATTGTATGGTTACGGCTTGCGGGATCAGAAGAACTTCTTTATCATCGGGCAGTTCGGTTACAAATATCTCAATATTACTAAACTCCTTTTCAGCTGTGGGCTCAATTTCAATTTTCAGATCAATCTCATTTTGCGAAAACCACAGTATATTTGAAAGGCTGTCAGAAACATTGATCCTGCGGTTAATGCCTGCGTTTACATTTTCAAACTTTATACTTCTTGTGTTAAAGTAATCAAGGGTTTTGAGTATTTCAAATGCACCGCCAATTTTTATACTGTCGGGTACCAATACCGGCTTACCCACAACCTGGTAGCCTTCCATGCAGTCAATTTGAATATTTGGATGAAGTTTTACATACTTCTCTTCGTAACTATCTATCTTTACAAAGAGAGTTTCAGGATAAACAGCAGTGATCTGCAGATTCTGACTTAACCCAAGGTTATTATCCAGAAATTCTTTTGTTACTACAATAAACTGGTCTTTCTTCTTTGCATTAACGTCATAAGTAAATTCAAGATTAAATGAAGTAAACAATCTTATAAGGTTCCAGCCAACTCCTCTGAATTTGACATCGAGATTGAGCGGAATGTTACCTGAAACAGCGTATGGTTTATTAACATTAAATTTAACGGGAACAGTTTTTTCGATCTCGTAAGTTTGGTTCAAATTCAGGCTAATCCACAAAACTGCGGAGAGCAAAAAAGAGGCTAATACTATATGATATCTGAATTTAAACACTATTTTTATTAATTTTGCGATTCAGCAAATATCAGTATTATATTTATTTGTTTAAATCCTAAAATTACCTCATAAAAAAGCCCCGCAAGCGGGGCTTAAGAGTTTACCTGATATTGATCCTATCACGCCAATTATCGTCTCTTATCTCATTTTGCGCTGTGGAGTGCGCAAGTATGTAATCTCCAAATCCGGAGCTGTTATCAATGAAAACGAAAACAGCGCCGCCCTGCAGTTTATTGTATGTCCATATTTCATATGCGCGTGTTGATCCTTCATACGGAAATCTTTCAATCTCATCATACTTTCCGTAAATTGCAGTAATTCTTCCTCTATCTGTTTTCCATCCTTCGCGCAAATCGCTCTTGAAATTTTTATTAGCAAAATCAATTCGGGCTAAATATTCCTTTTTAGTAATATAAGCAGCGATTCCTCTCCAGTAATTGAACATATACATTCTCTTTTCATCGGTGCTCTTGAGAGTTTCATATTTATTCTTTTGCTGGTCACTCATTAAATAGATAGCCTTATTAAATTCATCATCTACCTGTTTTTCTGTGAGTTTGGGATACTCGCTAAGCAAGTACTGATTTTCAAGATCTGTTAAATTCTGGCTGCCAGTACCGGTATCACTACTGAAAACATAGAAATATTTGTACGCTCTGAGAATTTCACTATCTCCGCTATCGAGCAGTTTTACAAACAACTGGTAGCTGTTGGAAGGTAAACCGCTGATATCTACAGATCCATATTCAACTTTAGATTCAGACTTCAGGTCATATTTTTTAACACTGGAGCTCAACTCAGTACCATCTTTGCTGTTTACAGAAGTTACTATTGAATACTTTTCACCGAGTTCAGCATTATTCAGATTGTACAATTCAAGATAGTAATAGAGTTTTGAGATGTTGTTACCAAACAGGTTTGATGGGTTCGGGGTAACCTCAAGCGTATTCTTGTAGAAGATATTGTTTTCATCGGTACTCTTAACAATGCTTGTTCCAAGCTCAATAGTACTCATAATAACTTTGTTTAAGGGAAAGGGCTTAAGTACTATCTCTTCTTCCACAAAACTTGTTTTCGATGGGTTATTGAAATCCGAAGCATTCATTTTGACCGCGTAGGTACCTGAATCAAGCAAAAGGTTCAGCTGTCCTGTTAATTTGAAGTCTTTGGTACTTCCTGATGTGTCAGCTAGCGTCACCGGGATCCTGAAATCCTTAGCGACGATCGTTTGGCCTGTACCTTTATTTAGCACATCGAGCTGCAATTTACCGCTGGCTTCAAATCCGCCGGCGACCTGCACAAACTTCATTTCTTGCGGTGAAAAAGAATAATAGAGTTCAAGGAAAACCTTTGAGCCTTCGTCCCTGAAAATTGCATAGTCATAATCAAATGAAAGTTCGTTCTGTGAGAAAATGGCTGTGCTAAAAAGAGTGATAAGGATGATGATTTGATTAATTCTTTTAAACATAAGTATTATTAATTTTAGTAACAGAAAATGCCATTTACAGAAGTAAATGGCATTTTCAAGATTAGAAATTTATTCTATCAATGAACTAGAAGCCCATTGTGAATGAGAACCATTGATTAGGCTGGAACTTCTCAGTCATTCTGTATGAATAATCAAGTCCAAGCTTTACTGTGCCAAAAGGATACTGCAACCCTACACCAAATGTGGGTCCAAAGAGATTCTGATCTTTTCTTGTAAGACCATCTTCAACTTTGTAATCCGGTGTAAAAGCATAAGCACCTCTTAAGAATACGTAGTTGCTGTAATTGTACTCCAAACCAACTCTGTATTCGTCGCTTGAAAAGTTATTATTCTGGAATGTTGTTGATAACTGAACATTGTTCTTTTTGCCCATTGGCAGATCATAAGAAATGCCGATCTCAAGCGTAGTAGGAAGCGAGAAGTCATTCAGTGTAACTCTCCTTGGTTCAGGTGTAGAACCAACAGGTGTACCTGCCGGAGAGTAGTACTGATCTAATCCGCTGCCGTCAAATGTCATTGAAGGACCGAAGTTCTTTAAAGCTACACCGAACTTCAGACCTGATTTACCAGCAAGATACTGCAAACCGAAATCCACAGCGAATCCTGTTGATGAAACGGTAAGTATCTGCTCGTAAATGACTTTCACGGTTGCGCCGAATAATATCTTATCGGACATCTTTCTGGCATAAGAAAGTGATGTGGTAAGATAAGTTGGAGACCAAACTTCACCGGTTCCGTTAGGACTTTCCAGTGTAGTAACAAGTTCATCACCAAAGCTGAGTGATTTCAAGCTTGCACCAATAACACCAAGATTGCCCATATCGACTGCGCCGGCAACATAGTTAATATTGATATCGGCAATGTACTTCATATGTGAAGCAAGAACTTCTGTCTTACTGTTCATAAGTGAAAGACCAGCCGGGTTCCAATACATAGCATCAATACCTGAAGTTGAAGAGATCATAGAGCCGCTTAAAGAAGTTCCTCTCGATCCAACCGGAATGAGTAATTCCGGCGCTGCAGAAGTACCGTATTTGCTACGGTCTCCTGCAAAACTAATACTGCCTATCAGCAATGTAAATATCAATGCTGATTTAGCAGCTGTTTTTATTTTATGATATAATTTCATTTTTTTTAAGCTCCTTATTGATTTATTTACATTACTGTTTAGAACGAATCAATTCTTTCCTGCGGAGTGAAGATCGCAAGTTTTATTGTTTTTGTACCTATACCCGGGGCATCGATAAACGCGATATAAATTCCGCTTGCTACAGGAACTCTATCAGTATTTAACAAATCCCAATTGATCGTTGTTGTATTATCATCTTTGTTAATCTGTCTTACAAGATTTCCGTTCAATGTATATATGAAGATTGTAGCCTGCTTCGGCATATTCATGAACTTAACAAATCTGTCAAACGGACTTGATTCCTGAGCATGTCCGCCATAATACGGATTCGGGACAACTCTGACTGATGATAATTCACCTCTTGTAGATGCTAATTCAGTATTTCCAATTACAGGAGCCGTTGTGCTTATTGTTGTGGCTGTTGTAACAGTGCCCGGTGACTGCTGATACTGCAATCTTGTGTAAGGAATGATCTCAAGAACATCACCGTTGCTGAATGCAGGACCGTTATTTAGAAGCCTTGGCTGCCAAACATACATTATATCCATTGCCCTGAATTGAGCCAGGAAGCTGAGATTCTTTGTTGTATAGAATGTATTTGGATTTGGATCGTATGTTGAATACATAATATAAACAAATTCAGCTCCACCACTGCCTGAAGTATTTGGATTCCATGTACCGCTTGAGTCACCGTCATAGAATGCAATATTCAGCTGTCTTGGAACTGATGAGTTTGTATCCAATGGATCATCTATTTCTACTTTAAACGGAACATCAACATAATCCTGGTATGGTGAGTTGGTAACTATTCCCCTGTACCTATATGCTTTTTGGGTTGTTCCGAAAGTGATCTTCACATTTTTCAATGCTGAAACACTCAAGAAATTGGTATCAATTCTTGTGTTATAGTTAGCCCTGTATGAAGTAATACCATTAGGCCACGATAGACCCATTGATAAACTCTGGGGCGGTAAATAATTGGTTGTAAATAATGTCCGTAAAGCAGCTGTATCTGCACCGGCCAAGTTCAGGTTACCTCCGGTATAATTCCAGCCGCGGTTAACTGATTGGGTTCCGGGACCCGGATCTTTGATAACGCCGTAAAGCGCTTTAGCAATTGTATCAACTTTGAACAAAAGTCCGTCAGCAACATAAGCATCATTATCATTAAATGATCTGGAATTCATGTTGCCAAGAATTGTATCTGTCTGGGCATTCTGGATCCTTACAACTTTCCATGTTGTGTTGCTTGTCCATACCATCCTGTATTGAGCCGTCAAGACTTTCGCAGGATCAACAACTACGGCCGCAAAAACCCTGTCCGGCCTATCAATAGGAATAGTATCAAGAGAACGGTTAATAAAGTTAGTTCCAATCATTGGAGCATTTGGTACTACATTGATGATCTGTGATGATACAGGATTTTCAAGGACTTTGAAAGGTTTACCTGCATTCAGGTTTACACCATAAGCAGTTACCGCAAATCTGTAAGAAGTACCGTTGATGAAGAAGTTGTTAACGCCTGATGGGAACTGATTTGCAGTTAAAGTAACAAGCCTTCTAACTCCATTATCATTACCAAAAGCGACAGGCTGATAGATATCCTGTGTGGTACCGTTTGGCTGTGCGACTCTTACCGTATCATTTACAATTTTAATTCCATCAATTCTGTCATAAACACCCAGAAGCACCCTATCTTCGAGATTATCACCGGAAGTACCGGGTTTTATCTGGTACAGGTTATAGCCCTGGAAAACCCATGAACCAGTCTGACCCAGTGAGTCATACACATTATAGGCTTCTGACCTTGACCCCCAATAGAGTGTGATCTTTCCATCGCCGTTTGCAACAACATTAACCTGCGGAGCAGGAGGTAATGGTGTAGCAGCGAAGTTGGAGCTATAGAATTTCTGTACTCTGTCACCGGATTCAAGTAATGCGCAAACGCTCTGATAATTACTTGCACCTCTTTCAATAAAGGCGCCAATAACAATTATCTGCGTGTCCTGCGAGTTCATTACAAAAGGACCGCTTACCTGTAAGAACCTTTTATCTCCGGGAAGACTATCATACCAGCCTTGAGGAGGAGTTGTGCATACATCACCGTTATATTTATAGTTAGAAGGTCCGCCCGTTGTATAGTTTATCAACGGATTAGCACAGCCTTCACCATATCTCATAAAATTCCAAGCATTTATTGCCTGGTCGGGGTCACCAAAACATTCATTACCGCTATTTGCAAATGTTGTAAACAAGGATAAACCAACAGATTTATAACCTACCAGATTACCGTATGGTAAATGAGCAGTATCGTTAGGATCACCAGTGAAAACGATTGGGCTCTGCAAATATTTAAAGCCCACAGCTGGCGGCGCTGCGCCATAAATTACGTCAACGTTATCCTGGTTATAGCAGTATGCAATATTTTGTAAAGAATCGCAGCCCACGGCGTCATCACCGGCATCACCAAGATCTGGATCGCAGGCAATCGCTGTAAAAGTACTATCCCAAGTATCATTGCTTTTGTTAATAATTTTCCATTTAACAAAATACATATTTGTTAAACCCGGAGCAAGAAATGCAAAGGATGTCTGTTGTACTTCTACACCCATCGGCAGTGTTCCGCCGGGCAGTGATATTTCAGCCACGTGCTGATTATTGGTACAATTTGTATAATCCATGAATACGCACCAGATAATTTCGTCTGGACGAGCTGAGCTGTTACCGATTCCGGGTCTGTCACCATCAAATTCAGGCTGATAACCGGGGATACCGTTCACTTCAACATACGGCGCACCCAGATCAATCGGCCAGCTAGCCCATGAATCGTAAACTATGGTGTAATCTCTTCCGCCGGCGTTTTTAACTCTTGTACCGCCGTTAACCAAAGAAGGATCATTTAAATTAACCTGGTAGTTCCTTATTCTGGGATCAGCGCAAACAGAAGATCCCGGAACCTGCCCAACGACCGGAATATTACCGGGTGAAAAATGTGTATTAAACATTGAAGCAGCAAGCCTAAGCTCGCCATTTACTTTAGCTCCGATATAGATACCGGTTGTAAAGATAGCTGTTTGCCTTGAACCGGCCGATACCGGCCAGATCATTCCTGCTTCGCCATTCAGAAAGTTGATCTTATCATAGTTAAAATAACCATCGCTTCTGAAAACGGCATTTATATTATTCACCTGAAGAAAGTTATTCGTAACTCCCGCATTCATTCTTACGGGAGAGTACCCTTTCCTTTCTTTGGCAAAAAGATCGTTCACCGGAGCCAGAAAAATCAGCCCAATGAGCAATATCAACATTAATTTTAAATTTACTTTTTTCATATTTATTAACACTCCGATAGTTAATTAAAGAATAATCTGAATCCGAGCCTTACCTGCCTTGGAGGACCGTAGTTATTAATTGCATGTGATCTGATATTATAAAGATCAACTGCTGCTTGACCAACTGAATTTGCCCATTGTTTGCCGGTGAAGCTATCAAGAAAGCCTGTATATCCGGCTTCTCCTGAAGTTGGGAATACATCGTTTATTAATTCCTGATCAAGAACATTGATTGCAAGAATGTACAAGTTTGCACTCAATTTATCAAATATCTTGAATGACTTATCTATCTTGAGATCAAGTCTCATGTTCCAAGGTGAATATGCTGAATTTAATGGAGCTACAGGAGTATTTCCACCCGGTGATGTAACTACCTGAAGGACGTCGTACGAATTCAATGAAGGTGTATATGGCCTTCCGCTGTTAAAGCTGAATAAAGCGTTGAAACCTAACCTTGAAAATACTCCGCCCCAGAAGCCTTTGGGTACATCAGATGTGCCCCATCTGTAGTCGAGCTCAACTGAACCGGTGTGTCTCTGATCGTAATCTAATGCGCTTGGAATCTTGGGCTGTTCATCGCCGTTGTAAGCAATATTGCTCTGGCTATTGATATCCGATCCGGTTCCTGATGCAAATGATAAACTATAAGAAATTGATGCTCTTAAACGGTTAATTCTTCTCAGGTCAAGACTGAAATCCAAACCTCTTACTATACCAAAGTCACCGTTATCATACAACGCGAAACTATAAGAATTATCCTGTGCTTTAATATTTCTGGCCTGGATAAGATCTGATGTTTCTTTGTAGAAAGCGGTAAGACCTACAGTAACGTAATCACCGGCTGTGTGCTTTATTCCAAGCTCATAAGCCGTTGTTCTTTCGGGTTTTAATAACGGGTTATTGAACACTGTAAAATAACCTACGCCACCATCAGCCAGATCTCTTATAACTCTCTGGTTTTCATACAGGTTTTCCAATGCAGGAAGCTGAATGAATTTACCATACTGAGCGTGGAACACCGTTTTATCAGTAATAGGGAATGAGAAACCAAGTCTTGGGCTGATTTCGATTGTTTTTTCAACAGTTGTATAATCAGCTTCATTTAATACACCATCAGCGCCTTTCAGGTTTTCATATGAAATTGGGACTAATGTGTTAGGATCCATATAGTCTATCCTGATACCAAGATTTGTATTGAAGTAATCAAACTCCATTTTATCAAGTAAGTAGAAACCACCAATCCTTGGTTTTTTGGGAGCTTCGGTAACATTCAATCCGTTTACGATATAATCTTCTTCGACTTCATTGCCATAAACATCGTATCCATAAGCACTCATGAAGTTTGAATTAGCACCATTTTCGTCTATTACCGGATAGTTTACAACATTACCCGATCCATACTTATTGGGGTTAGGAAGCGAACCAAAGCCAATTACATTAGCTGAATAGTTTCTAACCTTAAACTGTTTGAACTCACCGCCGAATTTCAATTCATGATTACCAAATTTCTTTGTTAACAACTGATGTGTGAAATTCAGGTTAAAAGATAAAGCCTGTGTTTTCTGTTTGTCATACTGTCCGCTTACAGTTCCCGGTGCTCTGAACACCCTGAAATTAGCAGATGAATTTACTGTTCCTCCCATACTGGAGATTCCGGGTACAGTATTGGTATCACCGTATGCTAATATAGAAGGATACATGTAACCGTCTTTTCCGGGCAAGCTAGGAATTAACTCATCAACAAAGAAGATACCATCGCCTCTTTTATATGTTGATTGCAGGTATGAAGCCTGCAGGTCATAAAATGTCTTTGAGCCAAATGACTGGTTAATTTTTAAATAGCCCTGTTTATTATCATCTTTCACAAGCGGATTATGGTAAGAATTGAACTTACCGAATGAGCCTGTCCAAAGCCTTGATGTCTCTTCATTACCAAAGAACCCGCCGGTTAAAGTCATGCTGACTTTACCTTTGGTCATTTCGCTGATGCTGATTATTGTTTTACCTGTGTATGACTGACCTGCTCTTGAGAAGTTAGGAAGGATACCGTCATCTGCCCACAATTCAGCTACACTTGTAGTAACCGGTTGATCAACCAGGTTATAGGTTTTCTCGTAACTTCCGAATATTGACCAGTATTTACTTAATTTTTTGGTTGGAATAACAGGTCCGCCTATGCTTACGCTGTAAATATTATAGCCCTGTGACTTCGTACCAATATGATCACCGGCGATCACATCCGTAACAATATCAATTGATCCGGTATAGTTCTCCTGAGCTGACCTGGTTGTTACATTGATCACACCGCTTAGTACGTTACCGTATTCCGCGCTGAAACCGCCTGTTAAAACCGCTAACTCCTGCAGCGCACCATTCGATACGTTAGCAGTTGAGGTTCTATCCAGTGGATTATTTGTTACGACACCATCAATGATTATCTGGGTTTCACCGGTTCTTCCGCCCCTGATATTGATGTTCTGTCCTTTTTCATCCTGAACAACGCCGCTTGTCTTTGCGACGATATTTTCGATGCCCCTGATACCGGTATTATCAATAAATTCTTTATTAATGATCTTTCCGCTGTTATCAAGTGTCTTCCTTTTTGCAATAATTTGAAGTGTATCAATTGTAACTCCGGTTCCTGATGACAATGTAAAATCAACAGTAGAAGTTATACCGACACTTACGCCGATATTGTTTTGAACCTGGGCATCATATCCTACATAAGTAACCTTAACAGAATATGTGCCTACAGGAACGTTCAATATAGCATACTGACCGTTCTCATCAGTACCGCTTCGCAATTGAGTACCCTCAACTTCGACCCTGGCGCCGATAAGAAGTTCACCTTTATCATCTCTCACTACGCCGGAGATCTTTCCGGTAGTCTGAGATATGAGGTCAACTGTGGCAACTGTGAAAATTAAAAGAAGGGCTAAAAAGAAATGGTTAAATAGCCTCATTTATATTACCTCCGATTTGTTTGAAAGTTTCCGGGATCAATTTTCCCGAACCCTTTTGTGAAATATTATTTTACTATAATTCTTCTTTACGTTTAATAACCCTTTACCGATTGAACAAATACATAAATACCTCCGGCAAAAAGTTTCGCTACATTGAAGTTTACATATTACTACCTAATACTAAAATACTTCCGCTATTTACAACATGAAATGCAAACAACGCCAAACTCAGCATTGAATCCCCCGAAATTCTAAACGGCGTTTTTGTATTTATTTTAATATTTTCGAAATAAATATAATATAATTAAAAAATGAAGTCAAGTATAAATTAAGAAATTATTAATTTACTAAAATTAAAGCATTGACTTTTAAATAGCGGAATTAATAAAAAAAGGGGCATATATTCTATATGCCCCTTTTAATTCATGGTAATTACAAATTATTTTACAAGAACCATTTTTTTAGTTTCAGAATAGTCACCTGATTTCAGTGAATAGAAATAAACGCCGCTTGGTAAGCTTGATGCGTTAAATTCTACTTCTTTCAATCCAGCAGTAACAGCTTCATTCTTAGCTAATGTAGCTATTAATTTTCCTGTCACGTCAAATACTTCAAGTGTAACATTTGCAGATTTAGGAACCGAGAACCTGATCTTTGTAACCGGGTTGAACGGATTCGGATAATTCTGCTCTAAATTGAACCTTGAAGGTATCTGATTGCTGATTGTATTGATACCGATTGTTGTAGGATCAAACTGAACTCTAATGAATCTCTGTTTTGCCAATGATTCAGCTGCAGGAGGTGTTTGTGTAACGCTGCCTGCCACAGAATCTGACTGGTAAACAATATTTGCATAATAGAATCCGCCTGTTACATCATTTGTAGGTGATAAGTTAGCGAACCTGTTATCTCTTAACGGACCTGAATTGTTTGTCAGTCTTGTTGGAGGGAATTTCCAGTTTGCACCGCCATTTGTTGAGGTTGTTAAGTATACATCATAGTAATGTGAACCAATTGCATCTGTATCAGCTCTTGATACGCCGAAAGCCATCATTAACAATTGACCGTCCTGTGATCTTGCGATAGAAGGTCTTGTTATTGAAGCCATAACGTCTGTTGCGCCGCCGTTACCATTGTTGCTCCATGTTGAATCGAACTGGGTCTCGAAGCCAACACCGCCGTTTACGTCAGGTGACCAGAATCCGATACCTGCTTTTCCGCTTGGATAGTAACCGGTAGCTGTAAGACCAACTAATTCAAAAGCAACTTTAGGTGTTGTACCAACATATGTTAAAGTAATACCTCTCATTACGCCATAGATACCATCTAAATATGGTGTTGGTTCCCAAACTTGCACAGGTGTTGACCATGTAACGCCATCATCTGTTGAATACATGTAATATGCTTTTCCTGAATTTGACAATACAACGTTATCGTTAGCAACGTAAGCCAGACCAATCCTGCCGTCACTGCCTCTTGAGAAGCTGTAAACTTCAGCATTGCCAATGTTCATATCTTTTACCCAGCCAGAATATGAAGGAGTTTCAACACTTAATCCACGGTTATAAGCAGTAACTGTATCCAAAGCTGTTGAGTTAACTGAACCCATTACAACAAACTTTGTAGCATTTGTTACACTTGAGGTAGGCTGAATTCTGCCCCAGATAGTCTGTAAACCGCCAATTATGTTTTGACCCGGATCAAGCTGAGTGAAAGTACCTGCACCCGGAGCAACATCAGCGAATACCTGAAGTCTTACAGGGGCACTTCCAAAATCTGTGTGACCGCCAATGATAGCAGATCCATTTGATAATCCGCTGCAGAAGCCAAAACCATTGCTTCCTGTCGGAGGATTAGCACCTAAATCATTCCAGGTAGCGCCGTAATCTGAACTGAAGCAATAATACACTCTTCTATCAGCTGCGGGCCATCCCGTTGTTAAATTAACAGTGTAAACACAGTGTATATTTGAAGGTGTGTTTGGATCCTGCCAAATTTGCTGCGGAACACCGTTTGACTGTAAGTCATAGATCGTTTCAGGACCTGTCCTTACATCAACATAACTCATAACTGAATCCGAAAAATAAATCGGGTTCAAATCATTTGTTGTTCTTATTACCGGAGCTGTACTGTGAACAACCGGTGTTTCTGAACCGGAGATAACAACATTAGGATATACTGCGGTTTTCCTATCGTTGTTATTCCTGAATGTAAAGTTCATCAACAGACCAACTGCCACCAAGAACAGAAATGCCACGGAAATCTTTTTAATCATTTTATTCCCTTTCGTTAAGTTATTTAAGAATATCCTTAAATTTTATTACAATATAACAGATAATTAATATATTTCAAGTATATTTTGCAATCTACAACTAAAATATATGTAACTATTTAATTAACATCATTTTTTTAACATCATTATACCCGGAACTTTCCAGTGAATAGAAATATACTCCGCTTGAAAGTTTAGATCCATCAAAAGAATAGCTGTATATACCGGGTGAAAGCAACTGGCTGAAAGAAGAAACTTCTCTGCCAACAATATCAAATACCCTGATCTTTACATTATCCATTTTGGGTATATCAAACTTAATAGTTGTTGAAGGATTAAACGGGTTTGGATAATTTTGATACAGACTATATTTCACAGGAACTGAGCCGGATATCTGTTGAATACCGATAGTACTGAATTTATTCTTCGCAGTATTGGAGTTATTCACGAGGTCCGCTTTATCATTTCCTTTTACAACAGCAAACCCGACAACAACTGAGTCATTGTTATTTATACTAACCGGACCGGCAGAAACGACAAAGCAATTTAAACCGGGTCCGATACCGCCATTAACTATACCACCACTCATAGCGTCCCATTTTTCCTGGGTTGTGAATCCTGTAAGAACCTCTGTAGCAAGAATACCTTTATAATTTACATTCTGGTCAGTCAGCAGCCTTACGCCAAGATACGGGTTTGTATTAGTGTTATTAAAAGAATAACCCAGCTTATTCGCAGTATCAAGAGCAGTTGTATTATTACTGTTAATACCTGTAGGTGTATAGTACATATAGATCCCTGCGAACAGGTTTGATATATTCGCACCGCTGGTATTTTTAATAGTATACTTCAGAATAATATAGTTAGCATCGGGCGCGCTATTCCATGCAAAACTCTCTGCTCTTACAGTAACCCCGATCTTGTTAGAACCGGCACCGTCATCATTAAAATATCCTTTACCATCTTCATGAGAAATGATACCGGGTGTCTGTATGTTATAAGCATTTATTGCTGTGAAGTCAGTATCTGAAACATTTGCGGGGGAATTGCCTCTCCTTGAAACATCAGATACTTTGGTATTACTTGTGCCAATCATTAAACCTGATTCCAGCATTTGCTGTCCTGTATAGCCGGTAATGTTTAGCCCGCTGCCGTAAGCCTGGGTTTTTTTACCGACAGCCCCATCTTTAGTTAGAGAAAGTTTCAGGTTATTAATAGTATGCGTTGCCCATCCCTGCCTGAACGTTACGCTGAATGTTGAAGCATTTCCGTCATGATAAGCATTGTTTGAGGTCCTTAGATTGAAAGCTACCACCTTATCAAATGGGCATGTATTCTTTGCCTTAACTTTGAAAGTGTTAGTTAACTCTGTTGTGTATGTGGTATATGCAGCAAGGCTACCAACGTAAACAGAATCCTGTACTATCTCAACATTTGGATCAGAAGTTGAAAGCCGTAATGAAATATTGCTTCCAGCCTGCCATATATTCTTATAAGTTATTCTGAAAGTTATTTCTTCATTAACATCAAACACTTTATCATTATTTCCATAAAGTGAATCACCGGCCACATTCGATATCAATGAAACAATAGGAAGATCGGTAACACATTTAAATGCATTAACTCTGCCAGTACCTAACAATCCAACATATGAAGGATTCAGGTGATAGATACTATCAACACCAAGTTTCAACCTGTCAACTACCTGTGCGTTTGTCCATGACGGATATTTGGATCTGATCAGGCCAACAACCCCGGAAGTTACGGGAGTGGACATTGAAGTTCCGCTGTTATTACCATAACCATTATCATAGAGAGTGCTCAGGATATTATCACCCGGCGCTATAATATCTACCGTGGTATGGAAGTTAGAAAAACCGGCTTTAACATCACCCGAGTTTGAAGCGGCCACATTAACAACATTATCATATGAACCGGGGTAACGAGGGGTATTGAGACCATCATTACCGGCAGATGCGCAGATAACTACGCCGGCAGACCATGCATTGTTAATTATGTTCTGTGTAGCAGCGCTGTAAGTTGCACTGCCAAAGCTGCAATTGATTACCTTAGCGCCGTTTTGATAAAGAAAAATGATACCAGCATTTGAATTATAGATACTGTTATCAGGATAATCAGGGGCATGTTTAGTGATTCTCAATTTACATTTAAAACCCGGTCCTGCTCCATGTACATTATTGTTAGCAACCTGTGAAGCACAGCCGGATACATGTGAACCATGATCGCTGCCGCCCATTATATTGGGGTCATTATCACCATTGAAAAAATCCCAGCCTTTGAAGTCATCTATATAACCGTTACCGTCATTATCAATTCCGTCTTCAGGATCAGCGTAATTATATTTGATATTCGCACCAAGATCCGGGTGATCAAGGTCACTTCCGCTATCAACTATACCAATAATTACATTTGTATCACCCTGCGTAATATCCCACGCCTGGTAACAGTTTATTTTGCCAATATGGTACTGCTGACTAATTATAGGATCATTAGGAACGAACAAAGCATCATAGATGAATTCCGGTTCAGCCCATTCCAGAATATCTTTATTCTGGCTGAATATCTCGTTTGAAAGATCAGTTGGATCTATATTACCATCATATTTAATAGTTACAAATTTATCGAGATCTTCATCCCCGGGAAGTCTTTTGCTAACATTTGACTTAAGAGGAAATGGTTTGTAGATTTTAGTGACATTGTATTGTGTAACAGCATTATCTATTTTTTCATTGCCTGTTGAAAGTAATGAAACTTTATCGTTGGAATTTTTGAATTTTATGTTAATAATTCCGGGCTGATACTTAGCGCCATCAGAGACTCTTAAGATCATCCGTTCATTGACTCGTTTGTACTTTATTTCCGGGTTGTCATTGAAACTAAAGAAAGATATACAAAGAGGGCATAGAAAAAATATTAAAAATTTTCTCATTGTATGCGTATTATTATTAATTTTTATATAGAATTTTAATTTAATCTAAATATAAATTTTCATTCTTTCAATGCTTAATTTTTACAATTTTCGGCAGTATTTGAGATCAAATGTGATTTTATTTCTTTTGCTTTGCAGTACTTTATGAATTGATAAACTACTCTATTATAGACATATTTGCTTTATATGTTAAGAATTTTTGATTGGTTTATAGATAGATTTGAGTTCTTTTTCCTTGAAGCAGGCAGAATTGCTGTGCTAATTTGGGGTATAATCCTAAGCTTTCCCCGCATTTTCAGAGATAGAAGACTGATTTTAGACCAGATGGAGCATATAGGAGTCGGCTCTATTCCTCTTGTGATAATAATTGGCTTTTTTACCGGCGCCGTTTCCGCATGGCAGGCAGCTTACCAGTTCCAGGGATTCATCTCACTTTCATACCTTGGTTCCGCGGTAACAAAAGCAATTTTCATTGAACTTGGTCCTGTATTGACTGCGATAGTTCTCGCCGGCAGAATAGGGGCTTCAATTGCGGCTGAGCTTGGTACCATGAAAGTTACCGAGCAGATAGACGCTCTTGAATCGCTCGCAATAAATCCGGTGCGTTATCTCGTTATGCCAAGATTTCTTGCGAGCATTATCATGCTCCCGGTATTAACAATTATAGCAAATACAATTGCTATATTAGGAGCATTTGGAGTTTCATATTTTTTTATGGATGTATCCTTCCAGGTCTTCTTTACCAGCGCAAAAAGAGTTTTTGAGATCAAAGATATAGCCGGCGGCCTGATAAAAGCGTTCTTCTTCGGCGCTTCAATTTCGATACTTGGCTGCCATGTCGGACTTCATGCAAAAGGCGGGGCTCTGGGTGTGGGTAACGCTACAATTCGCGCATTTGTTCTGGCAGCATCAATGACACTTATTCTTGATTACGTCCTCTGGACAACCATTTTCGGATAGTTTACTTTGCGTTTTAGTTAACCTTTTTGAGCAAACAAAACTGATATGAACACAAAAAATACCAAAACCAGTAAGAATAAAACACATTCAAGATTTTCCTCTTATCAAAAAAAACGCAGTTATCTTATATTACTGACTATTATCATTTTAGGGGTGTTTTCGTATTCATCAAATCTGAATAACTCATTTACCAACTGGGATGACGAAGAAATGCTGGTAAACAATCAAGATGTAAGATCACTATCACCCGGGAATATCTATAATATATTTACAAATTACCATCATAGCCATTATCATCCTCTTGTCAATATTTCTTATGCAATAGAATATCACTTCTTTGGTTTGAAGCCATTTGTTTATCACTTTACAAATCTGTTATTTCACATATTGAATACCATCCTGGTTTATTTTGTTCTGTTAAAATTGTTCAGGAATAACTTCGTGGCTGCGTTGGCGGCATTGTTATTTGTTGTTCATCCTTTACATGTTGAATCGGTAGCCTGGATAACTGAGAGAAAAGATATGCTTTATTCTTTTTTCTTTCTGTTAGCACTATTATTCTACTTAAAGAACAAACAGTCAAAAAGCAAAAGATCTGATCTTTATATATATCTATTTTTTATTCTAGCATGTTTATCAAAAGCCCCGGCAGTCGTGTTCCCTGTTGTATTGGTATTGGTTGATTATGTACAGAACAGTAAGATCACTTTTGATGACATTAAACAAAAAGCACCTTTGATTATGATATCCATTATCTTCGGTATTATAAACATAATGGCGCAATATCAACAAGCGGTGCCCGGCTCTGTATTAGAGATACCACAATTGGGGATCTTCGATAAGATACTTATCGTTTTCTATGATTATTGTTTCTATATCTACAAAACACTCGTACCGGTTAACCTTTCACCGTTTTACCCCTTTCCAAATACTGAAACAATGAGTTTACCGGTTGTTTTCTGGCTGGCTCCGTTCATTACAGGTTTAATAGCGTATGTAGTTTATCTGAGCAGGAAGTTAAATACGGTTTTTGTGTTTGGAATACTGTTTTATACAATTACAATATTGCCGGTTTTACAGATTGTACCTGTTGGCAGAGCTATTACAGCTGACCGTTTTGCTTACATACCGCTGATAGGGCTGCTATTGATCTTTTCTTTTTTGATCTTCATGTTGTACGATAAGTACATTAAAATTGCCTTCTACAGGAAAGCAGTTATTGCTGTTCTATCCCTTTTATTGATAACACTGGCTTATCTAAGCAGACTTCAAAACATGGTGTGGGAAAACAGCATGACATTATACACTGAAATGATAAAACAGTCTCCTGATAACCCCATCGGGTATAACAACAGGGGTACTTTGTATTTGAATGATAAGAAAATCGCAGAAGCTGAGAGAGATTTTTTGAGTGCGATCAAATGCAACAGTAGGTATGCTGCTGCATACAATAATATGGGGATGGTTCTAAGCAGCAGAACACAGTATGATAAGGCAATTGAATATTTCAAAAAGGCCACTGAATTAAACGGCAATTATGCCGAGGCCTATTTCAACGAGGGTTTTGCTTTCTACAATAAAAATGAGATTGAGAAAGCGATTGAGTTCTACAAAAAAGCAATTTCAGTTGATCCAAATTTTGCGATTGCCTACAACAATTTGGGCAAAGCGTACGGGATGAGGGAACAGAACGCAGAAGCAATATTTAATTTCAGCAAAGCAGTGGAAATTGATCCTGAATATTCAACTGCGCGATTCAATCTGGCTGTTGCTTATCTTAAATCAGGCAACAATAAATCCGGAATAGAACAAATGAAAATAGCAGCCAGACTTGGCAATCCAGGAGCAATTGATTTCTGCGCAAAGAATAATATACCTCTAAACTAATCGCCTTAATACATTTCGACCAAGGCTCTTGCCATGATCATCTTCTGAACTTCGCTTGTACCTTCACCTATTGTAGTGAGTTTTACATCACGGTACAGCTTTTCAACAGGAAATTCTTTAATGAACCCGTAACCGCCATGAATCTGTATTGCCTCATTGGTAGCTTTGCATGCAATTTCGCTGGCAAAGTATTTTGCAAGCGAGGCCGCGAATTTAAAATCCTTGCCTTCATCTCTCATAACGGCAGCTTTGTAAGTGAGCAGTCTTGCGGCTTCAACTTCTGTTGCCATATCTGCAATTTTAAACTGAATTCCCTGGAATTCAGCCAGTGATTTGCCAAACTGCTTGCGCTGTTTAGCATATTTTATGGAATGATCAAGTGCGGCCTGTGCAATACCAACTGATAAAGCGGCAATCGAGATCCTTCCGCCATCGAGTATCTGCATGCATTGCTTAAAGCCTTCGCCTTCCTTACCTATCAGGTTTTCAGCGGGCACCTTACAATTATCAAAAATCAGTTCGCATGTATCGCTTGAACGCATGCCGAGTTTGTTCTCTTTTTTGCCGACAGAAAAGCCTTCAAAGCCTTTTTCAACTACAAAAGCAGAAATTCCCCTGGAGCCTTTAGATTTATCAGTAACGGCAGTAACAACTGCCGTCTGCCCTACTCCGCCCTGAGTAATGAAACTTTTGCTTCCATTTAAGATATAATAGTCACCATCTTTAACGGCAGTTGTTGCCATTCCGGCAGCATCGCTGCCTGAAACATTTTCAGTCAAACCCCATGCTCCAAGTTTTCTGCCTGAAGCGAGATCGGGGACATATTTTTTCTTTAACTCGTCATTGGAAAACGTGTAAATATGGTTTGTACACAGTCCATTATGCGAGGCTACAGTTAATCCCATTGAAGGATCGGCTTTGGAGATTTCTTCTACTATAATAGCGTAATCTAAAATAGTAAGATTTGAACCTTCGTATTCTTCGGGGAACATGATCCCAAGGAAACCCATTTCACCAAGTTCTTTTGCAATTTCCCACGGAAATTCAGATGTTTCATCATATTTCATGACATCAGGCGCAATCCTGTTTTGAGCAAAATCCCGTGCCAGTTTTTGGATCTCTAAGTTACTATCTGATAGATTAAAATTCATGCTGATTATAGTTTAAGTTTATGATTTCTGGTTTCAGTTAAACAGCTCATCCACAAAGTCATACGGTGTTACTTCCCTTTGCGATATTTTTGATATTTGTTTATCAAGCATTTCTTTTCTTGAATCGGTCCAGAATTTGTGTTCAAGTTTATTGTTAACAAGTTCATTTATCTGCTTTAAAAGGTTCTCTTTTCTTTTTAATTCAAGCTTACCTTTGGTTTCAAGGTAAAGTTTGTGTCTCAAGATGAAATCATAGAGTTCATCAATTCCTTTGTTCCTTGAAGCTACAGTTTTAACTACGGGAATTTCCCTGTCGCTTTCACGAGTCATTTTGAGGTGCAGCATTGTTCTGAGAGCGACCCCAAGTGACTCAGAGCCTTCGCGGTCAGACTTATTAATTACAAAAATGTCACCAATTTCCATAAGTCCGGCTTTCATGGTCTGTACAGCATCGCCTGATTCAGGCACCAGCACAACAACTGTCGTATCAGCGGTCTGCGCGATATCAAGTTCACTCTGCCCCACGCCAACTGTTTCGATAATAATAAAATCTTTTCCGCTGGCATCAAGTATTTCGCACGCTTCTTTTGCCTTCTTGGCTAATCCGCCAAGGCTGCCGCGTGTTGCCATCGAGCGTATAAAAGTATCGCTGTCTTTGCCTGAATCCTGCATTCTGATCCTGTCTCCAAGCAGCGCGCCGCCTGTGAACGGGCTTGTTGGATCAACGGCAATAATGCCAACTTTGTAACCCTTTTCATTCAGCAGTTTAGCAAGTCCGTTGGTTATTGTACTCTTTCCTGCACCCGGGGGTCCGGTAATACCTATGAGATACGCTTTACCAGTATTTTTATATAATAATTTCAGAAGCTCACCGGCTTGTTTTGACTCATTTTCCACCAGCGATATTCCCCTGGCTATGGCGTTTTTTTCTGAACTTAGAATTCTTTCCGCTAACTTATTAAGCACTTTACAATAAAATTATCACTTCTTGTTCTTAAAAAATTCTGTGGTTATCTTTAAACCCGTTTCAATATCGGTTTCCGGCTGCCAGCCCAGTTCTTTGCTTATCTTTTCAAAGCTCAATACAGAGCGCATCTGCTCGCCAAGCTTCGCCGGACCGTGTTTTTCTTCAAACTTTGTACCTGCATAATGGTTTATTCTGTCAAAAATATAATTCACGTCGGTTTCACGGGTGGTGGCAATATTGTATATTGCGGGACCCTTCGCATCAACGGCAAGTACATTTGCGTTAACAACATCTTTCACAAAAACATAATCACGTGTTTGATCTCCATCGCCGTTAATGAGCGGCTGTGTGCCGGCAAGGATCTTATCCGTAAAGATCGCTATTACGCCGCACTCTCCATGCGGGTTCTGTCTTGGCCCGTAAACATTTGCGTACCTTAAAACTATGTAATCCAAACCGTAAACATGATTATAATAATACAAATACTTTTCAACACAATTTTTATTTATGCCGTAAGGCGCAGTTGGTTTGGTAGGATGATCTTCATCTGCCGGAAAGTAATCATGCTCACCGTATATCGCGCCGCCCGTTGAGGCGAAAATGAATTTCTTGACACCGTTCAACCTGGCGTTTTCAAGCAGGTTCACTGAACCGGCAATGTTCACATTGATATCAAACTTCGGGTCTTCGACTGATTTCCTGAGATCTATTTGCGCCGCGTGATGATTTACAATATCTATCCTGTTTTCTTTGAACACCTCAGCGATATTGCTCCCGCAAATATCCATTTCATAAAACTTTGCTTTCGGATTAATGTTTTCTTTAACACCTGTTGACATGTTATCTATAATTACAACATCATGACCCTTTTCAATATAAGCATCTACGATGTTTGATCCGATAAATCCCGCGCCGCCTGTTACTAAGATTCTCATTGTCAGTTCTTTCTTCTAATATTGATTCTATAAACCTTTAAGACCGATATCAGTTCTGTTGTACTTATTTTCAAAATTCATATTTGCAGCGTTGTGGTAAGCGATATTTATCGCCTCCTTCAGTCCAAGAGCCGAAATGCCTGTAACGCTAAGTACCCTTCCGCCGGCAGATAGTATCTTTCCGTTTTCATTCTTAGTGCCCGCATGAAAAACTATCGCGTCACCGCCTGCTTCATTTAGTCCTGTAATTTCCTTCCCGGTTTCATATTTATCCGGGTAACCATCTGAAGCAAGCACTACAGTACAGCAAAAATTGTTGTTAAGCTTCAGTTCGTAATCTTTAATTTTACCGCTTGCTGAAGCAATAAACATTTCGGTTATATCGCTGTTTATTAACGGCAATACAACCTGTGTTTCAGGGTCGCCAAACCGGGTATTGAATTCAATTACAAACGGTTCGCCTGTTTTATCTATCATTAAACCGCAATATAAGCAGCCTTTGAATTCATTTCCTTCACTTTTCATGAACTTCAAAACCGGTTCAATTACCTTTGTTCTGATAGATTTCATTATTGCCGGCGTAACGGCTTTATCAGCCGGGGCGTAAGCGCCCATTCCCCCGGTATTTTTACCGGTTTCACCTTCACCGATTTTTTTGTGATCCTGTGAGGCGGGCAGAACTATATAATCAGTGCCATCGCAGATGGCGAAAACCGAGGCTTCAACTCCCTGCAGGAATTGCTCTATAACGATATTATCACCGGCTGAACCGAATATCTTATCATCAAACAATTCAGTGACGGTTTGGATAGCTTCATCAATATTACTGCAAATGATTACGCCCTTGCCTGCAGCAAGTCCATCGGCTTTTATAACGATTGGGTAACCGGTATTGCTGATATAATCAAATACCTTAGCTTTATCATTAAAACTGAATGTTTCATAAGCCGCAGTTGGAATGTTATGCCGTTTCATAAAATCCTTGGCAAACATCTTACTGTGCTCCAATCTTGCCGCGCTTTTCTGCGGTCCGAAGATTAACAGTCCGTTTTCATTGAACAGATCAACTATACCTTTTTCAAGAGGCACTTCGGGACCAACCACGGTTAGTGTGATATTATTTTCTTTAACAAAATTTAAAAGACCTTCAACATCATCAGCTTTGATATCAACACCAATTGCAATCTCATTTATTCCGGCATTGCCGGGCGCGCAATATAACTCAGTCACTTCAGGATTCTGTTTAATCTTCCATGTAATTGCATGCTCTCTGCCGCCGGACCCGATAACAAGAACTTTCATTTATGCATTTACCTCTTCATTTTTGTGAAGCAGATTGAATTCATTTGCAAGCTTGCCTGCAAGGCGCTTGCGGTCATACATCCCCGTAACCTGCTCATTTGGTTTAGGCATGCTGCCTGTTTTAAACATTTCGTAGTAGCTGAGTATTGCATCGGCAATAGCCTGAGCGTCATCGGGTTCAGTCAGTATTACTGCCCCATGCATATCCAGTGACCTGCGGGCAACGCCTTCAGGCACACAGGCTAATATTGGCTTATTCGCGCCAAAGTATTCATAAAGTTTACCGGTTGAGTGAAGGTCAGAGCGTTCGCTCTTATTTATCATCATCCATAGTACATCTGATTCAGCCAGTAACTTTGTGCAAACGGAGTGTTCAACGTAGCCGACTATATTCACTGCTTCTGTAAGCCCAAGCTGCTCTATATATTGCTTGTATTGTTCAGGAAATGTTCCGATGAAGCACGCTTCAATGTTACTCTTTAATTCAGGAAATTTATCAACGGCAAGTTTTAAGCCATCAATAAAATGTTTGGGTGTATAATAATTCAAGAAACTGCCTGAATACGATATCTTCATTTTCTTGTTCGGCAATAAACCTGAATGCTCAAAATCATCGGGATCGAAACCCTGCGGAATGACCGATACTTTTTCATCATTTACAAACGGGTACCGCAAGTGAATAAGTTCTTTTATGCGGTCATTGATCGTTACGATCTTATCCGCGCATTCAAGTACACCGGTTTCCAGTTTTTTATGCTTACTCTTATGAAGCGGTGTGGGGTAAAAATTATTCGGACAGTCAATCCATGAATCCCTGTAATCAAGTACAAGCGGAATATTATATTTCTGTTTAAGTTCGCATGCAATCAAAAAATCGGTGTAAGGAGGAGCGGTCGCGAAAAGAATATCAATGTTGTTCTCTTCTATTACTTTGGAGGCAAGTTCCATTGCGGATGATTTCCAGAATATCTTAGAATCAGGTATAAGAAATGTTTGTGAGATATTGCTCAATAACTTACGGTTAGAGTCATTTTTGAATTTTACTACTTTATGCCCGTTGGTTTCAAGCTCGCCTGTGCCTGTGCGGTATATTTTAACTCCGGCTTTTTCAACTTCATGCAAAAGGCAGTAATCGCTGGCGAGGTAAAGTTTGGGAGTAACGGTAAGTACATACGGCTGCCAGTCATACAGGCCGAGAAATTTGGCGAACTTTGCAGTACGCTGCACACCGCCCATACCCATCGGCGGAAAGTAATACGAAATTATTAATACTTTCTTCAAAAAAACTAGATTAATTGAGCAAAAACCGCATTTTTGAGTAATTTCAAAGTTAATCAAAATTAGGGTTTCATTCAATTTATAAAGAAATGCACTATATAATGGCTAAGTACACGACAGTAAACGTACAACTTCTTTAAATTCAGAGGGGTTATAAAT